>NPIF01001140.1_pt2 | contig 319176 bp, 275 predicted proteins | sample 8637461 | NCBI WGS metagenome assembly NPIF01 (sample SAMN07420641, study PRJNA396082) | bioreactor metagenome | isolation source: sample BR12 brine-fed electro-methanogenic bioreactor BR | place: Japan: Kochi | collected 2016-12-09 | reverse complement strand
TCACCCTTGATTGGTTTGGCTGCTGCCTCTGCTGCTTGTTGGTTTTTGAATAACCGGAATGGTTCTCCGCTCATTCGCCGGTAAACTCCGGCTTGCGTTTCTCCATGAAAGCGGTCACCCCTTCCGCAAAATCCTGGCTGACTGAACAGAGCGCAAAACGCTCCTGTTCAGCATCCAGCTGCTGCTGCAGGGTATTACTCATGGTGTTGTTAATCAGTTGTTTGGCCCGGGCGTAGGCCTGGGTAGGCCCTTTTGCAAGACGTGCTGCCAGCACCCGGGTTGTTTTGGTCAATTCTGCGTCCGCAACCACCTGATTGACCAATCCCATAGCCAGCGCCTGTTCTGCCGGGACCGGATCGTTTAACAGCGTCATGGCCATGGCCCGCTTGCTGCCGATCGCCCTTGGCAGGAAAAAGGTGTTACCACCATCCGGACTGGTACCAATCTGGCAGTAGGCCTGGGTGAACAGGGCGTTGTCGGCAGCAATGGCCAGATCGGCAGCAGCAACCAGACTCATACCAAACCCCGCTACGTTACCCCGTACACTGGCAATGATGGGTTGTGGCATGGTGCGCATGATGGTGACAAATTCATGCACAACACCAACCAGTTCGGTTACTTTCCGCTTCCGCTCGTCGGCCGACAGATCCAGACTCTGTTTAAAAAAGGCGATATCTCCCCCTGCCATGAAGTGACCGCCGGCCCCTTGCAAAACGATGGCACGGACAGTCGCGGAACTGGCCAGTTCTTTAAAGCCATCCCGCAATTCATAGGACATCTCACCATTGAGCGCGTTAAGGGAGGCAGGACGGTTCAGGGTCACGGTAGCGACCGCACCCTGTTGTTCAATCTCGACTGTGTTAGCCATGGCTGATCCTCATAAGGTCTGGTTTGACGACAGCCCATATCTGGTCTGCCGTCCATGCCCATCTCAACGCAGGAATTTTTTGATGTTTAAAATTGCGCCGCCGCTGATCGCGGCAATCCTGCTGTTCGATGACCTCCGAACCGATCGGAGAATAATGAATTAAAAAGTGGAAGCGGCAGCTTTGAATACTACGATACGGTTGCCCCCTGCTCGCAGTGGCCAATCCGCTTCCACGTAAACTGTTATGACCATCAGGTGGTCCTGTCCAGCGTTTTCAGCTGTTGTTCAAACGTATCCAGGGCATTGATAAACTCGTTCTTTTCCATTACACCGTCATAACCTGTCAACGCGATCAGTTGCTGACTTGGCACATTCCCCGCTGGTCCACGGAACAGACCCTTTACGATGCCAATAGCCGCCACACCCCGGGCAGTTTCAAAACGCTGCTCCATGTAGAACCACTTCTCATCCCACCCGATCAACCGGGTATGCAAGGTAAAGCGTTCAAACGGGTTGATCTCACGACGAAACCGGAGTGTGGCGATGGATACCACCGGCAACCAGCGTCGTTTTAAGACCCTCCCCATCACGCCAAGTCGCAACAGCAACTCGATCCGCCCCAGATCCATCAACGCCAGGTACCGGGAATTAGTCAGATGCAGATTGATATCCAGATCTGTCGGCCACACCCGCATCCGCAGGACCGCCGCATCCAGTACCGCTTGCCTTGGGCGGAAACGGGATGTAATCAGTTGAAGAATCAGACGAAATATCAGATTCATTGATTACAACCCGATTCCATTGCCCAGCCAGCCGTCTTAAAAGGCCTCATCATTGAACTTCATCATGCATTTCGAGCCGGCCATGATATTGGCAAACAAGGCACTGCTCTGGGGCAGAATCCGTTCAAAGTAGAAGCGGGCGGTATCCACCTTGGCCTGATAAAACAGGGGATCCTGATCCCGTTTCTGCATACCGATTTCGGCCATGCGCATCCACAGATAACCCAGCGCCACCAAACCAAAGAGTCGCAGATACTCTGCTGCGGCGGCACCCGCCTCCTCCGGATTGGCCATGCCCTTCTGGGCCAGGAAAGCGGTTGCTTTCTGCAGTCGACCAAACGCCTTGGCCAGTGGCAGCAGGAAGGCGTGCAGGGTGAAATCGTGCTCTTTTGCTTCAAGATAATCCCTGACCGGATGGAAAAAACGGCGCAGATAACGTCCCATGTGGGCAGGCATCTTGCGACCCACCAGATCCATTGCCTGGATGCCATTGGTCCCTTCGTAGATCTGGGCAATACGGGCGTCACGGATATACTGCTCCATACCGTGTTCACGGATATAACCGTGACCACCGAGCACCTGAACACCCAGGTTGGCCACTTCTGATCCGGTATCGGTCATGAACGCTTTGACAATCGGTGTCATCAGGGCAACAAAATCCTCCGCTTCCTGCCGGCGGCGTGGATCCGGGTTGCGATGGGCGTGATCCATTTCCGTTGCCACCCAGCCGGCCAGGGCGCGATTACCCTCGGTGTAGGCACGCTGGATCAACAGCATACGGCGCACATCCGGATGCACCAGCAGCGAATCCGCCGGCTTATCCGGCGATTTGGGGCCTTTCAGTGAACGTCCCTGCAACCGTTCCCGGGCATAGGCCACGGCTCCCTGGTAGGAGGCTTCACCAATACCGAGCCCCTGGATGCCAACCGCCAGGCGTTCGGTGTTCATCATGATGAACATCGCCTCCATGCCCTTGTTCAGCTTACCCACCAGGAAACCCTGTGCATCGTCAAAATTCATAACGCAGGTAGAGGATGCGTTGATACCCATTTTGTGTTCAATCGAACCGCAACTGACGCCATTGGGCTGGCCCAATTCACCCGCTGCGTTGACCCGGATCTTGGGTACCAGAAACAGGCTGATCCCCTTGATACCCTTTGGCGCATCGGGGGTTCTTGCCAGAACCAGATGGATGATATTTTCTGTCAGGTCGTGCTCACCCGCTGTAATGAACATCTTGGTACCGGTGATGTGGTAACTGCCGTCGTCCTGGGGCTCCGCCTTGGTACGGATCAAACCCAGGTCAGTACCACACTGGGGCTCGGTCAGGCACATGGAACCGCTCCATTTACCGGCAACCATATTTGGCAGATAGGCCCGTTTGAGTTCGTCACTCGCACGTGCAACCAGGGCGTTATAGGCACCATGGGTCAAACCGGGATAGAGGCCGAAGGCAAAGTTGGTGCTGCACATGATCTCTTCGACCATCATGCTGAGCGACTCGGGCAACCCCTGTCCGCCATATTCGGGGGCGGCTGCCAGTGCGCCCCAGCCCATCTCATAGAAGTCCTGGTAGGCCTCTTTCAGTCCGGCCGGCGTAGTCACCTTGCCATTGTCAAAGTGACAGCCCTCTTCATCACCGGATCGGTTCAGCGGAAACAGGCGCTCCTCACAGAATTTTCCGGCCTCCTCCAGGATGGCGTCCACCAGATCGGGAGTCACCTCCTCGCAGCCCGGCAGTGCCTGAATCGCCTTGGGATCAAACAGTTCGTTATACACAAAGCGCATATCGCGCAGGGGTGTTTTATAGCTTGCCATTTGTTCAGTTCCTCAGCGGTTTGCCGGTTTCCAGCATATGTTCCATACGGTCCAGAGTATCGGGATGACGAATCAGTGACATGAACGCCTCCCGCTCCAGTGCCAACAGGTCGTCTTCCGTCAGGCTCTCGGTGATATCGGTGTCACCACCACTGAGCATGTCAGCAAGTGCCATTGAGACCACCACATCGTGGGCTGTGGCACGGCCCGACAAGCGGACACCCTTGACCGCCATCTCCATCGCCGCCTTCGCGGTGGGTCCGGGGAGTCTGATTTCAATGGGTTCTGGGGGTTGATAGTCTTGCGCCAACTCCAAGGCGCGGGACTTGGCATCCGCCAGCAGACGGTCCCGGTTCATGGTGATGCCGTCACCCGGACGGAAAAACAGGAAATCTTTGGCTTCCGCCGCAGACTTGGCCACCGTGGCGGTACTAATGGTTTCAAAACATTTGATTACTGCAGGCATGGGCCCACCGGGCCGACGTTTGTTGGTCATCCAACGCTGCAGCATCTCCTTGCAACCGCCCCAACCGGGAATCAAACCGACACCGACCTCCACCAAACCGATATAGGTTTCGGCGTGGGCCTGCACGGCATCGCAATGCAGCAGGGTTTCACAGCCACCACCCAGCGCCATACCGGAGGGAGCTCCGACCACCGGGAAGGGTGCATACTTGAGCGCCCGGTAAGTTTGCTGCCCACCTTCGACCATCTCCTCGATCTGGTCCCAGGTGCCGATATTGGCGGCAAATAACAGCAGTCCCAGATTGGCGCCAACCGAGTAGTTATCCCCTTCATTATGAAGCACCAAAGCCTTGTAACCTTTGGATACGATTTCGACCGACTCGCGCATCAAAGCGAGAATATCGGGATCCATGGCGTTCATCTTGCTGGTATATTCAAGACAGACCACGCCATCGCCAATATCCCAGAGTGCCGCTGAGCCATTTTTCGCCAACGGTTCGCTGCGTCGTTTAATATCGGATAACAGCAGAACCCCGTCGGGACGAACCACATCCTGGTAGCTGCCGGCGGTATCCAGATACTGCAACTGACCGTCCTGGACACGATAGAAACTGCCGTCACCAACCCGTTCCAGCAACGGGGGAACCTGCAGACCTTCACTCTCCATCAGCTTGACGAAATCAGTCGCTCCGATCCGGTCAATCAGTTCGAACGGCCCATACTTCCAGGCATAACCCAGCTTCATGGCCTCATCGACCGCCAGAATATTGTCCGCAATCTCAGGAACCAGGCGGGCGGCGTAACCCAATACCTGTGCCATCACCCGGCGCAGATACTGTCCACCACGATCCGGATGTGCCGCCAGAGCCTTGAGTCCCCCGTGACGGGACGCTGCCAGCGACTCCATCTGGGCCTTCACGCTGGGCCGGTATTCACCGGTTTTAAGATCAATGCTCTCCTTGACCTTCTTGCCCCCATCACGATTCAGGCGATAAAAACCACCCTTGCCTTTACGCCCGGTATAACCATCCGCAATCATTTTGCTGATCAGTTCCGGAATAGTGCTCTTCTCCAGGAACGGATCATCCTTCGGCAATGTGCGCTGCATGCTCTCCATCAGGTGGGGCATCAGATCGATACCCACCAGGTCAGAGAGTCCAAAGACACCGGTTTTGGGAATACCCAGCGGCCGCCCCATAACGGCATCCGCCTCTTCGATGGTCAAACCAAGTGCCATCGCTTCCAGGATGGCAACTTGAATCCAGTAGATGCCGATGCGATTGGCGATAAACCCCGGTGTATCCTTGCAGGTGACGACGCCCTTACCCAGCGAACGATCACAAAAATCCCGGACAGCCTCCACCACTTCCGGACGGGTGTGTTCACCCGATGTGACTTCAAGCAGCCGCATATAGCGTGGCGGATTGAAAAAGTGGGTAATCATAAAATCGGTTGCAAAGGCATCCGACTGTCCACCGATCAGATCCCGCAGTGGAATGGTTGAGGTATTGGACGAGACAACAGAACCGGGACGACGCACCGCATCGATCCTGCGATAGAGACTCTGCTTGATATCAAGCCGCTCAATGACCGCCTCAATGATCCAGTCACAATCGGCCAGCAGATCCAGATTATCCTCGATGTTACCCGTGGTGATCAGGCGGGCATTTTTCTTGTGCATAAAGGGCGCAGGCTGGGTCTTGAGCATTTTCGCAACCGCACCCTCCGCTATCACGTTCCGGTTGTCCGCCCCTTCCGGCACGATATCAAGCAATACCACCGGTACGCCTGCATTGCTGATGTGGGCCGCAATGCCCGCCCCCATCACACCTGCGCCAATGACGGCGACTTTCTTGATTTCCATCACACCGCCTCCAGAACCGTTGCTATGCCCTGTCCCCCACCAATGCACTGGGTGGCCAATGCAAACTGCTTGCCTTCCCGCTTGAGCAGTGCTGCCGCCTTGCCGGTGATACGCGCACCAGTGGCACCCAGGGGATGCCCCAGCGCGATAGCACCGCCATCCAGATTGGTTTTATCCAGATCCACTTCCAGGTCACGTACACAGGCAAGAGACTGGGAGGCGAACGCTTCGTTCAGTTCGATAATATCCATATCCGCCATGCTCAGACCGGCCCGTTCCAACGCCTTGCGACTGGCGATCACCGGACCGATGCCCATGATCTCAGGTGCACAACCAGAGATCGCAAAGCTGCGAATTCTGGCCAGGATATCCAGCCCGTGACTGCGGGCGTACTCTTCACTACAGACCAGCACCGCCGACGCCCCGTCGGTCAGTGGCGAAGAGGTACCGGCCGTCACACTGCCATTTTCATCAAAGGCCAGCTTGAGGCCCGCCAGACTCTCGGCGGTGGTTTCGGGCCGAATACAACCGTCCTGATCCACCCCATTGACCGATACGATTTCATCACTCAGTTTGCCGGCGGCCTGGGCGGCGGCAGCCTTCTGGTGACTGGCCACGGCAAACGCCTCCTGATCGGCACGGGAAATCTCATACTGCCGGGCGAGGTTTTCAGCCGTCTCACCCATGCTCACATAGGCACCCGGCATGCTGGCAGCCAGTTGCGGATTGGGCATGGGATTGAAACCGGCCATGGGCACCCGGGTCATCGACTCCACACCGGCACAGATATAGACCTCACCGGCCCCCAGGGCGATAGCCCCGGCTGCCTGGTGAATCGCTTGCATAGAAGAACCACAGAAACGGTTCACAGTGGCACCACCGATCGCGATGGGCAGACCACTGAGGAACACCACAAGACGGGCCATATTGAAGCCCTGCTCCCCCTCCGGGAAGGCGCAACCGAGAATCAGATCCTCGATATCGTCTACCACTACCCCGGTCCGCTCTACCAGTCCCCTCACAGCCGCTGCGGCCAGATCATCCGGGCGGGTTTTAACGAGCGCGCCTTTATTGGATAGGGTAAAGGGGGTGCGGGCATAGCCTGCGATCACGATATTCTTCATTACTTTCTCCGTCATTTCTCAGGTGCCACTGATCACATGGTCAATAAAGTGTTTGATGCACTGCTACTGCACCGACCCGCTATGCACTTTCGTCCATAGCGGCGGATTTTTTCTTGATATTGGACATGGCCTGCTGTTCGATATCCCGCAACTCATCCAGCGTTGCCGCCAGATCCTCTTGCTGCTGCTCAAGTTCCTCAATACGGCGCGTGACTTTGGCCAGCAACAGCCTCTGCTGCTCGATCTGCTCCGGATCGACGTTATAGAGATCCAGGTACTCCCGGATATCCATCAGCGAGAAACCCAGGCGCTTGGCGCGCAGAATTAACTTCAACCGGGCACGATCACGATAAGTGTAGACCCTGGTGGATCCCACACGTTGCGGACTAATCAACCCTTTTGTTTCGTAAAACCGAATAGTGCGCGGCGTCACACTGAACGCCTCTGCCAACTCGGTAACTGTCAGTAACTTATCCATTTTCTACTCCTTGGGGCTGAAATATAGACATGCATGACGTATACGTCAACCCTCTTACGTATAAGTTACCTATATCTCTAATACGTAATGATAGTGCACCAGTACTGCCCATCCTTTCGGGCTTGGTGTATCCTAGCGGCATTTTTCCAGGGGATATGACACCCCGACACTTTGTTCGCAGGAGTGCTGAAACGTGGAAATGGCCTGTCTCGACCTCGAAGGGGTGCTAATCCCCGAAATCTGGATCAACTTTGCCGAGCGCACCGGAATCGACGAGCTCAAGGCGACCACCCGCGACATTCCCGATTATGATGTTTTAATGCGACAACGCCTGCAGATTCTCAAGCAACACAATCTGGGCCTGGCAGATATCCAGACAGTAATTGACGGCATGTCGCCACTGGAAGGGGCACGGGAATTCCTCGACTGGTTGAGAGAGCGCTTTCAGGTGGTGATACTGTCGGACACCTTCTATGAATTTGCCGCCCCCATGATGCGACAGCTCGGCCACCCCACCCTGCTGTGTCACAAACTCTCTATTGATAAGAACGGCATGGTGGAGAACTACCACATCCGGCAAAAAGATCCCAAACGCCAGGCCGTCAAGGCGTTCCACAACCTGAACTTCAGAGTCATTGCCGCGGGTGACTCCTATAATGACACCAGCATGCTGTCAGAGGCAGACGAGGGCATCCTGTTCCGCCCACCACAGAATGTGATCGAAGAGTTCCCCCAGTTCCCTGTCGTGACCGATTACAACCACTTCCGCGACGCCTTCAAACAGGCCAGCAACCGGTCACTCTGACTCACCGGCAGCGGGGGGCAGATAGGCAACCGGGGTCGGTAATACTTAACCGACTATCGGCGTTATTTTCTGCTGACAGCACAATAATCGGCAAATCAGCATAAAGAGTAGCGCCAGTCCGCCGCTACAAAGGTTATGAATGCAAACCGGGCGGGGGGATTCACTGTGCGCTGCCAAGAGGTCAACAATGAATCGGATGGTATCTTCCGCCCTTCCCGGCTGATGATCCTGTCAGCATGAGACACCCGTTCCATTACCAACAATAGCCTGGAGCCCTGAGCCAGCCAGTGACCTTTGGCAGACCGGCACTGGCTGCCCTAATCACCGGCCCGATGCGACCTGCCCCGCCACCTGCGAATATAATTCGGAAGAGACCATTATGAACCTTGTTTCAGTGAACAGAAGTGGGCATGGCAAACGCGTTATCATGTCGATTGGCAACTGGCGAGACAGGCGCACAGACAGCCAATCTCCCGGGACTGGTGGATGGCGATTTCTCACGCATGGGCTGGAACAGGCCAGACATGGGCACCGATATGAGCCCATCCCCCTGAAAATCCAGTGGAAAACCCGAATAGCCACACTGCTATCTTTTTGTTTTTGAATCACCTAGTATGCTTTTATTTTATACAAAGGTAAGTGAGAACCATCCGCTTTTAACCCGGAGCAGGCGTACTATACGGCCCGCCTTACCACCCGAATACCAGAGGATTGGGTTATGCCAACCGTGCTGATTCTAGATGACCAGACCATCAGTCTGATGATCCTTGAAGAGTTGATCCACTCTATTGACGACAGTATCCACGTGGAGTGTTTTACTGATCCGGTCAAGGCACTCGAATGGGCCAAGCACAATAATCACGATCTGGTTATCACCGACTATAAAATGCCCAACATGGATGGCGTTGAGTTCACCCACTGGTTCCGCAAAATCCCCTCCTGCACCGATATCCCGCTGGTAATAGTTACCTGTATCGATGACAAATCGATCCGTTACCAGGCACTGGAAGCGGGCGCCACCGATTTTCTCTCCAAACCCATTGACCATTATGAGTGTCGGGCGCGCTGTCGCAATCTGCTGCAATTGAGAAAACAGCAGGTCATCATCAAGGACCGGGCCCGCTGGCTGGAACAGGAGATCTCGAGAAAAACCGAAGAGCTGCAACTGCGTGAAAAGGAGACCTTGCTGCGCCTGGCCAGGGCCGGCGAGTATCGGGACGAGGAGACCGGCGATCATGTGGTTCGCATGGCCGACTTCGCCTGCCTGATCGCTGAATCACTCGATCTGGATCAGGAACTGTGTGAAGTGATCCGGTTGGCTGCGCCGATGCATGATATCGGTAAAATCGGCATTCCGGACCACATTCTGCTCAAGCCCGGAAAACTGAATGCCCGGGAGTGGAGTATCATGCAGACGCACACCCGCATTGGTTACGATATTCTGCGCGACAGCACCTCCTGCTATGTGCAGACCGGGGCAGTCATCGCCTACGGTCATCATGAACGCTACGATGGCCAGGGCTATCCGCAGGGACTGGCGGGCACCGATATACCGATCGAGGCTCGCATAGTGGCGGTTGCCGATGTGTTTGACGCGCTCCGCTCAGAACGCCCCTATAAAAACGCCTGGTCACTGGATCAGACTTTGGGTTATCTGGAAGCGCAAAGGGGTAAACATTTCGATCCGGATTGTGTGGACGCCTTTTTAAACAATCTGGACAAAATACTCGCCATGCACAAGAGTTCCGCGCATAGCCACGATAGTTTAACCAACTGAACAGGTACTATGGATAGTCAGACAAACAGTCACCGGCAAATCGTCATGAAACTACGGAAATTACGGGGTTACGGCACAGTAGCGGGAATTTTGTGCATTGACCTGCTCATGTTGCTGGGAGACATCCGGGCAGAGTTGTTGCTGCCTGCGCTGCTGATCAGCCTGGTCGTCATCTATCGGATTATTGCCAAAGAGACCAGACAGTTCGAACTGACCAGGCCCCGGGCACCGAATACCGAAAACAGCGACAACGGCCAGAGTGAAGCAACAGAGTCCCCGCCCGATACCAACACGGCAACACCGCAACAGCAGAATCAGACAATCGCTTCACTCAGTAGCATCCACCTGCTGATCCTATCGGGCAGCAAAAAAACGCAACAGGAAGTAGCCGACTATATCCAGGGATGGGGCGCCAGATTCACACAGGTCGAAAGCAGTATCCGCGCATTTGCCAAGCTCATAGAAGCCGCCGACTCAGGAACCCCCTTCCAGGCCGTACTGGTCGATCAGGGCAGCCTGGACATGGAAGAGAGTCAGTTCGCCATTGCCCTGCGTGCGGAACCCGCATTGCAGTCACTTTACCTGATCCATTACGGCAACAGCACATTACCATCGCGCATCGAGCAGCTATACATGGCGGGATATTCCGGCATGCTCTCCACCCCGCTGGATAAAACCCTGCTGTTCAAGGCGCTCCACAACGCCTGCGAAACCTCCGCGCACCATCACGATGTGGTGCAGTTGCTGGATCATTATGAATCGGAGAAACTGCTTCAGCCGCTGGATATCCTGATCGCCTGTAACAGCGCCAATGAGTCGAGAAAAATCCACCGGATTCTGACCAACTCCGGGCATCAGGTATTCATTGTGGACGATGCTCCCCAACTACTGGACGCGCTCGACAACCATCACTTTGACCTGGCTATTCTGGATGCGGAGATGCCCGAGATCTCCGGCGTAGAAGCGGTCAAACTGTATCGCTTTGCCCATCTCAGCCAACCCTGGATACCCTTTATACTCCTGCTTGACTCACCCAGCTCCCAGACGATTCAGTCCTGTGAAGCGGCGGAGATCAAACACCTGCTGGCCAAGCCGATCTCTCCACCCCGGCTGATGGAAGCGGTTGCCCGTGCCATGGATACGGGGGAACAGACCCACAACAACGGCGTCTTCGACTACCCTGCGGCCCACGGTTCGACCCAGTATCATGGCGACAGCCTGATACTCGATACCCATCAACTGAATGGTTTAACACGACTCGGTAAAGGGAAGGCGTTCCTGCTTGAGTTGATAAATCAGTTCGACAAGGAGAGTAGCGAGCTCCTGGATAGTCTCCAGTTTGCCGCCGCCGGGCAGGATGTGACACTACTTCAGGATTGCGGCCACAAACTGAAGGACACGGCCGGCAACCTGGGTGCCCTGACGCTTTATCGTCTGGCAGTGCGGCTAAGCCGTATCGAAACGCTGGATCTGAAAGCCGAGGTGGATGACCTGGTCACAGATATAGAGGAGTGTCGCACCGCAACCATTACGGCCTTGCATGAACACCTCGCCATGGGTAATAGTTCAGCCTATGAACAGGAATAAAGATCGCAACCCGGTACAATGAATCCACTCCATCAAAAGCTGCGCAAATCCGGCATACACGCCTACGGCTCGGAAGAACTGCGTCTCTACGAGGAGCGCCTGACGCGCTACTTCGATCGGGAATACCAGCGCGAAGCGGCCAAAAAACACTCCCTTGCCGCGTTCGGCATCACCACCGACCAGGGAGCAACCTGGGAAGAGACCCAGGATCTGATGTCGGTCCATTACGATCAGCCGCTGGGATTCTTCCAGTCCTTTCTCGACACCGACTACATGGCCTATTCCATGGCCTACTACGGCGAGACCCCGGAACAGGTACTGGACAGCCACTACACCCTGGAACAGGCCCAGGCGGAAAAATTCCGCCTGATCTGCGAGCGGGCCGAGATCCGCGGAGATGAAAAAATCCTCAATATCGGCTGCGGCTTCGGCTCCTTTGAAGCCTACCTGTTCAAGCACTTTCCCGATGTTGAAGTCGTCACCATCACCGCCAGCAAAACCCAGGCAGACTATATTCGCAGCAAACAGCAGGAACCGGGCCACCTCTTCAACAAGGCCAACCTGACACTGCTGGAAAATGACATCAGCAATATTCCGCCGGAGGCGTTAGGCATTGAGCACTACGACCTTGTCATCTCCATAGCGGTGTTTGAACAGGTGAACAATCTGGATGCCATTTTCCAGCTCATGGCATCACTGTTAAAACCGGGCGGACGGGTTTTCCTGCATCTGATCGTTTCTCAGCCCGTGTTCCCGCAGTATTTCAATGCCCGCGAGACTCCGGTCGGAGCCTACTTTCCGGGCGGCCGCGTCTGGCCACACGGGGAGATGCTGAACCAGCAGCGACATCTCACTCCCGAGCTGGGCATCTATATCAACGGCATGAACTACTGGCGCACTGTCGACGAATGGCATCGCCGCTTCTGGGAGCAGATCGAGCAGTTGCACGACACGCTGCTGTCCGTAGAGGATATCCGCTACTGGAACAACTACTTCAGCGTCTGCAAGGTGGTGCTGTTTGCCCCCCATTCAGGCCAATTCTTCGGCAACGGCCACTATCGATATCGCAAGCAGTAACGGCAAAGGCAGGCAAGGGGCCGCCAGCGTGGATGGGAAAAGCGGATAATCCGCGCTCGAACCGATCTGCCCGTCCAACACACCCCCTTGTGCGGCAGTGATTTAATCGGTCAACGGGTCATGACACCGCTTGCAGCACCTGAACCGCATTCAGACCACCAAAGGCGAAGGAGTTTGAGATCGCCACCTCTATTCTCTTCTCCCTGGCGATATTGGGCACATAGTCCAGATCACACCCCTCGCCGGGTTGGGTGAAGTTGATGGTGGGTGGAATCACCCCGTCCCGGAGCGCAAGTACGGTAGCGACAAACTCCAGACCACCGGATGCCCCCAGGGCATGACCGTGCATGGACTTGGTGGACGAGACCATCAGGGCCGACGCATGGGGACCAAACACCCGGTGTAATGCCTCGGTCTCCGTACGATCGTTGGCCTGGGTGCCGGTACCGTGGGCATTCACATAATCCACGTCCTGGCGATCTATCCCGGCATCCCGGAGCGCGGCCTGAATAGCGCGAGCCGCCCCGTCAGCGGATGGATCGGTGATATGACCGGCATCCGACGACATTCCCGAACCGGCAAGCCGGGCCAGCACAGAGGCACCACGACTTTTGGCATGCTGTTCCGACTCCAGCACCACCATACCCGCCCCTTCACCCAGAACCAGCCCGCTGCGATCAGCCGAAAAGGGGCGGCAGTTATCTTTGGAGAGCACCCGCAGCGCTTCCCAGGCCTTCAGCAGGCCGTAGGTAAAAGGTGCATCCGTACCGCCCGCCACGGCAACCTGCACAACGCCCGCCCGAATCAACAGGGCGGCCTGCGCAATGGCGTGATTGGCCGACGAACAGGCGCTGGAGACGGTAAACACCGGCCCGGTGATAGCCAGTTGCATACTGACCTGGCTGGCGGCCGCACTGGGCATGCCTTTCGGAATGGTGAACGGATGAACGCGGGATTTTCCCTGCTGGTAGAGTTGTGCATAGGTGGCTTCGTCGGTCTCCTTGCCACCACAACCGGTACCGATTACCGCCGCCGCGCCATCCAGCGCGGCGCCCTCCAAACCCGCTTGCGCCAGTGCCTCCTGGCAGGCTGCCAGGGCAAACTGGCTGTACCGGTCCAGGATCGGGATTTCCCTGGCAAAAAAACAGCGGCTGGGATCAAACGCCCTGGCCTGGGCGCCCAGTTCAACTTTCAATCCGGAATCGTCAAAGCCTTCCAGGGTAGCAATGCCGCTGCGTCCCTCTTTCAACGAGGCCCAGAACTGATTGGTATTGAGGCCCAGCGCCGATACCGATCCGAGACCGGTCACTACCACCTGGTCATTCATGCATCGCCTGTCTTGTTCAGCAAAGACTGAACACCATCGACAATATCCTGCACGGTTCTGAGACTCTCCAGTTCGTCATTGGGAACTTCGATATCGCATATCTCCTCTACTTCGTAGACGATGGTAATCGCATCCAGCGAAGTAACGCCCAGATCCTGCAGTGATGTCTCCAGCGCTATCGAATCCACATCAATCATTTTCTGATTTGCAATTGCCGTTTTAACTATTGTTTCAATGTCTAGGGCCATGGGATATGCTTCCGAATAAGGATTGAAAATAGGCTGGATTTGCTGTCGGTGACACGCCAAACCACTGTATCATCACCTAATTATGAATAGCAATCCCACATCCATCTACGGTCGGTTAGAGAAAGGACTCCGCAATCTCGGCCATAGATTGAACAGCCGACCGGACAGCGAGCATGAACAGGCCGCTGTCAGGGTGATTATCCAGACGGTACTGCTGGTCTATGTCCTGGCCGCCGGGCCTTCGTCACCAGAGTCCATGATGGAGTGGTATTTCACACTCGCTTTCATCGCTTTTTTCATCATCCTCTCTTCCTCCCTGTTTGTCTCTATCCTGGTCTGGCCGGACAAGTCGCCGATCCGCAGAACGCTCGGCATCATCATGGATGTATCCACCTTCAGCATCGGGCTCGCCCTGACCGGCGAACAGGGCGCGCCCTGGTATGCGGTATATCTCTGGGTCACGTTCGGTAACGGCTTCCGCTACGGAGAAAAATATCTCTATCTCTCCGGTGTGCTGTCCGTGGTGGGTTTCAGTCTGGTCATCGCCTTCACACCCTACTGGCGGGAGAACCTGCCCCTGGGTATCGGCCTGCTTGCCTCCCTGATCGTCCTGCCCGGCTACGCCGCCAAGCTGACCAAACGTATTCACCAGGAGCGGCGTCGGGCGGAAGCCGCCAGCCATGCCAAGAGTGAATTCCTGGCCCGCATGAGTCATGAGATCCGCACGCCGCTGAATGGCATTATCGGTACCGGCGAACTACTCAGAAGCTGCGATCTCAATCCACTGGAACAGGAGTACGTGGAGACCATCTACACCTCGGGGCACACCCTGTTACGACTGATCGAGGACATCCTGGATATCTCTAAGATAGAAGCCGGTAAACTGGAGATTGAACAGACCCCGTTTGATCTCTACGCCCTGATCAACAGCACGGTAAAAATGCTCGCGCCGCAGGTCAACACCCGCCGCGTAAAACTATTCGCCCATATTGATCCCGCCGTTCCGTTCCGGATGATCGGTGACCCGCTGCATCTCCGCCAGGTACTGATCAACCTGATCGGTAACGCGATCAAATTCACCGATACCGGTCGGGTAGAAATACGTTGCCGTCAGATCGGGGAAGAGCGTGGAAAAACAGTCATCCGCTTCGAGGTGATCGATACCGGTATCGGCATCCCCCCGGAGATGCAGGCAAGGATTTTTGAAAAATTCACCCAGGCGGATGGCAGCACCACCCGTCGCTTCGGCGGCACCGGACTGGGAACCACCATCGCCAAACAGCTGGTCGAGCTGATGGGCGGTGTGATCGGCCTGGAGAGTGATCCCGGCAATGGCACGCTGTTCTGGTTTGAGCTTGCGCTGCAGCCCCAGGAAAAAATTGTCAGCGATGAAGAGATGGGGTTGATCCGCACTTGCCGGGTCTTGCGCATCTCGACCCTGGATACGGCAGTTGAAACCGCAACGACCCATTGCCTGAAGGGTTGGGGCGTGCAACTGGATCAAAGCCCGAACATCAATGACGCCAGCCAGAAACTGAGAGATGCCGCAGCCAGGTCCCGCCCCTACCACCTGCTGCTGCTTGAGCATACTCCGGTGGATCAGAATACGGTGGACCAGATCGACCGGCTCCTGAATGGTCCGGATCACCAGCAAACCGCCCTGCTGTTACTGCGGGACGAGCAGCAATCACTGGAGCTGTTACCGGCAACCATCAAAACCCGGATGCAGATCCTCGATGAACCGCTGAACAAAGTTCATCTGTTTAATGCACTGCACGCCTCGCAGGTATCGGAATACGACGGCAACCACATCAATCCGGATGAACCCGCCGTGCCGGTCAGCACAACACCGCAAAGCGGGCTGGAGATACTGGTGGCTGAGGACAATGCGATCAACCGTCTGGTGCTGGGACGCATGCTGCGGCAGGCAGGCCACCACTACCAGGAGGTGAAGGATGGACAGGAGTTACTGGACGCGCTGGAAACCCGCCGTTACGACCTGGTTATCGTGGATATGCAGATGCCCCATCTGGGCGGACTGGATGCATTCAAGATGTTCCGCTTCGCCCATCCCGATGACAGCACGCCCTTTATCGTGCTGACGGCGAACGCCACGATCGAGAGCCGCAAACAGTGTGAGGATGCAGGCGTAAAGTGGTTCCTGACCAAGCCGATCTCCTCCAAACGCCTCTATCAGATAATAGAGTCCGCCGTTACCGATGCCGGAGCGGCACCGGTGGTACCGGTAATCGATGAAGCGGATGAGCCCCTGGACGACACATCGATCCTGGACCTGAAGATCATTGAAGAACTGTATAAGCTGGCACCCAATCCGGCGTTTCTGAAACGACTGCTGGAGAAATTGAAACAGGATGGGGATCAGGTGATCAATAATATGGCAGAAGCGGTAGTTTCCAACGACCCGGCCCGTTTCAGCAGTGAGGCCCACGCACTGAAGGGCTCGGCCGCCAATCTGGGACTGGTGCGTTTGCAGGCCCAGGCGCGCCGGGCCGAATTGATACAACAGGACAAACTGCCCGAACTGGGGCAGGAGCAGGTAACTCACCTGCGAACCGCCTTTCACCAGGGGGTCACTGAATTCACCCGGCTACTTGAGCACCCTCCCGCCTCTCTGCGTCCGCGCCTGGAACCTGCTGGTCTCGACACAGGACGGTCGAGCCAGTCAGGCCCATAGCAGGTATTCTGTTAAGTGTGCCAGGTCGAGGTTTCTTTTTTTACCGACATGGCAAGGTATTTTTGAGGGCAGCCCTATCCGCTTACTCTGCGGTTCATCTGCTCCCTGCAGAACAGTCTTCCAACTTAAATCAAACGTTTCCGACAACAATCACCACAACAGTCAGTGCAAACAGATAACAAACGGCCGACCTCCCGGCAGGGTTATCCAACACCGCTTTCCTGCACCTGATCCGGCTGGCTGGTGTGCTGCGGTACAGAACTCCAGCGTTTGTTCTGTGCATTGACCAGATACTCCATCAGGCGCAGATTTTTATCCGACAACTGCATGGCTGTATCCACCCAGATGTTGACCACGTCCATCAACTCTTTGTATGAGAGTGGATTGAACTGCTCCACCACCCGTTCCAGTCCTTCAAAACCGCTACTGCGTACCCGTTGATGGCGAATGAATTCGTGTACCGCTTCGACCCCCTGGCCATCCTTCACCACCTTGTCCACCACACCCAGATCAAACAACTCATCCGCGGTGTAGACCTTGCCGCTGGAAATGATCCGTTTGGCAATTGCCGGCGCAATACGACGGGCGAGGAAACTGAACGCTCCCATGCCGGGGAACATACCAAACACCGTTTCAGGAAATCCGAATTTGGCGCTTTTTTCCGCGATCAAAACATTGGCAGCCAGTGCCGCTTCAAAGCCGCCACCGAGCGTTTCACCCTGTACCAGCGCAATGGTTGTAAACGGCAAACCATAACCACTGATAGAGGCATAGAGGATATCAATGCAATCCTTGGCATAAGCCGCCAGGCGTTCCCGGTCACCCTGCCGGATCAGTTGGATAAACAGTTCCAGATCTCCCCCCAGACAGAATACGCCCGGCAAATCGGACGACAGTATCTGGTAGCGCAGACGGTTGGGATCATTGGTCTCGTTACCTTTCCTGGCAATGCCTGAAACCTGCGCCTGAACCTGCTGCAGATCTCTGATCAGCTCATTACTGATACAGGGACGATCCGGAAAACAGAGCTTCGCCCAGACAGCATGATAATCGGGATCAAACTCCACTTTCACATGGGTCAACGCTCTGGGATTTGCCAACTTGATAATTTGCTGCTTCATTTCTCCGACTCCTAAAAATATTCAATAATGTTAAACAGGGAATTCCCACAGTCCGACTTCATACACCTCCATTGCTACCTGACTTAACCATCAACTACTCCATAATGTCGGTCTTATGAGCAGAATCCTGATGTAGACCTGCAATTGCTATGCCTTGACACAGCCGTAACAAATTCACCATGCTCGGTGAGTAAGATCATTTAAACACCAATGGGTCGATTACTCTCTCATCAATACCCCAACCTGTGCGCTCCCACTCGCTGGCGCATCAAATGACCATTGAATTGATCATTTCCGTGCGGCTTCCTGCCAACAAACAGATACTGCTTCCCCCCGTTGACCAATCCTGAACGTCAGGCAGCCGTCACCCACGGTGTTATGCCCGCATAAACTGCGCAACAAAACACTATTAAAAACAAGGTATTAATCGGAAATTGATGGATATTGAAACCAAGGGGCTGCGGGATCGATCAGGCGGGTTATGCAAACAAACCGCAGAGACTCAGCAAGGGGGGGTCTATTTTTTATCCGGTCTGACCCGGGCAGTGGGAACGGCGGAATAGGGATCGTCCGGCCAGTAGTGTTTTGGATAACGTCCCTTCAGCTCTTTTTTTACTTCGGCATAGGTTCGCTCCCAGAAACCGGCCAGATCCTGGGTTACCTGTATCGGTCGCTGTGCCGGTGATAACAGGTGCAGCATCACATTAACCGAGCCGCGACAGACCGTGGGGGTCTGCTGCAGCCCGAACAGCTCCTGCAGTTTCACCGCCAGTACCGGTGGCTCCCCGGCCTGATAACACAATCGGCGCCGGCTGCCGCTGGGCATGGTCAGGGTGGCGGGCGCCAGTATTTCCAGCTGCTGCTGCTGTTCCCAGGAGAGCCGGTTTTTGAGAATGGCTGCCAGCTCCAGTTGCTTCAACTGATCCCGGCGGCTGATGCCATTCAGCCAGGGGGCCAGCCACGCCTCCAGGGAGTCCAGCAGCGCGGCATCGGAGAAATCGGGCCAACTGCTCTCCTGCAGCCAGAGGCGCAGTGACATAACACGTTGCCGCCACTGTTGCAAATCGTCACTCCAGGGCAACACCGACAATCCCATCTCCCTGATGCCGGTCAGCATTGCCCGCTCACCCGCCCCGGGTTCAATCCGGTTCATGGGCCGGGTAGACAGCACGATGCGGCCGAGTCGCTCCTCCTGCTGTGCCAGCACCGACTGACTGGCACTGTCCCACTCGACCCGGCTGGTGGTTTCAATGTGGCGCGCCTGCAGTTGCCGGATCTCGGCAAGCTGTATGGGAGCAGCCAGGTAAGCCCGTCCCTCCCGTTTGCCAGCATCCAGGGAAGCCACTACCAGATAGTCATACTGGGACAGGGGATCGTCACCCGACACCTGCAGGGCGCGGCCTGAAGCCAACAGGTAGCGGCCATTCGATCCGGGGCGTCGCTGGGCAATGCGATCCGGAAAAGCAAGTGACAGCAGACCGCCCACACCCAGGCGCTGGTCGCCACCCTTGCTGGAGCCCAGCGACCGGCGCCACTGCTTGACCGCCCGGTCGACACGACGACAAATGGCACGATCCAGATATTGGCTGACACCCGCATCACGCCCGCCCCGTCGCCAGGCAGCCAGCTGTTGCAGGCGCTCCTCGATATCGATGGAGTGGCTGACTCCCGGCCCGCGCTTGAGAATATCCCGCTCGCCCAACAGGCCGGCCAGGTCCAGTGCCTGGTCCAGCTGATCCCCCGCATTCAATACCAGGTGGGCAAGCCGGGGATGCAGTGCCAGCCCGGCCATGCGGCGGCCGGTAGCGGTGATGCGTCCCGCATCGTCCAGGGCATCCAGCCGTTGCAGCAGTTCCCGGGCCTGGGCATAGGCGCCCGCCGGCGGCCTGTCCAGCCAGGACAACGCATCCGGATCAACCACGCCCCACAGGGCCAACTCCAGCACCAGCGGGGCCAGGTCCGCCTCCAGCAGTTCGGGCGGCTGGTGTGGCACCAGGCGGTCCTGCTCGGCGGGAGTCCAGAGCCGGTAACAGACTCCGGGTCCCAGCCGACCCGCCCGCCCCGCGCGCTGTTCGGCCGAGGCGGCCGAGACGCGCACTGTCTGCAGGCGGGACAACCCGCTGTTTGGATCGAAGCGTGGACGACGGGACCAGCCCGCATCCACCACGGTGCCAATACCGTCGATGGTCAGGCTGGTCTCGGCAATAGAGGTCGCCAGCACCACCCGGCGGCGGTTTGGCTGTGCAGTCAGCGCCGCGTCCTGATCCGCTCGCCCAAGATCCCCGTAGAGCGGGAACAGGCTCACTTCCGGCGGCAGACGTTGTGCCAGGCCCGCTTCAACCCGGCGGATCTCTCCGGTACCGGGCAGGAAAACCAGGATATCCCCGGTTGTCTCCGCAAGCGCCCGCAGTACCCCCCGGACCACCGCGTCATGGCTATCCGTTGCCGGACGATCCAGGTAACGGAGTTCCACCGGGTGGCTGCGCCCTTCCCCTACGATAACCGGCGCCCCACCCAGCAGGCTGGCCACCGCGCGGGTATCCAGCGTAGCGGACATCACCAGCAGGCGCAGATCCTCACGCAGGTTTTCCATCACATCCAGGCAGAGTGCCAGCGCCAGATCGGCATGCAGACTCCGTTCATGGAACTCGTCAAAAATAATCAATCCCACCCCGGCCAGCTCAGGATCCTGCTGCAGCCGGCGGGTCAGAATACCCTCCGTAACCACTTCAATACGGGTGTCAGACGAGATTTCCCGCTCAAACCGAACCTGGTAGCCAACCCGATCTCCCACCGCTTCTCCACAGAGCTGGGCCATGCGCCGGGCCGCCGCCCGGGTAGCCAGGCGCCGTGGCTCCAACATGATGATCTTTTTGCCGGCCAGCCAGGGCTGGTCAAGCAAAGCGAGAGGAATCAGGGTGGTCTTGCCCGATCCGGGCGGTGCGGCCACCACCGCAGCGCGCTGTTCCGCCAGGGTCTGGCAGAGCTCGGGAAGCAATCGGGTAACCGGCAGCTGGCTGTTGGTATACGTGCTCTGGTTCAGATCAGGATGACAACCGCTTTTCAGCACAACAGGTGATCCTCTATCATAGTTCCCGTTTTCCCGGGGCCGGCAAGGTCGGGATTTGCGCCTATTTTACAACGCTTCACGCTGGTCAGGCCCACAATTCGCCAACAACATTCAACCAGGCGCACGCCTGAAGTAAATCGACACAACCCGTCCAGCCGGCCGGGCTCCTGGACTGATCACGGCCCATACAACATGGCAAAGTATAAAAGACCCTCCACCGCCGCTGTCCGCCTGCTGCGCCAGCATCGGGTAAACTTTTCAGACCACCCCTACCGCTATGAAGAAGGGGGTGGCACCCGGGTCTCTGCCCGGGAGCTGGGCGTCGATGAGCACCAGGTGATCAAGACCCTGATCATGGAGGACGAGAAGGGCAATCCGCTGATCATGCTGATGCATGGCGATCGGGAGGTTTCCACCAAGACCCTGGCCCGGCTGATCGGGGTAAAATCGATCACCCCCTGCCACCCCGCGGTGGCGGACCGGCACTCCGGTTATCAGGTGGGGGGGACCTCCCCGTTCGGCACGCGCAAAACGATGCCGGTGTACTGCGAGGAGAGTATCCTGGGGTTGGAGCGAATCTATATCAATGGGGGTAAAAAGGGCTACCTGGTGGCCCTGTCACCGGAAGATCTGCGGCGCGTGCTCAATCCCACCCCGGTGTCGGCCGCGCAGTAACCGGCCCGGTGGATCGACCCGCGCGGGACTAGCGGTTACCCGGTTTGCGGCTGGTCAGCACCACCAGTCCCAGGGCGCCGAAGAAGGCCGCGATAATGGCGTTGGTCTGGCTCAGCCCTAACCCCAGCGCCGAGTAACCGGCAACGCCGGCGCCAATGGCACTGAAGGCGAGACTGCGCATGAAGCGACAGACCGGGCAGGATGCATTGCCACCCGCCATATTCACACCACCAGTTCGGCGCGCTGCGGATCACAGGTCACGGAGAGATCAAACGCCTCACCCGCCGGGAAATCCTGCGCCACTATCCAGATCTGGCTGAGCGAGTCGTCCAGTTTCGGCAATGCCCGCAGGGTCTCCCGGGTACGCTCCTGGTCAAAGAACGCAAACGGCTCGTCCAGGAAGATGAACTGCCGGCCACCCTCGGTTCGCTGGTTGAGCACCTGGGCCAGGGCCAGCCTGAGCGCCAGCATGATCTGGCGCTGGGTGCCGCTGGAGATCTCCTCCAGATCCATAAAATCCCGTTTTTGGCTGGAGAAGACCCGCACCGTCAGGTCATCCTCGATCTGCAGATACTGGTAGTTGTTATGGGTGAATATGGGCAGGGTTCTGCTCACCGAGCCACCCAGATCCCGGTTGAACTGCTGGGAGAGGTTTCTGCTGGCGCCGGCCAGAAGGGCCAGGGCCTGTTCCCGGAGTTCAATACGCCGGCTATGGTCGGCACTTTGTTGCAGCAGATCCTGGCGCACCGATTCGAGCTGTTGCGCTTGATCCCGGCGTTGATGTTCCTTCTGCAGTGACATGCCCAGCCGTATGCCCTGCTGGCGCATCTCTTCGGAACGGCTCTGCATCGCCTCGACAATCTCTGCCACCGCCGGCTCCAGCTCAATGATGGAGATGTTTTCCGCCAGTATGCGAGCCGGCATGGCGTCCGGTTCCGGCCTGTCCATAGCATCCCCGGCCGCCTGCGGTACTTCACTGCCCAGGGGATTTTTCAGGGCGTGCTCCAGGGCTTCTGCCAGCGCCTCCGCGTCGGCGCCCAGGCGCCTGACTTTGGCCCCCAGTGAGGCTCTCCGTATCCAGAACAGCACAAACAGCAGGGCGAAGCCCGCGGCCCCATAGAGCAACCAGGGCAAGTGCTGGGCCGTATCCCACCGGGGTATATAACTGCTCAGGGTCGATGCCAGCTTTTGGCTATAGGGGTGGTCCGGCAATTTGCCCAGCATGCCCCAGGCAACGCCACACAACAGGGCGCCAATCAGTGCCAGGAAGCGCAAAAGGGCTGCCCGTCCCCGCGCCCGGCGCGCCGCAAAGCGTCGTGGCAACATCTCCCGGTAACGGGCAAATGTGCTCTCCAGCGCCTTGCAATCCTCCTGCAACTGCTCCTGCCGGGTCTGTACCGCCTGCTGCTCCGACTCCAGTTCCTGAAGTGCGGTGGGATCCAGATCCAGCCCATTCAGGGTTTCATCCTGTTCACTTACCCGGGCCTGCAACTGGTCGATGGATTGGTGCTCCTGCTCGATCTCCTGCTCCAGTTCATAGGCAACATATTCCAGGGTCGAAAGACCGGCCATGCTCTTGACCGCCTGGCTGTGGGGTTGGGGCGCGATGATCTCCCGCTGGGCCAGGTAGTAGGACTCGATAAACTCGTCGTAGCCATACCCCAGCAGGTCATAAACCGCCTCTTCCACCTCCACCTGTCCCCGGGCCAGCAGTTGTTCGTCGCCGCCCAGCAAGAACAGTCGCACGCCGTGATTCCCATCCCGGTCCAGGGTACGGGTTATGCGGTAGCGGGTCTGATCAGCCAGCAGAAATTCGAGTGTGACACTGCAGGTTGGCTCACCCCAGCGGATCACTTTTTCCAGATCACCCTCCCCCAGGGAGAAGGTGCGTCCGAACAGTCCAAAGCAGATCACTTCACCAATGGAGCTCTTGCCGGATTCATTGACACCGGCAATCGCAATCACACCGCTGGCCGGCAGATCATGCAGCTCCAGCCGGGCATACTTGAGGAAGTTCTCCGCGACTATGTCAGCCAGGATCATGCGTAACCCTCCTCTTCCAACTGGCGGATCTTGCGCAGGGCCAGTTGCATGGCTTCGCTATAGGTTGCCTCATCAAAGGATTCGCCACTGTTACGCCGCCGTTCAAATTCCGCTTCACAATAGGCGCTGAAGGCTTCAGAGGGGCGTCTTACCCGAATGGGTTCGACGGTGCTGATCTGTTCTTCTCCGGACATGCTGGTACTCCGACTCAGGCTTGCTGTTGTTATGGTCCGTTAAGCCTGCCGCCAGGTTCGATGCACCCTTTGTTGGCGAGCAGGACAGGCAACTCAGTATAGGGAGTAGTCACTATAATTGCGAGACGGCAGACCGGCCTGACACGGGGCGTGCGCCCGGGCCAGGTCAACCGAGCGGGCGGAACCAGACCACCTGGTCCTCCACGTCCACTTCCCTCAGCGCCACCCGGATACGGGCATCAAGGGTCAGATCCTGGCGCACCCGCAGCTTGGTTTCCATGGCCAGTTCCGGTATCAGCAAAGTTGCCCGGTTGTTCTCCATCTCCACCACCACAGCCTCGCCCTGCCAGGCGGGATTGCGCTTCAGATGGATCAGTTTCCAGTGGGTGTTGGAGAGTCGTTCGGCGCGCCGGATGGCGCCGTTGAGCGGTTCAACCGCGGCAATACGTTCACCGACCTGCTTGAATGAGAGCAACTCCCGGCCCTCCAGATGAGCCCGCAGTTGCTGGTGAACCACCAGATCAAGATAACGCCGCAAAGGACTGGTGGTCCGGGTATAGCAGGCCAGACCGAGCCCGGCGTGCACGCCCTCCTGGGTACTGGAGCGGGAGGGTTTCATCTTGCGGCGATAAGCGTACATAGCGGCCAGGCCCTCCGGGATCTCCGGCTTATCGGGCGCCGGCTGAGTGGCGAAGGGAACCGGGATGTCCCGGGCCAGTGCGTACTGTGCGATCGCCTCACCCGCCATCACCATGGCCTCGGTCACCATGTCACGGCTGGCCATGCGGATCAGCGGGCGAATGCATACCTCCCCGTCACGCACCCGCACGCTGGCCTCGGGCAGATCAATGCTGGTAGCGCCATCGGCCAGGCGGCGCGCCCGGAAACGGTCTGTCAGCGCCTTGATGGCGGCAAATGGCGCACTATCCATGCGCTGATTGATCTCGCCGTAGGTATGACGGGCGACACGAACCAGGCTCTTGCAGATTTTCACATCGACAATCCGTGCCGCTTCGTCCAGCCGCATACCGATGGACAACGCAGGTGATACTGGTTGCAGACCTAGCGCCAGCACCTGTGTCGCCTCCGGCGGCAGCATGTGTACGATGCGTTCCGGCAGGTAAAGGTTGGCGCCACGACTGCGCGCTTCCTGGTCAATATCGGAATCCGGCGGAATCAACGCGGCCACATCGGCAATATGCACCCAGAGTCGATCACCCTCCAGCGAGATGGCATCGTCCGGATCCTCACTGCCCTCGTCATCAATGGCAAACGCGGGCAGTGCGGTCAGATCCTCCCGGGTCTCCTCCGGTAATCCCGGCAGGCTCAGTTGCGGATCTTCACAGATAACCTGCTGACGTCCTGGAAACGGGTTGTGCTCTTCAGGCCAGTAGCCCACGCCAACCAGCATGCGATGGGCATTAACCGGGTTCTCCTGATGTCCCAGCAACTGCAGGATCCGGCTATTTTCACTCAGCCCCAGGGCCAGCTTCTCCACTTCCTGCAACCGTTCCCGGTCCTGCGGTTCAATCACGCCCCGCTCCAGCCGGGCGATAAACTCGTTCCAGGCCTGCTCCGCCGCCTGTTTGGCTTCACGGGCCTGGCGATCGGCGGTCACCTGCTCCTGGCTGCGGGCGCGGATCTGCTCCGGACTCCCTTCGAAATAGAGTCCTTCCGCCACCAGTGTCCAGGTCGCCCAGGCTGTGGCCGGTGTGAATTCGCCATAAATGAGGGCCGCCAACTCTTCCAGGTTGGTCTCCTCACCGTTCAGCAGTTCCCAGGCCTCGGCCAGTTCGCCCTCCAGTTCCACCAGATCCTCCAGCCGCTCCAGTGGGCCCGGATGCAGGATCACGATATCCTTGGGACGAACCCGCTTGCTCTTGCCGCCGCCCAGATCGATATCGATCTTGTCACTGACCTGGACCACCCGGGCCGGACGAATCTTGTAGAGTGCCAAACTACCCGCTGCTGCTCTGAAAACTGACATGTGCTTCCTAACTTTATTACTCGGCAGCAGAGTATAAACCGAGAAACGATGATTGACCCTTGCCGGGAGCCGGGAATGTTAAATCCCCAGTTCGAGAATGGCGACCCGGCGCGGGCGGTATGTTACCCTTTGACGCACCAGATTCTGCTCGGCCGGATGGAAAAAATCCAGCTGATCCGCCCCTGAATCGGTTTACACAGCTGATTCATGGGGCCTATATTCATCTTCAGGCAATACAGCAGCCAGATGGACAACCCATCACAAGGCACCCGAGGACCCAGCAACATGAATAACCAGTGGAAAAGCTTTCTTGAATCCCAGTCGGCGCAGATCTCTGCGGATGGTGAAGTCAGCTTCGTCTGCGATAACCCTTACCCGTCCTGCGCCCTGTTCGATTTATCCCACCTGGGGCTCATCCGGGTATCCGGGGAGGATGCCCAGGACTTTCTGCAGGGACAATTTACCAATGATATCCGCGAGGTGACCCGGCAGCACAGTCAGCTCAGTGCCTACTGTTCACCAAAGGGACGGATGCTGGCAAATTTCCGCATCTTTCTGCATCAGGGCGACTACTACCTGCAGATGCCACGGGACACACAGGCGGCGGTTCTGAAGCGCCTGCCCATGTTTGTACTGATCGCCAAGGCCCAGGTGACCGATGCCAGTGACGACCTGGTCTCCATCGGCCTGGCCGGCGACTGCGCGGAACCCCTGCTGCGGCAGCAGATCGAGACAATTCCGGCAGAAGCCGGCGATGTGACCCAGCACGGCGAGCTGACCCTGATCAGAATCCCCGGCGAGCCGGCCCGTTTCCAGATCTGCGGCAGCGCAGAGGCGGTATCCGCACTCTGGGAACAGCTGGCAAAAGAGTCCCAACCGGCCAACCGGGATTACTGGTCACTGCTGGATATCCGCGCCGGCATCCCGACCATCCAGCAGCAGACGGTGGAAGCCTTTGTGCCACAGATGACCAATATGCACCAGATCGATGGCGTGAGCTTTACCAAGGGCTGTTACACCGGCCAGGAGGTGGTGGCCCGCATGAAGTATCTGGGCAAACTGAAACGGCGCATGTATCGGGCATCCGTCGACTCGGACACCAGACCCCAGCCAGGCGATGAGCTGTTTGCTCCCGGCAGCGCTTCCGGCCAGGGCGCCGGCAAGGTGGTTAACGCCAGTCCCTCGCCCGAAGGCGGTTTTGAACTTCTGGTGGTAGCCGAGATCAAGAGTTTTGAAGAGGATAATCTGCATCTGCAAGGTGACAGCGGACCCAAACTGACCCCCCGCACACTTCCTTACGGATTTGAGGAGGCCTGAAATCAGTGCCGTTTACTGTTCAAGTATCGGACGTATCATCCGCTACAATAGTTAATGATAACGCCAGCGGCATCCACTGGATTTGACCCGGTTTCACACATCGGGGCAGATCCAGTGGATGCTGCCGCCTAAGGGACTAAAGAATCAACATGATTGGCAAAGCTGAATTTCTTGAATCGCTACAGACAGCCATCAAGCAGAACAAGATCACCCTGCCGACGCTCCCCGAAGTCGCCCTGAAGGTGCGGGATGCGGTCGAGCAGGAAAACATCAGTGCGCAGCAGATTGCTGAGATAGTGGTCACCGATGCGGCACTCTCCGCCCGACTCCTGCAAGTCGCCAACAGCCCCCTCTATCGCGGCCGGGTACCGATCGAGAGTATCCAGATGGCTGTTACCCGGCTGGGCTACAAGCTGGTCCGCAGCCTGGTGGTAACCCTGGCCATGCAGCAGATGTTCCAGGCCACTTCGGACGCCCTGGACAGCCGGTTACGCAACATGTGGGAACAGAGCGTGGAGATCGCCGCCATCTGTCGCGTGTTGGCCCAGAACCTGCCCCACCTGGACCGGGAACAGGCCATGCTGGCCGGCCTGATTCACAACATCGGTGCCCTGCCCATCCTCACCTGGGCCGAGTCTTTCCCGGAACTGATGGCGGATGAGGCAGCGCTGGACCAGATGGTCACCGAGCTGACAGCGGAAGTGGGTACCCAGATTCTTAAATACTGGGGTTTTCCGGAGACCCTGATCAAGGTCGCTGCCGAAGCGCAGAATCTGGACTATGACAGCGGCCCGCAGGCCGACTATGTGGATGTGGTGATTGTCGCCCGGCTGCAGACAGCACCCGCCGACAGCGCCGGGGGCATGGCCGACTGGATCAATGTTCCGGCTTTCCAGAAGGTGGGACTGGACCCGGAAGTGGAGTTGATCGAGATCGAGGGCGTGGCCGAGGATATCGAATCCGTACAGGACGCTTTTCGCTAGTCCCGGAGCCGGACGGAGAGCCAGGCTCTCCACCCGCCCCGCCAAAGATCAACTGTACCGGCAGGGGCGGTATCCGCATCGCCAGTGCGCGTTGACTATCAACCGCTGACAATCCAACCCGATCCCGCGATCAGCGCACGCCTCTCCTACAAACCTACTCCGCCCGCATGTGCGGGAACAGCAGCACATCCCGGATCGATGGAGAATCGGTAAACAGCATCACCAGCCGGTCGATACCGATACCTTCGCCGGCGGTGGGCGGCAGGCCATGTTCCAGGGCACGCACATAATCGGCGTCGAAGTGCATCGCCTCATCGTCCCCGGCCTCTTTCTCTTCCACCTGCATACGGAAGCGTTCCGCCTGATCCTCCGCATCATTCAGCTCTGAAAAGCCGTTGGCTATCTCACGTCCGCCAACGAAGAACTCGAAGCGGTCGGTAACAAACGGATCCTCGTCGTTACGACGTGCCAACGGGGACACCTCGGTCGGATAGGCGGTAATGAACGTGGGGTTCATCAGGCGATGCTCCACGGTCTTTTCAAAAATCTCGATCTGCACCTTGCCCAGGCCATAACCGGGCTTCAGCGGAATATCCAGGGAGTCGGCCAGGGCGCGTGCCTGCTCCAGGTCATCCAGCTGTTCGGGACGGATATCGGGATTGAAATGGAGTATGGACTCCCGCACCGACATGCGACTGAACGGCCGGCCAAAATCGTAACTCTCGCCCTGATACTGAATCACTGTATCGCCCAGAATATTCCGGGCCAGACCGCGCAGCATATCCTCGGTGAGATCCATCAGGTCATTGTAATCGGCATAGGCCTGGTAGAACTCCAGCATGGTGAATTCCGGATTGTGCCGGGTCGAGAGTCCTTCGTTGCGGAAATTGCGATTGATCTCGTAGACCCGCTCGAAGCCGCCCACCACCAGCCGCTTCAGGTAGAGCTCCGGCGCAATACGCAGGAACAGTTCCATATCCAGGGCATTGTGATGGGTGACAAAAGGCCGGGCAGTGGCGCCGCCGGGGATGGCCTGCATCATGGGGGTTTCCACCTCCATGAAATTCCGCTGGTTCAGGTAGTCACGGATATACTGGATCATGCGGGTACGGGTGCGGAAGGTATCCCGCGACGACTCGCTCATGATCAGATCCAGATAGCGCTGACGGTAACGCTGCTCCTGGTCGGTCAGACCGTGGAACTTCTCCGGCAGCGGACGCAGTGACTTGGTCAACAGGGCCAGCTTATCGCAACGCACCGAGAGCTCGCCGGTCTTGGTCTTGAACAGCTGACCCTCGGCACCGATGATGTCACCCACGTCCAGCTCTTTCTTGAAGATATTGTTGTAATAACCCTCCGGCAGAGAGTCGCGCTGGATGAACAGCTGGATCCGGCCCGACATGTCCTGCAGATGGGCGAAACTGGCCTTGCCCATCACCCGGCGGCTCATCAGGCGGCCTGCCACCTGCACCCGTACAGCCAGTTCCTCAAGCTCTTCCGCGCTCTTTTCGCCATACTCCGCATGCAACTCGCCAGCCACCACATTGCGCCGGAAGTCGTTGGGAAAGGCGTTACCCCGCTCGCGGATCTGGGCCAGTTTTTCGCGGCGCTGGGCAATCAGCTTGTTTTCGTCCTGGATCTGTTCACTCATGATTAAAACTCGTTGGTTATTCCGTTGCGCCGGCGCATGCCGGACGCTTGATAAAAAAACAGGCCAATCGCCCATCATTCCGTCCACCGGATGGAAATCGAGAACGGTTCCATAAGCGGAACAGCGCCGACGAAACCGACTGGCGGGCCTGGAGAGCCTTGTGTCCGGCGAAATGGATTAAAAAATCAGAGCCCGCTCTTCAGGCTCGCCTCGAGAAAGATATCCAGTCCGCCATCCAGAACGGCCTGGGTGTTACCGGTCTCCACGCCGGTGCGCAAATCCTTGATACGGGATTGATCCAGCACGTAGGAACGGATCTGACTACCCCAGCCGATATCGGATTTACTCTCTTCAAGCACCTGCTGATCGGCGCTGCGTTTCTGTATCTCCAGCTCGTACAGTTTCGCCTTGAGCTGTTTCATCGCCTGGTCTTTGTTCTTGTGCTGTGAACGGTCGTTCTGGCACTGCACCACGATACCGGTCGGGTTGTGGGTGATTCGCACAGCCGACTCGGTCCGGTTGACGTGCTGACCACCGGCGCCGCTGGCGCGGTAGACATCGATACGCAGGTCGGCGGGATTGATATCGATCTCGATCGAATCATCGATCTCCGGGGCCACGAAGACCGCAGCGAACGAGGTGTGGCGCCGGTTGCCGGAATCAAACGGCGACTTACGGACCAGCCGATGCACGCCAATCTCGGTGCGCAGCCAGCCGAAGGCGAACTCCCCCTCGAAACGGATAGTGGCGGACTTGATACCGGCCACGTCACCGGGTGACACTTCCATCAATTCGGTTTTGAAGCCCCGATGCTCGCCCCAGCGCAGGTACATGCGCAACAGCATCTCGGCCCAGTCCTGAGCCTCGGTCCCACCCGAACCTGCCTGGATATCCAGGAAGGCGTTGGCGGCATCCATCTCACCGGAGAACATGCGCCGGAACTCCAGCTCCGCCACCTGCTTCTCGTAGGTGTCCAGATCCGCCACTACCGAGTCGACCGTCTCCTCATCCCCCTCTTCCACGGCCATCTCCAGCAGATCACTGGCGTCATCCAGGCCACTGGCGAGGCTGTCCAGGGTCACCACAATGGCCTCCAGAGCGGAACGCTCCCGGCCGAGCGACTGGGCGTACTCGGGATCACCCCAAATTTCGGGATCTTCGAGCTCCCGCAGAACCTCAGTCAGGCGCTCCTGCTTGCTGTCATAGTCAAAGGTACCCCCTAAGGGACTCGGAGCGCCCTCGTAATTCACTGATTTTATTAGTGATGGGATTCAGATCCTGCATGGTCTACCTCGCACGAAACGGAGGCCGAATATTACACCAGAATGGCTATTCACGGAAACCGTAGATACTCCGCACTCCTGGCCAATGCCCCTTGCCGAAGGAGTCCGATTCTCGTAGTGTAAACCCATCCCGGTAAACCCATTCTGGATGTCCTATGGATCTGGATCTGAATAAATTCCGAACGCTGATACCGATTAACGCCCTCTACGAGGACAATCTGCTCTACCTGGCCGACCAAGCCAACGTGGAACGCTACCTGAACGGCGAGCAAGTATTCAATATCGGGGACAATGACCCGGACAATATTTTTCTGATGTCCGGTGAGATCTGCCTCACCTCGGCCGAGGGAGAAGAGATCCTGGTCTCGGCCGGTTCTGACCGGGGCCTGCACGCCCTGGCCAGCCGCAAACCGCGTCACTACCGTGGCGTGGTGGTATCCCAGGCAGCCACCATCGTCCGTTTCGACTCGGCGCTGCTGGAGCGTCTGCTGGCCTGGGGTCATTTCTCACCGGAGTTCACCGCCGATAACAGCAACGATGCTGAAGCAGGCCCCAGCGCCGAAGAGAGCGAATGGATGATGTCGATGATGCAGACGACCGCATTCATGCGGCTGCCGGCAGCAAATATCCAGAACCTGTTTTCCCACATGGAAGAGATCCAGGCCCGGGCCGGCGATCTGATTGTGAAGAGCGGCGAACCGGGAGATTACTACTACGTGATCAAGCAGGGGCGCTGCCAGGTCACCCTGCCTTCGGACACCGGCGAAGTGGTACTGGCGGAGCTCGGCCCCTGCAGCAGCTTCGGGGAAGAGGCACTGATCAGCGATTCTCTGCGCAATGCCAATGTGACCATGCTGACCAACGGAAAGCTGATGCGCCTGGCCAAGGAGGATTTCCTGCAGTTGCTGGAAGCCCCGCTGCTGCAATGGATCGACTATCCCACGCTGGTCAGGATGGCGGACGATGGGGCCATTCGGGTCGATGTACGATTCCGGCGGGAATTTGAACATAACGGCCTGCGGGGCAGTATCAACATCCCCCAGAACCAGCTGCGCAGCGCTATCCCCGAACTGGACAAGAGCAAGCAGTACATCGTCTATTGCGACTCGGGACAGCGCAGCGCCACCTGTGCATTTCTGTTGAGTCAGCAGGGTTTTGATGTCTACGTGCTGGAGGGCGGGCTCTCTGCCATTCGGGGCTGACAGCAGCTGCGGTACGCCCTGATACCGCCGGGTTGGCCCGTGCTGGCGCAGCCCGCATTAGCCCATCATCTGAAGTCCACGCCTATGTTTTATTGCTAAATAAACCAGCAAAAAGGTGCCGTAACTAACTGCAATAAAAGGCTTTTTAAATAAAACCTAAACCGGTTTATTAACCGCCCCCGCCGCCATCCACGGCTGGGGGCAATACCAGGTTATTTCCAACCCGCGCAACAGCTGATCCCGCATAGCCGCTTCACAACGACACACCCCGATGATTTCCGCGATCTCTCCGTCCACCTCCAGCAGCGGTATCCGTTCCCGCATCCAGGGGAACACCCCGGCTTCCTGCAGCAGTTGTTTGACCCGCTTGCTTTGTCCCCGGCCCAATGGCCGACAGATCTCGCCACCCTGGCGAAACCGAATGCGGTAGGATGCCGAGCTGGTTCTGTTCAACGGGTCCGATTCCGGGATCCGGAATTGCAGCCGACCCAGACCGGCGGGCAGTAACAATTCGGTCTCGCCGCGCCAGTCCAGGGACAGACCGGGATCAAATGGCGGCAACGGTGGCAGCAGATAGAGGGCATCCCGATAGCGTCGAACCTCAGCTCCGGTCCATGCCACCAACGGATTCCCATCCTGGCGCGCCCCTAACACTTCTGTAATGATCCGTTCCAATACCACCGCCGGGGGCAGCGTGAACCCACACCGGCCAATCCAGAGGCGCAACAGGGAGGCCAGTTGCTCTGATGGCAGCGCCGTCAGGGCCGACACAGGCAGGGAGCCATCCCGCGAGTCCTGAAGCTGATCGAGTTGCTCACCCAGCAGTCCGTTTATCAGCCGGTCCGCCTCCGCACAGTGGCGCGCACTGCGCGACAGGGTCCGGGCAGTCGCCGGCCAGCGCGCCTTCAGCAGCGGGATCACCCGGTGTCGCAGGTAATTCCGATCGAACTCCGTATCCTGGTTACTGGCATCCTCAATCCACTGCAGCCGCTCGTTTCTGGCGTATTCAAGCAACTCATCCCGGCTGTTATCCAGTAGCGGCCGGGCGTGCAGACCCTGATCAAACCGGCTCAGAACCGGCATCGCCGCCAGGCCACTCAAGCCGGCCCCGCGCAGGAGTTGCAACAGCAAGGTCTCCGCCTGGTCGTCCTGGTGATGCGCCGTCAGTAACAATTCATCCGGCCGGATCTGTTCGGCCAGCACGCCATAGCGGGCCTGTCGGGCCACGGCCTCCAGGCTTTCACCCTTAACCGGCGTTAATCCGAGAGAGAAGCTCTCCATTGGGATGTCCAACGCCCGGCAGACCGCCTCGCAATGCCGGCTCCATTCAGACGACTGGGCCTGCAGACCATGGTCGATATGGATCGCCCTGACCGGCACGGGCAGACGATCACCCAGTTCGGCCAGGGCGTGCAGCAGGACGTGGGAGTCCATGCCGCCGCTGAAACCAACCAGATAACCGCTGGGAACGGGCAGTTCTAGCAGGGTGTTGAGCAGTTGATCGGGGCTGAACGACATGGGTGGATAAGCTCCGAAGTGGCCGCGTGAACCGCTTCAGCCAGTGCAGAATCATGGAGGCGTTGCGACACAAGCGGCGCCGGCCTGTTATGGCGCTGATCCGATCTGGATGCGGAACCCGCAAAGATCTGGGGCGCAACCACCCGGACAGTTCCCGGGCGGCGTTATCATCCCCGTATAATTCTTAAAAAAACGCCCGCAGCGCCCGGATCAGCTCTGGAAGACGCCGTAAGCCATCAGGCGCTGATAACGCTCTTCCAGCAATTGCTCCATCGGTTTTGCATCCAGCTCCTGCAGCGACTCAAGCAGTACAGCTTTGATATTGCTGGCAGCGGCTTCCGGATCGCGGTGAGCACCGCCGGGTGGTTCGGGAATGATGGCATCAATGAGGCCGAGCTCCTTCAGACGATCCGAGGTGATCGCCATCGCTTCGGCAGCCAGGGGCGCCTTGTCGGCACTCTTCCAGAGAATCGAGGCACAACCTTCCGGCGAGATGACCGAATAGGTGCTGTACTCCAGCATCATCAGCCGGTCACCCACGCCGATGGCCAGCGCGCCACCGGATCCCCCTTCACCCATCACGGTACAGATGATGGGCGTTTTCAAGCCGGACATCACCAGCAGGTTTTTCGCAATCGCTTCACTCTGGCCGCGCTCTTCCGCACCGATGCCGGGGTAGGCCCCAGGCGTATCGATAAAGGTGAGAATCGGCAGCTTAAAGCGTTCTGCGGTCTCCATCAGACGCAAGGCCTTTCGGTAGCCCTCGGGACGGGGCATACCAAAGTTGCGGAACAGTTTCTCCTTGGTATCCCGCCCCTTCTGGTGACCGATGATCATCACCGGCCGGCCATCGATACGCGCCACACCCCCGACGATGGCATGATCGTCGGCGAAGGCCCGGTCGCCATGCATCTCATGGAAATCCTCAAATATATGCTCGATATAGTTGAGCAGATAGGGTCGCAAGGGATGGCGCGCCACCTGGGCAACCTGCCAGGGCTTCAGGTTCTGATAGAGCGACTCGGTCAGCGACTTGCTCTTGTTCTCCAGACGGGTAATCTCGTCCTGGATATTGATTTCATTATCATTGCCGACCAGACGCAGCTCTTCGATCTTGGCTTCGAGTTCGGCAATGGGTTGTTCAAATTCGAGAAAATTCATGTCCATTTGCGAAATATACCGGATTAAGTTTGGATAGAACAGGTCAGGAAGCGATCTGCCAACACCCGCCTCGGACCGGGATCAACGGATCGATCGGCAGAGCGCAGCACACGACGTCCAACCACCTGGGATCAGAGGGACGCAACCGCCTGCGCCCGCTCCGGCACACGGCCCCGGGCATAGACCACTTCCACTGACTCCTGGCCCAGCAGGCGCGAGAGTTGCCGCAGCAGCTCATCGGTCGGGCGCACACGCCACTGCTCATCACAACTCAGTGTCGCCAGGGCGCTCTCCCCGCGGTAACAGAACTGAATATCACACAATCCACCCTGGTAGGGCTCCAGTACGCTACCCAGTTGTTTGGCAAAAGCGTCTGTTGTCAGCCGTTTTTCTGACAGCAACCGGTGATCCCAGCTGAGCCGCAAGGCGGCGGCGTTCATCTCCCGCGCCTGCTGGAACTCCATCACCTGGTCAACCCGGATACTCAGGCCGCCCCGATACTCATCATAATTCAGATTACCGGCCACCAGGAGAATCCGGTCGCTGACCAGCTCTTCCCTGAACGCCTCATAGGCATCGGAAAACAGGGTGATCTCGATCCTGCCGCTGCGATCATCCAAGACCACCGTGCCCATGCGGCCACGCTGGGTCTGCCGGTGGCTCACCGACAGGGCCAATCCGGCCACCACCACCCGCTGCTTGGAACGCCGTTGATAGCCGCCACCTTCGGCGCCACCCTCCAGTGCCAGATTACCGATCCGGGTAACGCCCAGGCCCCCCATCTCCGGTACATAGCGATCAATCGGATGACCGGTCAGGTAGAGGCCCAGGGTCTCCTTCTCGCCCTGCAGGCGGATCTCGTCTTCCCACTCTTCGCAATCCTCTGGGACCATCTGGCCCGGCGCGGCCACCTGGGGCTCGGGCGCGGCGATACCAAACAGATCCTCCTGTCCGGCCGCCTGGCTGGCGTGATGCTGTTCGGCCATCTTCAGCGCCAACGGCAACTGGTTCATCAGACTGGCACGATTGGCACCCAGTTCATCCAGGGCACCGGCCCGCAGCAGGGACTCCAGCACCCGGCGATTGACTTTACGCTGATCGATACGGCGGCAGAATTCGAAAATATCCTGGAAGCGGCCGCCCGACTGGCGCGCCTCGATGATGCTCTCGATGGCGGACTCCCCCACCCCCTTGATGGCACCCAGTCCATAGATCACTTCATTCTCTTTTCCTACCGTGAACATGTACTCGGAGTAGTTCACGTGGGGCGGATTAACCACCAGGTCCATACTGCGGCACTCTTCGATCAGAGTCACCACCTTATCGGTGCTGTCCATATCCGCCGACAGCACCGCGGCCATGAACGCCGACGGATAGTGCGCCTTGAGCCACATGGTCTGGTAGGAGACCAGGGCGTAAGCGGCGGAGTGAGACTTGTTGAAACCGTAGCCGGCGAACTTCTCCATCAGATCGAAGATGTAGGTTGCCACATCCTCGTCCACGCCCCGCGCCACGGCACCGGCACGGAAGATCTCGCCCTGTTTCTTCATCTCCTCGGGCTTTTTCTTGCCCATGGCGCGGCGCAACAGGTCGGCGCCACCCAGGGAGTAGCCGGCCAGCACCTGGGCGATCTGCATCACCTGCTCCTGGTACAGGATCACCCCGTAGGTGGAGCGCAGGATCGGCTCCAGGTCCGGGTGCGGGTAGACCACCTCCTGCTGCCCGTGTTTACGGGCGATAAAGTCATCCACCATGCCCGACTGCAGCGGTCCGGGACGGAACAGGGCCACCAACGCGGTGATGTCATCGAAACAGTCCGGCTGCAGCTTCTTGATCAGCTCCTTCATGCCACGGGATTCCAGCTGGAACACCGCAGTGGTCTCGCACTTTTTCAGCAGGGCGAAGGCCTCCGGATCATCCATCGGGATCAGGCTGATATCCACCGGCTCCTGGCCCTGCTCGCTGCGCTTGCGATTGACCGTTTTCAAGGCCCAGTCCACGATGGTCAGCGTGCGCAGTCCCAGGAAGTCGAACTTCACCAGCCCCACCTGCTCCACGTCGTCCTTGTCGAACTGGGTGACCAGGTTGTCACCGCCCGGTTCACAGTAGAGCGGGGTAAAATCGGTCAGCAGGCCCGGCGCTATGACCACACCACCGGCATGCTTGCCCGCGTTCCTGGCCACGCCTTCCAGCTTCTTCGCCATGTCGATCAGCTGGGTCACCTCCTCCTCGTCACGGTAGGCGGCAGCCAGGTCCTCGCTCTCCTCCAGCGCCTTTTTCAGGGTCATGCCGATTTCGAACGGGATCATCTTGGCGATACGGTCGGTAAAACCGTAGGGATGGCCCAGCACGCGCCCCACGTCCCTGACCACCGCCTTGGCCGCCATGGAGCCGTAGGTGATGATCTGGGACACCGAATCACGACCATATTTCCGCGCCACGTAATCGATCACCCGATCCCGGTTATCCATGCAGAAGTCGACGTCGAAGTCGGGCATGGAGACACGTTCCGGGTTGAGAAAACGCTCGAACAGCAGTTCATGCTCGATCGGGTCCAGGTCGGTGATCTTCAGGGCGTAGGCAACGATGGAACCGGCACCGGAACCACGCCCCGGTCCGACCGGGATACCATTATCCTTGGCCCACTGGATAAAGTCGGCCACGATCAGGAAGTAACCGGGGAAGCCCATCTGGTTGATCACATCCAGCTCAACCTGGAGACGATCATCGTAGACCTTGCGTCGTTCCGCGTAATCGTCAGCATCGCGGTCCAGGATAATCTCCAGCCGCTGTTCCAGCCCCCGCTTTGACTCCCGGGAGAAGTACTCCTCGATGGTCATGTTGTCCGGAATGGGAAAATCGGGCAGGAAGTTTTTGCCCAGGGTCAGCTCGATATTGCAGCGCCGGGCAATCTCCACGCTGTTCTCCAGCGCCTCCGGAATGTCGGCAAACAGCTCGGCCATCTCCTGCGGGGTACGCAGATACTGCTCCCGACTGAAGTAGCGGGGTCTACGGGAGTCATCCAGCGTACGCCCCTCATGGATACAGACCCGCACCTCGTGGGCCTCGAAATCATCCGGGTTGAGAAAGCGCACATCATTGGTGGCCACCACCGGCACATCCAGGCGACTGGCCAGCTCGACACTGGCATGCAGGCAGCGCTCCTCCCCTTCCCGTCCGGTGCGATGCAGCTCCAGGTAGAAACGGTCACCAAACAATTCCAGCCAGTGACGCAGACGCTGTTCAGCATCCGCCGTGTGACCGGTCAGCAGGGCACGGCCCACGTCCCCGGAGCGGCCGCCGGACAGGGCGATCAAACCCTCGCAGCTCTCGCGGGTGAACCAGTCCGCTTCCAGCATCGCCTTGCCCAGATGCTGACCCTCCCGGTAACTGCGCGATACCAGGCAGGTGAGATTGCGGTAGCCCCGGGGGTTCTGCACCAGCAGCAACAGACGAAACGGGGTGTTGGGATCTTCCGGATCCCGTATCCAGACATCCACGCCGCTGATCGGCTTCACGCCGGCCGCGATGGCCGCCTTGTAAAACTTGACCAGGGAGAACAGATTGGACTGGTCCGTCATGGCCACGGCCGGCATGCCCAGTTCAGCGACCCGGGCAACCAGTGGCTTGATACGCACCAACCCGTCCACCAGGGAGTATTCTGAGTGGACACGCAGATGGATGAAGGCTGGATTCATGCGGCACACCCCAGTGGCGCACCCTGGCGGGCGCCCTTCGGCCGAAAAAATTGGCTGTGCTGGCAATTGATCATAGCGTTGTATTGTAACCCACTGGGTGATGGTTTTTTCAGATCGGAATCATGTTTGTCCGCGCCAGACAGTCTCCGCCATGCACAGCGCAATGGCGTTAGGTGCAGGGCAAAATCACTTTGACCGGCCGCTGTGCCGCTACCCGGCCCCTGGCAGCAGTTTTCTGACCGGACCAAACGAGCGTCGGTGAATCGGGCTGACCCCAAGCTCCGCCAGCGCAGCCACATGGATTTTGGTCGGATAGCCCTTGTGTCTGGCCAGACCATATCCCGGATACTGCCGGTCCAACTGCACCATCTCCTGGTCCCGGGCCACCTTGGCCAGGATTGAGGCGGCACTGATGGACGGTTCACTGGCATCACCACCCACAATCGCCTCCGCGCTGCACGGCAGTTCCGGACAGCGATTCCCGTCGATCAGGGCGTGATCGGGTGGGACGGCCAGGGCCAGCACTGCCCGCCGCATCGCCAGCAGGCTGGCGTGGAGTATATTGAGCCGGTCGATCTCTTCCACTTCGGCCCGCCCCAGCGCCCAGCAGAGCGCCCGTTCCCGGATAATCAGCGCCAGCTGTTCCCGGCGCTTCTCGGTCAGTTTTTTGGAGTCGGCCAATCCCTCGATAGGCTGATCGGGATGCAGTATGACCGCCGCGGCCACCACGGGTCCGGCCAGCGGTCCCCGCCCCACCTCATCTACACCGGCAATCCGTATCAACTTGGTCATGATCTGTTCCGTCTTCGGTCAACCAAGGACAACACCGCTTCTGCCGCCTTGCGACTGGAATCCTGTTGCAGTTGCCTGTGCAGCTGCTGATAGCGCTGCTGGATCTGTTTGACCCGCTCAGGTGATTCAATCAGTTCACTCAGGGCATCCGCCAATGCCCCGGGGGTGGCGGCATGCTGGATGAACTCGGGTGCCAGCGCCTCTTCGGCCAACAGGTTGGCCATGGCCACATAGGGTATTCGGACCAGATTGAATCGCTTAACAATCCAGTAGGTCAGCGCATTGAGCCGATAGGCCACCACCATGGCACGCCCCAGCAACAACGCCCCCAGCGTGGCCGTGCCGGAGGCGGTCAGCACCACATCGGCGGCGATCATGGCCGTTCTGGCCTGGCCGTCAATCAGGGTAACCGGCAGGTCAGGCGCCTCCCGGTGGAGTATCGTCTCGAACGCCTCCCGGGTTCGCTGATTGATCAGCGGCACCAGAAAATGGATGTCGGGATAGCGCTCTGTAAGCTGCATTGCAGCCTGGACAAATGTGGCTGACAGGGACTGGATCTCCCCCATACGACTGCCTGGCAGCATGGCCACCACATGGGGCTTGTCGCCCACATGGAGTTGCTCCCGAGCCGCCGACCGGTCGTTCTGCAGCGGAATTTCATCCGCCAGGGGATGCCCCACGTATTGAACCGGCACCTGGTGCTGTTTAAGAAAGTCGGTTTCAAAAGGGAAAATACTCAGCATCAGGTCCACGGCCGCACGAATTTTCTTCACCCGCCCGGGCCGCCAGGCCCAGACCGTGGGACTGACATAGTGAACGGTGGGAATGCCCCTCTTTTTCAGTGCCGTTTCCAGGCCAAGGTTGAAATCCGGCGCATCTATGCCGATGAACACATCCGGCGGATCCTGGCGAAAATGGTTGATCAACCGTTTTCGGATGGAAAGCAGTTCGGGGAGATGTTTCAACACCTCGACCAATCCCATCACCGACAGCCGCTCCATGGAGAACAGGCTCTGACAGCCCTGCTCAATCATCAGTGGGCCACCCACACCGACGAAACGGGCGTCCGGATAGCGTTGCCTGATCTCCCGGATTACCCCGGCACCCAGCAGGTCGCCGGAGGGCTCATTGGCAACGATTCCAACTTTCAGCATGATGAGTTGATTCAGTTAAGAGTTTCAAGGTCGGGGTTCAATAGTCGGATAGGGCCAACCCGCGCCCTGGGAAGCGGGAGACCACCCTCAATAACCGTGGCTGTTCGGCTCAGCGGGCTATGCCGCGCTCGCTCTGCTCCAGAAAATCGATATAAAGCCGGATTTCCGGGCACTCCTGCTCAAGCAGCCGCAGGGCTTCCAGCGCTTCCTCAATCGTATGCTGCTGCTTGTAGATAATCTTGTAGCCACGTTTGATCTGCTGGATTGTCTCGCTGCTGAAACTGCGGCGCCGCAGCCCCTCCGAGTTGATACCGCAACTCCGGGCCGGGTGGCCGCTGACCGTAATGTAGGGCGGGATATCTTTATTGATTACCGAACCCATGGCACAGAAGCTGTGCGCACCGATATGGGAAAACTGATGCGCCATGGTAAATCCACCCAGTATCGCCCAGTCGCCGATAATCACATGCCCACCCAGGGAGGCGGCATTGGCCATGATGATGTGGTTACCCAGTTGGCAATCGTGCGCCACGTGGGTGTAGGCCATCAACAGGTTGTCATGGCCGATGCGGGTCGCCACCGCATCCTGAGCCGTGCCACGATTGATGGTGGTGAATTCACGGATCACATTGCGGTCGCCAATCTCCAGGCGCGTCTCTTCGCCCGCATATTTCTTATCCTGCGGATCTTCCCCTACCGAGGCGAATTGGAAAATTTCGTTATCCTGGCCGATGGTGGTCGGTCCCTTGATAACCGCATGGGGCCCGATACGGGTTCCCCGGCCAATCCGGACACCGGCACCAATCACGGTGAAGGGTCCGACCGAGACCCCTTCATCCAGTTCAGCAGCAGGATCGATAAGTGCTTTTGGATCAATCAAGGAGCAAAATCCCTGGCAGTACACATGATTTCAGCAGTAGCGGCCACCTGCCCATCTACTTTAGCGGTACAGGAGAATTTACCGATACCCCGCTTGATCGATTCCTGGTTTACTTCCAGCAGGAGCTGATCACCCGGCTCCACGGGCCGCCGGAAACGTGCCTTATCAATACCCACAAACAGGTAAACCGTGGAATCATTCACCGTGTCCGGGTTTGATTCCATGGCCAGCAAACCGGTTGCCTGGGCCATCGCCTCAACAATCAGCACACCGGGCATCACCGGCCGGATGGGGAAATGGCCGTTAAAAAACGGTTCGTTATAGGTGACATTTTTCAGCGCCAGCAGCCGGGTGTCCTTCTCGAATTCCAGCACACGGTCGATCAGGAGAAACGGGTAGCGGTGCGGCAGCAACGACAGCACCTTATTGATATCCATTGTAGTCAAAACGACTCCCCCTGCCGCTGCCGCAGTAGCGCAGCGATCAAGATTAAAAGTAATTAAATAAGCCGCATGAGCACAGCATCAGTTCTGCTCATCAGCATCATTATCGGTATTTTGGTTCAAAACCTGCTTTTCCAGTGCACTCAACCGCTGCATGACTTTTTCCAGGCGACGGATTCGGCCAATGGTTTTACGCCAGTCACTATTGGGAACGGCTGGCAGGTTACCACTGTAGTATCCGGGTTCCTTAAATGAGCGGGTAACCAGCGATTGGCCGGAAAAGTGTACATTGTCACCAATTTCAAGGTGCCCGGAAATACCAACCCCGCCACCCAGGGTGCAATATTTCCCAATCGTGGTGGAGCCGGCCACACCGGCACATCCGGCAATAGCGGTATGCTCCCCAATGCGCACGTTATGGGCGATCTGGATCTGATTATCCAGCCTGACGCCGTCACCAATCACGGTATCCCGCAAAGCACCCCGATCAATCGTGGTGTTGGCGCCGATCTCCACATCATCACCCACCCGGACGATACCGATCTGCGGCACCTTGACCCATGCGCCCCGGTCATTGGCATTACCGAACCCGTCACTGCCGATCACCGCGCCCGGGTGAATCAGTACCCGTTTGCCGATAACTGTACCGGAGCAGATGGTGACATTAGCCACCAGACGGCTCTTCTCACCAATGACGCTGGCATCTTCCACCACGCAGCCGGGCCCAATCCGCACGCCGGCCTGCAGTTCCACATCTTTTCCAATAACGGCGCAGGGGCCAACCCAGGCACTGGCATCAAGCCGGGCACTCGGATCGATAACCGCCGAGGCATGGACTCCACCGGCCACATCCGCCAGCGGGTAAAGCAGCGAGGCTACCCGGGCGTAGGTGAGATAGGGATTGTCGGAGATGAGGCCCGGTACCTGGGCCTGTGCGGCATCTTCCCGGCGCAGAATGACCGCCGACGCCCGGGTGCCGGGCAGATAGTGGCGATATTTACTGTTGGCAAGAAAACAGATCGCCCCTTCGGTTGCATCCTGAATGGTGTCGGCATGGGTAATCCGCACCTCGCCATCACCCAGTAACTCAGCCCCGACGCGTGCGGCCAGATCTGCCAGGCGAAACACTTCGCTGTTCACCGGTCTGTCCTATTTAGAGCTTCTGTGCAGCTCTTCAAGGCGTTGCAGAACTTTACTGGTGAGATCAACCCGTTTATTGAAGTAGGCCACTCCGTCGGTCAGAATCAGATCAACTTTCTCCTCTTCACCGATCTGGCTGACCACTTCACCCACCTTGCGCAGCAGGCGATTGACCGCTTCGTTACGGCGCAGGTTGGCGTCTTCACGAAACTCCGCGCGTGCGTTTGTCAGTTGCCGACGGCGGGAACGGATATCGTTTTCAAGCCGCTTAGCCTCTTCCGTGCTCATCACGGCCGCATCCCGAGCCAGTTTGTCCTCGAGTTGCTTCAACTGCTTGGCCTTGGCAATCAGGTCCTGATCCCGCGCCTGAAACTCCTTTTTCAATGAGTTACTGATAGCCTCGGCCTGGGGCGACTTCTCCATCACCTTGTTCAGATCAACCACACCCACCTTGAAATCGGCCGCACCGGCCACGCTAACCAGGCCGAACAGTAAAACAGCAAGAATACTTAAGACTGACTTCTTCAACTTAATCTCCTAACACTTAAAATGCGGTCCCGAAGGTGAACTGGAATATCTCTGTCTCGTCACCCGCCTTGTCGTTGAGCGGCATACCGAGGCTGACACCCAACGCCCCCATGGGTGACAACCACATGGCGGACGCACCAGCAGAGTAACGCAGTTCACCCAGATCGATATCATTCCCGTCATGGGTGGAGAACACATTGCCCGCATCAAAAAACAGTCCCAGGCGAATGGTTTTCTCCATCAGTTTGAACGGTGCCGGGAAGAACAGTTCAGCATTACCGACAACCTTCACGTTACCGCCCAGCGCGTCGCCTTTATCATCAAGCGGCCCCAGACTGTAGTCTTTATAGCCCCTGACTGTCTTGATACCACCGGCAAAGAAGTTCTCCCACAATGGCAACCGGGTGGTATCCCCATAAACGTCACCATAGGCCAGATCACCGTTCAGGGCCAGCGTGAAGGTTTTATTAAGCGGGAAATAGCGTTTGTGCCGATAGGCGATCTTGTAATAACCCAGATCACTGCCCGGCAGGGTCGCCGACGCGCTAAGGCTCTGCATGGCGCCCTTGGTAGGCATCAGCGAGGAGTCACGGGAATCCCGGCTCCAACTGGTACCGATCTTGAAATCCAGGAAGGTATCGCCATTCTCGGTGGCGAACTTGTTGACCTGGGTGGATGCATCGTCCGCCGGCTTATAGGTGGTATGCATCAGATCCATGGTGAAATTGACCCGATCCGTCTCGGTAACGGGCACGCCAAACACCACACCCGCCACACCGATATCGGTCAGGTATCTGGCCGTATCCACCTCGTCAAAGTCGGTTTTCTGGTAGCTCAGGTTAAATCCGCGGCTGATACCATCGACGGTATAGTAAGGATTGACATAGCCGACCCGGTAATGGGTACTGGAGTCACTGTTATCAAAGGCCAGGGAGACCTGCTTGCCGGTTCCCAGGAAGTTGTTCTGGGTCAGGCTGGTGCTGAACACGATGCCGTCGGACTGGGAAAAACCCAGTCCCGCCATCAGGTTACCCATGGGTTTTTCCACCACGGAGATATTCACATCCACCAGGTCGGTCGATCCCGGAACCGCCGGCGTCTCCACATTCACTTCGTCAAAGAAGCCGAGTCGCTGCAGACGCTCGCGGGAACGGGTGACCTGTTCCGCCGAGTACCAGGCCGACTCGATCTGGCGCATTTCCCGGCGCAATACCTCATCACGGGTATCGCTGTTGCCCTTCATATTGATGCGCCGCACATAAACCCGTTTACCGGGGTCGACAAAGTAGGTGACAGCCACCTGTTTCTTCTCTTCATCAATATCCGGAATACTGTTCACATTGGCAAACGCATAGCCGTTGTTGCCCAGCAGTTTGGTGATGCGTTCTGCGCTGCCGATAACCCGTTTTCGGGAGAACACTTCGCCACGCACCAGGTGGATCATGGGGAAGAACTCCTCCTTGGGCAGCACAAGGTCGCCGGTCAGCAGAATATCTTTGATGGTGTATACGTCACCTTCTTCGATATTAATCGTGATATAGATATCCTTTTTATCTGGCGTGATGGACACCTGGGTCGAGGTGATCTTGAAATTGATATAGCCACGATCCAGGTAGAACGAACGCAGCTTTTCCAGATCACCGGAGAGTTTCTGCCGGGAGTACTGGTCATCCTTGGTTAAGGTTGACAGGAAACCGGTGGTATCAAGCGAGAACTCATCCAGCAGTTCGTCTTCATCAAAACTGCTGTTACCGATGATATTGATTTTTTTAATTCGGGCAGTCCCGCCCTCGGAGATATCAATATTGATCGCCACCCGGTTACGTTCCAGGGGCGTCACGGTGGAGGAGAGCTTGACCGCGTACTTGCCCAGATTGAAATACTGCCGCTGCAGCTCCTGCTCAATCTTGTCCAGAATCGAACGGTTGAACACCCGCCCTTCGGCAAGCCCGATATCTTTCAGTGCAAGCAGCAGGGGCTCACTCTCAAGCGCATTGTTCCCCTGGATGTCGATTTTGGCGATGGCCGGACGTTCGGTCACGAACACAATCAGCACGTCGCCCTGCCGCTCCAGTTTGACGTCTTTGAAAAATCCGGTCTTGTAGAGCGCCCGAATAATATCTCCGGTCTCATCCGACTCGATCTGTTGGCCGATTTTTACCGGCAGGTAGTTAAACACCGTGCCCGGCGAGATACGTTGCAATCCGTCAACCCGGATATCCTTGACGACGAAGGTTTCACTCAGGGCCAGTTGGGGCAGAAGCAGGATAATCAGGCACAGCGAGGATCGAAATAGTTTAACCAGGTTCATATTATCTTTTTGGGGTTTTGTTATTTTAAGTCCATCCATGACAACAGAGCCCTTCATCGTACCGGAATCCGAATTAACCATTTCTGATCCTATCAACCAAGGGTAGATGGTGGCCGCTTAAAATGATCTGGCCAAATACCGCGCTGAATCATTCTATTGCACTGATAATAAAAAAATTTTCCCTCGCTCATGGGGTCTATACCAGGACCCGCATACGGGAAAAGTGCCCTAGTATAAATAATCTTTCCACCACGCCCAAGGGCTAGGCCGAATTAATTATGAATTGAACAGGCGAGTGATATCCACGTAGAACGCCAGCGTCATCAGGCCAAGCAGAATCGCCATCCCAATCCGCTGACCAAAGGCCTGGACAGCCTCTGAAACCGGACTCCCCTTGACCGCCTCAATCATGAAGTAGAACAGGTGTCCACCATCCAGAATAGGTACCGGCAGCAGGTTCAGCACACCCAGACTGATGCTGACCAGGGCGAGGAACTTGAGGAACTGGGTTAATCCAAAACTGGCGGTGCGGCCCGCCGTCTGGGCGATCGAGATCGGCCCGCTCAGGTTTCTGACTGAAATCTCTCCGATCAGCATGCGCCCGAGCATTTTCAGCATAAACAGCGACATATCGCCGGTCTTGGTCGCCGCCATGGTAACCGCCTCCAGCGGCCCATAGCGCACTTCAACCCGGTAATCGTCGAACAGACCGTCCGGCACATGGGGACCTGCCCCGATCCGGCCGACCGTCTGATCACCCCGGGTCACCTGCCCCACAATGAGCTGAATGCGCTGCTCCGTACCGCCACGGGCTATATCCAGGTCCACCAATGACCCCGGATGTTTCTGAACATAATCAACCAGTTCGGTCCAGGAGTTCAGCTTCTGACCATCAATCGCCAACACCCGATCGCCGGCCTGGATGCCGGCAGACGCAGCCGCCTCGCCAGCCACCACCTGACCGATAACCGGTTCAATCACCGGTCGTTTCGGCGACAGACCAATGCGCTCCAGCAACCGGCCATCCTCGGCCAACCCCAGCAACTGCCCGCCCGGCAGAACCCGCGCACGTTCCGATCCCGATGCATCCCGCACCTGGATCACCACGTCTTCACCCGAGGTAGCATCGGACAGCAGCGTATAGACCGCCGTTTCCCAGGTAGGTGTACGGGTTCCGCCAACCGAAAGAATCTCGTCATCCGCACTGAAGCCCGCCTGCGCGGCAAGGGTCGACTCATCCACCTGACCGATCCAGGGACGTGTACCGGTATCGCCATACACACCGATAAACCAGAAAGCCAGTATGGCAAAGATCAAATTAAACAGCGGCCCGGCCACTACGATGGCGGAACGAACCGCCACAGACTGCCGGTTGAAAGCCCGGTCCAGATAGCGGGACGGCACATCGCCTTCCCGCTCATCAAGCATCTTGACATAGCCGCCCAGGGGAATTGCCGCCAGAACATATTCGGTACCCAGATCGGCTTCGGTAAGCTGCTCGCCAGGCGCCCCCTGGGGCGCCGGCGCCCGCCCCCGGAAGCTCAGCAACGGCTTGCCAAAACCGATGGAGAAGCGCAACACCTTAACGCCGAGCTTTCGGGCCACCCAGAAGTGTCCGAATTCGTGCACCGCTATCAGGATGGCGAGAGCAACGATGAATGACGCAATTGTGAATAAAAATGATGACATGGCGACTAGGTCAGACCCTGCTGCGGATTATTTGTTCCGCCTGGCGACGGGCTGCCTCATCAACCGCAAGCAGGGTATCCAGATCGGCGTCATGCTGCACCGGCAGCGCCTCAAGCACCGACTCGATCACCGCGGGGATCTGGGTAAAGCCCAATCGCTCGGATAGAAAGGCATCCACGGCCATTTCGTTAGCCGCATTCAGGATAGCCGGACAGGTACCGCCGGTTTCGATCGCCTCATAGGCCAGCCGGAGGCAGGCAAAACGCTCAAAACTGGGCGCTTTGAAATCGAGCCGGGCCACTTCGAACAGATCGAGCGGCGCCACCCCGGAGTCAATCCGCTCCGGCCACGCCAGGGCATGGGCAATCGGGGTACGCATATCGGGATTACCCAACTGTGCCAGTACGGAGCCATCCGTATAGGCGACCATGGAGTGAATGACGCTCTGGGGATGCAGTACCACCTGAATCCGCTCCGGGGAGGTGTGAAACAGCCAGCAGGCCTCGATCACCTCCAGGCCCTTGTTCATCATGGTGGCCGAATCAACTGAGATCTTGCGCCCCATATCCCAGTTGGGATGGGCACAGGCCTGGTCCGGCGTCACATCCTGCAACTGGTTCAGCGGTAAGGAGCGAAACGGCCCGCCGGACGCGGTCAACAGGATGCGGGAGACCCCGACCTGATCGAGACCCCGGGAGAAATCCGCCGGCATACACTGGAATACCGCGTTGTGCTCGCTGTCGATCGGCAGAATCTCCGCCCCGCCCTGCTCGGCAGCCTGCATAAACAGTGCACCGGCGACCACCAACGCCTCCTTGTTGGCCAGCAACACCCGTTTACCGGCCCGGGCCGCCGCCAGGGTCGGCAACAGACCCGCTGCGCCCACGATAGCTGCCATCACATAGTGGGTCTCCTCCATCGCAGCCACATGCTCCAACCCTTCCATGCCGGCCAGAACCCGGATCGATGCGCCGGATTCCCCCAGACGCCGTTCCAGTGCCAGGGCGGCATCCCCATCCGCCATGACCGCGAACCGGGGCTGAAACTCCAGGCACTGCTGATAAAGCCGCTCCACGTCTTTATTGGCGGTCAGGGCCACCACGCGGTAGCTGTCCGGGTGGCGCGCCACAACATCCAGCGTGCTGATCCCGATAGAGCCCGTGGAGCCTAATACCGTCAAGCCAATCACTTACCACCCCCAAGCAGCAACAGCCCCAGGGCAAACACCGGGGCCACCGCCGTCAGACTGTCAATTCGATCCAGTATACCGCCATGCCCGGGCAGCAGATTGCCGCTATCCTTGATACCGGCTTGTCGTTTCAGCAGGCTCTCAAACAGGTCGCCAACCACCGATACCAGGCAGACCAGCAGACAGAGCATCACGACCTGCGGCAGATTACCCGTCTCGGGGCGCATCCAGATCAACAGGCCACTCCACAGGCCGACCGCGACCAGAGCCCCGTAAACACCCTCGCGGGTCTTTTTAGGACTGATATGGGGAGACAGCTTGACGCGTCCCCATTGCCGGCCGGCAAAGTAGGCTCCCGTATCGGCCACCCAGGAGAGCGACAGGGTATAGAGCACCAGGGAGGGCCCGGCCGACTCCATACCGTGCAGATAGACCAGCGCGGCCCAGGTTGGCAGCAACACAAAATAGCCAATCAGCAGCTTGACCGGCCTGCTGGCCTCGCTTGCCCGCTCAGGCTGGTAACGGATAATCAGCCAGCTGACGGCCAGCCAGCCAAGGCTGGCGGCAGCAAACAGTCCCAGACCGAAATACGACAGGGGGAGCAGCAGATAGAGCAGCCCCATAGCCAGCGCCATGCTCAGCAGATAAACCGTTTTGGGCACAAGCCGGGTCAGACCCGCCAAGCGCGTCCACTCATGGGCGCCGATCAGGATAACGGCCGCCAGCAACAATGCAAAACCAGCAGATGGCAGATAGAGCACCCCCAGAATTACCAGGGGCAGCAGAACCAGCGCAGTCAAAATCCGGTGTAACAACATAATCAGTCGCCCAGTTCCTGTGAGGCGGCATCCGGCAACTGCTCCCCGGTCATGCCAAAACGACGCTGACGGCTGGCAAAAAAGGCCAAAGCCGCATCGAAGGCATCGGCGTCAAAATCGGGCCAGTAACTGTCGGTAAAGTAGAGTTCGGTGTAGGCGGATTGCCACAGCATAAAATTACTGATGCGCTGCTCACCGCCGGTACGGATAAACAGGTCCGGATCCGGCAGATCTGAAAACGAAAGACCGGCGGCTATGGCAGACTCGGTTATCTGATCCGCGGCCAGCTCGCCGGCGGCCACATCCAGGGCCAGTTTCCGGACCGCCTGAAGGATATCCCAGCGCCCACCGTAATTGGCGGCAATCTGCAATACCAGACCGTTGTTGTCGGCTGTCGCCATCTCGGCGGCGGCAATACGTTGCTGGAGTTTTGTGGAGAAGGCGCTGCGATCACCGATGATGCGCAAGCGGACATTGTTGCGTTTCAGGCGTTTGACTTCACGCTGCAGAGCGACCATAAAGAGATCCATCAGCAGCGACACCTCTTTTTGCGGGCGCTTCCAGTTTTCACTGCTGAAAGCAAACAGGGTGAGCACCTCTATACCGCGCTTCACCGACTGTTCCACACTGGCACGGACCGACTTGACCCCGGCCTGGTGTCCGGCGTGGCGTGGCAGATCTCGTTGCTTCGCCCAACGCCCATTGCCATCCATGACAATTGCGACATGTCGTGGCAACCGGGTCACTCCATCAACCTCCATTTAACCCCGAATCCTCCGTCGGCTGCTGCTTTTTGCAGATTCACTGTTTCCCAATCCCCGGGGTCGGAGTCTGATCCGCGCGATATCCTGGTTTCCCGCACCAGACCATCAGCACAATCGGGACTTCGATCCTTTCTATGTTCGACGACGGCCTGCGGCCCAGTGACAGAGCGGGCCGGCAGGCCCGCCTGTTCCGGGAATTTCGGGTCAGATCGACATCAGATCCTTTTCTTTCTCTGCCAGATGCTCATCGATCTCCTTGATGTGCTGATCGGTCAGTTTCTGAATAATCTCCTGGCCGCGCCGCTCATCATCTTCCGAGATCAGCTTCTCTTTCACCAGGTTTTTCAATTCACTATTGGCGTCACGACGGATATTCCGCACCGCCACCCGGGCCTGTTCCGCCTCACCGCGCACCACCCGGATCAGATCTTTTCTGCGCTCTTCTGTCAGTGGCGGCAGCGGTACCCGAATGACCGTTCCGGCGGTATTGGGGTTCAGACCGAGATCGGAGTTCATGATCGCCTTTTCAATGGTCTGCACCATGTTCTTTTCCCAGGGTGTAACGGCCAGGGTACGGGCGTCATCCACCGTGACATTGGCCACCTGATTCAGCGGCACATCAGAACCGTAATAGGAGACGGTCAAGTGATCCAGCAGACTGGGATGTGCCCGACCGGTGCGTACCTTCGCCAGCTCATGATCCAGCGCGTCCACACTTTTCCCCATGCGCGTTGTCGCGTCTTTTTTTATGTCATCGATCATTTCCACTCTCCACAAGGGAACCGATATCTTCGCCCTTCACCAGGCGCAACAGGGCGCCCGGGGCGTTTATATTCATTACCCGCAGCGGCATATGGTTATCACGACACAACACGATTGCCGTGGCATCCATCACCTTCAGGCCCTCAGCCAGCGCCTTATCATAGCTGATGCGGGGATAAAATTGGGCCTCGGGATCTTTCATCGGATCGGCCGAATATATGCCATCGACCTTGGTCGCCTTGATCATCAGGTCGGCATCGATCTCGATGGCGCGCAGACTGGCGGCAGAATCGGTGGTGAAAAACGGGTTTCCGGTACCGGCGGCAAACAGCACAACTTCGCCATTCTCCAGATGTTCTACCGCTTTTCTGCGCACGTAGGTCTCACACACCTGCTCCATGCTGATGGCAGACATGGTACGGGCAGCCACACCCAGCTTCAACAGCGAGTTTTGCATCGCCAGCGCATTCATGACGGTTGCCAGCATGCCCATGTGGTCACCGGAAACCCGGTCCATACCGGCCTTGGCCAGCCCTTCGCCACGGAATATATTACCGCCGCCAATAACCAGACCGACCTGAATACCGGAGTCAACAAGCCCCTTGATATCCTCAGCCACCCGACGCATCACATCGGGATCAATGCCGAAGGATTCCGACCCCATTAAGGCCTCTCCACTCAGCTTGAGCAGGATACGCCGGCAAATCAACTCAGACATACAGACTCACTATTGTTTTGGTTCAAGGAAGGGTAAGGATAAAAACAGTCCCGGATAAACCGGGACTGTTCTGCTCCTTTGTTACTCGCCGCGGACCTGCGCCATGACCTCGTCGGCAAAGTTTTCCTGCTTTTTCTCGATGCCTTCACCCACTTCGAAACGCTTGAAGGCGTTAACCTTGGCGCCTGCACCGGCGAGCAGTTTCTCTACCGTGATGTCCGGGTCCTTCACGAAAGCCTGACCCAGCAGGGTGATTTCAGACAGGAACTTGCGCACCCGACCATCGACAATCTTATCCACGATATTCTCGGGCTTGCCGCTCTCCAGCGCCTGTACCTTGAATATCTCGCGCTCCTTGTCCAGCATCTCGGCCGGCACCTGCTCGGCAGACACACAGGTGGGGTTGCTGGCCGCAACGTGCATGGCGATATCTTTCGCCAGATCATCATCACCGCCTTCGATGTCCACGATCACGCCAATGCGCGAACCGTGGCTATAGCTGGCCAGGCGACCATTGGCCGACTCGAAGCGCTCAAACCGGCGCACATTCATGTTCTCGCCGATCTTGACGATCAGGGCTTCGCGGGCGGTGTTAATGGTGGTCTCTTCCCCATCGTGCAGCGGCGCATTGAGCAGCTCTTCGACGGAGGAGACATCCGATGCCAGGGCGCGTTGTGCAACCGCATCGGCAAAAGAGGTGAAATTCTCGTCCTTGGCAACAAAGTCGGTTTCACAGTTGACTTCAACCATCACACCTTTCTTGTTGTCATCGGTCATCTGGATGACTATCAGGCCGTCAGCTGCGGTACGCCCCGCCTTTTTGGCAGCCTTTGCCTGTCCTGATTTACGCATGTTCTCGATGGCTGCATCGATATCGCCATTGGTCTCGACCAATGCTTTTTTGCATTCCATCATGCCGGAACCGGTCCGTTCACGCAGTTCCTTTACCAGAGAGGCTGTTATCGCCATGATTCGTTATTCCTCGCTTATTTAAAGCTAGTCAGTAGATCGCGCCGCGAAACCCGGCTGGCAGCTGGTTGGCCGGCCAGTTGACGGGATTCCGTACCGGTCAGGTTGGACAACCCGAACAGTTAACTACAGAAGATTGGCGCTGTCAGTTTCAAGGGACGGGCCACTGTTGAACAGGGCCCGCCCACATTACGCGGTGTCAGCAAGCAGTGCTTACTCCGCTGCCTTCGCCTGCTCTTCCGGCACCTCGACAAATTCGTCGGCACCCTCTTTACCGCCCAGGTGAGCGGCACTGGCGCGTCCTTCCAGGACAGCCGCAGCCGCACCCTGGACATAGAGCTGAATCGCGCGGATGGCGTCGTCGTTACCGGGAATCACGTAATCGATAGGATCCGGGTTGTTGTTGGTATCAACCACACCCACAACCGGGATACCGAGCTTGCGGGCTTCGGCGACGGCGATATCCTCATGTCCGGTATCGATCACAAACAGCACGTCCGGCAGGCTGTTCATATCCTTGATACCGCCCAGGCTCCGATCCAGCTTCTCCATTTCACGACGCAGGCCCAGGGCCTCTTTCTTGTTGAAGCGCTCGATAGTGCCATCCTCAAACATCGCCTCGAGGTCTTTCAGACGCTTGATGCGCTGCTTGATGGTCTTGAAGTTGGTCAGCATGCCGCCGAGCCAGCGATGATTCACGTAGGGCATGCCACAACGGGTGGCCTCTTCCTTGATGGTTTCGCTGGCAGCACGCTTGGTGCCCACAAACAGGATCTTGCCACCGTTTGCAGCCAGGGAGCCCATGAAGTTCATGGCTTCTTTGTACATGGGAAGGGTCTTGTCAAGATTCATGATGTGAATCTTGTTGCGATGACCGAAGATGTAGGCCCCCATTTTGGGGTTCCAGTAGCGGGTCTGATGACCAAAGTGCACGCCAGCCTCAAGCATCTGACGCATCGAGATGTTGCTCATGTATTACTCCGAATTGTACGGGTTAGTCCTCCACGTACCCCAACTGGCGACCCGGTTTCCCGGGCACCCCGACAGCTGTGTCGGTACGTGTGTGTATTTTGACGGCTGTTAAACCGCCCTCTCTGGCCGCCCACGGTTAGTGGTTCACCGACCAAGGGCGCGTTTTATACCACAGAAGCCGCAGGGCGACAATCAACACCGGGCAGATAGCGGGGATTGAGCGGCCGACCATCCGGCCACTGGCGGGACAATTCAACCCCACAGCCGGCAGAGATGATTATAGCGGTATTTACCTTTACAATAGGCCGTTCTGGCGTGTCGCCTGAAAACTGAACCCCACTAGCCGGCGTAAGCGCCTTTTACAGATCACAGGATAAACAGCAAGTTATGAGCGTAATCATCAAAACCCCGGAAGAGATAGAGAAAATGCGGGTGTCCGGCCGACTGGCCGCCGAAGTACTGGAGATGATTGCCCCCTACGTGCAACCGGGAGTGACCACCGAAGAGCTTGACCAGCGCTGCCATGACTACATTGTCAACGTGCAGAAGGCGATACCGGCCCCGCTCAACTACCACGGCTTCCCCAAATCGATCTGTACTTCAGTCAATCACCAGGTCTGCCACGGAATTCCCGGTAATAAAAAGCTCAAGAATGGCGATATTATCAATATCGACATTACCGTCATAAAGGACGGGTTTCACGGCGACACCTCCAAAATGTTCCTGGTGGGCGACGCCTCCATCCTGGCCAGACGGCTGAGCAAAATGACTTACGACGCCCTCTGGCTCGGCATTAACGAGGTCAAGCCGGGCGCCCACCTGGGCGATATCGGCCATGTCATTCAGCAATATGCCGAATCCCATAACTACTCGGTAGTACACGAGTATTGTGGACACGGCATCGGTCGCGGCTTTCATGAAGACCCCCAGGTGCTGCATTACGGCACGCCGGGGACCGGCGTGAAGCTGCAACCGGGCATGTGCTTTACCATCGAACCGATGATTAATGCCGGTAAACGCCAGGTCAAGATGCTGCCGGATGGCTGGACCGTGGTGACCAAGGATCGCAGCCTGTCCGCCCAGTGGGAACACACCATCCTGGTGACCGAGACCGGATACGAGGTACTCACCCTGCGGGATGAGGAGCGGCAGGAACACGCCGCCCGGTCCACAGCCTGACCACCACCGCGGCCATGCAGCCCGATATCAGATTCGATTCTGACCAGTTCGTCGGTCAACTTCAGGCGGCAGACGACCCGCTGCCGATCTTCCGGGACGCCATCCAGCGGGTCAATCAGGCAATCAAAAGCGGTTTTGAGCAGGGTGATCCGGTGACCGAACTGGTGCCGGCCCATGCCCGCATGATCGACGAACTGCTGCGCCAGGCCTGGAAACTGAAAATGCCCGCCGATGCGGAGGCCGCCCTGATTGCGGTGGGTGGCTATGGCCGCATGGAGCTCCATCCCAGTTCGGACATCGACCTGATGATCCTGCTGGATGAGCGGGACACGGACCAGTACTCCGAACCCCTGACCGAACTGCTCACCTTCTTCTGGGATATTGGTCTCGAAGTGGGCCACAGCGTACGCACGGTGGCCGAGTGCATCAGCGAGGCCAAGCAGGACATCACCATCGCCACCAACATCATGGAGGCGCGGCTGCTGATCGGACAGGAGTGCCTGTTCCGGCAGATGCAGGATGCCACCGGACCGGACAGCATCTGGCCAAGCGAACAGTTTTTTACCGCCAAGTGGGAAGAGCAGAAACAGCGTTATCTCCGTTACGAGGAGACCATCAGCAACCTGGAACCCAATATCAAGGAGAGCCCCGGCGGCCTGCGGGATATCCAGATGATTGGCTGGGTGGTGAAGCGTCACTACGGCGCCAAGACCATGCGCGACCTGGTGGTGCACGGCTTCCTGACCGAGGAGGAGTATCTGGACCTGATGGACTGCCAGACCTATCTCTGGCGGGTGCGCTTCGCGCTCCATCTGCTGACCGGGCGACGGGAAGATCGCATCCTGTTTGACTACCAGCGCACCCTGGCCTCCCAGTTTGGCTACGAGGATGACAAGCAGGAACTGGGGGTCGAGAAGTTCATGCAGCAGTACTACCGCACGGCACTGCGCCTGCGGCGTATGAACGAGATGCTGCTGCAGCTGTTCCAGGAGGTCATCCTGCTGAAGTGCCACCTGGACGAACCCAAGCCGATCAATAAGCGTTTCCAGTCCAGAAGCGGCTTTCTGGAAGTGGTACATGAGGACGTCTTCCCCCAGCATCCGCTGGCGCTGCTGGAACTGTTCCTGATCATGGAACAACACCCGGAATTGAACGGCGTGCGGGCCAGCACCATCCGGCTGATCCGCAAATACCGGCATCTGATCAACGACGAGTTTCGCGCCGATATCCGGGCGCGAAGCCTGTTTATGGAGATCCTGCGCCAACCGGCCGGCATCACCCATGAACTGCGCCGCATGAACCGCTACGGTATTCTGGCCCGCTATATCCCGGCCTTCCTCAATATTGTCGGCAGAATGCAATACGACCTGTTCCACGTGTTTACCGTGGACAAACACACCCTGTATGTGGTGCGCAATCTGCGGCGCCTGACCGTACCCAAGTACTACGGGGAGTTCCCGCTCTGCAGCGACATCATGGCAAAGCTGCCGAAACCGGAGCTGCTCTATATCGCCGCCATCTTTCACGATATTGCCAAGGGCCGGGGTGGCGACCACTCCGAACTGGGCGCCAAGGAGGCGTGGGATTTCTGCAAACTGCACGGCCTGAGCGACTATGACGCCCGCCTGGTCTCCTGGCTGGTGGAGAAGCACCTGCTGATGTCGATCACCGCCCAGCGCAAGGATACCAGCGATCCCGATGTGATCCGGGATTTTGCCCAGATTGTTAAAAACCCGGTCCACCTGGACTACCTCTACCTGCTCACCCTGGCGGATATCCGGGCCACTGACCCGAAAAAGTGGAACAGTTGGAAAAACTCCCTGCTGCGGGAGCTCTACATCGCCACCAAGCAGGCCCTGCTGCGTGGCCTGCAGAATCCCCAGGAGCGGGATGAGATCGTGCAGAACAAACAGGCCGGCGCCCTGCATCTGCTGAAATCGGAAGGTATCGACCCGGACAGTGCGGTGGCCCACTGGACCACGCTCAGCATCGACTACTTTCTCTACCACACCTGGGAAGAGATCGCCTGGCAGACCCGTATGGTGCTGGGCAGCACACCGGAACAGCTACCGCTGGTGCTGCTGCGCAAATCCTCCACCCGTGGCGGAACGGAAATATTTCTCTATGCCGCCGACCGGGATGATCTGTTTGCCATCACCACCAGCCAGCTCGACCAGTTGGGCCTGAATATCGTCAGCGCCCGCATCGAGACCACCCATACCAATCTCACCCTGAACAGCTTCCTGGTGCTGGAGCAGGATGGCAGCGTGGTTGAGGGATCGGCCCGGAGAACCGAGATCTGCGACCTGCTGAAAAAGAGCGTAACCGACCCCGATTCCGCCAACCTGGTGGTTTCCCGGCGCATCCCCAGGCGCCTCAAGCACTTCTCCACCCCGACCCGGGTCGACTTTGTGCAGGATTACGGCAATCAGCGCACCATCATGAAACTGCTCACCGATGACCGTCCGGGACTGCTCTCCCAGGTCGGCTACGCCTTCGCCAAGTGCAAAATCAAACTGATCAATGCCAAGATCGCCACCATCGGGGCCGAGGCGGAAGACACCTTTTTCATCACGGACAGGGATGACAAACCCCTCTCCAGCCGGGAGCAGTTCGAGGCACTGGAGCAGGAGATAGAAAAGCGCCTGAGCTGAGACGGTGAAAGCGCCGACGCGAATCCCTAAAAAAGCAGCGTATAGGCCAGGAACGTAAACAGCAGCGTACCCATGGCCGATATCAATACCAGGAAGGTGACAAACAGGGACTCCATGTAGCCGCCGAGTGAACTGGCCAGAATCTTATTGTTGTTGTTTTCCGATTGACACTGGTAATCTGCTTCCAGGAGATCCAGGCCGGGATAGAGGTTAATGGCAAACTCCCGCATGTACATCTCCCGCACCGCCTTGTGTACGATCCTGAGACGCAGGTCCTCCCCTTCAAGATACTTCCTGCTGCGCAGAATCAGCCACACATTGATGGCCAGCAGCAGCCAGGCAAAAATCACCAGCAGGGAGACCATATAACTCTGCTCGTTGGCGATAAAGTTATAGGCCTTGAGAAAGTGATACGCCACGTAGGGCAAGGCGGCGATAGCCAGGTGATAGAACATCAGCTTGTAGTACGTGGACCAGTAGAACCGATGCCGGTGTTTAAACACGTCGGTCAGATCCTTGAGCAACTCAACAGCGTTGGCCTCCTCCATCTTCCGCTCGTTATCACTCATCGTCGGGTAATCTCCTGTAACAGCCTGGAGAGAAAGCGGTTGATCAGAACCGCATCGGAAAATTCCAGCAGCGGAGACGGGCCATCAGACAGGCCGGCACGCAGAATCTGTTGATAATCGACCCGGTCCGACAGATCCACCCGCTGCTCGGTGCCATCCCGGCGCCTGAAAGTGACCGCTTTATCATCCTGTCCCGCCTTGGCGACGCGCAGGGTCAGACCGATGCCGGCCCAGCTACCGGTGACGACAGCCGCCGACTCCGCCGGATCCGGGTGGGAAAAGTACGCCACCTCACTGACCGACAAACCGGTAATATCGACAAGTGTCCGGTACTCCCCGGACATAAAGCCCAGCAGTGCCACCAGGTGGTGGGCCAGGTCCAGAATCACCCCGCCATGGGCCGCCTGGGACCACATCCAGGGGCGCAGCTCCGGCTTGGATTCGCACAGGGACAGGGATATGTGCGAAATATCCCCCTGGTGACGCTGAAAATAGTCCCGGCAGGTCCGGGCGTCGCGCTTGAACAGGTAGTGGTCAATAAGCCGCACCCGTTCAGGATGGGGCAGCTCAGGGATGACCGGTAACGGCTTTTCACACAGAATGCGCGGCACACCGGCTGCCGACAGCTTCTCCAGGTAACGGGCGTGTGTATCCGGCGGGGTGAGCACCAAAACAAGCTCAAGGTCCGGCAGGTGCCGCTCCAGCTCATCCTGGTTATGCCGATCGATCAGCAGCACCGATTGCAGATCACTGAGCTGTTGTCGGACGCGCTGTCCCAGATCACCTTCCGATCCGATAATTCCAATCATGGACGCCCCCTGCCCGCGGCGCCAACCACTATTCGGCCCGCCCGTAACGGTCATCAAAACGGACGATATCATCCTCACCCAGATAACTACCGGTCTGCACCTCCACCATCTCCAGCGGGATCACGCCGCGGTTCTCCAGGCTGTGGGTGGTGCCGATCGGAATATAGGTGGACTGGTTCTCGGTCAGCAGCAGCTCCTCTTCACCCCGGGTGACACTGGCTGTCCCCTTCACCACAATCCAGTGCTCGGCCCGGTGGTGATGCATCTGCAGTGACAGCTTCGCCCCCGGATTGACCACGATCCGCTTCGCCTGGTGCCGCTCCCCCAGGTCGATGGAGTCATAATAGCCCCAGGGCCGGTATACCTTGCGGTGCAGTTCACTCTCGCTGCGGCCACTGGCCCGCAACAGATCCACAATCTGTTTCACTTCCTGGACCCGCGACTTGGGCGAGACCATCACCGCATCATCGGTCTCCACCACCACCATGTCATCCAGGCCAACCACCGCCACCAGCTTGTTCTCCGACTGCACGTAGGAGTTATGGGTATCGACGCTCAGCACATCGCCTTTCAGTGAATTGCCCTGCCCATCCTTGCGGGTCACCTCCCACAGCGCCGACCAGGATCCGACGTCATTCCAGCCGGCATCCAGCGGTACCATTACCGCCCGATCGGTCTTTTCCATGACCGCATAGTCGATGGAGTCGGCCGGACAGCCGGCAAAGGCATCCTTGTCCAGATGTACAAAATCGGGAGAGTGGCAACTCCCGGCGTAAGCCTGTTTACAGGCGGCCAGCATCTCGGGGTGGTGTCGTTCCAACTCGGCCAGGTACTGTCCGGCACTGAAAACAAACATACCGCTGTTCCAGTAGTAGTCCCCGGAGTCGAGATAACTGCGCGCGGTTTCCAGATCAGGCTTCTCCACGAACCGATCCACCGCGAAAGTATCCTCCCAACCGGCGCTTGCCCCCCGGCGGATATAGCCATAACCGGTTTCCGGCCCGGTCGGCACAACCCCAAAGGTCACCAGCTTGCCCGCTTTAGCGGCCGTCGCCGCCCTGGCCACGGCATCGTGAAAGGCCGTTTTGTCCCCGATCACATGGTCCGCCGCCAGCACCAGCAGCAGTTCATCAGGCGATTCGGCCGCCAGCGCCGCCAGCGCCACTGCGGGTGCGGTGTTGCGTCCCACCGGCTCCAGCAGAATAGCCTGGGCGGTAACATCCATCTCCCGCAACTGCTCGGCCACCATGAAACGGTGATCCTGATTGCACACCACCATGGGGGCGGAGATCCCCTCCAGACCATCCAGCCGGGCGATCGTCTCCTGCAGCATGGTCCTGTCGGTCACCAACGGCAGAAACTGCTTGGGATATTGGCTGCGCGAGAGCGGCCACAGACGTGTACCCGAACCACCCGAAAGAATCACCGGTATCATTTCAACTCCCCTGGATCAATGTTTCCATTAGTCTATAGCATTTTGCCCGGTATTGACGACCTGGTGAGGCCATGGCCGGGGCCGGCGGGGAAAACAAAAATTCACATGAAAACAACTTCGTAAACCGGTATTATGGCCCGCCTCAGGAATCAACGCGGGACGTAAGAATGTGAGACCGGCACCGGATGCAGCGCAATTAAAGAGCCACCCGATAATCCTGAAAAGCACGCCAACTCAACCGTACCAAGCCATTCTGATACGTCCCTTTTTAAACCCGTCCCACCTGTAGTACCGATTGCCATGGACAGCTTACAGATTTTTATACTCGCTATTGTTCAGGGACTGACTGAATTCCTGCCCATCTCCAGCTCCGCCCATCTCATCCTGACGCCGATGCTGTTTGGCTACCAGGACCAGGGGCTGGGGTTCGACGTGGCGGTTCACCTCGGCTCGCTGCTGGCGGTGACCACCTATTTCCGTCACGAACTGCTGGATATGGCGGGTGATTTTTTTCGCTCGCTGATCAAGGGCGCCCCGGCGACGCAAAACTCACGCATGGTGTGGCTGCTGATACTGGCCACCCTGCCCATCATGCTGGCCGGATTGCTGTTTTTCTCTGAAGTGGAACACCAGCTCCGTTCGATCTGGGTGATTGCCGCCGCCACCATTCTGTTCGGCCTGCTGCTGTACTGGTATGACAAAAAAGGCAGCCGGTCACGGGACGAGTACTCCACCAGCTGGCGGGACGCTTTCATTATCGGCCTGTTTCAGGTGCTGGCCCTGATCCCCGGCACCTCCCGGTCGGGTATCACCATCACGGCCGGCATGATGCTCGGGCTGACCCGGGAAGCCGCATCACGCTTCTCCTTTCTGCTCTCCATCCCCACCATTGTGATGTCCGGCAGCCTGGTGACACTGGAACTGATCATTCACCAGGAGCCGGTGGACTGGAGCGCCATGATCGTGGGCGCCCTGCTCTCGTTTGTTTCGGCCTACCTCTGTATTCGCCTGTTTCTGCAGCTGATTGATCGCATCGGCATGCTGCCGTTCGTCATCTACCGGTTGCTGCTGGGTGCCCTGCTGATCTGGGTTGCCCTGTAGCCACCCGGAACAATCCATTAGGACCGCGGGCTTCCTGACGGAAGCCCGCCCTGGTCCGGCAGACGGGGGACGCAACCGGCGCCGGTCGGCAGGGAGGCCTATCCCCGGGAAGGGGTGAAGCTGTCCGGTTCAAACTGCAGGGTGGCGAACAGATCCTCCAGGGTCTCTTCGCGACGAATCAGTTCGACCGTCCCGTCACTGCGCAGCAGCAACTCCTTGGGCCGCGCCTTGCCGTTGTAGTTGAACCCCATGGCGTGGCCATGGGCACCGGTATCATGGATACAGAGCAGATCCCCGTCACTGATAGCGGGCAGACGGCGCTGAATGGCGAACTTGTCATTGTTCTCACACAGCGAACCGGCCACATCCACCACCTCATCGCCGCCCGATTTTCCAGGCACGGTAATGTGGTGGTAGGCGCCGTACATACCGGGACGCATCAGGGCCGACATGCAGGCATCGACCCCCACGTAGGTACGGTAGATCTCCTTGCGGTTGATCGCCCGGGTCACCAGCACGCCATGGGGCCCGGTGATATAGCGGCCACTCTCCACATACAGGCGCGGCGCGTAGCCGTGCCGCTGTCTGAAGTCATCAAACAGTCCGGTGATCTCACGCGCCATGGCGGCGATATCCAGTGGCTGCTCTTCAGGTCGGTACGGAATACCCAGTCCACCGCCGATATTGATGAATTCGAAACGGATGCCCAGCTCCGCAGAGATCCACTCCACGCTCTCCAGCAGCATCCGGGCGGTCTCCACCATGTAGCTGTAATTCAACTCGTTGGAGGCCAGCATGGTATGCAGGCCAAACCGGCTGGCACCGCGTGCCCGGGCCTTGCGATAGGCGTCCAGCAACTGGTCGTGGGATACCCCGTACTTGGCCTCCACCGGGGTTCCGATAATGCTGTTACCGGTGCGCCGTTCACCCGGGTTGTAACGGAAGCAGATCCGTTCCGGCATCTCCGGCACCTTGTCCACCAGGCTGATGTCATCCAGGTTCAGGACACAGCCACCCTCGGCGGCGGCCGCGGCAAAGTCGGCCTGGCTGGTGTTGTTGGAGGTGAACATGATCTCCTCCCCCCGGGCGCCGGTGGCCCGGCTCAACTGGAGCTCCGCCCTGGAACTGCAGTCAAAACCAAACCCCAGGGAACGCATGATCTCCAGGATACGGGGATTGGGCAGCGCCTTGACCGCATAATACTCCTTGAAACCGTCGATACCGGCAAACAGCCGGTTCAGCGTCTCACCCGTTTCACGGATGCCCTTCTCATCGTAGATGTGGAAAGGGGTGCCGAAATGCTGGGCAATCGCTTCGATATTGGGGTAGAGCCGCTGTTCTAAATCGCTGGAAATGGGCATGGTCTGGTTCCGGTTATTCACTGCTGTCCATAACCCCCGGCCAGCATGGGCCGGCCGGGGTCAGGCTGATGGTTCAAAAAAGTTGGGGCTGAAGATCAGAGGATTTTACCGATCCGCTCCATCGCCTCGGTCACATTCTCGAAGCTGTTGAAGGCGCTGATACGGATATAGCCTTCGCCGCATTTGCCGAAACCTGCACCCGGGGTGCAGACTACCGCGGCCTCATTCAGCAACCGATCGAAAAATGCCCAGGAGTCGGTTTTACCGTCAATCCAGATATAGGGAGAGTTGACGCCACCGATACACTCGTATCCGAGCGCCTCCATCTTCTCGCGGATATATCTGGCATTGTTCAGATAGTAGGCGATCAGCTCCTTGATCTGTGCCTGGCCCTCGCTGGAGTAGACCGCTTCTGCAGCCCGCTGCACCGGGTAGGAGACACTGTTGAACTTGGTGGTGTGGCGACGATTCCACAGGGAGTGCACGGAGACCGCCTCACCCGCCTCGGTGTAAGCCATGCAGCTCTTGGGCACCACCGTATAGGCGCAGCGGGTGCCGGTAAAGCCGGCAGTCTTGGAGAAGCTGCGGAACTCGATGGCCACTTCCCGGGCGCCCTCCACTTCGTAGATCGAACGGGGCAGATTCTCATCCTGCACAAACGCCTCGTAGGCCGCATCGTACAGAATCAGGGACTTGTTGGCCCGGGCGTAATCGACCCACTGTTTCAGCTGCTCCCGGGTCGCCATGGAACCGGTGGGGTTGTTGGGGAAGCAGAGATAGATCAGGTCAACCGGTTGATCGGGCAGATCGGGAATGAAGCCGTTATCCCGGTTGCCATCCAGGTAAACCAGATTTTCATAACGTCCCAGCGCCTCGTTCCAGTTACCACTGCGGCCGGCCATCACGTTGGTATCCACATAGACCGGGTAGACCGGATCCGGGATCGCCACGGTGATATCGGTGGAGAAGATCTCCTGAAAGTTGCCGCTGTCGCACTTGGCACCATCGCTGACAAAGACTTCATCCGCATCAATCTGCGCACCGCGTGCCTGGAAATCGTTTTTCGCGATGGCCTCGCGCAGAAAGTCATAGCCCTGCTCCGGACCGTAGCCATGGAAGGTGGCGTCATTGGCCATCTCGTCAACTGCCGCGTGGAACGCCTTGACACAGGCATCCGGCAGGGCGCGGGTCACATCGCCGATACCCAGCTTGATCAGTTTCTTGTCAGGATTGGCCTGCTGAAACGCGCTGACGCGCTTGGCAATATTTGAAAAGAGGTAGGAAGCCTGCAGCTTCTGGTAGTTTTCATTAATTTTGATCATCTGGACACCCTGGTTTGCCGCGCTTGACGACTATGGAACTAGATTCCTTCCGGTATGGCACCCGGCAGCCGGGACGACAGGCCCCGCACTCAGACCAAACACCATCGGAAAGTTGCAAACGGGCAAGTATAAATTATCCGATTCTTTCAAGCCATATTCCGCTGATGGCCGGCGCGGCCATCAGTCACAACAAATCCCACACCCGGAATAGTTTAATAGCGGCGGAAAGATGGATGGCGAACCGGAGACGTGCGGTGTAATCAGCTCAGATTGCCGGACCGGCCACCGCCTGGAGATCAATCTGTGCGGACCGCATCAGATCCCACCAGATCCTGATAGGCGTGCCAGCTGGCATGACCAACCAACGGCATGAAAACCACCAGGCCGATAAACAGCGTCACCAGGCCAAGACCGACAAACATCACTATCAACGATGCCCACAGCAACAACGGCCTGGGATTGGTGGTGACGCAACGGATACTGGTAATGACTGCGCTCATCACATCGGCATCCCGATCCAGGATCATGGGCACCGACACCACACTGATGGCAAACACCACAAGCGCAATCAGGCCACCGGAAATAATACCGGCGGCCATGAAGGCGGGACTGTCACCGGAGAAAAACAGCACATCCAGTGCGGATGCCATATCGGGCGTTATCCCGGTGAAGAAGAGTGCAAAAACCATGTTGGACAGCATCATCCAGACCAGGAAAGCCAGCATCAGCACCAGACCCATGGCGAGCAGATTGAAAGGCGTTCTGCGCCAGCACATCAGACTGCCCCAGAAGGTGGGTCTGCTACCCAGGGAGAGTGATCGACTGACATCATAAAGGCCTAATGCCAGCAGAGGTGAAATGAGAAAAAACCCGGCCGCCAGCGCGGGGATAAAAAACCCCATCCCCATGGCGACAAACCCCATGGTCAGCAGGACACTCAACAGCAAAAAAATCACGCCGTACAAAATACTGATCCCCGGTGCCGCTTTCAGATCCCGCCAACCGGCGGCTATCCATTGCCATGGATGATCGAGAGTCACAATCTGCACCTGGGGCAGATCTATCGGGAGAGTGGGGGTAACAACGGTATGCTGATGAAGCGCCATAATTAATGATCCTGCTGATTATTCAATCGCATCGGTTAATGCGCCCTAAGTCACTTATATGCAGCCGACCTGCAATCTTCAAGCACAAAAAATAAATGGTTATGGAACGAATGGCCCCGCTGTCCATGCGCCGCCTGAACAGGCAGCGCACCATCACCGCATCACCGGGGATATCCACATTGCGTTTTGAAAAGAATAGTCCATACTCAAGCTTAGGTACGATCGGCCGTTGTGGCGTAAAGCCCTGTAGCGCCAGCATGGAACCGGACAGCAACTGACTGAAACCGCTGCCCCCATGTTGCACCGGGCAATTAATAACGGATGCAGATTGGATACTGACTTGGCGTACAAAAAAATAAAACCGGGTCAGACTCGTTACTTGAGATTTCACCCTTTACAAGCGGCCGCAACCTATTGGAAAGCGGTGCCTTAATCCGGGACATGATCCCTGATTGGGGCACTGCGGTTGAAACAATTTACCAACAGATGGAAGTCGTAGCGCAGAGAAAGATAGTTTAACCGGATATGCAGCTTAATATCTGACCCGTAGTCATTACCAGATGATCGAGAGGGGAAGAGTAGTTATGTGCAGGAGTTTTACCACTGTCAGCAGACTCCTTCTGCTAACCGCCGGTTTGGCTGTATTTCAATCGTCCCGGGCAGAGTACGGCATCAACTTCCCTCCCCCGGCTGCGGATGTCGCCCAGGAGATTTACGACATCCACATGCTGACCATGCAGATCTCTACTTTTCTGTTACTGGTCGTTTTCTCCTTCGTTATTTACTCCCTCTACTTCCATAGAAAAAGCCGGGGTTACCAGGCCGATCAGAACTTCCACAACACCTGGTTTGGCAACTGGTCCTGGATCATCGTGCCGGCCCTGGTACTGGGTGTCGACCTGACCATTGCCAGCAATGCGGACACGGTTCTGAAAAAAGTCTGGGATGTGCCAAAAGATGAAAAGCTGATGGACGTAAAGGTGACCGGCCATCAGTGGTGGTGGGAGTTTGATTATCTGGATCACGGCATCAAGGTGGAGAGCCGCTTCGTCCCCAAGGAGGAGTCGGGTGATCTCTATCTTCGCGAAGTGGATAACCGGCTGGTGCTGCCCACCAACACCAAGATCCGTTTCCTGCACACCTCCGCCGATGTGCTGCACGCCTTCTGGGTACCCGAGCTGGCATTCAAGAAAGACGCCATTCCCGGCTATGTTACAGAGACCTGGTCGGAGCTGAATCGTGAAGGCGTCTTTCGTGGCCAGTGCGCCGAGTTGTGCGGCACCTGGCACTCCCGTATGCCCATCGTGGTGGAATCCGTATCACCGGAAAAATTCGCCGCCTGGGTAAAAGATCAACAGGCGATCAAAGTAGCGGCGGCGGCCGAGGCATCCTCATCAAAAACCTGGAGCAAAGACGAGCTGATCAGCAAGGGCAAGGAGCTGTATGAGACCAAGTGCGGCGCCTGTCATCAGGTGAATGGCCAGGGTCTGCCCCCGGCATTCCCGGCCCTGAATGGTTCCGCCATTGTCACCGGCCCGCTGGAAGCGCACCTGAACATTGTCATCAATGGCAAACCGGGTACCGCCATGCAGGCCTGGGGCGCGCTGAACGATCTTGAAATTGCCGCCATTATCACCTACGAGCGCAACGCCTGGGACAACAAGACCGGGGATATCGTGCAACCCACTGACGTCAAACAGGCCCGCTGAAGGAGTATAGGAACATGAGCTATACCACCACCCTGCATGATGAGGCAGGCCATCACGCCAACCCGACCGGCTGGCGTCGCTGGCTGTTCAGTACCAATCACAAGGACATCGGTACCCTCTATCTGTTTTTCGCCCTGACCATGATGTTCATGGGCGGTGCCAGCGCCATGCTGATCCGGGCCGAACTGTTCCAACCCGGTATCCAGCTGCTGGACCCCGACCTGTATAACAACCTGGTCACCAACCACGCCCTGCTGATGATCTTCGGCGCCGTGATGCCGGCGGCTGCCGGTCTGGCCAACTGGATGATCCCGTTAATGATCGGTGCGCCGGATATGGCGTTGCCGCGCATGAACAACCTCAGCTTCTGGATTCTGCCGGCCGCCGGCACCATGCTGATTCTCTCCTTTGTGGTGCCCTTCTTCCCCGGTGGCGGCAGCCAGATCAATACCGGCTGGACCCTCTACCCGCCCCTTTCGGTGCAGGTGGGCATGTCCATGGACTTCCTGATCTTCGCCATTCACCTGCTGGGTATCTCCTCGGTGCTGGCTTCGATCAACATCATTGTTACCCTGCTCAACATGCGCGCGCCCGGCATGACCCTGATGAAGATGCCGATCTTCTGCTGGACCTGGCTGGTGACCGCATTCCTGCTGATCCTGGTGGTACCGGTATTGGCCGGTGGCGTCACCATGCTGCTGTTTGACCGCCATTTCGGCACCAGCTTTTTTGATGCAGCGGGCGGTGGCGACCCGGTACTGTTCCAACACCTGTTCTGGTTCTTCGGTCATCCGGAAGTCTATGTATTGCTGCTGCCATCCATCGGCGTACTCTCTCACATCATTCCCACCTTCGCCCGTAAACCGCTGTTCGGCTACAAATCCATGGTCGGCGCCATGATCGCGGTCGGCACCATCGGCATGATGGTGTGGGCCCATCACCAGTACACCATCGGCATGTCGCTCGGTGCGGTCAGCTATTTCATGATCGGCACCATTATTATCTCCATCCCCGTTGGCCTGATGATCTTCAACTTCATCGCCACCATGTGGCGTGGCGCCATGACCTTCGAGACGCCCATGCTGTTCGCGGTGTCCATCATCCTGATGTTCACCTTCGGCGGTCTCAGCGGCGTCATGCTGGCGGTGGTGCCGGCGGATATGCAGTACCACGACAGTATGTTTGTGGTGGCCCATTTCCATTACGTGCTGATGCCGGGCGCCGTGTTCGGGCTGTTTGCCGGTGTCTTCTACTGGCTGCCCAAATGGACCGGTCACATGTATGACGAACGGCTCGGCAAGATCTTTTTCTGGATCAACGTCACCGGTTTCAACCTGACCTTTTTCCCGCAGCATTTTCTCGGTCTGGCCGGCATGCCGCGCCGCATTATCGACTACAACGTCATGTTTACCGAGTTCAACGCCATCTCCAGTGTCGGGGCGATGATTTTCGGTTTCAGCCATCTGCTGCTGCTGTACATCGTCATCAAGACTATCCGTGGCGGCGAACCGGCCAAAAGCCGTGCCTGGGAAGGTGCTGAAGGACTGGAGTGGGAAGTGGCCTCTCCGCCGCCCTTCCACACCTGGGAGACACCACCACTGATTCGCCAGGAGCAGACATCATGAACTGGCAGGACGATGAACTGAGACGAAAGAACAGACGCCTGGCCTGGATTCTGGCCGGCTTCGCACTGCTGGTGCTGATCACGGCATTTCCGTTCTGGCAGAACATTTTCAAAGTACTGGGAGCCGCCACGCAATGAACGCTGACGGGCAGATCAGAAACCGACGACGCACGGTCTGGCTGCTATCGCTGCTGGTAGTGGGCATGTTCGGTTTCGGTTTTGCCCTGGTACCGCTCTACGACCTGTTGTGCAAAGTGACCGGCATCCAGTCGGTCAGCATTCGCAGTGCCGGCGAGGCCGTTGCCCAAGTAGCCGAACAGGCAGATTCACGACTCATCACCATCAAGTTCGACACCTCGGTGCATCCCAACCTGCCCTGGGATTTCAGCCCCCTGGAGCGCAACCTGAAAGTGCATCCGGGCAAGGTCTACCAGGTCGATTTTGCCGCCCACAACCGCAGCAGCGAATCGATTACCGGGCAGGCCATACCCAGCGTGGCGCCCTGGCAGGCCACCGCATTCCTGAACAAACTGGAGTGCTTCTGCTTCAACCAGCAGACCCTGGCGGGAAGCGAGTCCGTGGACATGCCATTGCGTTTCATGATCTCGCCCGATCTGCCGCCGGAGATCCGCTCACTGACGCTCTCCTACAGCCTCATGAAACTGGAAAACAAGCCGGTTGACTCAACGAACCGAGAAAAGGGTTAGCCCCGTACAACAACAACGGAATCGTCACCATGTCATCGACAGAACAACAAACCGCTTACTTTATTCCCGAGCCCAGTCCCTGGCCCATTATCGGTATGGTCTCGTTGCTGACCACGCTGATCGGCGCGGTGCTGGCAATGAACAGCGTGGGGGTCGGCAAGTTTATTGTCATCGGCGGACTGCTGCTGTTCGCCTACCTGCTGTTTGGCTGGTTCCGGGATGTGATTTCGGAAAACTTGGCCGACCGCTACAACCAGCAGGTGGATCGCTCCTTCCGCATGGGGATGTTCTGGTTTATCGCCTCCGAGGTGTTTTTCTTCCTGGCGTTCTTTGGCGCCCTGTTCTATATCCGCAACGTGGCCCTGCCCTGGCTGGGTGGCGAGGGTTATCTGAGTGCCACCCGAGAAATCCTCTACAGCCAGTTTGACCCCGCCTGGCCCAGCCAGGGCCCGGGCGCACTGGGGGGCGACTTCACCCCCATGGGCGCCTGGGGGATACCGGCCATCAACACCCTGTTGCTGCTCTCCAGTGGCGCCACCATCACCTGGGCCCACTGGGGTCTGAAACAGGACAACCAGAAAACCCTGGTCCGGGGTCTGACAGCCACCATCGCACTGGGACTGCTGTTTGTCTGTTTCCAGGCCTATGAGTATTTCCACGCCTACGCGGAGTTGAATCTGACCCTGCAAACGGGCGTTTACGGTTCCACCTTCTACATGCTGACCGGTTTCCACGGCTTTCACGTCTCCATGGGGGCGATCATGCTGATGGCGATCCTGGGACGCAGTCTGAAGGGGCATTTCAGCACCCATAACCACTTCGCCTTCGAGGCAGTGGCCTGGTACTGGCATTTTGTGGATGTGGTCTGGCTGGGCCTGTTTATTTTTGTGTACTGGTTCTGACAACCGGGCGGGCCAGTTAAGCACTAAAGCCCATGAGGCTGCAGCATACCGGTGAAATAGCCGAGCAGCAGCAGGGAGAAGAGCAGGAAAGAGAGCACCACGCGAACGGTCAGCGCCTTCACCACCCGGGTCTTGTCGTTCTTTCCATCATCCTTGGCCAGGTAGTACATCCCCTGAAACAGTGAGACCAGTATAAGCATGAGTACCAGAACAACCGGCAATTTGATAACGATGTCCACGACGCCCTCCCTTCTCCGACGGGAATTAACCGGAGGCGGCAAACAACAGTGTCTGCCCATGCCCACACTATAGACCGCCATGCAGACCTCCACCTGGCATTTTCATCCCCGTCCGATTCCCACGCTGCTGCTACTGTTGCTGCTGATGCCGCTGTTCATCTCGCTCGGCTTCTGGCAACTGGATCGGGCCGAGCAGAAACGCAATCTCGCCAGCACCATGGAGGCGCGGCGTAAACTCCCGCCGCTGTTACTGTCCGACCAACCGGTAACGGCGGAGGACCTGGAATTCCGGACGCTCACGGTAAGCGGTCACTTTATCCCGGCGTTACAACGACTTATTGCCAATCGCAAGCATCTTGGCAAGCCCGGTTTTCATGTCATCACCCCACTGCGCATAGCTGGCAGCAACCGGCATCTGCTGGTAAACCGCGGCTGGGTGGCGGCGATCAACAACCAGCCCCCGGTGATCGACACGCCGACCGAACTGGTTACCCTGAGTGGCGAAACCAACCGGCCCTCGCCGCCGGCCATTGAACTGGATTTCGACCTGAACAACCCCGCTCCCTGGCCTTTTCTGACCCTGGACAACTACCGTACCTGGTCGGGGCTGGAGATTCTGCCGTTCATCATCCTTCAGTCGCCCGACTCACCCCACGGCTTCGTGCGCAGCTGGGCCCAGGCCAGACCGGGCGAAGGAATGCACCTGGGCTATGCAATCCAGTGGTTCACCTTCGGTTTGTTGTCCCTGGTGCTCTGGTTGAGACTTTCACTGTCGCGTCTATCCTCATTAATAACCGCACAGGAGAATCACTGATGCAGCAAGTCGCGACCAGCCGATCCTATCTGCCCCTGCTGGCCCTGGTTCTGTTGTTTGGCCTGCCACCCATCGCGGGTTGGGTCTACATCATGAATCCCCAGTGGCTGCCGGACAAACACAAAAACCGCGGCACCCTGATCCTGCCCCCCAGGCCCCTGCAGTCACTCATCCTGAAGGAGGCCGGGCAACAGGATTTTGACTGGCGGACACTGTCCGGTCGTTGGACCCTGGTTACCTACCACGAAGGTGCCTGCGATGCCGGGTGCCGGGAGCAGTTGCAGGCACTGGGACAGATCCGGCGCGCCCTCGGGGCCGAGCGGATACGGGTGGGACAACTGCTGATCCGGACCGCGCCGGTGACCTTCCCGCCGACCAGTGAGCCCGACAGCGCACGGGGCGACAGCAAAATACTCTATCTCCCCCCGGCACAGGGCGCCGGGTTCAGGCAGCTCTTCTCGGTGCCCGGCATCGAGCTGGACGGCGCCACTTACCTGATCGATCCCAACGGCATGCTGATGATGGGCTACGCAACCGCCAGTCCGAAAAAGGACATACTCAAAGATCTCGAGACGCTGCTGAAGGCGTCCCGCAGCTGGACAACAGGAGCAAACAATGGCTATCGGTGAAATTACCATTCTGGAACAGGACGCCATCGCCTGGCGTCGCTACTACGAGATGACCAAACCCAAGGTGGTCCTGTTGATCGCCTTCACCGCACTGGTGGGGATGCTGTTGTCCACCCCGGGTGCGATCCCCCTGCAACCGCTGCTGTTCGGTCTGGCCGGGATCTCACTGGCCGCCGCCTGCGGCGCGGTGATCAATCACATCCTGGATCAACGTATCGACGCACTGATGGACCGCACCAGCCAGCGGCCCTTCCCCAGCGGCCGGATGGATACGCCCCACGCGATCAGTTTTGCCCTGCTGCTGGGCGTGGTGTCCATGCTGATGCTGGCCACTCTGGTCAACCTGCTCACCGCCGGACTGACCTTTCTGGCCCTGATCGGCTACGCCTTTATCTACACCCTCTACCTGAAACGCACTACCCCGCAGAATATCGTCTGGGGCGGCCTGGCCGGCGCGGCACCGCCACTGCTGGGCTGGTGCGCCATCACCAACAGTGTCTCACTGGAGGCCTTTCTGCTGTTGCTGATTGTGTTCGTCTGGACGCCACCCCACTTCTGGCCGCTGGCCATCCATCGCCGCAAAGAGTACGCCCGCGCCAGCATTCCCATGCTGCCGGTAACCCACGGCGTCGACTTCACCAAACAGCAGATCCTGCTCTACAGCCTCATGTTACTGGCTGTCTCCCTGATGCCGTTTGTGATTCACATGAGTGGCTATCTCTATCTGGCGGGCGCCCTGGTGCTGGGCGTGGGGTTTGTCTATCACGCGTTCGTACTCTGGCGCAGCGAGGACAACCGGCACGCCATGAAGACCTTCGGCTATTCAATCGTCTACCTGAGCCTGCTGTTCGCCCTGCTGCTGCTTGACCACTACCTGGTGCTGCTGGTGCCAGGGCTGGACGCCTGATCGCTCGCCCTATGCCGATCCGGACCGCTCCAGAAGGCGCGCAGCATGATCCAGACAAACAGGATGCCGCCGATCACCGCCAGCAATCCGCCGATGCCCACCACACCCATGGCCAGTTTGGCCTGGAGGCTGTCCAGCCCCTGGGCGGCGCCGGCGGTTTTGCGCTGGATGCCCAGAAAACCGGAAAACGCCAGACCAGCAATATGCAGCATCTGCCCCACCCCGTAGACGATCGGTTGCGCGGTAGCCAGCCGCCCCTCCACCCGGGCGTAGCCCAGCGCCGGCAACAGCAGGTAGGCGAAGCCCATCAGGGCCAGGGTCACCCCCACGATGGAGCCGTGGTAATGGGCCGGAATCACCGTATTCACACCCCGGATCAGCATGGCCAGCAGCCCCCCCGAGGCAAACAGCAGCAGGGAGAACCAGAGCGCCAGCCGCAGTGGCCGTTGCGCCGGTGCAGCCCGCTGCCGGTTTCTGATCAGTGCATAGAGCACCAGCAGCCCCACCGGCACGGCGGGTATCGCACCACCGTACTGCATCAACCGGGTAAAGCCGATACGCATGCCGGCGGAGACCGGTTCATGGTTCAGATAGATGACAAAGGTCCAGAGAATCGGCAACAGACCCAACAGCAGCAGGCCATTCAGCAGGCGGGGCGAACAGGGCACACGCACGCCGCTGGCGGTGAGCAACAGCAGCCAGGCCAGCAGCAGCATCTGGGTATAGGCGAACTGCAACACGTGCCCAGCCCCCCAGAACAGATACTCGTAATAGGCCACGCCATCCAACGAGGCGGGCAGAAAGAGCCAGGTATAGATCAGTGCGCCGACCGCCACGGCACAGGCGACCGCCACAGTCAGGGCGACCACGTTGATCATGCCGGCCTGGTTGGCCGACAGGTCAGCCGGGCGCACACGCACCAGCAACAGGCCCAGGCGCAGCACCACGCCGAACGCCACCAGTCCCAGGCTGAAAAAGAACAGGGGCCGCTGCAACACCGGCACATAGTTATTCATCAGCGGGGCGCCCTCGCCGATAAAGGCCGCCAGTGCGATCCCCAGGGTCCCCGCCAGGGTGGCGGCCAGGGCGGTACGGCGCAGTGCCACCGATACCGGTGGCACCCCAGCCAGTGCCCAGATGATGCCGGCCATGGCCAGGAACCAGATCAACACCGACTGGTCCACGTGCACCACCAGGGCGGTGCGGAAGAAATCAATCCAGGGGAAAAACGCCTCCGTACCGGGGGCGCGGGAGAGCACCAGCAGGATGGCAAACAGACCGGCGATGGCCAGCGCCAGCACCCCCAATTGCAGCCAGCGACGCGCCTCCTGCTGCTGTGTCGGATTCAGCGATTCAAGCACCGATTTACCACTCCCTTGTTCAATAGCAACCATTCATGGATAACTTTATCAGACCACGGACAACAGACATGCTGCATAAGCATATCTTACTGACACATGCGCGCCTGGCGTTTGCCGTCACGCTGCTGGCGCTGCTGGTGATCGTGTTCGGCGCCTATGTGCGGCTGTCCGACGCGGGGCTCGGTTGCCCGGACTGGCCGGGGTGTTACGGGACGCTCATGGTCCCCACCAGCGAACAGCAGATCGCTTCCGCCAACAGCGCCTACCCTGCCAGTCCGCTGGTGGTGGAGAAGGCCTGGAAAGAGATGCTGCATCGCTACCTGGCCGGCCTGCTGGGACTGGCCATCCTGCTGCTGGCACTGCTGTCGGTCCGTAATCGTCACCGCACAAGCCAGCCCCTGGCTCTGGCCTGGTTCCTGGTCTTGCTGGTGGCACTGCAGGCGGCGCTTGGCATGTGGACTGTCACTCTACTGGTTAAGCCGGCTATCGTCACCTCCCATCTGCTGGGGGGAGTGATTATCGCTGCCCTGCTCTGGCTGCTGACACTGCGCTTGTACAGCCCCCTGCTCAACCGCTACGTGATTAACCGGGCCGGGCGGTTGCTATGGCTGTCCCGGGTCGGCCTGATCATTGTGCTGTTGCAGATCATCCTGGGTGGCTGGACCAGCACCAACTATGCCGCCATCGGCTGCACGGAATTCCCCACCTGCCACTCCGGCAGCTGGTGGCCCGAGATGGATTTCCGCCAGGCCTTCACCCTGTGGCACGGCATCGGTATCAACTACGAGTACGGTATTCTCAGTGCCGAGGCACGCACCGCCATACACGTGGTGCACCGGGCGGGCGCACTGGTGACAACTGTTTATCTGCTGTTTCTCAGCATCCTGGTCTATCGGCTCGGCCGTTCGGTAATCACCCAGCAACTGGCCTGGGCAGTGGCCGTTTTGCTGATCCTGCAACTGGGCCTGGGCATAACCAATGTGGTAGGTCATCTGCCCCTGGCGGCGGCCACAGCGCATAACGGTGTCGCCGTGCTGTTGCTGCTGACCCTGCTCACCCTGACCTGGCAGCTGAAACGCGCCTATACTATGGAATAAAGGAGGAGCCGGTATGCAACCCCAAAAAAACCATAAATCCGGGCAGCGCTGGTGGATTCCAGGCGCCCTGCTGATCGTCGTCCTCGGCATCACCGCCAACCTGATGCTGCGGCAGGCGGACAAGTCGCAGACCCGGCAGAAACCGGTCGCGCTAATCAGCGGCACCCTGATTCCCCAACCCCGTCCGTTAAGCCCGTTCAGCCTGACCGATCACGCCGGAAACCCGTTTACCCAGGACTCCATCAAGGGACGCTGGCATCTGCTCTCATTCGGCTATACCCACTGTCCCGATATCTGCCCCACCACGCTGGCCATGCTGGCCCGGCTGACAGATCGGCTGCGGCAGGAGTCGCTCGATTCAGAGATTCAGACCGACTTTGTCACCATCGATCCGAAACGGGATACGACCGCGGTGCTGGCCGACTATGTACCCTACTTCGACAACACCTTTCTGGGCGTAACCGGTGATCCCAAGGAGTTGGACCGGCTCACCGGCCAGCTGGGGGTGATGTATGCCCGGGTGGAGACGGAAAAAAGCAGCATGGGCTATCTGATGGACCACTCCACCACCATTATCCTGACCAATCCCGCCGGTGAACTGCAGGCCCTGTTCAGCGCCCCGCATGAAGTGGAGGCGATGGCCCAGGATCTGATCAGGCTGGTCAACCGGTAACGCTATGCCAGCGCTCGACGGCAGGGCTTGCAAAAGGCTTATCCAGGTTGATAATTAGCTATAGGGTAGTTTCGACTACAGGTCGTAATGTCAGCAAGCAGCTCACAAGGAGTGGGTGATGCCCTATACAATCACTTTTCTGGAACAGAACGGCTACCTGCGGGTTGAGATGAGGGGGAACCGAAACACGGGCGACCCTGCCAGGTCCGGCCGTTCCGCCGTGGATCAGATCGTGGAGAAGTGCCGGGAATCGGGATACACACGCATCCTGATAATCTCTCACCTGACCGGGGACTATCCGCCCTTTGCCAACTATCAGGTAGTCAGTGCCATGGCGCAAGAGGCCATTCCCGAAGAGTGGAAAATGGCCTATATCAACCTGGACCCCAACAGCCACAAGGCCGTGCAGTTCAGTGAAACCATGGCGACCCGGAAAGGTGTTCAAGCCCGGCTTTTTGACAACGAGCAGGATGCCATCGACTGGCTGAACAGCAGCAACGCCCGAACAGCAACAAACGGAATGGGGCCAGTCTGAACCGACAGGTTGCTGCTGTTAGTCAGAAGGGCACAAAAAACGACAGGTTGATGGCGCCAAACTGTACGTTATCATCCTGCTCTTCGAACTCCCGGCTACGCCAGACATTACTGAGTGCAAAGCGTATGTTCTGGTAGTGGATGGCAAAACCGAACTGGGCATCCGCCACAAACGTTTTCTTATCCACGCTGTGGCTGTCCCTGAACGTATTACCATCCAGGAAGATGTTACGCGCCATGGCGCGCCCTTCCAGTCCGGCAAAGAAATACCAGTTCACCCGGTCCGACGGACGCACATAGGGGACGCCGGGGAAGCCCGGCCGAATATTGGGCGGCGCTATGTCATTGCGCAATCCCTTGCCCAGGCGCAACATCATTCCGGCACCGGCATAGGTGTAGATATTGCCCAGGGCACCCACCAGGTGGGGCGCGGTTTCAAACTCCAGCCCACTGGCGAGGTTGTGAAAATACTGCCAGCGGCGGGTATAGGTCAGCAGCAGTCCCAACTCATCTTCTAACTGATTATCCCAGCCGTTGGGTTTATCGACCCCGATCAGGTCATGGAATCCCTTCTGGATACTGTCGGCCTGGGAACTGGGGCCAACAATACCGACCGTGATACCCAGAATATTACCCACCTGCAGATCGGGCCGATCCACATAGCGGGACATCAGGTTGACGCTGCCATACAACCAGCCGGCATAGGGCCGGTCGTCCGTTATCAGGGTGCGGCGCTCGGTATCCTCGGGGGTAAAGATTTTCTGGCCAACCGCATACTGCACCGCACTGATGTCACCGTTTTTAAAAAACGGCAAGGCGTCCCCGATCCGGCTCAACCAGCCCGGCGGACGCTTCAGGGAGAGATAGGCTATCTCGGTACCATGACTGTAAAAGCGGTCGTCCCCACTACCCCAGAGGTCATTCTCAAACTGGATACTCCAGAATCCGCCCTGTTTCAGCTGCTGCAAAGAGTGGTCATCGGCGGCGGCCACAGGCACCACCCCCACCAGCAGCAACAGACAGCACAACCGGTAACCGGGCCTTGTCCGGGTTATTTTCATCAACCACTTTGTCACACTGCGCACCTGATCCGCTCCCCTCGTAACGACCGGGGAAACAGTAACCCAAGGCCGCCTTTATTGCCACGGCATGCGCTGATCCGGGACAATAAATCGACAGATTATCCGGACATCGGGGAGACCTTTATCCGTTCGGGTGTAACCTGCAACCGGTCAACGCCTTGAGCACCGGCTCCATCAACTATTGGGCCCGGGCCAGGCAGACAGTATGATGGGCAGGGAAATGTTCGTAATGACGGCCCGGTGCCCGGCAGACCGGCCCCACTTCACCGGCAAAGGGATCGCTTCATGCTGAAAATGGTGACACGGAAATGACACGCAAACGGCTGAATCGGTCGGTGATCCACACCCTCCTGTTGGCGCTGCTCCTGGCCACCTGCACACCGGCAAGGGCGATCGAGCTGGACCAACTGATCCGCCATATAGACCAGTTGTGGCGCGGCGATACCTCCCGGGCCACCATGACCATGGCGGTCAAGACCGCCCGTTATGAACGCACCATGACCATGGATGCCTGGTCCCGGGGCAAGGATTACTCACTGGTGATAATCCGCGAGCCGATCAAGGATCGGGGTATCGCCACCCTGAAGGTGGAACAGAACATCTGGAACTACCTGCCGAAAATCAACCGGGTCACTAAAGTCCCTTCCAGCATGATGTCCGGCTCCTGGATGGGCAGCCACTTCACCAACGACGACCTGGTCAAGGAGAGCACCTACCAGGATGACTACGACGCCAGCATCAGCTTCGAAGGGGAACGGGACGGACAACCGGTCTACGAACTGACCTTTATCCCCAAACCGGATGCCGCCGTGGTCTGGGGCAAGGTGGTGATGCTGATTGAGCAGACCTCCCTGGCACCGCGACAGGCGCTCTACTATGACGAAGAGGGCGCGCTGATACGCACCATGACCATGGACCGGATCCGGCAGATCGATGGTCGCCAGATCCCCATGCGCCTGAGCCTGCAACCGGCGGATAAACGGGGCGAATCCACCGTAATCCTGTATCGGGACATCCACTTTGGCGTCCCTCTGGAGACGGACTTCTTCTCCCTGCAGACCCTCAAGCGCGGCCGGCGGTAACCCCCATGCAGCCGGCCGCTGAATCCCGCCACAACGCCAGTCGGCTACCGACCCTGCTGTTTATCGCCTGGCGTAATATCTGGCGCAGCCCGGTACGCAGCATGCTGACCATTGCGGCACTGGCGGGTGGACTGGTGATGGTGATCTTCTACGCCGCCCTGATGGAGGGGATGATTCGCCAGATGGTGCAGCAGGCCACCACCATCTCCATCGGCCACCTGCAGGTGCATCGCCAGGCCTACGTGGACGATCAGGATCTCTACGCCACCCTGCCCTGGTCTTACCTGGACAGGATCGGCCAGGCGTTCCCGCATCAACACCTTGCCCCGCGCCTCTACGCCTCCGGCCTGGCCAGCAGCGCAGAGAGCTCCACCGGTGTGCTGATCAAGGCGGTTGACCCGGTACGGGAACCCCGGGTGACCCGGCTGTTGCAGCAGGTGCGCCAGGGCGAGATGGACCTGGGGCCCGCCTCCGCCAGCAAAGAGGGGCTGCCCCGGTTCAATCTGGTCATTGGCGCCCAGCTGGCCAAAAACATGCAGCTGCAGCCGGGCAGTGAACTGATCCTGGTGACCCAGGCCGCTGATGGCAGTATCGGCAATGCGCTGTACCGGGTCGCCGCCATACTGAAACCGCTCGATCCCGGTTTCGACCGCATGGGCGTGCTGATGTCGATCACCGCCTACCAGCAGCTGATGTACCTGGAGGACGGTTTCCATGAACTGGTGATCCGGCTCGACGACCCCGCCACCCTGGAGACCAGGCAGGCACAACTCGATACAGCGTTGAAAACCCTGGCCAGTGAACAGCCCCTGGACGCACTGGGCGGCGCCGCGCTGGTGCGCAACTGGCGACAGTTGACCCCCATGGTGGCGGACATGCTGGAGATCAGCAAAACCATCACTTTTCTGGTCGGTTTCATAGTCATCGCGCTGGCCTCCATGGGCATGCTCAACACCATGCTGATGGCAGTGCACGAGCGCACCCACGAATTCGGCATCCTGCTGGCAATCGGTATGCAACGACGCTGGCTGCTGCTCATGGTGCTGCTGGAGTCGTTCTTCCTGGGCCTGGTCTCGGCCGTAACCGGCAGCCTGCTGGGGATCGGCGTGATCGGGCTGTTCGGTGAACGGGGTATCGACTTCAGCGGTATGCTGCCGGACGGCTATGACTGGGGCGGCATTCTGTTTGAGCCCTACATGAAACTCCACCTGGAACCGCTCGACCTGCTGTACGCCTGTCTGCTGATGCTGGCGGTCACCCTGCTCGCCTCCCTGTTGCCGGCCTGGCGCACCGTACGGCTCAGACCGGCGGAGGTGATGCGATGATCCGCCAGCACAGCCACCTGCCACTCCACCTGCTGGCCATGCTGGCGTGGCGCAATATCTGGCGCCACCGGCGCCGTACCCTGATCACCCTCAGCTCCATCGCCATCGGTTTCGCCCTCGCGGTGCTGATGATCGGTCTCAACGATGGCGCCCACAACTCCATGATCCGCAACGCCATCAAGCTCGGCGAGGGCCACTTGACCATCCAGCTCAAGGGCTATCTGGAAGCACCGGCCAACCATAAATACCTGGCCGATGGCGCGACCCTGCAGCAGCAGATTGCCCCGCTTAAGATCCCGGGCCGGGTGGAACCCCGCATCTCCCTGCAGGTACTGGCCAACAGCGCCAGTAACTCGGTGGGTGCCCGGCTGGAAGGGCTCCACTCCCTGGCTGACCAGCGTGCCGATCTGCTGCGCCCGAAACTGGTCAGTGGCAACTGGATCCAGCCGGGCGACCAACGCGGCATCCTGATCGGCCGGGGCATGGCCGGCAAGCTAAAGGTCCGGGTGGGTGGCAAGGTGGTGCTGATGGCCGGTAAACAGGGCGGCGACTCCCAGGCGGAACTGGGCCGGGTTCGGGGCATTTTCGATGCCGGACTGGATGAGCTGGATGACTACCTGATACTCAGCGACATGCAGCTCGCCCGTCACTTCCTGGCAGGCGAAGGAGCCGATCCTACCCGGCTGCCGGTGACCCGTTTCGCCCTGTTCCTGGACGACCCGGATCAGATATCGACATGGCAGGCCAGGCTACAGGCGGCCATTACGGATAACCGGGTGGCGGTACTGGACTGGCGCGACATGATGCCGCAACTGGTACAGTTCATCATGGTGGATGATGCGGGCAACGCTATCTTTCTGCTGCTGATACTGATCATGGTGGTATTTGGCATTCTCAATACCGTGTTGATGAGCGTGTTGGAGCGCACCCGGGAATTCGGCCTGCTGCGGGCGCTGGGGCTGAGTCGCTATCACCTGCTGTGGCTGGTGTTCTGCGAGTCCCTGCTGCTCAGTCTGCTGGCGGTGAGCATCGGCTGGCTGGTCGCCGGCAGCGTGCATGGCTGGTTTGCCTATCATGGTATCGACATCGCCGCCCTGATGGGGGGCAGTACCGAGTTAATGGGTACCTTCATGGATCCGGTAATTCATACCGAGCTCTCCGGGACACGGGTGTTGCAGCTGACCCTGCTGATCTTCGCCGCCACCCTGGGCAGTGGTATCTATCCGGCCATCAAGGCATCCCGCATCACACCGGTGGAGGCACTGCGTACATGAGATCGGCTGACAAAATGTCTGTTGAAACCGAACGCCTGGCACTGCTGCACCTGCAGGGGGTGGACAAGATCTATCGCCAGGGCGAACTGACCGTGCCGGCACTGCAGGGGATCGACCTGACGGTGCAGGAGGGTGAGTTCGCCGCGCTGGTGGGTCCTTCAGGCTCCGGCAAGACCACCCTGTTGAATATTATCGGCGGGCTCGACAAGCCCAGCCACGGCACCGTCCGGCTTAACGGGACCGACATCACCGGCCTGACCGAGTCGGCGCTGTCCGACTTCCGCCTGTTCCAGCTGGGCTTTGTATTTCAGGCCTACAACCTGGTGCCGGTGCTGAGTGCCCTGGAGAATGTGGAACTGGTGATGGTACTGCAGGGGCTTAACGTGCGGGAGCGCCGGGAGCGGGCCGAACATTACCTGAAGCTGGTGGGACTGGAAAAGGTGCTGCAACGTCGGCCGGCGGCACTCAGTGGCGGTCAGCAGCAGCGGGTGGCGGTGGCCCGCGCCCTGGCCGCCGGTCCCCGCCTGGTACTGGCGGATGAACCGACCGCCAACCTGGATTCGGACAATGCCACGGCGCTGCTCGATATCATGCATCGCCTCTCCCATGAGGAGAAAACCACCTTCATCTTCTCCACCCATGACCGGCGCGTCATGGAGCGGGCCGAGCGCATGATTACCCTGCACGATGGCCGGATTATCAGCGATGAACCCGTCACACCCGAACGCCGTGACCCGCTGGCCTAGTCTCGGCGTGTGGGCGGCCTTGCTGCTGTTGCTCGGCAACGCACAGGCGGCGGAACTGACCGGTCGCCTCTCCCTGCTTGGCAACGTGGCACGGGCAGACCGTGGCGATGCGGGCTACGATCCCCTGGACAACGACCTGCGCAGCAGCGACCAGCAGAGCCTGCGCCTGATGCTGCAGGGCGTTGCTAAGAACGGTGACTGGTCCCTGCACCTGAAGGCGGCCCGCCAGCATGCCAGTGGCATGCCCCTTGATCGCCCCCACGCCAGCGACCTGTTCCGCTACCACGAGCTGACCGGTGAGTGGCACAGCGGAATCGACGGCAGCCCCTCGACCCGGATCGGCTACGTGCTGGATCGTGCCGTCTACCGTTGGCGTATCAATAACCTGACCCTGGGCATCGGCCGCCAACCGGTCGACTGGGGCAGCGGCCGCTTCTGGCAACCGCTGAATGTATTCGGCGCCTTTGCCCCCACCGACCTGGATACCGACTTCAAGCCCGGCATCGATGCGGTTGTACTCGACTGGTATCCCACCGCCTTCAGTTCTTTGACGGTGGTGCAGGCCTTCGCCCCCAACGGCGGCAACCCGACCCCCGACAGCCAGGCCATCCATCTGCGCAGCCAGATCGGCGCACGCTCCGAATTCGCACTGCTGGCCGGCGAAGTGATCGGCAACGAGATCGTGGGCGCCTCATTCGAGAGTGACTGGGGCGGACTGGGCTGGCGTGTCGAAGCAGCCCACTACCACATGCAGCAGAGCGGTGAGAGCGCCCTGTTCTGGATTGCCGGTGTGGACTACCAGTTCGAGGAGGGGACCTTCCTCGGTATTGAATGGTACAACCATGGACTGGGGGCCACCGACCCGGCGACCCTGGCCGCCCTGCCCGCCCAACGGCAGGTGGTGTACGGGTTGCAGCCACACCTGGGGCGCCAGCTGCTCGGTGTAACCCTGGAGCGGGATATCACACCGCTGCTGCGGGGCAGTTACCTGCTGCTGGCCAGTCCCCTGGGCCAGAGTGACCGGCGCCTGGGTAACTCGTTGCTGCATCAGGTCAACCTCAGCTACTCCCTGAGTAACGAGTCGGACCTGCTGCTGTCACTGCAGTATGCCAGCGGCCAGAGGCTCGATGGGCAAGCCAGACCCCGCTCGGAGTTCGGCCACCTGCCCGCCAGCCTGACATTGCGCTTCCGTACCTATTTCTGAATCGACCACATCCTCCGGTAGCACCACAACGGGTAACCGGAGAGGAAAGCAATATCCCTCAAAAAACCGCGAGAATCTGGTATCCTTCTGCCCCACTTATGGAATCACTACTCCCCTACTTCAGCGCCTTTATTGTCGGCCTGCTCGGCGGTGTGCACTGCATCGGCATGTGTGGCGGTATTGTCAGCGCCCTCACCTTCGGGCTGCCGGAAGCCCATCGCAGTTCGGTGCTATCCCAGCTGCCGTTCCAGCTTGCCTATAACCTGGGACGCCTGATCAGTTATGTGATCGCCGGCGCCATCATGGGTGGTCTAGGGGTGCTGCTGGCCGGCATGATGCCGGTGCAACTGGCCCAGCAGACCCTATTGCTGCTGGCCGGGGTGTTCATGGTGCTGCTGGGTCTCTACCTGGCTGGCTGGTGGATGGTGCTGAACCGGGTTGAACGGCTCGGCGGCGTGTTGTGGCGACGGCTTGAGCCTATCGGCCGCCGGCTGATGCCGGTCCAGTCACCGGGCCGGGCCTTTGCCATCGGCATGTTGTGGGGTTGGGTGCCCTGCGGGCTGGTCTATACCATGCTGATCAACGCGGTCTCATCCGGCGGCGCGTTGCAGGGCGCGGGGCTGATGTTCGCCTTTGCCCTGGGGACCCTGCCCAATCTGCTGGCGATCGGGCTGCTGGCCGGTGCCGCCGCCCGGCTGGCCCACTCCGACACGGCCCGCAAGGTGGCCGGTATCACCGTCATGCTGTTCGGCATCTATACGCTCTGGAGCGCCATCCGGTTGATCTGACTCCCGGTTGATCGGTAAACCGGCGGTCAGCTACTCCTCGATCACCTGGATATCGGCATTGGGATAGCGCTCGATCATCCAGTTGGGCAACTTCTGTTCGGCGGCCTGGTGCAGCGCATCCGACTCCATCAGGATCAGCACCAGTACGGTCACCATCACCGGCAGCACGCCAATCCCGCCGATCAGCGCCATCACCGCCACCTCTTTCATACCCAGGTGGGTATAACCGACCCAGCCGGCCAGCGCCACCAGACCGAACACGATCAGGAACAGGATAAAGACCCGGCTGCGGCCCGCACAGAGCTGCCAGTGGCACATCACGAACCAGGAGTCGACCGTTCTGGAACGCCGCGCCCGCCACAGGGTATAGGCCAGCAGGGCAACGGAAAACACCGGCACCAGGGCCAGCGGCTGCCAGTAGGAACGCACCAGCCCCAGGGCAGCGATGAACCAGAGGATGTGATTACCCAGGAGATTGGTCAGAAAAATCTCATGCGGCACCTTGGCCTTTCTACTATCCTCTTCACTGATTACAAACTTCATTAGAGCCTCCCGATCGAAGCGTCGTAAAGTATCACTTGTAGGAATGGAATACATCAGGATCTGACGCATAATCCGGCGCTCTTGTCCATGTATCGATCAGGGTAATAGACCATGCCCGTGCAGCAGTCAACGACACCCCACCACTCCCCGCCCGCCCTCCATCGGCCCTATTGCCGGCCTCCCGAACCGGCAGCGGAAGGATCTCAATTCCCTTTGGGAATCCGGGTCTTACGAACACTATCCCAATCGATCCACGGCAGCCATCCAGGACCGGTTTTTGATCGCCGCAAATTTGCAATGAACATTCATTCTATGCTAATTATCGAGCATATAAATAAGCGGATAACCGCAGAGTATGAGGGGGATGATGGATGGACTTGAGCATAGACAAGGCGCATGGCGGTTTGGTTACGTCGACAGTTCGCGGCTGCGGAACAAACGCTACTCCGGTTCCTGACAGTATTCTGCAGTCCTGGAAACGCTGCCTGGACGAGTACGATCTGGACCCCGAACGGCGCCCCGAACCCGTGGTGGTGGACCGCTCCGATCTCAAGGAGCGCCAGGAGAAATCCTGCCGGCTGGTGGAGATCGCCCGCTCGGAGATGACCAACCTCTATCAGCAGGTTGCCGGTTCGGGACACTCCATCCTGCTCACCGATCACGACGGCGTGGTACTCAACTATGTCGGTGACCCCATGTTCACCAGCACGGCGGTCAAAACAGCGCTGCAAACCGGCGCGGTCTGGAATGAAAAAACCCAGGGCACCAATGGCATGGGCACCTGCCTGGTGGAAAAACGCCCGCTGATCATCCACCAGGATGAACACTTTTTCTCCAAGAACACCCGCCTCACCTGCTCTGCCGCCCCCATTTTCGACCCCACCGGCAACCTGGTCGCGGTACTGGACGCCTCCGGTGAATCGCGGCAGGCGCAACAGCACACCATGGTGCTGGTCAACATGTCGGCCCAGCTGATTGAGAACCGGCTGTTCCTGTGCAAGATGCGCGACAACTATATTCTGCGTTTCCACAGTCGCCCCGAGTTCATCAGCACCCTCGGCGAGGGGGTGATCGCGTTTGACGAAACGGGCCAGATCCAGGCCGCCAACCGCAGCGCCATGTTCCAGCTCGATATGGAAGATATTATCGGCCGCCCCTTCGAGGAGCTGTTTAACCTGCGCACCAGCAATGCCCTGAACAATGCCCAGAATCAGGCCCTGGTGCCGCTGCCGGTGCGGGACGCCAACCAGGGCCGGCGCTTCTACGCCAGCTTCCAGTCCCCCAACCCGGAAACCGGCACCAAGCGGACCCCGGCGCGATCCGCTTCCCGGGTGTTTGTACCGGAGTCGGTGCGGGATGCGCCCACCCTGGATGGGCTGGAGTTTGGTGACAACCGTATGCGGCACAACATCGAGCGGGCCAAAAAGCTGCTCGAAATGGATATCCCCTTCATCCTGCTGGGCGAGACCGGCACCGGCAAGGATGTGTTTGCCAACGCGGTTCATAAAACCAGCAGCCGGGCCGGTAAACCGTTCGTGGCGGTCAACTGTGCCTCACTGCCGGAGACCCTGATCGAGAGCGAACTGTTCGGCTATCGGCCCGGCGCCTTTACCGGTGCCAGCAAGGAGGGATCGCGGGGCAAGATTGCCCAGGCCCACGGCGGCACCCTGTTCCTGGATGAGATCGGCGACATGCCACTGCATCTGCAGGCGCGCCTGCTGCGGGTCCTGGAGGAGCGCGAAGTGATTCCCCTGGGCAGTGAAACCCCGATCAAGGTGGATATCCGTCTGATCAGCGCCACCCATCAGAATCTGCAACTGCAGATCGAGGACGGCACTTTCCGCGAGGATCTGTTTTACCGGCTGAACGGCATCAGTCTGCAAATGCCACCGCTGCGGGACCGGGAGGATCGACGCGCCCTGATTCAGCATATCCTGAAACTGGAGGCCGCCCCCCTGGGCGAGGTCAACATCACGGAGGATGCGCTGGACGCCCTGGAGCATTACGAATGGCCGGGCAACATCCGGCAACTGCGCAATATCATGCGCACACTCATCGGGCTCTGTGAGAATAACCAGATCGGGCTGGACGATCTGCCGGAAGAGATATTCAGTGACTGCGGAGACGCGACCGGTGAAGCCAGGCCGCGGGCACGCCCCAGCAACCCGCTGGATATTGCCGAGCGTGACGCCATCATCCGGGAACTGGAGGCGGCCCACTGGAATGTGACACGGGTTGCCACGAAATTGAACATCAGCCGTAACACTCTGTACCGAAAAATGAAACGGTATGATGTAAAACCGCCACGTTAAGGCGCCGGCGCGCCGGACAGTGACCCGTTACAGCCTCCCCGTCCCCCTCCCGGCGCGCCCGTTTCACCGCTTCCACGGCAGGCCCTGGCGCGGAAAAGATACAAAACCCGCCCCCTGGCGGGGTTCTGCCACCCTGGCGGTCACCCCCGACAGCCCCCGATCAATGCCCCATCCCCCGCCAGGCGACCGCACGGTTGGCCCGGCACTTGCTAACAGCTGTTGTATAGAGTCAACCAGCAGGATTGCGACCCATGAACCACTTTGCCGTACGCGTACACCCGGGCGAGCTCCATTTCAATGCCGCCCACTTCATCACCTTTAACGGGTGCTGTGAGAATATCCACGGACACAACTTCCATGTGCAACTGGAGGCCCGTGGAGAGAACACCGCGGACGCCTTTGTGATCGATTTTGTCCTGCTCAACAAGCTGGCCGCCCAGATCTGCAGCGAGCTGCATGACGGGGTACTGATCCCCACCGCCAGTGAAGAGGTGACCGTGACTGAACGGGAGGAGGACCTGCTGGAGATCCGCAGCTATGACAAGCGCTTCATCCTGAGCCGCGCCAGCTGCATTCTGCTGCCCATTGCCAACACCACCGCGGAGATGCTCGCCTGCCATATCAGTAACCGCCTGATTGAAACCCTGCAGGCCAAGCAGGCTTTGGGCAACCTGCACAGCCTGGAAGTGGCCGTCGAAGAGGCCGACCAGCAGTGGGGCATCTATCACCGGGAGATCAACCATGCCTGACACCGGTCGCACCGCCTGGGCCATTACCGGTTCCGGCCACTATCTGACAGAGTGTCTGCAACTGGCGGAGCGGCTGCCGGATGTGGACCTGTTTCTGAGCAAGGCGGCGGCCGAGGTTCTGCAGGTGTACGGCTATCCGGTCAAGGAGCTGAAACAGCGCTTCCGCATTTTCCACGACAACACCGCCAGCGCCCCACCGGTCGGACTGTTCTACGAGGGCGTATACCGCCAGTTGATCGTGGCGCCGGCCACCTCCAACAGCGTGGCCAAGATGGTGTATGGCATCTCCGACTCACTGGTTACCAATATCTATGCCCAGGCCGGCAAGTGCCGGATACCCAGCATCGTGTTTGCCTGTGACGCGGCACCGGAGATGGAGACCGAAGCCCCTGGCGGCACGGTTATGGTCTACCCGCGCCGCATCGACCTGGAGAACACCGAGCGCTTGAAGGATTTCGAATACACCCAGGTGGTCACCAGCCTGAATTCACTGGAGGATGCCCTCGGCATACCGGAACCATGTCAGAACATCTCCTCTTTCTAACCGGCTCCCTGGCCGAAGCCAGCCTCAACCAGGTGCTGCATGAGCTGGCGCCCATGCCGGTCAGCTGGGAAGTGCAGCCGCTCAAGATCAAGGTGGCGGCGCTCCTGACCGCCGATATGATCAAGCGCCAGTTACCCCATACCGGCAACGCCAGCCGGGTGGTGATTCCCGGTCGCTGTCGCGGCGATCTGCAGAGCTTGAGTGAACACTTCGGCGTGCCGTTCCAGCGTGGTCCGGATGAGTTACGTGACCTGCCGGAGTGGCTGGGACAGTCGGGACAACCGGTGGACCTGAGCCAGCACGACGTGTTGATCTTCGCCGAGGTGGTGGACGCCCCCAACCTGACGCCGGCGGAGATTCTCCAGCGGGCGGAGCACTTCCGTGCGGATGGCGCGGATGTGATCGACCTGGGCGGCCTGCCCGATCAACCCTTCCCCCATCTGGCCGAGAGCGTTCAACTGCTCAAGTCGGCGGGCTTCCGGGTCAGCGTCGACTCCCACCGGGAGGATGAGCTGCTGACCGGTGGCAAGGCGGGGGCCGACTACCTGCTCAGCCTGACCGAAAAGACGCTGTGGATTGCCGACGAGGTGGATGCCACGCCCATCCTGATTCCCGGCACCGAGGGTGATCTGGATAGCCTGCAGCGGGCCTGGGAGACGCTGGCCGCACGGGGGCGCAACAGCTACATCGATCCGATCCTGGAGCCCATCCACTTCGGCTTTACCGATTCGATCGTCCGTTATCATGAGGCGCGCAAACGGCTGCCCGAGGCGCCCATGATGATGGGCGTGGGCAACCTGACCGAGCTGACCGAAGCGGATACCAGCGGCATCAACGCCCTGCTGTTCGGCATCATCTCCGAACTGCAGGTGGGCGCCGTGCTGACCACCGCGGTCAGCCCCCACTGCCGCTCGGCTATCCGGGAGGCCGATCTCTCCCGGCGTATCATGTACCGCTCCCGGGCCGACCGCACCCTGCCGAAACGGCTGCACGGCGGGCTCAGCAATCGCCACGAGCGCAACCCGTTTCCCTACGATTCAGCCGAAATCCGCAAGGCCGCCGGGCAGGTCAAGGATCGCAACTTCCGTATCCAGGTGAGCCAGGAAGGCATCCATATCTATAACCGGGAAGGCCTGCACCGGGCGACCGATCCGTTTGACCTGTTCCCCCACCTGGGCGTGGAGGAGGACGGCAGCCACGCCTTCTATCTGGGGGTTGAACTGGCCCGCGCCCAGATAGCCCTGCAACTGGGTAAACGCTACACCCAGGATCAACTGCTGGATTGGGGTGTGGCGGCACCCGCACCGGAAGAGGATCTACTGGAGTACGCCAAACCTGGCAGCACCAAAAAACGCCGCAAACCGCTACCCAAGCAAGCAGCCGGCTGAGGTTGGCCCGGCTTTTGCTCTCTTCTGCCCATTATGAACAGACACGACAGGCTTGATACATTGGCATATATTAGCTGCCCCTTCTGTGCCATGGTTTGTGACGATCTGTCACTGCCACTACACAATGAACAGACCGCCACGCAACCTTTGGCTTGCGAAAAGGCCGACACGGGCTTTCGCATCGCGCTGCAGGCGACCCGACTCACACCCCTGGTTAACGGCCAGGAAGCCAGCTGGGAAGCGGCCCTGAAACAGGCCGGCTCGCTGCTCAGTGCAGCAAGGCATCCCCTGTTCCACGGGCTGGCCGGCGATCTGCTGGACAGCAGGGCGGCGATCAGGCTGGCGGATCACTTCGGCGGCTCCATCGACCACCTGCACGGCGATGCCATTGCCCGTAACCTGCGCATCTACCAGCAGAGCGGCTGGCAGGTCAGCAGCATGGGCGAGGTACGCAATCGGGCCGACCTGGTGCTGCTGATTGGCACTGCACCGGATCAGCACTACCCGCGCCTGCGGGAGAAGCTTCTGGAGGGGGCGGAGCGACTGCATGCCGACGCCCCGCCGACGATCCATGAATTAGGCGATGACTGCCTGGATCTGCTGTCCATCCTGCGCGCCCGCCTGGCCGGCAAACCGGTACAGCAGTCCAACGCCGGCAGCGACGAGCTGCTCGGCCAGATCAATGCCGCCAGCTACCCGGTATTTATCATCGGCCCGTTGCCCGAACAGCGGGCGGAGCTGATCGTCCGTACCTGCGCCGGGCTGGTACGCGATCTGAATGAAACCCGCCGCAGCGCCCTGCTCATGCTGGGCGCCGGTGATGGCGATACCACCGCCCAACTGAGCAGCGCCTGGCACAATGGCTTCGGCATCCGCACCTGTCACAGCAAGGGCTATCCGGAGCAGGATCTGCAGATGCAGGCTGGCGACCGGTTACTGCAATCGGGTGAAGCGGATCTGCTGGTCTGGTTCAGCAGCCTGCGTGGCGATCCACCACCCGCCGTTGACCAGCCCACCATCGTGTTCGGCCATCCTGCCATGTCGTTTACCGACCAGCCTCCGGCGGTGTTCCTGCCGGTCGCCGTCCCCGGGGTTCACCGGAGCGGCTATCTGCATCGGGCCGATGGCCTGCGCCTGGTGCCCCTCCGGGCAGTCACCGAAAGTACCTTGCCCAACAGCGGCGCGCTTTGCGACAAGCTGATTTCACAGGAGCCACGCCGATGCTGATACGACTGAAAGGCGCGCGGATTTACGACCCCGTCAACAACCTGAACGGCGACACGGGTGACATCTGGGTGCGGGATGGCTACATCTGCGCAGCACCGGAAAACCCGGCGGAGGCGGACAGGACCATCGATCTGGAAGGCAAGATCCTGATGGCCGGTGCCATTGACATCCACAGCCACATCGCCGGCGGCAATGTCAACAACGCCCGGCTGCTGCTACCTGAACAGCATCTGGCGGAACAGGCACGCCGGCCCCCGTTCCCCTTCTCCGGCGCCAAATGGTCCGCCAGCGACACCGGCTACCGCTACGCGGAGATGGGCTTCACCACCGTGGTCGAGCCCGCCGTGCTGCCCATCAACGCCCACCAGGCACATGCCGAGCTGGCCGACATACCGATTATCGACACCGCCGGCCTGGCCATTGTCGGTAACGATGATTTCCTGTTGCGCATGCTGCGGGACGGTGCCGAGCAGGCGCGCATCAACGACTATATCGCCTGGACCCTGCACGCTACCCAGTGCCTAGGGGTCAAGGTGATCAACGCCGGGGGCGCCACCGCCTTCAAGTTCAACGAGCGACAGCTCAATCTGGATGACGAGGTGCCCATGTACGGCATGACCTCGCGGGCCATTCTCAACGCGGTACAGCGGGCAGTGGTGCAGCTGGGTATCAGCCATCCGGTGCATGTGCACTGTAACAACCTGGGTATTCCCGGCAACGTCAACACGGCGCTCGATACCATCAAGGCCGCCGATGGCCTGCCCATGCACCTGGCCCACGTACAGTTCTACGGCTACGGGGATGAGGGTGATGCCGGATTCTCATCCGGCGCCCGCGCCCTGGCCGATGCGGTGATGGCCAATCCCAATATCACGGTGGATATCGGCCAGGTGCTGTTCGGCCAGACGGTCACCATCTCCGGCGATATCATGCGCCAGTTCGATGCCCGCCATATCGCCAATCCGAAAAAATGGGTGGTCTGGGAAGGTGAAGATGGCGGCGGCGGTATCGTGCCGTTCCGTTACCGGGCGAAAAACTATGTCAACGCCCTGCAGTGGGCCATCGGCCTGGAGCTGTTCCTGCTGATTGATGATCCCTGGCGGGTATTCTTCACCACCGACCATCCCAACGGGGCGCCCTTCACCGCCTACCCGGAGCTGTTCAGGCTGTTGATGGACCGCCAGTATCGCAACCAGTGGCTGGAGAGCATCAATGCCAGGTCGGCCGACATATCACTGCTGCGCCACCTGGAGCGGGAGTATGACCTGAACGAGATCGCCATCATGACCCGCGCCGCGCCGGCCAGGCTGCTGGGCCTGAAGGATCGGGGCCATCTCTCCGTAGGGGCAATCGCCGATATTGCCGTGTACCAGCCCCAGGAGGACAAGGCCGCCATGTTCGGCAAGGCGGAACTGGTCTTGAAGAACGGCGTACCGGTGGTGGAGAACGGCCGGGTGATTCGCGTCATACAGGGCAAGACCCACGCGGTCGCCCCCGATTTTGACCCGGGCATCGAATCCTCCATCAGCAACTACTTTGACCGTTATCACCTGATGAAAATGGATAACTACAAGCTCGACCCGCAACACCTGCTGGAAACGGTCGGTAGCGAACTGGTGGTACACTGAGGCGCCTATGAGTGAACGCATACATGAAGTCATTGTCATCACCCGCAATGCCGACGGCTCTGCCCATATTGCACCGATGGGCATTCGCCAGCGGAACAACCGTTGGCTGATCGCACCCTTTCGTCCATCCCGCACCCTGGACAACCTGTTGCGGGACGGCGTGGCCAGTATCAACAGCACGGATGACGTGCGCGTCTATGCCGGCTGCCTGACCGGACATTACGGGTGGCCCCTGGCCGCCTGTGAGAAAATTGCCGGGCTGCGACTGGAAAACGCACTCAGTCACCAGGAGGTGCGGGTGGCGCAGGTGAAGGAGGATCCGCAACGCCCGGAGCTGCTTTGTGACCCGGTACACCAGGCCAACCATCGCCCCTTCAGCGGCTATAACCGGGCCCAGGCGGCGGTGATCGAGCTGGCCATACTGGTCAGCCGGCTGCATATGCTGACGCCGGACAAGGTGGACAGGGAAATCGCCTATCTGCAAATCGCCAAGGACAAGACCGCCGGTAGCGAGGAGCAGGAGGCCTGGGGCTGGCTCATCCAGCGGCTGCATGATTTCCGCAAGAGGCAGTGCGCATGACCGGACTGCTCGCCAGTATCTGCTCCGTTGAAGAGGCCGCCATCGCGCTGCACGCCTACGCCGACATCATCGACTGCAAAGATCCGTCGCGGGGCGCCCTGGGTGCGTTAACGCCCGAGCGGATTGCCAATATCGTGGATTATGTGGATGGCAAGCGACCGGTCAGTGCCACCATCGGGGATCTGCCAGCCGAACCCGGTCGCATCAGGATGGCGGTAAAAAACACGGCAATCTGCGGCGTTGATTACATCAAGCTTGGCCTGTTTGATGAACAGAAGGCCGCCGACTGCATCCGGGCACTGGAAGATGAGTGTGCAAACAACCGCCTGATCGCGGTCTGCTTTGCCGACCGCTTTGATCCCATGGCGCTGCTGCCCCTCCTGTCCATGCACGGTTTTCACGGCGTTATGATCGATACGGCGGAGAAACGCAAGGGTCGCCTGACCGAACTCTGGACCCCGGCCCGCCTGGGCCGGTTTGTTCATCAGGCACAACAGCTGGGACTGATTTGTGGCCTGGCCGGCCGCCTGAGCCTGGCGGATATCCCCGCCCTGCTGCCGCTGGGCGCCGACTATCTCGGTTTTCGCAGTGCCCTCTGCGTATCGGGCCGGGCCAGCCGGGTTGATCATGGTGCTATGATGCGGGTCAGGGATGTGCTGCCCCTGCGCCAGGACGCCCCGGTAATCAGCGCCCCCCTGCTGGCGGTTCACTAATGACAATCTGTCCGGAGATCTATCGTCAACGGGCCGTCATCGAGGGCCTCTACGGCGTCAGCGAGATTGACCAGCAGACGGTTCGGCAGGTACTTGCAGTGATGACCGAAACCCTCGGCATGACACCGATCAGCGATCTGCTGATCTTTTCCCCCGACCAGGTGAGTGAACTGCACCACGGCATCGGCGGCTTCCAGGCCTGGGCCGAGTCGGGCTGTTCCTTCTATACCTGGCGGGAGCAGAAGCTGTTCACCCTGGAACTGTACTCCTGCAAGCCCTTCGCCGTGGCGGACTGCATCGAGAAGTTGCAAGAGACACTGGACGTAACCAGTATCGAGTGGCGCAACATTCCGCCCGAGTAGGCAAAAAAGGGACCCGTAATCTAGTCAAGATAGTTTCCAATCAGATCAGGATGTGGCGCCAGTCCATGGGCTGACTTTACTTGAGATAACCAAGTTTCCGATAGAGGTAGAAAGAAGCAGCAGTAAACAATCCCTGTGGTCAACTGATTACCAGGAATGTTACGCATTTTTATGCGACAGCGAAGTAAGTTTTATGGCCTCATCATGCTCTCTCAAATCAATAATGTAATCTGGCTCTGTTGAGAACCAAGCATAGGAACCCCACGCCAGTTCAGAGATGGATTTCTTGAAAGGCCGGGAGCTCCGATCAAGGAAGGCTGTTAAAAAAGCCAGGTTATCAGGATCAAAGCCTGCTTCCGTTGCGAGTGTTGTCAGTATCTCTTTTCGTTGGCGATTAATAGGGCCATCAGATGCGACAACCTCAGTAAACACAACTAGCATTTCTAGGCCGCTGCTATCGTCTCCCAAGTCGACCAGAATAATATCAGGCAGTGCCCTTGAGGGATCTATTTGAAGCCCTAAGGCTTTTGCCAGTTCCTCATCTTGAGCCACAACCTTGTTTCCAGATTCAGACAACCATAGCACTTTCGGCTTTTTCAGAAATCGCGGCGTGAACTCCTCAATAACGGCCTTGGCTATCAGACTGGATGGGCCAGGCTCCAGTGTACGAATAGCCCCATCCGGGAACCTAATCTGTACTGAATCTGAGTTCTCAGAAGCATAGCCCATAATCAGTTTCAGGCGTGTGATTGCGGCCTTTGAAAGGTGTTTCTTCTGCCATTCCTCAATGGCTGCTGCAAGGTCATCACCGTCAAGGTTGGTTGAAAACAATCCTGAAAACTCTTTTTGCAGCGCATAAGTTGGTTTTGATGAAGTGGTAGGTATGCCTTGGCGAACCACAACGGCCTGTAAGGGAATTAGACCTGTTCTGATAGTTTCATCCCGTATTGGCTCTCGGCTATTTGCTGCATACCAAGGGTTTTCAGGTTTCTTTTTCTTATTGGAAAGCATCTTTTTGACCCACGCTTTCCGACTTTCGTTATCCGTTAGTTGAGCTTGCTCATCTGTCATATCTGTGACTTGGCTAGGGCGTACCCATTGGCCAGAACCTTCGATAGCTCCGGCGTAAAACATTACGTAGATGGTTTTGACAGCCATTTCTCGGATGAGGTAATTTCTGTGCTCTGTACCTTCAGGGAAAATCTGAGGTAGTCTTTCAGCGATCAATTCTAATGACGGTACTTCTGAAAATGTCACTTTAACTTTTCCCCATAGAATTCCGACACCTTGCGCTCAATCATCGCTTTAGGGCATCCATTTGTTATTAATTGTTCTAATTCACAAATCTGGTCAACAGTAGGTAAGGGAAGGGCATTCAGTTCATAGGCGGATACCGCCACACTACCACTAATACCACGAAATGCTCTGTCTACGGCCTCGCTATTAAGCAAGGCGCATATTGTTTTTGGGCTAACCGGTGCAATGTTTAATCCATCGCAGTAAATCATGTTGAGGTGATTTTCTACGACAGCCCCACCGTGCTCATCTAGAAATTCTTGAGGTAGCAGGGCCGGGATTAATCGGCGAGCCTGTTCCTTAGCGGTGGTACGCTGCAGTAGTACACAAGAGTTCCTGGTTATCAGGTGAGGTTGCTTAGAAGACAGCTCAATATACGGGACATGATTCCTTCGCGTAGCGCTGAACTTAAATCCTTCAGATGTTACCGACTCTGCCCAAATCAAAGGCAGTGTATTTTTTACAGGCATCAAGCGAAGCTGTTCTTTATGCCGGTTCCACACCAGCTGACCAGTAGAGACTGTATAGCCAAGGTCGACTAGACGTGTGGGCATGTTTGCCAGATTTGCAATAAACTTCGCATCTGACGTACTACGAGGAAGCACCCAAGGCTCACCCGATTTAGGAATTTTAAACCTACCAATCTTCTCAACTTTCGCAGAATTCAGTCCTTGTGGCATAATCAGGGATATATTTGATGATTGATTACTTTTCTCTTTTTTGTATGTGGTCAACAAGGTTTCTTGAAGCACGTCATCAAACACACCATTTCGATCAGTGATAAAGTCGATACCCTTTACTGCCGCTTCAGCGGTCAACAGCTCGCGGAGCGCTTTAAAATACTGCCCACCCAAAAATGAAGTTGGAGTGAGGTAAGCAACTACACCATCCTCTGATGCAAGCCTCAATGCGAGATCTGTAAACAAGCCATATAAGTTCGCATGACCGTACAGTGATCTAGAATAAGTGTCCCGAATTTCTGGAGATAGTGTTGTGCGCCCGTAGGGGGGATTGCCAATTACCAGATCAAAAGTCCCCATATCTGATACGGTCAGTGCATCCCCAACGGTAACCAAGTTTGGCAGTCGTCCCTTAGCCTCGACACACAACGGTAGAATTGATGCTTCCAGGATTACACTGCTCATCCATGCAGCAAAAGGGTCAATCTCAATACCTCGCAGCTTTTGACTGATACGCTTTAGAGTCCACTCAGCGGATGCTTTGGGCATGCGCTTAATCATTCTCATAGCTACGGGCGCCAAAAAAGCTCCACCACCACATGCCGGATCTATGGCTGTGCCTTTTCCAAAGTCAAAGCCTGCCTTTTCAGCCAGATCCAGCAATCTGGATACCAGTGGAGGCGGTGTATAATAGGCTCCCAGACTGGAGCGCAAGGAGCTGGGGAGCATCACCGTATAAATCGAACCAATTAGGTACCCGGCATTCTCTACGGGGAACTGAGCTATCAATTCCCCAGTGTCTTTTGCCAATAGCAGGGCATCAGGCTCAATCTCCGATTTCAGATAGGGAGAGCCTTTCGGCTTCATGGTCGACTTGTAGCATTTGCAGAGTGTCTGCCAATATGAGTTGATTACAGCAGCACAAAATCCTCGTGCATCTTGGACACGTTGCTCATCAGTTGCACGTGAATTTGCAAAGCCCTTCGCCATCGCTTTGCACGCATGGTAGCGCACAAGTGGGGCATTCAACTGTGCGACATCTTGTAACGCAAGCGCCGTTTTCATTGACATCATCCTTATAGGTAGAGCCGGTGTACTTATCGGCCTTCGTAGCCTAGATTATCTAGCCTTGTGCAAAACGGGTCGCTTTATAGCAGTTTCTGACACCGATAATTCATAGTATCCACGACTTATGTGAATTCTAAGTAGCTTAACTAAACCGAAAGAATATACACACCTCGTATCGGTCTATAAGAAAGATGCTATAACACAAGACTTACACACTCAATTCAAGATTATGAAGATTTAGTCACTTACTTGGTAAGGATTAGATTAAATACTGGATTATGGAGAACAAAAAAAGGACCGTTGTAGATACGAACGGTCCGAAGCGGAGGCTAAGTAATTTGTTTCCCGGCACTCATTTCTGCAACAGGGCCGGCCAGTCACTGCTGCTGTCCCGGTGCGCCAGTCGCACCTGAACGCCCCACTGTTGCTGATACCCATCAAAAGCGGCATCCAGCAACTCATCCCGGGCGGTGCTCAGGGGCGCCGACTTCACCAGCACCACCCCGTCGGCCCCGACCTGATGGGCCAGCCAGAGTGCCAGGCTGTCCGAGGTGACCCGCCAGCTGCGTTCCACGTCGGGATCATCTTCCGCCGGTAACCAGACCGCACTGCGTCCATTGGCCAACGTCTGTTTCAGGGTTTCCGGTCCCGCGGTCGCCAGCAGTCGCGGCTCCAGACCCGCCATCAACAGGCCATACTGATCCATGGCGCTCAGTGCCATGCGATGGGCGGTGGCATCATCAATCCGCCAGCGCTGTTGCGCCAGTCGGACCTGATCGGCAAAGGGGCCGCCTCCCGGTACGATAATGACCGGTTCGCTTTGTCCGGTCAGCGCCCCCAGCCACGCCTGCAACTGCGGCGTGTCGTAGAGGCTGCCGCCGATCTTGACTACCCACATCGGACCGCCTGGTTCTGGCTAAGCAGTTGCAGCAGGGCGGAGGCCTTGTCAAAGGTCTCCTGGTACTCCGCGTCCACATCCGAGTCATACACGATACCGCCGCCGGCCCAGCAGCGTATCTCACCCTGGTTGTAAACCAGGGTGCGGATGGCGATGTTGCTGTCCATCTGGCCGTCGAAACTGATATAGCCGATGGAGCCGCAATAGAGCCCGCGGCTGTCCGGCTCCAGTTCGGTAATAATCTCCATGGCGCGGATCTTGGGTGCCCCGGTGATGGAACCGCCGGGGAAACAGGCGCGCAGCAGTCCGCTGGCATCCTGATCCCGGGCCAATTCACCGGTCACGGTGCTGACCAGGTGATGCACGGTGGCGTAGCTCTCCACGGCAAACAGCCTGGGTACCTGTACGGAACCGGGCTGACAGACCCGGCCGATGTCATTGCGCAGCAGATCCACGATCATCAGGTTCTCGGCCCGGTCCTTGGTGCTGGCCGCCAGCTCCTGGGCCATGGCGGAATCGCCCTCCGGTGAGTCACCCCGGGGACGGGTTCCCTTGATCGGTTTGGTCTCCACCTGCCGGCCGGTCAGTTTTAAAAACCGTTCCGGTGATGAACTCAGGATCTCCGCATACGGGGTACGGAGATAGGCGGAAAAAGGCGCCGCGTTGAGACCGCGTAACTCCTGGTAGGCACTCCAGCCATCGCCTTCCGCTGGTGCGGAAAACCGCTGGGCGAAGTTGACCTGGTAACAGTCGCCCTCCTGGATATAGTGTTTTATACGTTTAAACGCCTCGCCATAGGCGGCACGATCCATGTTGCTGCGGGTCGGGCCGGTTATCCGGAACGGCACCCGCTTGCGCGGTTTGGCGGGCAGACAGAAGCGTTTTATCAGCGACCACCAGCGTTTCCGGGTGCGCTGATCCCGGCCCTGCCCCACCAGCCAGCTGCGTTGCCGCTGGTGATCCACCACCACCGCCCAGTCATACAGGCCGATGACCATTTCCGGCAACTGTTCCCGATCCCTGGCCGGTTCCGGTAACCGTTCAATACGCCGGCCCAGGTCATAGGAGAACCAGCCGATGGCGCCACCACAGAAAGGCAGATCCGCCATCTCCCCGGCAGGCTCGGCCAGGGCCTCGCGCAACAGGGCGAACGGATCGTCCGGGCTCAGCCGCACCTTATCCTGATGATGTATTTCGGTAAGTTTGTCCTGCGTGGTCAGGGTCAGGTAGGGATCGGCCGCCAGGATGTCATACCGGCCGGTCATGTTGCCGGGGCGGCCGCTGTCCAGAAAAACCGCCCAGGGGGCATCGGCGATGCGCTCGAACAGCGCCGCACTATCCTCCTGGTAAGGTATTTCCACTCTCAGACACATAGGCCCTCCCGGTTTCTTTGCAGACGCAGCAACGCCACCGCCGGCGCGCAATCCGCCGCCATCATGGCATCCTCATCGCCACGGGTAAGCAGTTCACCCATATCGATATAACTATAGCCGAGCCGCTCTGCCAGGCGTCGCACCAGAAAGCGCCCTACCCCGGCGCCGATGAACCGGGCCGACTCCGCCAGCCCAACACTCAGCTGGCGCTGGCAGGCCAGGGCCAGTCGATCCAGTTGCCGGTCGGCGAAAAATCCCGCCAGACGATACCAGTCATAATCAGATCCGTCACCCAGGTCGGCGCCGATCATGCGGGCCAGCCGTCGCATGCTGGCCTCAACCGAGTGTTCCTTGCCGTCAGCGGCCGGATAGAGATCGGCATGTTCGGGCAGGTCGCCCAGTATGCGGTAGACATCTGCCGTGGTGGCAAAATGTTCATTGGCAAGGGTCAGCCACTCGCCCCCGAATGGTACCCGATCGGTGATCGCCATCAAGGGCGTGCGCACGATACCGGCATAAATCATTTCATCATTGGCGAGACGATCACGATCGCTGAAGCCCCGGTTCCGCAACTGGTGATTCTCAAACGGCAGCAAGTCGCTGGTGGTACTGCCCACATCAATCATGATGCCGCAGGGGATCACCGAGGCGGCGTAACAGGTGGTGGCCAGCCAGTTCGCCGAGGCGACCTGTTCATGGTACTGACAGGCCATTTCAGCCGTCACAAAACCCTGGGTGCCGGCGAAAAAAAACAGCCGTTGCGGCAGCCTGGCACTCAACCACTCCACCAGCTCGCAGACACCGGCGCGCCGGTCATCAAACAGGTCAACCAGCTCCGCTGTCATGGTGACCCGGTGCTCACACTGCAGGAGGGGTAACTCCTCGGCCAGCTCCCGGATCGCCAGATCCAGGGACTCCAGCCCCTGCCACAGGGGGGTGGCCCGAATCTCCACACGCTGCAACACAGCCTGTTCATCCAGCCAGGCCGCCTTCAGGTGGGCACCGCCCACATCCCAGCCGATGACACCCCGATCAGGCAACACGACCCAACTCCAGATCGATATTCACACACTCCCCGGTAATCAGTCCGGTCGGCAACAGGCCGGGGCGCTCCGCCATCTGCACAAGCATCGCCCCCAGGTTCATACCGGTTGATTGGCTTAACCCCACGTAGGCGGTGGTCAGGCGGGGATTGATCTCCAGCACAACCGGTCCCTGTTCGGTCAGTATCAGATCCACACCCACGTAGCCCCACAGCCCGGGGATCGCTTCGCTGATCCCTTTGGCCAGGTCAAGCAGTTCACCCTGGTGGCTCTTGAGGCCGTTGACCGCACACCCCAGCAGGTAAAAACCATCATCCATCTGTACCACGCGCTGGATATTGGTACCCACCAGGCAGACACAACTCTGTCCCACCATGATGGACATGCTGATCGCCTGCCCCACCATGTAGGGCTGCACCACCCACTCAATCAGGGAGTCCCGGCTATCCACGTAGTCAATCAGGGCCGCTTCATCGGCAATAATATGGATGTCCTGGCAACCCACGCCCTGGTCCGGTTTTACCACCAGGGGCTGTTCACTGAAACGGGGGTGGGAGCCGAATCGCCAGGTTGGGATCACCGGCACCCCCTGCAGGGCCAGGCAGTCCACCGTGGCCTTTTTACTGGAGGCCACCGCCACCGCCTCGGCACTGCTGTTGAGCAGCAGCTTGCCGGACTCCTCCACGGTGCGGCAGAGTGACTCCAGGATACCGTTGGTTTCCGGCGCAATGGGTAACACCGCGTCGGCACTCTCCACGCAGTCGAGCCAGATGTTCCACCAGTCATCTTCGACCCAGCAGATCTTGGCCGGCAGCGGAAACGAATCGAGCCGTGCGTCGCGCATGACCAGCACATCGACAGATTCCAGCTCGGACAGATCCCGGACAATCGCATTGAGCATCAGATCGCCTTCTGCCTTCAGACTTGGTACCATCTCGTCATTCACGCAACCGCCACCGGTTATAAATTCGAACACAAACACCCGCATACCAACTCCTTGAATATCATCCCTGTCATCGATCTTCTGCACGGCCAGGCAGTACATGCCTTGCGCGGTTGCCGTAGCAACTATCAGCCACTGCAGTCGCCCTTATGCCAACAGGGTGAAGTCGTACCGCTGATTGAAAAATTTCATCACGACTTCGGCATGCAACAGATCTACCTGGCAGACCTGGATGCCATAATGGGGAACGGAAACAATTTACCCATTCTGCAGACAATTGCTCACACCTTTCCCGGTTTACTGCTGTGGATAGATGCGGGTTTCTCTTCACCCGCTGCCATCCAGAAACTGCAATCAGAAATCGCTTTTCGCCCGGTCATCGGCTCCGAGTGCTGGCAATTCAGGCAGCCCTTTCCGCTCGACCGGATCATTCTCTCGATTGATTCGGTGGATGATGAGCTGCGCGATCCCTCGGGCATCACCGGGGACAGGGCGCGCCGTCCGGACACCCTGATCCTGATGAATCTGGCCCGCGTCGGATCACTGCAGGGCCCGGACATGGAGCGCCTGGCCCACTGGCGCGCTCTCGCACCGGATGCGGCGCTGTACATGGCCGGCGGTGTGCGCCACCGGGCCGACCTGGAACAGCTGGAGAGCGCCGGCGCCGCCGGTGTCCTGCTGGCCAGCGCACTACACAATGGCGCCCTGAGCGCAGCCGATCTGCGACACTTCAGCTGATGGAACATGCCGCCACCCTGGGCTTGTCGGTGCGCTCAATCAGCCGCTGCCGCCGGGCCATGTGCTCGCTCTTTGCACGAAACGGGTAGAGCACCGGTTCCGCACCCTGGGCCTGCTGCTCGGCCAGCGACCTGCCCCGGTAGTCACACCAGGAGTTGGTGGTCTCGTACAGCCGCAGGCTGCTCAATCCCGGCAGATAGCCGATCAGCTGTTCCCAGATAAACACGCACAACATCTCGGTACTGGAGCGCCACGCCAGCTCCTCCGCCGCGTAGTTCAGGTGGTGATGATCAAACCGTTCGATAATCAGATGGTTCACCACCCGCTTCAGATAGCCGTAATCCACCACGCAGCCGGTGACCGGATCGATACGCCCGGTCACTTCCACCTGCAGGACATATCGACCGCCGTGCAGATTGGAACACTTGGCCGGGTGATCGGTAATAAAATGGGCCGAGTCGAACACCAGCTCCTTGGTCACGCTGGCGGTGGGGGTATCGGCCTGAAAGCGTTCCCAGGCCGTGGGCATGCCGATCAGGTGTTCCCTGAGCAGCGCCAGTAACTTCTCACCATCCGCCAGTGTCCCGGTGCGCAAGAGTGCTTCACCGCCGTTATCCGCGGTATCCAGTATCTGGCAGTGGATCTGGTAATTGCGCGCCAGTTGCTCACGTACAGTCTCCGCGTAGATGGAGCGACTGAACGCCATAAACAGGTAGCCGGCGTGCCACTCGGCACGCTGCGCCACATAGACCGCCAGCGCACCCAGAAACGCGGGGGGCGGTTCCGGCATGGCCCAGTCGTGCACCAGGTTACGCAACGGTGCCCGTAAAAAATTCCTGGCGACGACACGGTGTGTGTCGGCGCGATATTCATAGTCCTGATGAAACTGAAAACCGTAGTCGGCCAGATGTTCCTGGGTCCATAACAGCAGATCCAGGCGACGTATCTCGCCGGCCACATCGACAAAACCGTCGTGCTCCTGCAGCAGGCCTGCCCAACGCAGTCCGAGCAGCACCTGGCGTGCCGTTTCGGTGGGCCGGGCGGTCGCGCCGGAATAGTTGTCGATATGATCAGGCTGATTGATCTGATCGCTGTGCAGAATCATGTCCAGCGGCAGTTGATGACGTATCGCATACTCCTGGACCGTCAAACCGCTGCATTCGAGTAGATGCCCGTTATCCAACCGGGATAGTGGTGCGCCGCATTCCAAACAGTGCATAACCTGCTCCTGACGGGAAAAAATTGTGGGGCCCAAAGGACCCCACAATCATTACTTAGGCATGAGCCGCAAACGGATGCTCGTTACTGCCTTTGCCTGCGATCACTTCTGCAGGGGTCGGAGTACCGGCAATGGCCCGCTTGATGGACTGCTTGGTTGCCTCGTAGTTGTAGTCCTGGATCTTGGCATCGTCAGCCGCTTCCCAGTGAATGAACACACCCACGCAAATGAAGACGTCATCCGCCTCATCAGCCGGGATGGTGCCGTCTTCCAGGCAATCCGCCACAGCCATGGCAACACCACGCTGGGCCGGGCCAAACATCTGTACAGCCTGGGTAGCGCCCTTGATGGTCACTTTGTTGAACATCATGGTGTGGGGTTTACAGGGCAGGTTGGGTGCCACAACAGCCAACAGGGAGGTGAAACCATCCTTGTTGTTGACCAGACCATTGCAGAACGCGGTTTCGGCTGCCGAGCCACGCGGACCCATGATCAGGTCGATGTGTGCCACTTCGTTGCCGTCACCAACCAGTGCTTCACCAACCAGTGTTTTAGTAATAACTGCCATATCGGTTCTCCTCAATTTTAAGGCTTATAGTATTTGCGGATTATCGGCCTGATAGGGCTTCACGGTCCGCGGATAATTCCGGGCTACCCCGGTTGTGTTAATCGCCTGCTGTTGCAAACGATGGATGAATACGCCGGCCACACAAAAATCTGCCGTCGTACCAGGATTTATCTCCAGCTGTTTCAGTTTCTGATCCAGCCCGAGCAGTAATTCGTGACGCTCGGCCCCATCCCAGGTGGCCAGGTAGCGGCGATGCAGATCGGACGCCCAGCCGGATACCGTCACCGCCTGTTCTGTTCCATGCTTGCGGATGATGTGGCTGTCCGGATAACGCCCCAGCAGATGCAGAAACAGATCGGTCAGCGCCTCCTGTTCGTCCTGCCCGTCCCGTGTCCGCTCGGCCAGATAGGGCACCGCGACAGCGCACAGTTCGTGGAAACCGTTGGCGTACTGCCGGGCGATCAGATCCCGTTGCGCCGCCGCTTTCATCACCGCCGCCAGAGGCACCCTGGCCGGTCCCGACACGTCATGCTCCGGCGCGCTGCCAAGACCACCGGGGTTGGCCAGTTGTATGGCGGCGAATACCTGCTGTGTATCGGCCACCCCGGCATCCGCCAACACCTGGTTCAGCCCCTGCTCCAGCGCCCGTTCCGGATAGCTCAGCAGCGCCTGGATGACCGGCGCACAGAGCAGAATAATGCCCAGATTGGTGTTGCAGCCGACCGCATCCCCGGTCACTTTTACCGCCCGATAGATGCGCTCGCCCAGGCTCAGATCCGGCTGCAGCAGCACCTCGGCACTGACCAGTGCACTGCGCAGAAACAGCTCCCCGTCCATACCGTGACCAGCGGCATGGAAAGAGACATTACCGGGCTTCAGTGCCGCCATATCCAGAAAGCAGGCATCCAGGTAGTGGGTCTCCAGCTGTTGTGTGGTTATCCGGCTCACCGTAACGCCTCGCAGGGTTCCACACGCCGGCTTTTGGCCAGCAGATCATCGGCCAGCTCATCGGCGATATTCACCGCCGTGACCCGCTGCAGTCCGCGCCAGGCGGGGACGCTGTTGATCTCGATCACCCACCAGTTGCCCTGCACATCCCGCATCAGGTCCACACCGGCATAATCCATGTCGACACAGGCCACCGCCTGTTCCGCCAGCTGTTTCAAGTCCCCTTCAGGCAACGCCGCCTGGCAGGTACCACCCTGGGCCACGTTGGCCAGCCAGCCCGAGGTGCTGCGGCGCATCGCCGCCACCGCCACGCCGGCGATGACAAACACGCGCCAGTCGCAGGCCAGTTCGTCCGTCTGCTGGATAAAACGCTGCAGGTACCAGACGTGATGAATGGCGTCCGCCTCCGGCAGATCATCGCCATTTGCCACCCGGACAATCCCCTTGCCCTGGGAACCAAACAGGGGCTTGCAGATCAGGGAGTGACCGGCAGCCGTCTCCCGCTTTACAACGGTTTCGGCCATCGCCCGGTCGGTACAGATCCAGGTGGCCGGGGTGGGAATCCCGGCCAGCGAAAGCCGTGCCGAGGTCCACGCCTTGTCCACCGAGCGCTCGATGGCGCGCCCGTCGTTATAGACCCGCACACCCAGCTCCTTGAGGATGTGCAGTACATTCAGATGGAACACCACCTGCTGCAGGGTGCCGCCGGGTATGCCCCGGACAAACACCGCGTCCGGCAGGGCCGATTCAAAACCGGGCAACACCACGCCCACCGCCTGGCCCAGGTCGATCCGCGCCTGTTGCAGCGAGCTGAACAGGCACGCCACGCCCCGCGCCTGAAACGCCTCCCGCAGCCGCTTGCCATGCCAGCCGGGATCATCGGTGATGATGGCGACCCGCAGTGTCATAGGGCGGCTCCAAAGGAGAGCAGCAGCAGCTCCTGGTCTATCGCGCCATGGGTAAAGCTGCGGCCCGTATCCAGATTGCTCACCATCACCCGGGCCGGACTGAACAGCAGCGGATCGATCTGGAAGAAGTCGTAATTGACCGCCTTGAAAATCTCCGCAAAGGGGCGCCCGTAATCATTTGAAGTGCTGCTGGGCAGTTTTGCCGCCAGTGCTTCGGCGGCACTGTCCTCGCCGGTCACAAACAGGTGGATCTGGCCGGCAAACAGGATGGCGTCATTGGTGCGTCCCATGGCCTGCAGAAAATCGGGTGCGGGTGGCGGCAGTGGAGCGGTCGCCATGCCATCCACAATATGGTCCAGTTCAAAGCCCAGCTCATGCGCCTTGTGCAGCGCCACCTCCAGCACCCGCGCCACCACCTGCGTAGTACCGGCCAGACTGCGGGTCGGGGTCAGGATCAGGCACAACTTTTCCGCCGCCACGCCACAATCGGCGGCAATCCTGTCGGTCAGCTCGATGGGTGGCAGTTGATCCACTTCCAGCACCAGGGTGGCGCAGTCGGCACTGTCCTCAATGGCCAGGTGATCGTAGAGTTTTTCCTTGCGCGCCAGAATCCGTCCCGGCCCGGAGCCGAGGGCGTGGAAGGCCGATTTCCCCTCACCATGGGAGAGGCTCCAGCCGGCGTACTGACTGCCCAGACAGGCCAGCACCGGCTGATTGCTGTGTACGGCGACATGGGAACCCCAACCCGGCACGGTACCGGTGGCCTGCAGGGAGACATGGCCCTGCCCGCCCATGCAGATCTCGGCAATCCGCCGGCCCGCCTCCAGACCGCCAGGAGTGTTGATGCCGGCGTCAATCACTGTCACGCCGTTGTCCATCACCTGGGGCTGCACCCGGAGGGATGCCGCATTCGCCAGCAGGGCCTCGACCAGTTGGCGGGTCTCCCGGTTCAGCGAGGGAAGTTTTTCTTGAAACGTCATGTCAGGCCGCCTCCTGGCCGGATAATTCAATAAGCAATTTGATCTCTTCAATCCGCTCCTGCAGGAGCCCTTCCACCTGCCCCGCCGTTGCACCCTCGGCATGCACCCCACAGATGGGCGAGCCCTGCTCACAGCGGCTGCCGGTGGCCGGAAGATCACTACACCATACCGGCCAGGTGAACTGGCCGATGGCCAGTTCCCGCTCCGCGTAACAGATGCGGTAGCCACGAACCCTTTCGTCTCCGGCGGGGTTCACCAGTTCGCCCCGGCAGGCGGCGATATGGGCCGCCGCACCACCCTGGGGGAGCGCCTGTTCATAGAGCTCCAGCGTGGCCGGTGGCCGCGCGTTCAGCTCCAGCAGAAACAGTTGATCGCCCTCCAGCAGGCAGTCGATGCTGTTTGCCCCGCGCAGTTGCAGGGCGCGGGTCAGTTTTCCGGCCATCTCCACCATCTGTTGCGCCGGACGCTGCCCCGGATTGAAACCACTCAGCGCCGTGGAAAAACGGTAATCGCCCTGGCTCCCATCCACGGCATAGAGCCGGTTGATACCCAGCACGGCCAGGTCACGACCGTTGGCCAAAAAGGTCAGTGAACAGACCTGCCCATCGAGCCGGCGCTGGTAGTAGTCTGTCCGGTCATCCACGGGACCGCCGGTGACGGCATCCCGGACAGCCAGGCCGCCAAAACCGGTCGCACGCTTGATCAGCCAGCCACGGGGATCCCGGGGTCGCTGGAATGACACCGGCGGGTAGCTGATGCCCTGTTCATCCAGCAGGCCGAAAAACCGTTCGGGACTGGACAGCAGTTTCAGCGTCCGGGGGCCGTTGCCCAGGCAGGGCCCCAGGGACTCCAGCAGATGCAACTGCGCCGGTGCGGCTTCGAATCCGGCCCCGTAGATCCAGCCGGTTTCGGCCGGCATGTCCAGATCCAGCGCTACTTTCACCAGGCCCGCCGCATCCCTCCGTCCACTCCGGACCATGCGCTGACAGGCCGCCACCGCGTCCCTGTCGGCAAACAGATCCAGACCGGTTACCCGGTGACCGGCACGGGCGGCAGATTGCGCCAGATAGCGCACGCTGTTGCCCAGAATCAGGAGTGGCTGCCCCGGTTGCATATCAGGCCTTGTCCCGGGCGACCGCCAGTGCGGCGGCAAAGTCCAGGTAGACCGGACTGTCCCCTTCAACCATCTGTTGCAGCATGGCCCGCTGGGTCTGGTACTTCACATTACCCACCGCCAGGGCACCGATACCCAGAGCGGCGGCGGGACTGGTTTCCAGCACCACGCCGTTATCCATGACGCCAAGTCCTGCAATACCCTGCGGCGGTACCGCGTTCACGTCGCAGAAGATCTGCACCGACCGGGCCGCTGCCAGCTGCGTTTCATTCAGCACCTGTACACCCGCCTTGGCGGCACTGAACACCAGATCGGCTTCCGCCAGCAGGGCCATTATCTCGGCATCGTTGCTACCGGCTGCGGCACCGACCTTGATGCCGTAGCGCGCTTCACACTGGGCAGCGGAGAGCTCTGCTTTATGCTGGTTTTCATGGCTGATGATGATCGCTTCGGCGCCGGCCTGGGCAGCCAGCATGGCGCAGGTCTGGCCCACCGGGCCGGTGCCACCAAAAACCACCGCCTTCTTGTCCTGCAACGAATCACCGCTGCGCTGCTGCAGCGACTTCTCCACGCAGGCCACCATGGCGGCGGCGGTGGTAAAGGCGCCGCTGGGATCGGCAAAAACAGACACCTCAAAGGGGGGCACCATCGCCTTGCGTGCCCCATCCAGCATCTCCATGGCGTGGTGAATATCCCGGCCACCGATAAAAATACCGGTCCGTTTGACCCCTTTGGGTCCACGGGAAAAAATGGCGTCCTGAGTGAAGTCGGCTACCTGCGACACTTGCAGACCGGTATAGGGAATGCAGTGATTCCATCCTGCGTCAATCGCCATGTTGACATCAAATGGACTCAAGTTAGGCACTTCGGTAAACATGTGCAGAATGGTGTCGTAATTCATACGCTATCGTGCTTCCTTGGTGAACTGACGGGTTGATTCAATCGCCACGCGACTCCCCTCGTTGCAGGCGGCGGCAATTTCAAAACTGAGCGGCGAGAGATCGCCAACTCGCTGGCGCGCCTGCTCGCGCAACTGCTCCGCGGCGGCCTGATCCGGCAACAGCACAAATCCGGTGGGTCCCCAGGAGCTCTGCCCGATTCCGGCATAGCCCTGCGACTCCGCCCATTGCAGCAGCTCCGCCACGGCGGGGCTGGTAAAGCGCCCGCCCTGGGCGGGGGCGAAATGGTCACCCACGCGACGCTGCAATTCGGCGATGCCGGTTGCGACCGGCTCCAGTTGCTGTTCCCGGATACCGGGCAGGATCTGCATCAGGGTCAGATGGCAAAGATGGGCGGCCTGCTCGGCGGGAAACGGCGGCAGGCGCTTGAAGGCTTCCACCTCCTGCTGGCCATGCAGCCCCTGGCCACCCCGATCCATCACCAGCAGGATGCGCCAGGCTTCGGGGAACGGCATCTGTACAGTCAGGGGGGGAGGCGCGGCCTGTTCACTGACCCCGCAGTCGACCATGAAACCACCGTGATCGAAGCCACCGATACCGATACCCGAACGTCGTCCGCGCTGCATCTGACTGGCCACCTGGCGGGTGCTGGCGGACAGACCGAACAGCTGATGAATCGCCTGACCGACGGCCAGTGCCATCTGGGTACCGGAACCCAGTCCGGCGTGATCGGGAATCGCCTCTTCCAGGCTGATCTCAACGCCACTCTCTATGCCGAGCAGATCCAGCATCCTGGCCGCATAATCGGCCGCCCGGTCGGCCGACGGGCCGGTGGCACTGATGGTTGAGGCCACCTGCATGCGCAGGGTTGTACGAAAAGCATCGATACTGAGTCCGAGGCTGCCAAAACGCCGCCCCAGCGCCCCGCTGATATCCAGAAAACCCAGATGCAGTCGCGCCGTGGTGCTGACGTAGACCCGTCGATGCTGTTGATGATTTTGCCAGTAATCTCTCATACCGGCTGCCACTGCAAACGCCGTGCCTGTTTTTTACGAAAGCCTAAAACGGCTGAATTTCCGGGCATCCCCCGCGCCGGGTGCGTCTGTCATGTGTCACTGTGTCACGGCGTTACGGCGCACCCATGACAATATGCACAGCGGGATGTATCACGAATGAAGCACTACAGCCCGGCGGGACCCGAAAAACAATCCCGGCATAACTTTTGCCTTGCTGAGTCCATTTAATCGGAAAAATGGTTATCTGATGCAAATCAACGGCGTCACTATAGAAGATACGTTTGCGGAAGCGTTCGGCATGCGGGCCACCCGCATCATCATCACGGCACTCAACCAGCGCTGGGCCCGCCAGGCGGGCGAGACCATGACCGGGTTCGCCACCTCGGTAATCGGCTGCGGCGTGGAAGCGGCGATCGAGTCGGAGCTCCCCGGCAGCGAGACCCCGGATGGACGACCCGGCGTCAGCGTGCTGCTGTTTGGCATGTCCACCAAGGATCTGGCCAAGGCGCTGGAGGTGCGCACCGGGCAATGCATACTCACCTGCCCCACCACCGCCGTGTACGCCGGCATGGAGGGCAGCGAGCGGTTGCCGCTGGGTAAAAACCTGCGCTATTTCGGTGACGGTTATCAGATCAGCAAACTGATCGACGGCAAGCGTTACTGGCGCATACCGGTCATGGATGGCGAGTTCATTGCGGAACAGGATACCGGCCGCTGCGCCGCCGTCGGGGGCGGAAATTTCCTGGTCCTGGCCGACACCCTGCCGCAAGCCCTGAGCGCCTGTGAAGAGGCGGTGGTGGCGATGCGAAAACTGCCCAACGTGATCCTGCCGTTTCCCGGCGGTATCGTTCGCTCGGGGTCCAAGGTGGGCTCCAAGTACAAGGCGCTGATCGCCTCCACCAACCAGGCCTACTGCCCCACCCTGCGCGGACTGGTGGACACCCAACTGGATGAGGGGACAGGCGCGGTGCTGGAGATCGTTATTAACGGACTCTCGCCGGAGGACATCACGCAAGCGATGCGGACCGGTATCAGCACTATCTGCGAACGGGGCAGTGCACAGGGTATCCGGCGTATTTCCGCCGGAAACTATGGCGGCAAGCTGGGCCAGTTCCACTTCAAATTACACGAGGTAATGGCATGACAATTACACTGCGCCAAACGGGCGGACAGCCTGGCCGGATCGACCTGCGCGGTATCACACCGGATCGCCTTGCCGGATTACCGTTAGCGGCGATCGAACAGTTGCAGATCAGCCTCAACAACCGCCCGGTAACACTGGCCGCCTGTTTCCAGATCGAAGGAGAGCCATCCGATGTCCTGATCATCGAACCCGGTGACAGCCTGATCGATCATGTGGGTGCAGGCATGACCGCCGGCAGCATCACCCTGACCGGCGATGCGGGCCACTATGCCGGCGCCGGCATGCGCGGCGGCAAGCTGCTTATCCAGGGCAATGCGGGCGACTTCACCGGCAGCGCCATGCAGGGCGGCGAACTGGTGGTAACCGGCAATGTGGGCGACGCCACCGGCGCACCGGCCGGTGGCGGTATGCGTGGCCAGAGTGGTGGCGTGATCCATGTGCAGGGCAGCGCCGGCGACCGTACCGGGGAGTGTCAGCGGCGCGGCCTGGTGATCATCGAAGGGAACACCGGTGACCTGACCGGCTATCGCATGATTGCCGGCACCCTCTATATCGCGGGCAAGAGCGGTGAACAGACCGGCCTGGGTATGCGGCGCGGCACCATTCTGCTCAAGCGGCGGCCCGAGCGGTTTCCGGTGACCATGAACTATAACGGCTCCCTGCCCCTCACCATGCTCACCCTGTTAATGGGACAACTGGGTCGCTACCTGGGCCATAAAACACCGGCAATCACCCCGATAACGAAAGTTAACCGTTATGTGGGTGATCTGGCATGCAGCGGTCTGGGTGAAATTATCGTTTTTGATTAAGGAGCGCTATGGAATCGGGACTGCTGATCGGAGGCGCTGTTGCACTGCCACTGCTGGTAAGCCAGATATGGATGCTGGGGCGCTATAACCGCGTCCGGCAACAGCGGGACAACCTGCGTAAACAGTTCCAGGACCCGGACAGCTGCCGCCAGACACAGCTGTTCAAAAGCATGATTGACGCCGTACCGGAGTGCGTCAAACTGCAGCAGCGGGACGGTACTGTGGAACGGATCAACGCCACCGGACTCTCCCTGCTGGAGACCAATGACCCCGCCAATATTGTCGGCAGGTCGGTCTACAGCGTCATAGCGCCTGAATATCACCAGGACTACCGGGAGCTGACCGAACGGGTCTTTGCCGGCGATGCCGCCTCCATGGAGTTCGAGTTGATCACCTTTGCCGGGCGACGGCGCTGGCTGGAAACCCACGCGGTGCCACTGCGGGACGAGGCGGGCAATATCCAATCCGCCCTCGCCATTATCCGGGACATCGAAGAACGCCGGCAGATGAGTTATCAGCTGGAGGTTCAGCGCAACCGGCTCCAGACCATTATTGAATCCGAACCCGAATGTGTAAAACTCCAGGACCGGGACGGGACTATTCTGGAGATCAACCCGGCCGGCCTGCGCCTGCTGAACGCCTCCCACCCGACCCAGGTGATTGGCAAGACCGTCTACACCTTTATCAACGGCGAGTACCACAGAGCGTATCAGCAGTTGACCGACGCGGTGTTCTCCGCCGGTACACCCCGCTCCATGGAGTTTGAAATTACCGGCATCAATAATGTGCATCGCTGGGTGGAGACCCACGCGGCGCCCCTGCTGGATAATGCCGGCAATGTCACCGCCCTGCTGGCGATCACCCGCGATATTGACGATCGCAAACAGTCCGAGGAACGGATACACCAGCAACACGCGGAGCTGGCCCATGTGTGCCGCCTCAGCACCATTGGTGAACTGGCCACCGGGCTGGCGCACGAACTGAACCAGCCCCTCTGTGCCATCTCCAGCTATGCGGAGTCCGCCGTTCTGCTGAATGCCCGCCCCTACGGCAAGGACCCGGCCAAGGTCGAGCAGATATTGCAGAAGATCGTCTGCCAGACCGAGCGCGCCAACAATATCCTGCAACACCTGCGGGATTTCGTGCGCAAGAAAACGCCCAAGTCACAACCCAATCAGGCCAGCGCCCTGATTGAAAACATGATCGAATTTATTGAACCGGAACGCCGCCGACAGGGTATCAAAATCGACCTGGCGTGTGACGAACAGCTGCCGGACATACTGGTGGACCGGGTACAGATCGAGCAGGTGATACTGAACCTGATCACCAACGCCATTCAGGCTATCGCCCAGAGTGCCGGCGCCAAAAAGCAGCTCTCCATCAAACTCACCGCCAACGCCCAGGGTGTCACCATTTCGGTACGGGATTATGCGGACGGTGTTCCGGAAGAGATCAGGTCCAACCTGTTTACCCCATTCATCACCACCAAGGCCCAGGGTCTGGGTATCGGCCTGGCCCTGAGTCATAGCATCGCCGAAGCCCACGGCGGCCGGCTCTGGTATGAGCCGGCCAATCCGGGCAGTCTGTTTTCACTCAGCTTACCTTGTAAAACAGAGAACCTATGACGGAGCAACGGGTATTTATTATCGATGACGATCCGGCGGTCCGGGACGCGCTGGTGACACTGGTGGAGTCGGTCGGCCTGATTGCCGAGGACTACCCCTCGGCCGATGAATTTCTGGATCGCTATAACCGTGAGACACCGGGCTGCCTGATAACCGACATCTGCCTGCCCGGCATGGACGGCCTGCAACTTCAGCAGGTGTTGCAGGAGAGAGATATACAGCTGCCTTTGATCGCCATATCGGCACACGGCGACATTGCCATGGCGGTGAAGATGGTGCGTCGTAACGCCATCGATTTTATCGAAAAACCGTTTCGCAACCACATCATGCTGCAACGGATTCACGAAGCACTGGACCTTGACCGGCAACAACGACGACAGCGCGCCCAGGAAGAGAAACTGCAGGCAAGACTCAGTCTGCTGACGCCCCGTGAGAAGGAGACGCTGAATCTGCTCCTGGATGGAAAAAGCAATAAAATCATTGCCGCCGAGCTCTCCCTCAGCCCCCGGACGGTCGAAGCACACCGCGCCAACATCCTGAAAAAAATGCATGCGGAATCGGTAACTGCACTGGCTAACCAGATCAATAAAAACCACCCTGTTTTTGTGAATAAGTAGAATTACCTGATGTTGTCGTAGTCCTGCGGATAGTCACTACAGACACTGAATAATATCCTCCATGACAGCACTCAATTGACCGGGTGCCACATTATTAAAACTATCTGGAGGATACGTCATGTCACAGGAAAGCGTAAAAACCGCACTGCTGAACACCATCGAAGGTATCAAGAACAATCCCGCCCTGGCCAACGTGGTATTTCGTGCCGATACGCAATGGGAAGAGGATGTGCGATGCAGTGCCAGGATTCGCGACTTTGAACCCTTTGCACTGGATGAACCGGCCGAGCTTGGGGGACAAGACAGCGCTGCCAATCCGGTCGAGCTGGTGCTGGTCGCCCTGGGTGCCTGCCAGGAGATCATGTACTCCGCTTACGCTTCCGTGATGGATATTCCGCTTGAAGCCGTTTCCGTCAAGGCCCGTGGTTACCTGGACCTGAGAGGCATGTTCGGACTGGACGAGTCGATCCCGGCCGGTTTCAGCCGCATCACCTTTGACACCGAGATCAGCAGTCCCGCTGACAATGAAGCTATCAACAAGCTGGTGCAGGTGGTCGAAAACCACTGTCCGGTGCTCGACATACTCAGTGCCGCCAAGCCGGTCTCCGGAAAAGTGAAACTGAACGGACAGCTGCTTGAGTCCGTAGACAGCAACGCAGCCTGAGCGGGATTGATAGCAACCATGAAATCAGCAAACAGAAAACTCAAGCAGGCCGGCCTGCTGACCGGACTCTGCCTGGCCTGTAGTCAGCTGAGTGCCGCTAACTACGCCACCGATCTGAATCTCACCATGATGCCCGCCGCCGGTGGCATGGGGGGCGTGGGCATTGCCCGTCCCCAGGATGCCGGCTCAGCCGTGTTTGGCAATCCGGCATCACTGACCCAGTTCAAGGGGACCAATTTCCTGTTCGGCGCCTCTTTCTATGCGCAGGATGTGGATGCCGTCCATGACGGTGGAGCGACAGGCACACCCTGGGTGGGTGAATCCGATGCGGGGCCCTATCTGATTCCCAGCATTGCCATCACCCAGTCGCTGAACGAGCGTGTCACCCTGGGACTGGGGCTCGGCGTGGTTGCCGGCATCGGTTCCGACTTCCGCAGCGTACCGGGCAGCCTCAGCCCGCTGGCGGAGATCATGGTGTTCGGTGCCAATGCCGGTGCCGCCTACCAGGTTAACGAGCAGCTTTCCCTCGGTGCCGTTGCAACCCTTGGCATGGGTTTTGGCCAGGCGGGGCTCAACGGTAACACCGCCTCCACCAGCAACTTTGGTGTGCGGGCAACCCTGGGGGCCAATTACTGCATGGACTCCACCACGCTGGGCGCCTACTACCGCTCACCCTTGTCGATTCAATACGACAACATGGTGCAGTATTCGCCCACCGGCTTCCACAGTCCCACCTTTGAGCAACCACAGGAGGTGGGATTTGGTATAGCCAATGAAGCGCTGGCCGGCGGCAAGTTACTGCTTGCCGCGGATGTGGTGTGGAAGGATTGGGAGAGCGCTGATGCCTATCGGGATCTGTACGATAACCAGACGATCTTTTCGGTAGGTGCCCAGTACAGTACCGGTCCGTACAAGTTCCGCATCGGCTTCTCCCATGCGGACAGCCCGATCAAGAAAAACGTTGGTTCCCGCGTGGACAGCATCACATCCCTCCTGGTGGGCGGCGCAACAGTACCGCTTAACCCGGTGCTGACCCGCTATGTGCAAGCCACCAATGGTGAAGTGGTCTGGGAAGATCAGGTGACCCTGGGATTGGGCTGGAACATCGACAAAATGCTCACCCTGGATGCCCATGCCGGTGTGGCGTTGAACCGGGCCGAGACCATTGGCGAGACCAGGATCGATGCGGGCGCCTGGCAGGTGGGTGCCGGATTGACCTGGCACTTCGACTAGTTTATTCGTGTTACGCCGTCGCTTGGACAAGCGACGGTTTTTTATTCCCTGGAGTTACCAATGCAGTTACCTGATGATCGACGTTACAGCCCGGAGCATGTCTGGGCTTTAGTGGAAAACAATGAACTGGTGATCGGTATCACTGATCACGCGCAATCGGCCCTGGGCAGCGTGGTCAGTCTGGACCTGCCCGTAAAGGGGCAAAGCATCAGCGCCAGCGATATATGCGGGACCATCGAGTCCATGAAGACCGCCTCTGACCTGATCGCCCCCCTCAACGCCAGGGTGGTGGATATCAACGACAGCGTGGAAATGGACCCGGAAATGATAAACGAAGACCCCTATGGCGAAGGCTGGTTGTTGCGACTGAAAGAGTTTGATATGGAGGAGTATCACAAGCTGCTGGATGCGGGTTCTTATCAGGAGTTGATTGAATAACCATCCATAACGCCAGTTGGCAATAATATTCCGCTAAAACAGCTGAACTACTACCCGCCCTGCGGGTAGTAGTTTTTTTATTGGGATGACTTTGCCACCCGCATTACCAGGTGTGCCCTACTCCCGTCGACAGCCAATACGCGGCTGACATTCTATTTCTGATGGTGTTATTTATCAGGACTGCCCTGTTTCCAGGAGTCCTTTTCCAGGGACATGATTAGCTTCTATCCGAATACCATCCGGATCCTCGAATAATACCGAATAGTAGCCCGGCGCCCAGTCATCTTCTCGTGGAACGCGTATGATTTTTGCGCCCAACTCCAGGGCCACTGCGTATATTTCATCGACGTCCTGTCTGCTCCTGGCGCGAAAACAGAGGTGATGTAAGCCAATATTGTCCTGGTTAAATTCCACTGACTCCGCCCCTGATTTCGCTGGCGCCAGCACTATGCCCGTGCGTCCGCCAACGCCATAAAAATAGCCATCCTCATCCGCTACTATCTGCATCTCCAGAGACGTCAGCAACGTTCTATAGAATGGGACCGATATGGCCATATTTGAAACGGTGAGTTGAATGTGGGCAATTCCATTAATACTTGCCATTTTTCACTCCCAAAACACTGTACACTTTGATCGGGTTAAATGACGATGGATCGGCTTTCCGGCTAGTCTGGCTCAGCTGTACTGACCCTGGCGGGTTATATAGAAAGAAATCGCGTATGACGTCGCTTCCCTTGGGATTCGCATTGATTGGCGTATTACTGACCAGATGTACAATTCTCTTCGAGCCGGTTCCATTCGCGGCAAAAGATCTCTCATGGTCTCCCAGTCTCTTTTCATCCTTCGCCCTTTTTACGCCTTAAACCCAATCATACCAATGGAGCATTCAACGAATAATAGATTCCGGGAGCACATGCTACCAAACACCTTAGCGTTCCATATAAGTGCTTATATGGATGTTGTGAAATAATGTAGCTATTCCACCGATAGGTCTGAGTAAGGAGTTCTGATGTCTGATTATTCTGGTTCTTGTTTGTGTGGCACCGTCAGATTTGAGGTGCATGGTGATTTCGACAGTTTTTTCCTGTGTCATTGTCGGCATTGCCAAAAGGATACGGGATCTGCCCACGCGGCAAATCTGTTTTCGCAGACGGCTAAATTGACCTGGCGATCGGGAACGGAGGCTGTAACTTCTTTCACGCTGCCGGGTACACGTCATAGCAAAAGCTTTTGTAAGCTCTGCGGCTCGGCATTACCGAGCGTTCAGGAGGCGGGGTTACTCGTGGTTCCAGCAGGTTGTCTGGACACGGAAGTCTCGATGACACCAACAGCACATATTTTTGTATCCAGCAAACCAGCCTGGGAGAACGGGTTGGCAGGGATACCTGAGTTCGAGGGTTTGCCTGAGTGAGCAACAATCGAGTAATCAGCGGCTTGATCAAATAGCCAACCTCCTGATTTGACAAAGAGGGTTTGTTCACCGGTATTCGGGTAACTCAAGATGCGCTGCATCAGCAGGCCTGGTTAAGAAGATGGGATAACACATTGATTACACAGGGTTATATCCCCGGCCTCATCCGGCACTAACAACGGCGCCTGACCCTACAGACAGATCCCGTAATCAACGCTTCCACCCTGACCACCCCGGGCGATCAATTTTGCTCGTCCCCGTGGATCGTAATGACCACGTCCCGCTTATGCGCGGTTTGTTGCATCTGGTACAGGAGTAGCTGGCGCTAGCGAACCGGACGCGGGAAAAGGACAACCCCTAAAAAAACCTCCCCTGAAGTGAAAGCTTCAGGGGAGGTCGTCAGGCCTGTTGTTGATCTTGCGTATGATTACTCGAAATGCAGTGGCCTGGCCTCGACTGCCTGCTGGTCAAGACCGATTGCAGGTGACCCCAGACCTACTCCATGTAGTCCTTGATCACTTTCAGCATGGCGGCGTCATCCCACGCCCGTTCACCAACGGCTTCGGCAACAATGCGCCCTTCCGGGTCGATCAGGAAGGTGGTGGGCAATCCCCGCACGCCCCAACTGGTCAGCTCCAGATCCTCATCCACCAGAATGGGGAACATGAGTTTCAGCTCCTCGGAATAGCCCTGGGCATTTTCCATACTGGGGCCGGCATGAATCGCCAGCAGTTCAAACTTATCACCTTTCAGCTGCTGGTAAGCGCGGTCCAGGGAGGGCATCTCGGCCCGGCAGGGTGCGCACCAGACGGCCCAGAAGTTGACCAGCACATACTTGCCTTGCAGATCTTTCAGCCGGTGCTGATGACCATCAATCCCCGGCAGGGTGAAGTCTGCAACCGCTTTGGCTGGCTCCACCGGGGACATACCCTCCCCCGCCAGTACACAACCACAGACAAGCCAGAATACCAGGCCAAGCCACTTTTTCTTAATCATAATCTACCTTCTAGTGTGCCCAATCGGGATCCTCTTTGGTTAAATCACCAATAGGTGCGGCAAATGCGTCCGCAACAATGGTGTCCACATTATCACCTGTCAGGCTCTCCATAAAGGCCACCAGATCCTCACACTCGCGATCGGTCAGGCCGAGTGGTTTGATCAGCACATCCAGCAGTTCATTCTCCACACCGCCTTCGTTGTAGAAGTCGACCACTTCACGCAAGGTGCTCAGGGCGCCATTGTGCATGTAAGGTGCTGTCAGGGCGATATTGCGCAGGGATGGCGTGTGGTACTTCCAGCGATCGGCCGGGTTCTGGGTCACTTCATAGAGCCCCACATCACCAATCGGCTGGAAACCGGTCTCGGCGATGATATCCTCACTGATCTCCATGTAAATGCCCGGTGCTACCAGCATTTTCTGCGACTCGGGCCTGATGCCCATGGATTCCCGGTAGCCCATACCGGTGTTATGCATGGCGTCGTCGGTAAAGAGCGCGCTCTTCTCGCCAATGGTGTGGCAGCTTACGCAGCCCGCCTTACCGACGAACAGCTCAAAGCCCCTTTTGGCCGATTCGCTCATGACACCTTCTTCGCCACCATAGTACCAGCGATCGAACAACGAGTTACCGGACACCAGGAGCCGCTCATAACTGGCTATAGCCATGCCGAGCGTCTCCATGCTCACACCCCGGCCATCAAAAGCCGCCTCGAAAAGCCCCTGGTAATCGGGAATATTACGTATCTTGGAGATCACTGCACCAACCGATGGATTGGCCATCTCATTGAAAGCCAGTAACGGCCCCCAGACCTGCTGCTCCAGGGACTCTTCACGTCCGTCATGGAACAGCTTGTTCAGATAGGCGACGTTATAGATGGTTGGCGAGTTGCGCCGTCCACTGCGCCCTTCCAGGCCCACGGCAATGGCCAGCTCGTTATTACTGAAGCCTTGCTCCGGGATATGGCACATGGCGCAGGAGAAGGTGTTATTCAGCGACAGCCGGCGATCATAAAACAGTTTGCGCCCCAGCTGAACTTTAGCTTTTGTAATGGGGTTATTTTCCGGCTGGGGAATGGACGGGAGGCCCAGGGGCGGCTTGTGCAGGAAGTGGATCAGATCCGCTTCCTCTCCGGTACGATCGGCGATCGATTGACTGTTGGTCACGTAGTCCTTGGACTCGTAGCCGCCTTTATAGTCACCGGGTCGGGAGAGCCGGGTTACCTTGATCACGTTATCCTGCGTCTGATTCCGGGTGTTACCCATCAACACGGTCTTGGCATCATTGATGATGAGTCCGGGATTGAGGAAGGAGACGCTGTAGATATTGCGGATACGCTTGTCCGGGTCAATCAGGAACACCCGGAGTATGTGGGAAAAGCTCGCCAGCTCCTTGCCGTTCTCATCATAATCGCGAATCACCGATTGCTGATAGCTGTCGAGTATGGGTTGCAGATCGTCGTTCGAGGCGGTGGTCAGGAAGCGCCAGTTGTTATCTTTTGTATACCCTTTACCGTAAAGGGCCATCACTTCCGGGGTGTCGTAGATCGGATCAAAACTGAGGCTCACCATCTCGAACCGATCACGCAGGAATGGATCATTTCTTATTTTTTTCTGTATTTCATACATCACCGCCGTGGCCAGCGGGCAACCATTGACATCGTTGCAGGTGCTGTAGATAAAACTCAGCAGGGTAACTTTTCCATCACTGAAGTAGTCGTGCAGGCGACGCCTGTTTCCCTCAGTGTCTATCACATTCCCATCAGCGGCCATGCCGATAGGGGGTAGCTCGTAAGTGCCCGCTTCCGGCGGATCATACAGGGCCTTGGTGTAGAAAGGCGCCAGGACGGTGGGTTCTACGGGGGTAGATGACTGGGTGGCACTCAGCGCAATCGGATGGTGCGTCATCAATGCGCTAATTAATACGACCGCTATGGCATATAACCCGCGCTGCTTCTTTATGCTCATATAAGGAACTCCGCACAGACAGGTGAATAAAAAGAATGCCCTCCGGGGGGGGAGGGCAAAATCCCCTGCCAGCCAGATGTGGCAGGGGTGTCGGGAAGACCTTGCTATTTCGCAGCAACAGTCGCCTGATTCTCCGGTGTGCCACGCTTGCTGGCATACAGAGAGTAGGCACCGAAGCGCATCTGATGTGCCCGTCCCAGTTTCTCTTTCATGAAGTCAATGGAGAACTTCTCGACCAGTTCCTTGCCGTTCCAGTCGTAAGCCTTGAAGTACTGCTCATTGTCATCACCCTTCTTATCCCAGTTAGCCAACAGGGAGCTGGTGAAGTAGGCGCGCTTGCCGTCCCAGCTCTGGGAGATCATGTTGACCTGTTTGCCGATCTTTTTCTGGTAGGTCAGCTTGGGATTCATGGGATCGCTCAGATCGTAGTAACGGGTGCTACCGTCCATGAAGGTGTCAACCCAGAGACCCTGGTCATTGGCAGTAATGGAGATATCCACGGGCAGAGGCACCTTGGAGGGATCGCCGATATCACCCACATCCTTCGCCTGCCATTCACCGTTATCATCCTCGTAGATGATCCAGATCTTGGAAGTCAGGGCGGTGGTGGTCATGCACCAGTTGTTCTCGGAACGCCAGGCACAACGGATCTCAAGTGGCGCCCCCGGAACGTCCAGGACCTTCTTCGGTTTACGGGTATGCAGATCCCAGATTACCACGGTGTTACCAAACCGCTTCATGGCTTCCTTGTCCTGCAGCATTTTGCCGAAGTCCATCATGTAGTTGGACCAGCCGGTAAATGATGAGGTCACCATGACGTTACGACGGGGCAGTGCACGGATATCGTAGTTGTAACCGTCAGCATACTTGCCGCTCTTCACGGCGCCCTGCAGGTTCTCATCCGTCGGCACCCAGTAGGTTGCCACGTAATCACCCTCGTTGGTGTACTCCACCAGCGCGGTACGACCACCGTGGTCCTGGTTATTGGACAGACCGGTGATGATCATACGACCGGGCAATGCGTAGGTGGTGTGCGGGCCAACCACGCCGCCGCTCTTGGCAACAAAGTCGGTGATTACCTTGTGCAGCTTGGGCTTGGCGGGATCGGTATGCACATCAAAGATGAACAGCTTGTTGGTATCCAGACCACCGGCCCAGAGATAACGGCGGTCATCGGTCAGACCGGAGTGGTGAGCCTCGTTACGACCACCAACAGAAAGAGTGTCGATCACCTTGCCGTAGTTCTTGGACTTGGGATTAACATCAATCGTTACCAGTTTATCCTGTCCATCACCCACACCCTCAACACCCAGGGTCCAGACATAGACAAAGTCCTCCTGTCCCACAATCTTTGCCATATAGGGTGAGTTACAAGGCTCGTCAGCCATGGTAGTAGCCGGCAGCGCGGTAAACAGTGTCGATGCGGCCAGGGTAGCGGCCATCAGGGCACGACTGACTGTTCCTTTGTGATGCTTATGCATAAGATAGTTTCCTCCAACTCTTTGCTCTATTGTTTATTTGCTGGTCTCCGCCCCAGGTAGTCGGGGAATGCGGCACCAGCCTAGTAATCACCCCGCCCTCAAGCGGTGTGTCATATCCCGCAAAAAGAGTGCCAAAGTGACAAAAGTCAGTATTTACAACCTTTCTGCGCACACGCCCCGTTTGCGGTTGCGCCGTTGCTGTTACACATGCACACGATGTTGCACAGTCCCTGCAACACTTTTTACCCTTTCAATCAGGCAAATCGGGCCTGTAGTTACTTGGCATTAAAGCTGCATTAACGAATACGATCTGGGAGGATTCCATGCACCAACTAATTAAGTATCTGTTTATAGCGACCCTTTTTTTTACCGGGAGCAACGCATTTGCAATCGGCGGTGATTTCACCCTGACCGGGTCAGACGGGAAACCCTATTCATTGAGCGATTCCCGGGGCCACGTTGTGGTCCTTTCGTTTGGTTACACCTTCTGCCCGGATGTCTGTCCAACCGCACTGGCCACCATCAGTGCCGCCATGAACAGCATCGGAGAAGCGGCGGAACAGGTTGATCCACTCTTTATATCGGTCGACCCGGACCGGGATACCCCTGAAAAATTGCGTGAATACACGCACTATTTTCACCCCCGGATGAAGGGCCTTACCGGCACCGCCGAGCAGATTGCCGCTGTCGCCGAACAGTATCGCGCCCGGTACGATTTTGTGGGTAAGGGAGAAAAGGAAAACTACACCGTTGACCACACCGCCAGTCTCTACCTGATCGATCGCCACGGAAAACTGGCGGCCGTGCTGCCCCACGGGCTCCCCCCTGAAGCCCTGGCGGATGGCCTGATGAGCACCCTGAATGAACCGGCTGAATAGCGCGCCGGTAAAGGCACACGGCTGATTTTTAAAACCTTGCGCACCGCGCAGAATCGCCCCCACCGACAAGAGGATAGGTTGTTGAAACGAAAAGATGGCCAACAGAAATCCCGCAGAAGGGGTCGGCAGGCAACGTCCGAAAACCTGGCGGCAGTCACCCAGTATCTGGATGCCGGGGAAGCGCGGCGTGATCGCCTGATTGAGTATCTGCACCGTATACAGGATGACCGGGGTTATCTGGATAGCGGGATACTGACCGCGCTGGCGGAGACACTGAAACTTTCGACCGGCGAGGTATACGAAGTCGCCAGTTTCTATCACCATTTTGACCTGGTCAAAGAGGGTGAAACCCCGCCGCCCCCCCTGACTATCCGGGTGTGCGACTCTATCAGTTGCAATATGGCCGGGGCCGAATCCCTGATCCAGGAACTGCAGGCCGGCCTGGGAAACCGTGTTCGCATCCAGCGGGTGCCCTGCGTAGGGCGCTGCGAAGTGGCACCGGTCGCGGTGGTCAACACCCAGCCGATAGCGCCCGCCACGCCCGACCAAGTGCAGCAGGCGATTGACCGGGGCGCCACTGAAGAAGCCATACCGGTGCAGGCCATCAGTTACTCGGCCTACCTGGAATCCGGCGGTTACGGGCAACTGAAAGACCTGGTCAATAACGGCGACGAGACAACCTACGAGAAGATTATCCAGACGCTGGAAAACGCCAAGCTGCGGGGCCTGGGTGGCGCCGGTTTTCCGACCGGCAGCAAGTGGCGCATCGTCCGCGGCTACCCTGCCCCGCGCATGTTGGCGGTGAATATTGATGAGGGGGAACCCGGCACGTTCAAGGATCGCTACCATCTGGAGAACAATCCCCACCGTTTTCTGGAAGGCACCCTGATTGCCGCCACGGTGGTGGGGACAGAGAAGGTTTATATCTATCTGCGGGATGAGTACGCCGGCATCCGGAAACTGCTGCAACGGGAACTGCGCGCGCTGACCCGTAACCCGCCCTGCCCGCTGCCGGAGATCGAGCTGCGGCGTGGTGCCGGCGCCTATATCTGCGGCGAAGAGTCCGCCATGATCGAGTCCATCGAAGGCAAGCGCGGCATTCCCCGGTTACGGCCGCCCTACATCGCGGAGAAGGGCCTGTTCGGCCTGCCCACCCTGGAGCACAACATGGAGACCCTCTACTGGGTCACCGAGCTGCTGAAAAAAGGACCGGACTGGTTCATAGACCAGGGCCGCAATGGCCGTTACGGACTGCGCAGCTTCTCTGTCAGCGGGCGGGTAAACAGGCCCGGTATGCATCTGGCGCCCGCCGGCATCACCCTGAACGAGCTGATCGAGGAGTATTGCGGTGGCATGTTGGCGGGGCACAAGCTGAAGGCCTATTTCCCGGGCGGTGCCTCGGGCGGCATCCTGCCCGCGTCCCTGGCCGATATTCCGCTGGATTTCGATACCCTGCATGAGTACGGCTGTTTTATTGGTTCGGCGGCAATCATTGTGCTTTCCGACCAGGACAGTGTGCGCGAGCAGGCGTTGAATGCCATGCGTTTCTTTGCCGATGAGTCCTGCGGTCAATGCACGCCCTGCCGGGTCGGTACCGAGAAGGCATCCATGCTGATGCGTGAACCGGTATGGAACCAGCCCCTGCTGGAGGAGCTCTGCCAGGTGATGTCGGACGCCTCCATCTGCGGTCTGGGTCAGGCCGCCCCCAATCCGCTCCGCTGTGCCTTGAAATACTTTCCAGAGGAGTTTGCATAAATGGCCGCCATTCCAAGCACCGATGCCGCCACCATCTCTTTCACCCTGGATGGCACCCCCGTCACTGCGCAGGCCGATGAGACCATACTCCAGGCCGCACAACGTTACGGGGTGGAGATACCGCACCTCTGTTATAGTGACCGGTTACGTGCCGATGGCAACTGTCGCGCCTGTGTGGTGGAGATTGAGGGGGAGCGCACACTGGCCCCCTCCTGCTGCCGCTATCCCAAAGAGGGCATGTCGGTGGAGAGCAAGTCCCAGCGGGCCATCACGGCGCAGAAGCTGGTACTGGAGTTGCTGAGATCCGACACCCCGGAAGGGCCATCACTCACACCTCACAATGAGTTGGATCACTGGTGTGAAAAACGCCAGGTCACGGAACGCCGTTTTCCACCACGTCAACAACCGCAACAGGATCAGTCCCACCCGGCTATCAACGTCAGCCTGGACGCCTGCATCCAGTGTGGCCGCTGCCTGCGTGCCTGCCGGGAAGAGCAGGCCAATGACGTGATCGGCTTTTACAATCGGGGCAGCCGGGCGCGCATTATCTTCGACATGGATGATCCCATGGGCCAATCCAGTTGTGTCGGTTGTGGCGAGTGTGTGCAGGTCTGCCCCACCGGTGCCCTGATGCCGGCCGGCGACGTGGGCCGGCAGGCGATCGACAAACAGGTGGATTCGGTCTGTCCCTATTGCGGCGTGGGCTGTCAGCTTACCTATCATGTCAGGGAGAACCGCATCCAGTTTGTCGAGGGACGCAACGGTCCCGCCAACCAGGGACGCCTGTGCGTCAAGGGCCGTTATGGTTTTGACTATGTTAACCATCGCCAGCGCCTGCTGACCCCCCTGGTACGCCGGGAGGATGCGCCGAAACGGGTCGAGATGGATATGGATTACGACAATCCATTAAGGGACTTCCGTGAGGCGAGCTGGGAAGAGGCGCTGACGTACGCGGCCGACGGCCTGAAAAAGATACTGGATAGCCGGGGACCCGCCGGGCTGGCCGGCTTCGGTTCGGCCAAGGGCTCGAATGAAGAGGCCTACCTGTTCCAGAAACTGATCCGTACCGGTCTGCACACAAACAACGTGGATCACTGCACGCGCCTGTGTCACGCCTCCTCCGTTGCCGCACTGCTGCAGATGGTGGGTTCCGGCGCGGTAACCAATCCGGTCGCCGACGTGGATAAGTGCGAGGTGATTGTACTGATCGGGTCCAATCCCACCTCCAACCATCCGGTTGCCGCCAGCTTTTTCAAAAACGCCGCCAGGGCAGGGAAAACCCTGATCGTGATGGACCCGCGAAAAACTGACATCGCCCGTCATGCCGATTACTTTTTACAGTTCCATCCCGATACCGATGTGGCGATGCTGAACGCCATCATGAACGCGGTTATCCAGCTCGACCTGGTGGATAAAACGTTCATTGAACAACGTACCGAGGGCTATGAGGCACTCCGCCAGCATCTGCAGGATTACACCCCGGAGCGGATGGCACCGATCTGCGGCATACCCGCCGAGACCCTGTATGAAGTGGCCCGGCTCTATGCCGGTTCCAAAGGCTCAATGATCTTCTGGGGCATGGGTGTCTCCCAGCACGTGCACGGCACCGACAATGTACGCTGCCTGATAGACCTGGCCCTGATCAGCGGCCAGATCGGCCGGGACGGTTGTGGACTGCACCCCCTGCGCGGCCAGAACAACGTGCAGGGCGCCTCTGATGTGGGTTTGATGCCCATGGTATATCCCGACTATCAACGGGTGGACAACGCCGACGCACGGGAAAAATTTGAAACCCTGTGGCATACCACGCTGGATCCCAAACCCGGCTTAACCGTGGTTGAGATCATGCACGCCATCCTGGATGGCCAGATAGCCGGCATGTATATCATGGGCGAGAATCCCGCCATGTCCGATCCCAACCTGAACCATGCCAGACGGGCACTGGCCTCGCTTGAGCATCTGGTGGTGCAGGACATTTTCATGACCGAGACCGCCCACTACGCGGATGTGATTCTGCCCGCCTCGGCTTTCCCGGAAAAGACCGGTACCTTTACCAATACCGATCGCACCGTGCAGATGGGCCGCCAGGCTATCGATCCACCGGCCCAGGCACGCCAGGATCTGGAGATCATTCTTTCCATCGCGGAACGGCTCAACCTGAACTGGGACTACAACGGCCCGCAGGCGGTGTTCAACGAGATGCGCCGGGCCATGCCCAGCATCGCCGGTATCACCTGGGAACGGCTCGAATCGGAAAGCGCGGTCACCTATCCCTGCCGCCAGGAGGGCGACCCGGGGCAGCCGGTGATTTTCCAGGACCGTTTTCTGCGTCCTGGTGGCAAGGCAGCCCTGGTGCCGGCCCATTACAGTCATGCCAATGAATTACCGGACGACGACTACCCCTGCATCCTGATCACCGGCCGGCAACTGGAGCACTGGCATACCGGTGCCATGACCCGCCGGGCAAGTGTCCTGAACAACCTGGAGCCGGAACCGGTCGCCATGCTGCACCCGGAGCACCTGCAACAGCTCGGTGTGCAGTCCGGTCAGGCAATTATTCTGCGTTCCAGACGGGGCGAGATCACCACCCGGGTCAGGAGTGACAGCGGTGTCACCGCGGGCCAGGTGTTCCTGCCCTTCTGCTATTACGAGGCGGCGGCGAACCTGTTAACCAATGAAGCCCTGGACCCGGACGGCAAGATTCCGGAATTCAAGTTTTGCGCCGTTCAGGTGAAACCGGCCTGAACCCGAAGGAGTTGTGGATGAGAAAACTGGCCCGGCATGCCGGCAACCGCTGAACGGCAACACAGAAGCGAAACGGCCGCCAGGATCAGCGGGCGCTGAGTCCGGTTCATCGGTTTTAATCGGACGCTCAACAGCGTCCGGTAGCAGCAGACGATAACAGCATGCCGTGCCGTCTCTGCCCGATTCACCATCGATATCAAGCAGTAGCATCCTGCCCGTGATCAGGGCGACGCCGCTGCGAACCTGTGTAGTAATTGGAGAAATTGAATGAGTAAACCTGCTCCCATCCTTGAAGATATTCAAAGCAGCGCCGATGAACGGCAAATCCCCATTAACAAGGTAGGCGTCAAGGGGATCCGTCATCCGGCGCTGGTTAAGGATCGCAGTGGTGGCGAGCAGCGCACCATTGCCGATTTCAGCCTCTATGTCAGTCTGCCACAGCACTTCAAGGGCACCCACATGTCGCGCTTCGTTGAGATTCTCAACGAGCAGGAAAAAGAGATCACGGTGCGCTCGTTCCATGAAATGCTGTTCAAGATCAGCGAGCGACTGGAGGCGGAAAGCAGCCATGTGGAGATGCATTTCCCCTACTTCATTGAAAAATCGGCCCCGGTATCCGGCGTAAAAAGCCTGATGGACTACGACATCAGCTTCGTGGGCGAGTTGAATGAAGACGAGCTGGCGGTGAGCATCAGGGTGGCGGTCCCCGCCACCAGTCTCTGCCCCTGCTCCAAAGGCATCTCGGAATACGGCGCACACAATCAGCGTTCCATGATCACGGTCACTGCACGCATCGAAGGGTTTATCTGGATCGAGGAGCTGATTGAACTGATCGAGGGCCAGGCCTCCTGTGACCTCTACTCGGTGCTGAAACGCCCGGATGAAAAGTACGTCACGGAAAAAGCCTATGATAATCCCAAATTTGTCGAGGATATCGTGCGGGATATTGCCTGCCGGTTGAATGCTGAAGAGCGCATTACCGCCTACAGCGTGGAGTCGGAAAACTTTGAATCGATCCACAACCACTCGGCTTATGCACTGATCACCCGGGACAAATCGGTTCAGGCAGCTGCTGTTTAAACCCAGCGCTGTTTGTTTAACAGATCCCGTTCAAGAATACTGATAATCATAAACCAACCATTAATGGAGGTGTCTAATGTCAACAACCTACCCGGAAGACAGCGTACTCAGGCGACATGCCATGGCCGCGGAACAGATGAGAAGAGACCAGGGCCATGACAAGCCGCCGACCGATTCCGTGCTGTTGCGCCACTACCGGCAGTTAACCGGCAGCCTGAGCGCTTCGGAACCGGCGGGCAACCGGGCCCAGGCAACTGCCAAGACCACAGCCGCGCCACAGCCGGCGGCAGCTACTGCCCGGCCCGCAGCTCAAGGAGCGCCTGCAGCCTCCGCGCCAGCCGCAGCCGCGCCGCCCAGTGGTGGGTTGATCGGTTTTTTCAAGCGCTTACTGGGCTTCTGAATAAGTGCCAACCAGACAGGAAACCGGGCTGGACGGGAGTTTCACGTGGATGAGTATGTTGTACTGGTAGATGACCAGGACCGGCAGATCGGTATTGGCGAAAAGATCGAGTCACATCGCCAGGGCTTGCGGCACCGGGCTTTCTCGGTGATCCTGATGGACGGTCCCAACATACTGCTGCAACGCAGAAGTGGTCACAAGTATCACTCGGCCGGTTTGTGGGCAAACGCCGCCTGCGGTCATCCCAGGCCGGATGAAAATCTCCCGTCCGCCGCTCACCGAAGATTGAATGAAGAGATGGGCATCCAGTGTGATCTCACCTGGAAGGCGGTCACCCATTACCAGGCCGATGTGGGGGAAGAGATGACCGAGAACGAAATCGTTCATCTCTTTTTCGGCAACTATAGCGGCCCGGCCTACCCCAACCCGGACGAAGCGGATGATTGGGGCTGGTTCCGGCTGGATTCCATACGCGAACATATTGAATCCGCCAGCTGCTACAGCTGCTGGCTGAAGGAGTACTTCAGGCAACAGCTCATCTGAACCGTCCGTTGCCTGTCGCCCGATCCTGTCGCATGCCGGGCGATAAAATCTGCCGATCAACCGGCTTCGGCTACACGCGTTGATTCACGGTTTCCAGCGGTAACTTCGCCCAGCCGGGACCAATCATCAATCTTGTGTAACCTGTCCTGCTCCGCCGCTGCCGTGGCAAGCGCCCAGTCCGCTCTTTCCAGGCTGCGCGATGAGTTCCAGACCACCAAAAGGCTGCTTGAGGCCATGGCCAATGCGGCAAACAGTGGGTTTAGCAATCCGGACAGGGCCAGTGGTATGGCGATGGCGTTATACAGCAGCGCCCAGCCGATATTCTGTCGAACCCGCCGCCGCACACTGTGCAACAGATCCAGCGCGATACTGATCCGGTCCAGCCGGTCACCCGGAATAATCAGGTCGGCCGCTTCCGCCGCCAGCGAGGTGGGCACACCAAAGGCAATACCCAGATCCGCGGCCGCCAAAGCCGGTCCATCATTACTGCCATCGCCGATCATGATCACACCGCCTTTGTCCCGGAGTTGACCGACAATGGCCGCCTTGGATTCAGCGGGAATGCCGGCATGACAGGTGTCGACCTCGGACTCATAACCGTCGGTGTGTTCAGCCCCGGTCAGCATCACCACTTCATAGTGGTGACGTAATCTGGCCACAAAGGGGCGCCACCGGGGACGCGGCCGATCGTTCGTGACAATCGCACCCACCGCCTGTCCCTCCCAGCCCACGTAAGAGACCACGCCAGCGGCAGAAACCGAACGGATCTGCGCCTGAAGTTGATCCGGTATGCTCCAGCCCAACAGCATAAAGAGCGCCCGGCTGCCCACCGCCACCCGCGTGCCTTCCACCACTGCTTCGGCACCCTTGCCCGGGTGTATGGTCGGGTCTGACGCCCCGTAACGGTCATCCAGTCTGCTGATCGCGGCGGCCACCGGGTGTTGTGAAAAACGCTCGACCGCGGCGGCATACCATGCGGCCTCCGCCGGGCCGTAGACTGCGCTGACCTCCATTTTGCCGGTGGAGAGGGTGCCCGTCTTATCCAGTGCGACCGACTTTATAGCGGCTATCTTTTCGTACACCGACGGCCGCCCGATGATAATGCCGTGTCTCAGTGCGGTGCTGACGGCGACGGCGGTGGTCAGGGGTACCGCCAGGCCGAAGGTACAGGGACAGGAGACAATCAGCGTGGCCAGTCCGGCCAACAAGGCCGTTCCGGTATCAGCACCCTGTAACCACAGACCGGTTGTGATCGCGGTGGCCAGAAACAACACCAGCGGCACAAATACCCTGGCGAATTTATCCGCCAGGCCCAGCAAGCCACCGGAAGTACTTTGCACCCGCCAGAGGATGCGACTGAGCGCCTCCATCTGGCTCTCTACCGACTCGCCCACCATCACGGTCAGTTCACCCTCAACCAACCGGGTACCCCCCAATACCGGCTCGCCAATGTTCCGTGTGACCGGATGGGGCTCGCCGGTCATGAGCGATTCATCCAGTGCCCCTACCCCGCTATGGATGGTGCCGTTAACCGGCATGAACTCCCCCTGCGATACCAAAAACCGGTCACCCGGACGCAGTGTGGCCAGGCTCCTTTCAACAACCTGCTCACCTTCCAGTACCTTTATGTGCGGATTCCAGGCAGAGATTATCCGTGACAGCTCCGCCGTTGCGTTTAATTTGGCATTCTGTTCAAAGTAGCGCCCGGCCGTAACCACCGTGACGATCACCGCCGCTACATCAAAATAGAGATCATGCGAACCGATCAGCATCTGGTAGATGCTGTATCCATAGGCCGCCAGAATGGCGATAGCCAGCAGATTGTCCATATTGAGGGCGGCTGCCCGGATACCGATCCATGCGCCCCGCAGTATGGGAAAACCGACATAGAAGATCAGTACTGTCGTCAGGATAAACATCACCCGGGGCGCGGCATAGAACGCCAGCCAACTCATGGATTCCAGATCCTCCGGCGGCACCAGGCCCAGATTGCTGGGATAGAAAAAGGCCAGATACAGCATCATCACCATAGCGGCCAGGCTGACACCGGTGAGCAGTCTCAACAACGAGCGGTTGTCCTCCCGCTCGGCTGCCGCTTCCGAGCGCAGGCCTACCTGATAACCCGCATGGCTCAACGCCCCTGGCAGCTCTGACTCCTGGATCAGATCGGCATCGTAGATCACCTTGGCGGTGGAGGTGGCATAGCAGGCAGTGACATCCATCACCCCCCTGACCCGTTCTCCCAGCTTCTTCAACATCAATTCGCAGGACGCACAGTGCATGCCCTCGATTCTCAGAAAGGCTTCCTTACCCTCGGGCTGGGGCTCGCGCTTCTGCGCTCTGTCGGACCGGTAGGCGTTAAAGACCGCCTCGCCAAAGTGACTGTAGACCGCGCTGCACCCGTAGCAGCAGAAGTCGTAGCCATCCTGCTGCACGGGTGGATTGGGAGTCGGCAAACCACACAGTTTGCAATGCATAACCACTCCTTGCTGCTGCCGGTTAGGAACAACCATGGGATTTCCGCATCACGCCAACAACAACCTGTCGATCAGGGTTCCGGCCAGTAACAGGGAGAGTTGAATCAGCGAGGCGAAAAAACTGGCCATTGCAGGTTTGCGTCCCGCATCCTGAATCATCTTCAGGTTCCGGTAGATAAAGTAACCGCCACCACTCACCGCGCCCAAAAGGTAGATCCATCCCATGCCGTAGAAGTAAGGCATGATCGAGATAGCCACCAGGATCAGGGTATTTCCAAGGACCACCCTGGCCGCATATTCATTACCGGCCACGGCGGGCAGCATGGGTACACCGGCGGACATGTAGTCCCGGTTCTGGGCGATCGCCAGGCTCCAGAAATGGGACGGTGTCCAGAAAAACAGCACCAGGGCCAGTTGAATGGGAACCGGCGTCAATACCGGATCGACAGCCGCCGCACCGGCCAGCACGGCGAAACTACCCGATGCACCACCGATGACAATATTCATCCAGGTACGGCGCTTTAACCAGACCGTGTAAACCACCGCATAAAAAAATGCGCCCAGAAAAATGTAGAGTGCCGCCATGCCATTCAGTACCACTGCGGCGATGGCCACGCTGACCAGCAGCAACCCGTTAATAACCCACAGCCAGAATGGCCCCTTGGTGAAATAACCGGTGACGAAGGGCCGGTTACTGGTGCGGGGCATCAGCCCGTCGAGATCCGCTTCATAGTACTGGTTGAACGCCCCGGCGCTGGCGGCGGCCACCAGCACCGTGATTGCCAACACCAGTGTTTCCGTTAGCGAGACTGTTCGCCCCGGCGTTGCTGCCATTGCCACGAGGGCCGTTAACATCATGATGAAACCTATTCGCAGTTTGAACAGGTTGATAAGTTGCTTGATCATGCCATCCACCTTGCTCCTCACTTCCGGCTCTGACGGCCGGTTATTTGACGGGTCGTGAATTATGTCGATGCGGGCAGGCTCTAGGAGGAATCGACCTGCCCGCTCGACAAGCGCAACACGCGAGTGTGTTGCGCGCCCACAACCGGGATCAGAAACGACTTCAGGAGATTGATCTCGATTTGAAGAAGTTCTGCATATAGGTGAAGAATCCGGCCATCAGGAAAAGACCGAATACGAGAATAGCGACACCCGCGATTGTCCAGCCGATGGGGCCGGCATCCCACTCTGCGAAACGCCTCGGCATACCCATTGCCCCACCGGCTGCAAACGACAGCAGCAGTCCGATCGCACCAATGGTGTAGAGGGTGACAAACCGGTTACCCAGTTTTTTATCCAGCTTTTTACCGGTAATAACCGGATAGTGGTGGTACAACACCCCCATCCACATCAGGCACATGGCGATCAGTACCGACATGGCATGACCACCCACCCAGATGGTGCCGTGAATGTGGGAAGAGACCGCCACATTGCCGGCAACCATGGCGTTGATGCCATCCATGATGTAGACCACGAAGCCCGCCAGGATAGCCATCAGGCCGGGTTCCGGTTTGATGCCGTGCTTCCAGATGGTTGCCAGTATGGTAAAGATGGAGAATGCGGCACCAATACCGGTTGCCCAGCTCATAAAGTTGCCGTGGTAGGCCAGTGCGGAGGGCAGACCCGGGTTGGTGGTATAGAAGTGATGGAAGAATGAGGTAACCGAGGTTACCAGCAGTATCCAGAGCGCCAGGTTAGCCAGTTTGTCGCTGTACAGCTTGCGTGTGCCATCCGCCAGATAGAGTGGCAAGGTTGCATAGACGGCACTGATAACCATGATCGCCATGGCTTCCATCAGGTTATGGGCGAAGATGTAGAACACGTACTGGAACACCACCGGCTCGGTCGCCCAACTGATCGCTTCCAGGGAGACAAAACCATAGAGCCCCAGCAGGATCGAATAGATAACCACCATCAACGGAGTCCCGGTTACCAGCAGGATCATGATGGACATCACCATGCCGAGCATGCCCGGATCCTTCAGGGTACGGGCCGACAGGAGCAGCTCTTCCCGCTGTTCACCGAAAAACGACATACGGATAATCTGGATTGGATACAGGAAGATCATGGAGGTCAGTACCATGGCGATACCGGTAAAGCCGAGCACCACCATCCCCATGCTCCACTGACCCATCTGGGCACCCACCAGGGGCAACGGATACATGATGGTGTAGGAGATCTTCAAGCCACCCAGCACGGCCAGGGTGAGCAGCAGCGCCCCGCCATTCATGCAGATATAGATCGCGGTTGTCAGCTTGCCGGAAGCCGATTTACCCATGCAGCCACCGGAGCGATGCAGACTGATCCCCATCATGAACTGGAACAGGAAAGGGAACGCTAATGCAGCACCGTGCAGTGTAATCGCCGTGTAGAACAGGTTGGTATCCAGCCCGCCGAATTGAATCACCGGCATCAGGAGACCCAGCAGGATGGCCACGATCAGCCAGACCAGTGATGTCATGATCATCATGGCGGGCCAGGTGTTGATATCAGAGAGCCCTGTACTCTCATCCACATCAAACATGCGTCCCAATACGGGAGTGCGTCTTATTGTTGCTGTTAACATGTCAAATTCCTCTTATCATCTTGCGCCGAGCCTAAGCGTCTTTTTTCACCACCGTCAGTTCATCCTGCATACCGTGATGGGCGATGCCGCAATACTCCAGACAGCGCACTTTGTACTTACCCGGTTCAGTGAAGGTGTAGACAAGCGAGGCAGGCTTCTCCAGGCCTGGGATCAGCATCATGCTGAAGAGTATTTTTCCGTTCGGGTGGTAGACCGTGAAGCCGTGCATCGTGTCGGCGCTCTTGGCCGAAAAGCGCACCGGTTGTCCCACTTCAAACTCCCGATCGGAGATTTCATAACTCCAGGAGCGGGCGGTCACATCCACATTCTGGATAACCGGTGCCGCTTTTTCCGCCGCGGCGGTCCGGGACATGGGCATGTAGGTAATGCTGAGAAAGTTGACCACGATAAAGAGTACAACCACCGTGCTGATCCAGCCGATCTCTGTACGTGTCATCTTCCTGGATTCGGTGCCGGCTGGCGTCGGATCCGCGAAACATTTTTGATAAACGATATAGGGAAAAACCAGCAAAAACGGGATCTGAAACAGGAGCATCAAGGTGAATGCGCCCCAACCCGTCTGGTAGATGAAATCAAGCATTTTCTGATACCTCATCAATGATTAAGGGACAAACGAACCCCCACAGCCGACAGACCATTGCTGCCAATGGCGGGCCGTAACTGGAGAACAGCAGAAATCGAACGGGCGGTGGATTAACCGGGTTCAGTTGCAAATATCAAAGCGAATGGCATGACACACCCTCCTCAAGGTGACTGTTTTTATAAATACGCTGCCTGGCATCCCTGCAGTGTTGTTGATTCTTGAATGATCAACTTAAATATCGAATGGTCTCCATGGGTCCATTCCGGACAGGTATGTGCGTAAAACTGCTTCCCGCAACGCGAGCAAACCCACCTTAACCGTCCTGTTACGCAAGTTATGTGCCGCCTTTTGTTGACCGGCCTGTCCCGGCTTCGGACAAAAAGTTGAGACTAATTCCATTCCTTAAACAAACATTTTGATTTATATGGTATTTTTTTATTGTGGTAATTTAAAAAGCGCATAATCACGTAGAACTACGTATTGAAAATCACATCTTGCCGGCAATCCCCATGGTCCATTTCCATCCCATATCTGGCACAGGATGTCACACTCATCACGGGGTTTTAAAAGAATACTGGTACAGTAAACGGACCTTTGCGGAGAAGGCGCGCACCCGCTTGTCGCTGTCCCGCTATGGGTGTTCGCCCGGGATCGCAGGCGCACACAAACTGGCTGCACTGCCACCTGCCACTCCAAATCAATTAGTTACATCAGTAACCTTATACAACAGCTTGCAAAACCGACACAACCGGCTGACCAGCATTATGAATCGGGGATAGCCGAACTGCTGGGCAATGATCGGGCAGTCCCATCTCTAGTGCGTGAACAAACCGTTCGGCGTCGCCCTGACGGGCAAGTCGACAGCCAGCTAGAAGCTGTCACAGGGCGGGCAGAATTGAGAGCGTGGAAAAGACTGGAGAGAGACGCCAGGGAACAGGAGAGAGGGAATACGGCGTGCCGGCGTCTATTAGCTGGGGGATTGCCCCGCCCGGACCGGGAAGTCCGGGCGGTACGACTACACGACGGGCCTGGTTAGAGGCGGGATTGGGCCAATCCCAGCCTGCACTATGGCTCAGGCGCTCTCGTCGGTCTGCTTGGCTTTATGGCGCGCGTAAAAATAGATCACCAGATTCTTTGACCCGAACATGACCGTAACAAAGGCCAGACCAATCAGAAAACCAATCCAGGGTTGATCCTTTAGAAGATTAATAAACCAGAGTGTGTTACCCATTACTGTTGCACCATATTCTCAAGAACCATTGTCGGGTAGAATAGCAGGCTCAAGTGATGGCCGTAATGACAATTCGCAACCATCCCGTTATTCCGTAAATTGCTCGCAAAACAGAGCTCATCCACAGGCAGGAGAAACAGTGGAACGCAAAATTTTTCTCGGCATACTCACCGTAACCCTGATTGCCCTCGCTGCCGCCATTCTGCTACCCGGGGGACGTAAGGCTGATGAACACCCCAAATTACCCTGGAACACCCAGGTGGACGCTGAGGGGCATCTCACCGTATTCAATATTACGCTGGGAAAAAGCGATCTGAACCAGGCACGGCAAAGCTTTCAGGATCAGGGCAAGGCCAATCTTTTCCTGACCCCGGACGACCACTATGTAATCGAAGTCTATTTCCAGAACATCTACCTGAGCGGACTGAAAGCCGATGTGGTGCTCACGCTGGATCTGCCCCGGGAACGCGCCAAGGCGATGTTTGAACGGGGTGAGCGAATCAGCAAACTGGGTACCGGAGCCAGGAAGGTGGACCTCTCCGGCAGCGACCTGGAGCAGCTGGGCCAGGAGAAGGTTGCCTTTATGACCTATATCCCCGCTGCGGATCTGGACGAGCCACTGATCGCCAGCCGTTTTGGCGAGCCGGAGCGAAAAATTCAGGAATCCGACTCTCCTACCAGCCACTGGCTCTATCCCTCAAGGGGGCTGGACATTGCTGTTAATCCGGACGGTAAGGAAGTGTTCCAGTACGTCAACCCGGTTGATTTCGAGCAGATTCTAAAGCCACTGGTCAAATCATCAGACAACCAGTAATTTGCGGCTGAAAACGGACCGGGCCAGCCCAAAGGCTGGCCCGGTGTTACTATTTGATCCGCACCTGCTGGATCCGTCGAATCAGCTATTCCGCTCCGACGACAACTCATCCCGGATATAACGCCGGACAAGGCTGTAGCCGTTCAGTGTCGTGACCAGCAACCACAACAGAATAATGGCCCCCAACACCAGCGTGGCGGCCAACCATTGGGGAAACAGAAGCCATACCACCGCGGTGATCAGCACAACCAACAGCGTAATCACCCCGGCCCGCCTCAGCATGCCGCTCAGTACCGATTCACCCTCGGCAGGCGTACTGACCCCCGCCTCCTGCAGCGAACGCTTGAGGGATGCGTAACTGTTCTGCTGTTTCTGTTCTACCCGACCAAACGGATCATTTAGGTTCACTGAGCGCGTCCGTCCATCGAATCTGGAGAGAGAAATTCCGGAAATCCGGGTGCCTATTCGGTTTTGTCCGGCTTATGGCCGGCGGCGTCCTTTGTATCCTTGCCGTGCTGCGTGGCCCTGGGCTCGGTAAGGTCATCATCCATCAAAATGCGGCTGGCTTCGCCTTCCAGGTCATCGAACTGCCCGCTTTTCGCAGCCCAGAAAAAGACCACCACCCCCACCAGGCCAAGAATCAGCATACCGGGAATCAAACCATAGATCACATCCATGCGGCCACTCCACTATTCAAACAGTCGGTCATCGTTGTACGCCTCTAAACAGGGTGCGAATGCGTGCGGCATTGCCAATCACCAGCAGGGAACTGATCGGCATCGAAATAGCCGCCACCAGCGGGGTTACGAGGGCAGACATCGCCAGCGGCACCATAATGACATTATACGTGATCGAGATACCAATGTTCTGCCGTATTGTACGCAAAGTGCGCCGGGACAACCCGGAAGCCAGGCGAACCTTGTTCAGTTCACTGCTCATCAGGACGATATCGGCACTGGCTATCGACACATCGGTGCCGGAACCCAATGCGATACCCACATCGGCCCGTACCAGCGCCGGGGCATCGTTCACCCCATCACCCACCATGGCCACCTGGTGATTATTCTGCTGCAGGTCGGCAATCACCTGATCCTTCTGCTCGGGCAGCACCTCTGCAATAACCTGCATGCCACCCAGCCGGGTGGCAATGGCCTCTGCCGTGCGCTGCCGATCGCCACTCAGCATGGTGAGATTCATCCCCTCGGCCTTGAGATCGGCCACCAGTCCCGCGGCGTCTTCCCGGAGCGGATCTTCCACGCCGATCAGGGCGAACTCCTCGCCATTCACGGCACAATGCAGTGAACCGGTGCCCTGCTGGCTCAACTGATCGGCCATCTCCTGGAATTGCGGCTCCTTGGTAACGCCGTTTTCCCGCAACCAGGCGGCATTGCCAATCACTACCTTTGCACCGTCTGCCAGTCCGGAGACACCATACCCGGGACGGTTAACGAACGCTTTACCCTGTAGCTTCTGTTTTTTCCATCCGATCGATTCGGCACATTCCACCAAGGCCGTGGCAACCGGATGTTCAGAGAACTGTTCAACCGCCAATAACTGTCCAAGCAAATGGCGAATTTCCCCATCCACCGGATCACCCGGTCGCCACTGTGCATTTTTGGTCTGGATCACAGTCACCCGCATCGTCCCTTCGGTCAGGGTGCCGGTTTTATCAAACACGAAATGATCAATAGATGAGAAGCGCTCCAGCACATCGCCGTTTCTGATCAGAATACCGTAACGCGCTCCCAGGCCGGTGGCCACCGCAATGGACATGGGTGTGGCCAATCCAAAGGCACAGGGACAGGTGATGATCAGCACCGCCGTCGCGGCCATCAGGGCGGTCTCAAAGTCGGTGTTCAGCCACCAGAAGAACGTGGCTGTTGCCAGCCCAATGGTGGTGGCGACAAACCAGGGCACGATACGGTCCGCCATACACTGGATGGGAGCCTTGCTGGCTTGCGCCTCTTCCACCAGGCGAATAATCCGGCCAAGGGCGCTATCTTTCAGCAGCCCGACCACCTCCACCTGAAGGGCGCCATGGCCGTTGATGGTGCCCGCCGACACGCTCATCCCGGATGATTTCGTGACCGGCACCGACTCGCCGGTCAGCATGGCCTCATCCACCGCACTTTGACCTTCCAGAATCACGCCATCCACCGGAATCCGTTCGCCTGGCCTGACCAGAACCCGGTCGCCCGGTTTGATGGAGCGGATAGGCACAACCTTCTCCCCGTCTGCTGACAGTCGTGTCGCGACACGCGGTTGCAGATCCAGCAGTCGCTGGGTAGAGGCCACCGCCTGACGTTTGGAAATCGCCTCCAGATAGCGACCAACCAGGATCACGAAAATAAAATTGACCACCGTGTCATAGTAGACCTCGCCGGTGTTCGTACCGCTCAGCATGACGTAGATCGAATAGAGATAGGTAATGGTCGCGCCAATCGCGATGGGCATATCCATGCCCAGATGAAGATTGCGCAGACCGGACCAGGCCCCCTTGAAGAAGGGATAGCCCGAGTAGATCAGGGTTGGCGTGGCCAGGAAAAAGCCCACCCACTGAAACAGGGTTCGGAATTCGCCTTTATCCGCCCCGCTATAGAGCGCGATGGAGATCCACATCAGATTCATCATGGTGAATCCGGCGAATCCCATGCGATAGAGCAGGTGCTGGTTTTCACGTTTCAGCCGATCCTCGGCCGCGTCCGGATCGTAAGGTACGGCGCCGTAACCAATCTGCCCCAGGCGTCCGATAATTTCGGAGAGTTTGACACGGCCGTTATCCCAGACCACGTGCAGGCGTCGTCCTGAAAGATTGACCCGGGCCTGTTTGATCCCTGCCATGTTCAGCAGCGAATGTTCAATCAGCCAGACACAGGCGGCGCAGTGAATGCCCTCTACCAGCAGATGGATATCCCGGGTCTCTCCCAGGCTTTCGACGAACTCCTCCTGCACCTCATCCAGGTCATAGAGAGCCAACTGCTTAGGGAGTTCGGGAGGTGGCGCCAGCGCTGTGCCGTCGCCCATACGTTGATAGAAACCGTCCAGACCCGCCGCGTAGATCGCCTCGCAGACCGACTTGCAGCCGTTACAGCAGAATTCACGGGGTTCTCCCTTGATGACCGCCACCACTTCGTCATCAACTGGCACAGGAAGCGTGCAGTGAAAGCACTGTTTATCACTATCGGTACTCACCAGAAGGGACTCCCCGCTGACATATTATCAACGCACCAACAGAGCCGGATGCAACCGGTCAACTGTTCTTGTTTTAAATAAGGGTATGCCGGGCATGGCTGCCCGGCCGGGGAATGAGATGACACAGAGAGACAACGTATCCTTTGGTGGCCAGTCAATTAAGCCCTCTGTCAACGGGGCTTAATTGACGCCCGCACTAACCCTGTACGGCTGATTGTACTCATCATCCCCATGCTTTGCGCTGATAAGAATATCCCACACGCCGAGTTCGGGGAAGCTGACATTGGCCTCGTAGACACCGGAATCGGTAGCCGCCATGGGCATGGAGAAATCCGATTTGGCATTGGCCGGCCGGTAGGCGTAGAAAGTCACTGAATCAGGGGCAACGGGATAGCCGTCAGAGCCGATAATCCGCACGCCATAACGGGCCGGAACACCCACATCGACACGCTCAGGCGCGATCACTTTCATTTTCCAGCCCGGATCACGGGCCTGCCGCTTGAGCATGTTCTGTTCATAATCCTGGCCACGCTCATAGTAGTCATCCACCACCAAGCCGGGATTGTTGGTGATCGACAGGTAGATCATCACGCCGTTGGCCATCAGAAATACCACTAACAGCCCAACCCAGCCCTGTACCCAGGGGTTGCGCCAGGGCGATTGTTTCTCAGTTGTTGTCGTCACGTCTGCCTCTTGCGACAGGGTCCGGGATATTCATCCACGGACCGCTGCCTGCCAGTTATCCACACACCTTGAAGATCGGGTGCATTATCGTGCCTACTTAGGCCCGATGAATACACTTTCCCGTTTACTGATCAATTTGTTGCCACTTGCATCGGTGGCCTCCGCATAAAACACCAGCGGCTGCGACTCTACTTTGAGCTTGTCGCGCGGAATGCGCACAAACACGGTTCGCGGAGTCACCGCACCTTTTCGAGCACTCACCGGCTCTTCCGCACCAACCAGAACCAATCCATCGACACCTGGAGCACTAATGGTGACCTTAAGATCTTCCGTCATCTTATTCAATACCTTGATGACATACTTGTTCTGTATGGAGCCATCACTCTGCAGCACATAGAGCGGTTGCCGGGAATGGATCACCTTGATTTCAATGGCATTGATGGTCGCCATTCCATAGCCAATACCACTAATCGCCAACAGCAACACCATGCTGTAAACCCAAACACGCGGGCGTTTGAGCAACGGGCGATTCTCCTTGCCACTCAGCGCGTCCAGAGATTCGTAGCGGATCAGTCCCTTTGGCCGCCCGACCTTCTCCATCACAGAATTACAGGCATCGATACAAAGGGCACAGGTAATACAGCCCTCCTGTTGACCATCCCGAATATCCACCCCGGTGGGACAGACTGCCACACACTGATTGCAGTCGACACAGTCACCGGTGCTTCTATCTCCGTCACTGGCGCCCTTCTTGACTCGTCCACGCGGCTCGCCACGATGAAAATCGTAGGTCGGCAGAATGGTGGTGCTATCCACCATCACGCCCTGGATACGTGCATAGGGACATAGCCAGAAACAGGCCTGCTCCCGCAGGTACCCGGCCAGAACGTAGGTACCGGCGATGAAAAGCAGAATAGTGATGATCGCCGCAGGGGCCAGGTTAAATGTAACCAGGTCTGCCCACAGCTGATAGGCATCGGTAAACCAGGCCACGAATGAGATACCTGTCAACGCGGCAATGACAATCCAGATCAGATGTTTGGTTGCCTTGATCCTTACCTTAGTGAAAGTGAGGGGACCGTTGTCCAGTTTCTTGCGTTTTTGTGGAGGACCTTCCAGCTTCTCTTCAAGCCAGGTAAAAACGTCGGTCCATACGGTCTGGAAACAGAAAAAGCCACACCAGACCCGTCCGGCCAACGCCGTCACCACCGCCAGCAGGATGGCGAAGAAAAGGAGCAACAGGGAAAGCATCCAGAAATCCTGCGGGAGGATGGTTACGCCCAGCAGGTGGAACTGTCTATTGGGGATATCGAAAAGAATTGCCTGACGGTCATCCCATCGCATGTAGGGACCGAGGAAAAAAGGAACCCAGACCAGGCTCGCTATCCATTTCCAGATGCGCCACTTGCCGGGAACACGCTTGGCGTGGATCTTCTCCTCACCCGTATTGATCTTCCAGTGACCCGCTTCCGCATACAATTCATCAACTACTGCATCATGTTTTGATTGTGGATTGCCACTCAACGAAATCACTCCTCTAAAACACCTGTAGACCGCCTTGCATATCCAGCGAATATGCACGACATAAAATCGCAACGAACCTTAAGTGTAAGTTTACTGGAAGGGCGGGCCTGGAAAAATGCGATTTGTCAATAATCACTCTGCATTATATCACCAATAAAAAAGGGGGTTCACCCCCCTTTTTTATACACCTATGAATTTAATGGATTTATTTTCTGTGGTTCTCGGCATCCCGGTTTATTAATCCCTTCACCTTGAAGCCGATATAACCAACGATCACGACGCAAATTGCGACAGAAACTACAGACCCAATTACTACAGCATCAACATTCATCATATACCTCCGCAGATACGTACTACCTGAATGTTCTCCCTGCCGCCTGGAGAAACGCTCTCCCTGCGGCAGGGATTAAAGCGATCGCTTACTGCCCTCCGCCCAACTTGTAGACGTAAACAGCCAGCTTCTTGATGTCACTCTCTGACAAACGATCACCGAACTTCGGCATTACCGCATCGCGGGTCATCGGGTCGCTTGCATCATTGACACCATGCTTGATGGTCTGCTTGACGCTGGCCAACTGGTCATCCGCTTTAAAGCGCCAGACAGCATCGGTCAGGTTAGCCGACCCGAGAGCCTGCATACCTTTACCATCGGGACCGTGACAGGCGAAGCAACCTTTTTCCATAAACAGGGGTTCGGAAGCAGGATTGCCAGACATCACAGCTGCCGCCAGCTTATCGATCTCCGCATCGCTAAGCAGCTTGGCATGCGAGGTCATGATACCGGTCCGGCCATTGGTGATGGTCTGCTGAATGGTTTCGATAGCGCCACCATAGAGCCAATCATCATCCGCAAGCACCGGGAAGTCAGGACCACCCTGGCCGGCAGAACCATGACAAGCAGCACAGTTATCACCAAACAGCACCTTGGCTGAAGCGATGGTGTAGCTGGTCAGGCCTTCATCCGCCAGGATCTCCTTGGCGGTCATGCCCTGCAGCTTGCTCTCCCAGACTTCACGAACCTGCTGAACCTCGTCCAGGCCTTCCTTGTACTCATTAATCTGAGTCCAGCCCATGACACCCTTGGTGTAACTGTTCAAACCCGGCCACATGGGATAGAGAATGCCGTAGGCAATCCACCAAATAATCGAAGCCCAGAAGGCGATCATCCACCAGCGTGGTGCTGGGTTATCGAGTTCCCGCAGATCATCGTCCCAAATATGCCCGGTATTGTTTTCACCCGGAAATGGATTTTTATCCGCCATTTTTATCTCCGCTATTTATCTGTTCATCATCCATCGGGATGTACTTTTGTTTTTCAAAGTGATCCCGCTTCTTTGGACGCAAGACATAAACATACAGACCAAGCATTAACAGGAAGATGACCACTGTAAGGATGGTGCCCACCCAATCATTGGTGGTCATCGCCTGAAAATCGGTCGCAAAGTAGTCCTTCAGACTATTCACGATAGACCTTGCTTTCGTCCAGATTCACCATGGTTCCGAGTACCTGCAGGAATGCCACGACCGCATCCTCTTCAGTCTTTCCTTTCAACTGCTCAGGAGCTGCTTCGATATCGGCATCGGTGTAGGGAACACCGAGTCTCTGCATGCCACGCATGTGAGCCTTCATGGTTTCACCATCAAGCATCGCATGCTGCAACCAGGGGTAGTTGGGCATTACAGACTCGGGTACGACGGAGCGGGGTGCACGCAAGTGCTTACGGTGCCACTCATCAGAGTACTTGCCACCCAGTCTTGCGATATCCGGACCGGTACGCTTGGAGCCCCACTGGAAGGGGTGGTCGTACATCGATTCGGCCGCCAGCGAGTAGTGGCCATAGCGCTCTTTCTCATCACGGAACGGACGAACCATCTGAGAGTGACAGAGGTAACAACCCTCGCGGATATAAACATCACGCCCTGCCAGTTCAAGCGGAGTGTAAGGACGCATGCCGTCACCAGGCTGATGATCAGCCAGTGTCTGTCCAGCTTTACGCTGCCAGACGATCTCGGGATGCTTGTTGTACTCCATGGTGTTGTCCAGATAGAACAGCGGCACAATCTCCACGATGCCACCGACACTGAGCACCATTGCCAGCACAATCAGCAGGCCCCAGATGTTCTTTTCCATTTTTTCTTGCATTGACATTTCCAAACTCCCCCTTAAGCAGTCGCAATTGCGGTGCGTGCCTGCTGCACACTACCCTGGGCTTTAGACTGAAGCACGGTCATGATGACGTTGAACACCATGAGTGCCGCACCGGCCAGGAAGACCATGCCGCCGATGGCGCGCATTGCGTAGTAGGGGTGCATAGACTCAACAGACTCTGCAAAGGTATAGGCCAGGGTGCCGTACTCATCATAAGCACGCCACATCAGACCCTGCATGATACCGGATACCCACATGGCAACGATGTAGATCACCGTACCAATGGTGGCGGTCCAGAAGTGAGCATTGATCAGTTTGGTAGACCACATCTGCACATGGAACACCTTGGTCATCATGTGATAGATGGCACCGATACCAACCATGGCAACCCAACCCAACGCACCGGAGTGAACGTGTCCAACAGTCCAGTCGGTGTAGTGCGAGAGAGCGTTGACGGTCTTGATAGACATCACCGGACCCTCAAAGGTCGACATGGCGTAGAAGGCCAGAGAGATGATCAGGAAGCGGAGTACGTAGTCAGTACGCAGCTTGTCCCAGGCACCGGACAGGGTCATCATGCCGTTCACCGCGCCACCCCAGGACGGGATGATCATGGCAAGAGAAACGGCTGCACCCAGCGAACCGGTCCAGTCAGGCAGTGCGGTGTACTGCAGATGATGCGCACCCAGCCAGACATAACCGAACATCAGTGCCCAGAAGTGGATTACTGACAGACGATAGGAGTAAACCGGGCGACCGGCCTGCTTCGGAACGAAGTAGTACATGATGCCCAGGAAACCGGCAGTCAGGTAGAAACCAACCGCGTTGTGTCCCCACCACCACTGAATCATGGCATCCTGAACACCCGAGAACAGGGAGTAGGATTTGAACATGCCGACCGGAATGGCCAGGCTGTTAACCACGTGCAGGTAGGTGATCATCACCATCATGCCCAGGAAGAACCAGTTCGACACATAGATGTGTGAGCTTTTGCGGTTCGCAATGGTCATGATGAAGTTGATGGTGTAGGAGAGCCACACGACCGCGATAGCGATATCGATCGGCCATTCCAGCTCAGCGTACTCTTTACTCTGGGTGATACCCAGCGGCAGGGTGATTACTGCGGACACAATAATCAGGTTCCAGCCAATAAAGGTAAACCAGGCCAGCTTGTTACTCCAGAGACGAACGCCGCAAGTGCGTTGTACTGAATAGAAGGCTGATGCCATCAAAACACATCCACCAAACGCAAAAATCACCGCGTTGGTGTGCAACGGACGCAGCCGTCCGAAAGTGATGTACGGTATATCAAAGTTTAACACCGGCCAAGCCAACTCCGAGGCAATATATACCCCGACGAGAGCGCCTACCAACAAGTAGACAGCAGCCATGACGGTGAACCAGCGTACAACACCCAGGTCGTACTTCTGTTCAGCTACGGCGTCCATGAACCCCCCTTTATTTACCAAGTTAAAAAGACAATTACCAAGCACTGATATTCAAACCGGATAATTCATCCGGTTATTCCCAAAAATTGGGGCTATAAGACACCTGCGCGTGATATTTGTCAAGCTCCAATCTGTACTTTATCAGCATTTCAAAAAATCTAACTTATTGTTTAGCAAGTAATTATTGCAACATGTGAGTGAAATGACCTATATCAATGAAATGACGCATTTTTCAGGCCTCTCTTGAATTTTTTGCAGGAACCCCAATGGGGCCGCCCAAGCAGAAAGGTAATATACGACCCAGATTCACCTGACCCGGGGAAAACTCAGCCCCGTAAGCCAGCACCTCGACACCGGCCTCCACCGCCTCAACGAGAGTTTTGGCATACGCCGGATCGATATCCCAGGCGGGCTCCACCCGGTCGATACCGCTATGGGCGACATTAAAGAACAGTACGCCCCGCCCGCCTGACGCCACCACCCCCATCAGCTCCCGCAGATGTTTGCGACCCCGGCTGGTGACCGCGTCCGGGAAAGTACCCAGACCCTCACCTTCCAGCAGCGTCAGGTTCTTCACCTCAACAAAACAATCCGGCAACCCCGGTTCTGACAGCAACAGGTCGATGCGGCTCCCCTCCTGGCCGTAGGGCCGTTCAGTCTGAACCTGCGAGTAGCCGGCCAGCGCCTCGATACGATTCGCCACAATGGCTTCCCGGACCAACTCATTGGCCCGACCGGTATTGATGCAGGCAAGGAACCGCCCGGCAACCTCGACCAGTTCCCAGCGGTAACGCAACTTTCGTTTTGGAGAACTCACATCCTGCAACCAGACCCGGCTGCCCGGCTCCGCACAGTTTTTCATGGAACCGGTATTGGGACAGTGGGCCACCACCTCGGAGCCGTCAGCAAGCCGCACATCGGCAAGAAAGCGTTTATAACGCCGGATTAACCGCCCTTCCACCAGATCAGGAAGATTCACCGCGACACCACATCGTCATCAAAGCGGGCATGAACAGCTACTTTCATCATCAATTCGCTCTAACCATTCTGATTCGATAGCGATGGCATTTATCGCCTTGCCTAACCCGGCCGTACCCGGCAACCCCGGTCGACTGCCTTGGGTTGCGGTAATCAGGTAATTGAACTGACGGCCACTAAACCGCCGGCGCCATACCCTGGCGCGGTACAGCGGATAGAGGATACTTGAAACGATCCTGAATTTCGCGCCATTATCCGACAAATATATAAATAGCCTGCCCATAACGGAATGGCCGCGAAACCGTCGACAACCCGACCCATGGCGCGATGAAAATCGGATCTAGGGCCAGAAACCGACACGATGGCAAAGATTTCGCGGATAATGGCCCATTATCCGATAAACTCTGCACAGAATAAGATTGCCCACTTCACTCACTATTTAATAGATATAACGTCCAGATGCTGCGAAAAACCGGGTTACCCATACTGTTACTGCTGATCGTCGTCGCCCTGGCCGGATGGTTTATTTCCCAGCGACTCACAGAACAGAAAGGAACCGCCAACTCAGCGGCCAGACAGAGCCAGCCGATTCCGGTCGAGGTAGCAACCGTTGCACGGGGTCATATCGAACGCCAGCGCACCTTCTCCGGCACCCTCCAGGCCCAGGCAGAGATCGTCGTGGCCCCCAAGGTCAGCGGTCGTATCCTGCAACTTGAGGCGGATCTGGCTGACCCGATCACCCGGGGCCAGGTGGTGGCACGGCTGGATAATGATGAGTACGTACAGGATGTGCGCCAGGCGGAAGCGGAACTGGCGGTGGCCCGGGCCAACCTGGCGGAGGCCCAGAGCCAGCTGAAGATCGCCGAACGGGAGCTGGAACGGATAGAAAAACTGCGGCAGCGGGGCGTCAGCTCCGAATCCCAGCGGGATGCCGCCAAGGCCGATCAGCTGGCCAAACAGGCCCACGTTCAGGTGACCCGGGCACAGCTGACCCGGGCGGAGGCGGCGCTGGAGAGCGCCCGTATCCGGCTCGGCTACACCACGGTTACCGCCGACTGGCGAAGTGACAACGAGCAACGGATCGTGGCAGAGCGCTATGTGGACGAAGGTGAAACGGTCAGCGCCAATACCCCACTGCTGCGCATTGTGGAACTGGACCCGATCACCGTCGTGTTCTTTATTACGGAACGGGATTATGCCCTGTTGCAACCGGGGCAACCCGCCAGCCTGACCACCGACGCCTATCCGGGAGAGTCGTTCGGCGGCACTATTGAACGGATTGCCCCGGTATTTCGCGAAAGCACCCGGCAGGCCCAGGTTGAAGTACAGGTAAAAAACCCCCTGCTGAAACTTAAACCGGGCATGTTCGTGCGGGTCACGGTGACACTGGAACGGGCGGACAATACCACCATTGTGCCCGAGCAGGCCCTGGTCACCCGGAACGGGGAAAGCGGCCTGTTCCTGGTTTCTGCCGATGGCAAAACGGTCCGCTGGCAACCGGTGACCCCAGGTATTCGACAGGGTGACCGGGTACAGATCGCCGGTCAGCCGATCACGGGACAGGTGGTGACCCTGGGCCAGCAGCTGCTGGATGACGGCTCACCCATCCGGATTGCGGGACAAAAGGCGGGAACCCCATGAACCTGGCCCGCGCAAGCGTCCGGCGTCCGGTCTTTGCCACCATGCTGGCGCTGATCGTGGTGGTGCTGGGCAGTGTGGCCCTGAGCCGGCTGCAGATTGACCTGCTGCCGAGTATCGAACTCCCCACCCTCACCGTCCGCACCCAGTATGAAGGTGCCGACCCCATTGTCATGGAACGCCTGGTCACCCAGATCGTCGAAGAGATCATCGCCACCGTGCCTGGCGTGGAGGAGATGACCTCCATCTCCTACGAGGGAAACAGCCGGGTGCGGGTCAGCTTCGGCTGGGGCAGCAATATTGATACCGCCGCCATCGATGTCCAGGCCACCCTCGAAGACGAGGTGAGTGAGCTGCCGGATGACATCGTCGGCCCGCGGGTGAGCAAATTCGACGTGGACAGCTACCCGGTGGTGATCCTGGGCATCTCCAGCAAACTGGACCCGGTGGAGCTGACCCAGATTATCGAGCAGCAGATCCGCTATCGCTTTGCCCGGGTACCCGGCGTGGCCCAGGTGGATCCCTGGGGTGGTTTCAACCGGGAAGTGCGGGTCGAGCTGGATCCGGTCAGGCTGAATGCACTGGGGCTGCCTCTGAATGACATGCTGACCACCATCCGGGATGCCAACCTGGATCTGCCGGCCGGCAAACTGGAACAGGGCCGTTACCAGATCACCCTGCGCGCCCCGGCCGAGTTCGCCAACCTGGAACAGATCCGCAATACCGTGGTGGGTCAGCGGGATGGCGCCGTGATCACCCTGGGGCAGATCGCCACCGTCCGGGATACCTATGAGAAACTGACCCGCATCATCCGGGTCAACGGTGAGCGGGGGGTGCGTATCGCCATCCGCAAACAGTCGGGCGCCAATACCGTGGAGGTGGCGCGCCGGGTGCTGGACGAGGTGGCTGCGGTGAACCAGGCATTCCCCCAGATCCACATCACCCCGGTAATCAACCAGGGCAACTTTATCGAACGCGCCATCGCCAACGTGGCCCGCTCGGTGCTGTACGGTGGCTCACTGGCGGTACTGGTGCTGCTGTTTTTCCTGCGCAACCTGCGCAGCACCCTGGTCATCTCCCTGGCCATACCGATCTCCATGCTGGCCACTTTCGGCCTGCTCTATTTTGGCGGGTTCACCCTCAACCTGATGACCCTGGGCGGACTGGCACTGGGCGTGGGCATGATGGTGGACAGTTCGGTGGTAGTACTGGAGAACATCTTCCGGCACCAGCAGGAGACCGGCCAGTCCCCCGCCGATGCCGCGGTGCAGGGTACCAATGAAGTGGCCTCAGCGGTCATCGCCGGCACCATCACCACGCTAGTTATTTTCCTGCCGCTGATCTTCGTGCGGGGCGTCTCCGGGGCGCTGTTCAAGGAACTCGCCTACGTCATCATGTTCTCTCTGTTCTGTGCCCTGCTGGTCTCCCTGAGCCTGGTGCCCATGCTGGGCTCCCGCCTGCTCAAACAGCAGCCGGTGGCCAGCGGCAGCAGTTGGCGGGCACGCCTGGCAGCCCGTGCCGGGGCGGGCTTTGAGGCCATGGAGAACGGCTACCGCAACCTGCTCGCGGCGGTACTCCGGCAGCGCTCCATTACCATTCTCGCCTCCCTGGCCATTTTTGTTGCCAGCCTGTTCCTGGCGCCCCTGATCGGCACCGAGTACATGCCGCCCAGTGATGAGGGCGAGGTCAGGATCAGCGGCGAGATGGAGGTGGGCACGCGCCTTGACCTGATCGACCAGCAGACCCGCCTGATGGAACAGATTGTCTACGACGCCGTGCCGGAAAGCGTCTCCTCCGTGGTCAGCGTGGTGACATCCGGCTCCCGGGGCAGTTCCAAGGCCATCGGGGACATCCGGCTCTCCCTGCTCCCGGCCACCCAGCGTGAGCGATCCAACCAGGAGATCGCCGCGGATCTGCGCGGCCGGCTGGAGAACCAGATACCCGGCATGAAAATCCGCGTGCGGGCACCCCAGGGACAGTTCCTGCTGGAGCGGCTGTTGGCCAGTGTCGAAGGGGTCACGGTAGAGGTCAGGGGTTATGACATGGACACCCTGGCGCTGCTGGCACAGCAGGTTTCCGACTCGCTGGTGGATGTGCCGGGGGTGACCGACATCGAACTGAGTCGCGACGCCGGTATTCCGCAACAGGAGATCCACGTCAAACGGGACAAGATCAGCGACCTGGGACTCAGCGTCCGGGACGTGACCGAAGTGATCGAGACCGCCGTGGCCGGCTCCAAGGCGGGCGAGTACCGGGTGGAGGGCAACGCCTACCGCATCCTGGTGCAGCTGGCGGATGCGGAAAAGCGCTCCCTGGATGAGATACTCGACCTGACCCTGCGTACGCCGGGCGGTGAACTGGTGGCGCTGCGCAACCTGGTGGATAGCACACCGGGCGAAGGCCCCGCCACCATTGAGCGCAAGGACCAGCAACGGCTGATTACCGTCACCGCCAACGTGGCCGACCGGGACCTCGGCTCAGTAGCCGCAGATATCCAGCAGCGGCTCAACCAGATCCCGCGACCGGTCGGGTATGACCTGCTCATATCGGGTAATTTTGAAGAGCAGCAGAAGGCCTTTGATGAACTGCTGGTCTCCCTGCTGCTGGCCCTGCTGCTGGTCTACATGGTGCTGGCCTCCCAGTATGAATCCCTGGGAGACCCGCTGGTGGTGATGCTGTCGGTGCCGCTGGCCGCAATCGGCGTTCTGGTCACCCTGTTTCTGACCGACACCACCCTGAATCTGCAGTCCGCCATCGGCTGTATCATGCTGGGGGGTATTGTGGTCAACAACGCGATTCTGCTGGTGGATCAGGCCGGGCGGCTGCGCCGTTCCGGACTGGCCACCGACACCGCCCTGGCCGAAGCGGGACGCCGTCGCCTGCGCCCGGTGCTGATGACCACCCTGACCACCATCCTGGCGCTGCTGCCCCTGGCACTGGGTATCGGGGAAGGGGCCGATGCCCAGGCGCCCCTGGCCCGGGCCGTGATCGGCGGCTTGACCGTCTCCACCCTGATTACCCTGGTGCTGATCCCGGCCGTCTATTCCCTGTTTCACCCCGAACCGCAGACAGCCAGGCCGCAGACGGCCGGGAAGGCGTAAACCGGGCTCCTGCCACTACTGGTTGAGCGGATGATCGGCCGGCAGCAGTTTGGAGATCCAGATGGCCAGCTTATGCCGCATCTCCTGATAGCCCAGCTGGTCCTTGGCCAGCGGCTGGATCTGCTTGTCATGGACCAGCAGGCGGTAGAGAAACTCCACTTTCAGCTGCTGGGAATCGCTCTTGTCGAACTCGGCGGCACCCCGCTTTTCGGCATAGATCATCCCCACCCGGATGGCCTCCTTGAGCAGCTCTTTTTCATTTTTCAGTTTCTTCATAATGCGGCCCTTCGCTCCCTGTGAGATCGGCATGACACCTGTATAAAGCAGCATGCCCGGCCGCATTAGTCAAACCGCGGCGGCTGACAACTGCACCACACGCCAGGCCGCCAGTGCACCAAACAGGATAAATATCACGCCACTGGCACGGTGCAACCAGTGCAGCGGCAGTCGTTGCAGCAAGGTCCGGCCGGCCCAGACCCCCAGTGCCGACACGATCAGCAGCGCCCCGGTGGCTCCGATCCAGACCGGCAGCGGCGGCAGATGACCGGCCAGTCCCGCCACTGCGATCTGGGTCTTGTCACCGAATTCGGCCACCAGTATCAGCAGCAGCGTGGTGACAAATATACCCTGTCCCGGTCTCTCATCCACCGCTTCGGACTGGGCCTCCTCACCGGCCAACAGGGCATGGATACCAAATCCACCGAACAGCAGCGCCACCAGGCCGGCCATGACCCGTTCCGGCACCCAGGCCGCCACGCCGGCACCAAACAGGACCGCCAGCAGGTTGAGCAGCGCGAAAGCGGCAGCCGCGCCCAACATCACCGGCCAGTGCCGGTGGCGTGCCGCCAGCGTCAGGCAGACCAGCTGGCTCTTGTCCCCCACCTCGGCCAGGGCGATCAGGGTGAGACTGGAGAGTGAAACCGTGAAAAACTCGGGAAAAATCATGGGCAGCGGGGACAGGCAATCAATCGGTTAAAAAATGGCCCGGACAGGCTCGAAATCGGCCGATTCTACCCTATTCTGGCCACCCGCACTGCCACCGGCAGAACTGTTTCTGTTGCAACCCTGAACTTCACCGGGCGCAGGATGTACTAAACTCTGGGATAACCAACGTTGATGTGAAAAACGGTTTTCAGGCATCGTCAATCCACCTGCACCCGGGAGTGAGACAAAACTTCTCAGGTGTCTGATAACAACCCTGCTGCCTGAAAGCATTGACCAAACGATCTGTTGCCGAAACAGACCAACACTGTCCGCTGCGGATCGTCACTTAAGCACAGCTTGGGTGCTGCAATACAGGAGGTCAGGTTTGAATCAATCACGCGCTTTCCAGATCGAATACCACCAGTTCCTGGATCCTGATGGCGTCCCGATCGGCGATCTGCCACCCCTGGCGGACGATACCGACGCGCTGCTGGCGCTCTACCGGAACATGGTATTTACCCGCCTCTATGATGAGCGGGCAATCGCACTCCAGCGAACCGGTCAACTGGGCACTTTCGCCTCGTCCCTGGGACAGGAGGCCATCGGTGCCGGTGTGGGCCATGCCATGCGACCCGAAGATATCATCATCCCCAGTTTTCGGGAGAACGGCGCCCTGCTGTTCCGCCGTTTCCGGGTACGGGACCTGCTGCTCTACTGGGGTGGCGACGAACGGGGTATGGCCAATCCCGAACTGGGTGACGACTTTCCCATCTGCGTCCCCATCTCCACCCACACCACCCAGGCCACCGGCGTGGCATTCGCGGTCAAGTACCGCAAACAGCCCCGGGTGGTGGTTTGTCTGCTGGGCGATGGCGGCACCTCCAAGGGCGATTTCTACGAGGCGATTAACCTGGCCGGCGCCTGGAATCTGCCGCTGGTGTTTGTGATCAATAACAATCAGTGGGCCATCTCGGTGCCGCGCAATCTGCAAACCCGTTCGGAAACCCTGGCCCAGAAAGCGATTGCCGCCGGCATACCCGGTCTCCAGGTGGACGGCAATGATCCGATCGCGGTGCGCCATTACGTCGCCGAGGCGATAGAAAAGGCCCGTGACGGCGCCGGGCCAACCCTGATTGAAGCGGTCAGCTATCGCCTCTGTCACCACACCACCGCCGACGACGCCTCGCGTTATCGCAGTGATGAGGAGCTGGAAGCGCATCGCAAGCTGGACCCGGTGCCACGCCTGAAACGGTTCATGGAACGTCGCCAGATCTGGTCTGAGGAGCAGGAGAGCCAGCTGATCCAGGCATGCCAGGAGGCGATTGAACTGGAGGTACGCAGCTACCTGGACACGCCGCCGCAAAAACCGGAAAGCATGTTTGATTCACTTTACGCTGAGCTGCCCCGGGAGCTGCAGGAGCAGCGCCAGTCACTGCTGGGCAAGGAGGTGGACCATGACTGAAATCACCCTGGTGGAGGCGGTCAACCTGGCCCTGATGCACGAGATGGAGCGGGACCCGGACATGGTGATCCTGGGCCAGGATATCGGCATCAACGGCGGCGTCTTCCGCGCCACCGTCGGGCTGCTGGAAAAATTCGGCAATGAACGGGTACTGGATACGCCACTGGCGGAAAACATGATTGCCGGCACAGCGGTCGGCATGGCCACCCAGGGTCTGCACCCGGTGGCGGAGATCCAGTTCATGGGTTTCCTTCCCCCAACCATCGACCAGTTGATCAGCCACGCCTCGCGCATGCGTAACCGCACCCGTGGCCGTCTCAGCTGCCCCATGGTGCTGCGGGCACCCTACGGGGGCGGCATCCACGCCCCGGAACATCACTCCGAGAGTACCGAGGCGATGCTGGCCCATATCCCCGGCATCCGGGTCGTCATCCCCTCCGCCCCCACCCGCGCCTATGGCCTGCTGCTGGCGGCTATCCGTGATCCCGACCCGGTGGTGTTTCTGGAACCGAAGCGGGTCTACCGGCTGATGAAACAGGCGGTGGAGGATAACGGTGAGGCGCTCCCGCTGGATACCTGTTTCGTGCTGCGACCCGGGACCGACATCACCCTGGTCAGCTGGGGTGCCATGCTGCACGAGACCCAGCAGGCCGCCGAGCAGCTGGCTCATGAGGGTATCGAGGCGGAGGTGATCGACCTGGCCACCATCAAACCGATCGACATGGAGACCATTCTGGAATCGGTGGGCCGCACCGGCCGCTGCGTTATCGTGCAGGAGGCTCCCCGCACCTGCAGCGTCAGCGCCGAGATTGCAGCACGTCTGGCCGAAGAGGGGCTGATGTACCTGTTCGCGCCGATTCGCCGGGTGACCGGCTTTGATACCGTGATGCCCATGTTCCGCCTGGAGGGGCACTACATGCCCGCCACAGCGCGCATCATGGAGGCTGTCAGACAGACCATGGAGTACGCATGAAACACCAGCAAAAGATTCAGTTTTCTTCGCGCGCGGCCGCCCGCCCGGGTGCCACGCATGGAGGTGCCGCATGAAACTCTTCAATCTACCCGACCTGGGCGAAGGGCTGCAGGAGGCGGAGATCGTCACCTGGCAGGTGAAACCGGGCGACAGCGTCAAGCAGGGCCAGCTGCTGCTGTCGGTGGAGACCGCCAAGGCGATCGTGGAGATCCCCTCCCCCGAGGCCGGCATCATCGCCAAGTGCTACGGGGAGGATGGTGATATCGTGCAGGTGGGTGATCCCCTGGTGGAGTTCCGGGTCGAAGGCGAGCCCGCAACAGCGCCGCCACCCCGGCCGAAGCGGGAGGACCCCGGCGCCGTGGTCGGTGAAGTAAAGAGCGGCGCCGAAGTGATCCGGGAGCGAGCCAGCGAAATCGGCAGTCGCGGCGGTGGCGGCATCAAGGCGACACCGGCGGTGCGCGCCCTGGCCAAGCAACTGGACGTGGATCTCTCCATCGTCACCCCGACCGGTCCCAAGGACACGGTCACCGCCGCCGATATACAGCGGGTAGCGAAGATCCTTGCCGAAGTCGGTCCCATGGAGCTGTTGCGGGGTGTGCGACGTTCCATGGCCCGCAGCATGGCCCAGGCCCACGCGGAAGTGGTCCCGGTCACCCTGTTCGACGTGGTGGATATCCAGCACTGGAAAGCGGGGGAAGATGTCACCGTGCGACTGATCCGGGCCATCCTGGCGGCCTGTGAGGCGGAACCGGCCCTGAATGCCTGGTACGACGCCCACGCCATCGGCCGGCGATTACTGAAAAAGGTACACCTGGGTATCGCCACGGACACCCCGGATGGTCTGTTTGTGCCGGTCATCCCGGATGTTGCTCAGTATTCCGCCAGCCAGCTGCGGGAACAGCTGGATCAGATCAAGCAGGCGGTGAAGGATCGCAGCATCGCCCCGGATAAACTGCGGGGCAACACGTTCACACTGTCCAACTTCGGCACCATCGCCGGGCGGCATGCCAACCCGGTGGTGGTACCACCGACCGTCGCCATCCTCGGCGCGGGACACAGCTACGATGCAGTGGTGGCGGTCAATGGCGAACCGGCGGTACACAAAGTGCTGCCCCTGTCACTCACCTTCGATCACCGGGCGGTGACCGGGGGTGAAGCGGGACGTTTCCTCGGGGTTCTGATGCAATCCCTGTCCGAGTAATCAAACCGTGGCGGGATGGCCGCCCGGTAGCAATAGCGACCGGTCAGGCCGTCCCCGGTTCAGTCTTGCCCCGATAGCCGAAAAGTTCATCATCCAGATCACCCCGGTGATGTAACCAGCGCGGGTGGTTGGCTTCGAAGTCAGCCAGGATGCGTTCATAGGGAACATCGTCAAAGACACCGCGCTGACGCCCATACTCCATGTGACGATTGCCCGACTGGTCATAGGGCTGCAGCAGCGAATCATGGCGCCCGTCAAACGCCAGTACGTGCACGCCAAAACGCTCGCACAACGCCCTGTTAAACGCCGGCGTCGCCTTGACCCAGCGCCCATCCAGATAGAGATCGGTATAGCTGTGCCAGCTGTAGAGATTGCCCCCGATCAGCTCATCCAGTCGCTTAGACGCCAGGTGATTACACACGTCCGCATAACCGACCCGGGCAGGTATACCGATGGCCCGGGCACAGGCCGCCAGCAGTGCCGCCTTGGGGATACAGAATCCGCGCCCCGCAGTCAGGCAGTCGCTGGCACGGAAATAGCGCGGATCGGGCCCCACCAAGTAGGGGTCGTAGATAATCTCGTCACGCACTGCCAGGTAGAGACGTATGGCATCATCAACGGCTGTCTCACCGGGGATTTGATGGCGCTGCGCAAAGGCGATCACGCGGGGATGATCCGAGTCAATGAAGCTTCCCGGCTGCAGATACCTATCGAGACATTGACGGGTTTCAGACATGACATTGGACATACAGGCTCTCCTCCCGAGGGCCTTCAGACTAACTGAAGTTTTACTTAGATGCTAAAGCGGTAACCGGACCGTGCCGTTCCACTGGATGAGCGGCCACCGCAGTCATCCAAAAAGTGTTCTGGCTCTCCGGGCAACCATCCGCCCGGACAATGGCTGCTTTACTTGAGCAGGGACTCCAGACTCTCCTGCGCCACTTCCCGCACATCGGCATTTTCATCCTGCAACAGCGGCAGGATAAACTCCCGCGCCTCACTGCCGTGACTCAGCGCCAGATAGTGGCAGGCGTCTCCGCGCACCCGGGGATCCGTGTGCAGCGTCAACTTACCCAGTTGCGGTATGTACGCTTTCAGCAACGGCTGTCCTTCATACTCCTCCATAATGACCCCGATACCGAGGCGCACGTTGAGTTTTTCATCGGCGAAGTCGAGCAGTTCAATCACCCGCGCCATGGCACCGGGATCTTTTACAATCATCGCCAGTATCCGCTCCACCTCGCCTTCGGCCAGCATGGTTTCAATATAGTCCCGGATACCCTGATGGGTGGTGGAGGTTTGTGCCCACTCCCGCAACTCCGCCAGGCTACGCTCACCGGTGAGTTCAAACGGACCGATACGCACCCAGGGTACCGAGCGTACATCAAGCTCGTCAGCCATCTCCGGCCGCTGTTCCAGATTGATCACTTCCAGCCTGGACAGGACACCCTGTTTCACCAGTTCCCCCAGACTTTGCAACACCGACCAGCAGTGTACGCAGTGGGTACTGAGCAGCATCAGTGCTTCAGGTGCCTGATTTTCACTTTTTTCCTCACCCATACCATTCTTTATCTTAAATTTGGATTATTACCCGGAGGGCCACGCCATGCCCTTGCGACACATTGATATTCCTGACCGCATCATATCAAAGTTGGGTTAGGCTTAATCCGCACAGTTCACTGGTGATTAGGCGGCAAGGCGACGGGCTGCGGCGTGCCGTCGGATCGGCCGGTTTCCACCTGACAAATGCACCGAAACAGCGTCTCCACCGGTTTAAAGCGGGTTCTTCGCAGATTAATAGAGAATAAATAATAAATACATTTAAGGGATTTTTTCCGGTCGATCTGCCCTGCTGGTTATCTGCGATTACAGATGCAGAATGCCCCCTAATCCACTGTTAATGCACAAGCTATTGATCTCCACAGCACGCCACAGCCGGTCCGGCCAATAGTGCAAAACCACCCTGCACAACCAGTCGATTAACTCCCATCCGGGAATTTCATACTGACGTTCACAATTATTGACAAACTAACTGCCCCACGAAGCGTACACTGATCGTAGGGATTGGTGCTGTTGATAGTCTTGAACAATACCAGTGACTTTATCAGACACTACCGAAAAGGGAGTTAAGACATGAACAGAACCAGGATTTTTCTAGCACTCGGTGCCGCTACCATTGGTTTAACCTTGGGTGGCTGTGCAACCACAAGTAACAACCGGGTGACACAACTGGAATCCGAGCTGAATCAGACCCAGGCGCAATTGATGCAGGCCCAGAAAGAGAAGGCCGACATCGAAATGGCGATGGAAGAGATCACCACCGAGAGCATGAACAAACAGCCGGCCATGGCCAGCACCGATACCGGCAGCCTGCTGCCGCCGGATGCGGTCGCCGGTCACTGCTACGCGCGGGTATTGACGCCCGCCACCTATCAATCGGTGCAGAAGAAAGTGCTCATCAATGAACCCACGGAACGGGTTGAAGTTATCCCGGCCAAATATGAATGGACCGAGCAGCGCGTACTGGTGAAGGAAGAGTCGGTACAGGCCAAGCTGGTTCCGGCCCGCCATGAATGGAAGACCGAAGAGGTTCTGGTCAGAGAGTCATCCGAAGAGCTGGTGGAAATTCCTGCCACTTACAAGACCGTCTCTGAACAGGTCATGGTCAAGCCGGCCTACACCACCTGGAAAAAGGGACGTGGTCCCATTGAGCGCATTGACAACAGCACCGGCGAAATCATGTGTCTGGTGGATGTGCCCGCACAGTACAAAACCGTCTCCCGTCAGGTTGAAGTAACCCCTGCCCGGACTTCCAAGCGGGTCATCCCGGCTGAATACAAGACGGTAAAACGCCTGGTCATGGTTGAAGAACCCAGAATGACCACGGTAACCATTCCGGCCGAATACAATGTGGTAAAGGTTAAAAAGCTGGCTTCCCAGGCGGAAGAGAAGCGTTACACCATTCCGGCCGTCTACTCGACCATCACCGAGCAGAGCAAGGTATCGGACAGCCGCATGGAGTGGCGGTCAATTCTTTGTGAAACCAACACCACCCCTGGCGTTGTAAAACGCATTCAGGCTGCACTGAAGCAGAAAGGTTACAACCCCGGTCAGATCGACGGTGTTATTGGCCACGAGACGCTTGCAGCATTGAAGATGTATCAGCGTGACAGCCGTCTTGCAGAAGGCCAGCTGACCATCAAAACGATGGAGTCTCTGGGCGTGTCGTTATAACGGCGAGCCAGTCAGCATGATTTGAAGGTTACAGTTTTTTATATGCCTTGCAGGGCGGACACAGGTTTTGTGTTCGCCCTTTTTACTTGCTGATCACTGAAACAGAAATCCCTGCCTCCCCATCCCCAGCCGCCCCCAGTTCTCCGGACAACTGTTCGATAACCCCTCCCGGCCACGCCAGTACCACTCACAACCGTCAGCGCGTCGCATCTGTCAGCATCGCATAAAACCCGCTCCCTTCGCGTTCCCGGCCCAGGCTTTAACTCCATGTAAGATTTGCGACCAGCCCATTATGCGTTTTTGTTGCATGTCGGACAAGGCATCGGATCAACTGGCTAATACATTATTTAAATCAATGGGTTAAAAATCTGGTACGGAGTTTGCTGCTGACCACGCAACAGCAACAGATAAGTGAGGAGATCGTTATGCGGACTGTTTTCATATCGTTCCGACCTATCACCGGAGCACAGCCATGAGCAGCGCCTTATCACACGTAGATGGCCGTCTCTGGATGAGCGGCAGCAACGGTGCTGATCTGACAGCGGAACGGGTCGATCTACTGGAAGCGATCGATGAACGCGGCACCATATCGGCCGCTGCAAAAGCGCTGGGCATCAGTTATCGCAGCGCCTGGGATGCGGTCAACAGTATCAACAACCTGGTTGATCCTCCCTTACTGATACGGCGTCCCGGCGGTTCACAGGGCGGCGAAACCCTGCTTACCGAACAGGGCAAAAATATGATCGAGGCGTTTCGCCGCATGGAAGCAGAGTACCGGCGGGTACTGGCGGGCATGAGCCGGGAGATGGCGGATCTGGATCAACTGCAGCAACTGATGAGGAGACTCTCCATGCGTACCAGTGCGCGTAATCAACTACGTGGAACCGTCATCGAAACCCGGACCGGCCCGGTGAATGCTGAAGTCACTCTGGCCATAAACCGCACCGCCCGTCTGACCGCGACTATTACCCGGGAGAGCCTGGTAGAGATGGGACTGACCGAGGGGCGTGATGCCTATGCCCTGTTCAAAGCCAGCTCAGTGATCGTAACACCCGCCAACGAATGCCTGCGCAGCAGTGCCCGCAACCGGCTGTGTGGCATTGTCTCCCGTGTCCATACCGGACGGGTCAGCAGCGAGGTCGTGATTGAAATGGAAGGCGACAAACATATCGCCGCCATCGTCACCAGGGAGAGCGAAGAGGCCCTGGAATTGCGCAAGGGTATGGCCCTGTGCGCCCTGATCAAGGCGAGTCACGTCATTCTCGGCGTCGATTGATTCCCCGTACTCAGAATCCTTTTTTTACCTAACTTTAGTAACAATGGAGTAGTCAGATGTCTGTAAAAAAACTGTGCCGTAGCCTGGGTGTGCTGAGCCTGATTCTGGGCAGCACGGTAGCCTTGGCGGATAATGTCCACGTGGCCGTGGTGGCCAACTTCACCGCGGCGATGAAAGAGATCGCTGCCGGTTTCGAAAAAACCACCGGCCATCATGCCGTGTTGAGTTTTGGTTCCACCGGCAAACTCTACACCCAGATTGTCCACGGCGGTGCGCCCTTTGAGGTATTCCTTGCCGCAGACCAGCGACGGCCTGAATTGATGGAGCAAGCCGGCCAGGCCAGCGGACGTTTTACCTATGCAGTGGGTAAGCTGGTTCTTTGGAGCAGCGACCCGGACCGGACCGTGGATCAACACTCCCTGGGCAAGGATGATTTCCAGAAACTGGCAATCGCCAACCCCAAGACCGCACCCTATGGTGCCGCCGCCGTGGAGGTGATGCGCAACCTGAAACTTTACCAAAAACTGGCACCCCGCCTGGTACTGGGTGACAGCATTTCCCAGACCCATCAGTTCGTCGCCACCGGTAATGTACAGCTTGGGTTTGTCGCATTGGCACAGATTGCCCTGGATGGTTCGGGAAGCCGCTGGCCAGTGCCCGACGAACTGTACGCCCCTATCCGCCAGGATGCCGTACTGCTGAACCGGGGCCAGGATAACCCGGCTGCTCCAGCACTGATCGCTTACCTGAAAAGCGACGCAGCCCGGGCCATCATCCAGCGCTATGGCTACGGTTCGGAGTGAGTCACGCCGGTGAACCAGACCGGTCACAAGTGGTTAGAAACAGCATGGCCGATTGCCCTCCCGGTGCAATCGGCCATATCCATCCCCTCGCCATTGATAACCTGTCTACGGACCAGTTACCCTTCTGCCCGACACCGGATCCGGTCACCCTGCCAGCACGGCTGTTCAGCCCCGCAGTTCACGCAGCTTAGCCATTGCCGCACCGCTGGAGACCAGCTCCCGCGCCCGGGCGATACCGGCCTCGATAGTGTCACTCTTTCCACCCAGCTGAATGCGTATTCCGGCATTGAACAACAGGGCATCCAGCTGATCCTCTGCTGACCCGGTGAGAATCTCCTCAACCAGTTCGGCCGACTCCGCCGGTGGCTTACAGGGGTGATGTTTCAGCTCCCGGAGCCCGAAGTCGGTCGGCGCCAGGGTGTATTGTTCAATACGGCCGTCACAATATTCCACCACCGGCGTGGGCGCGAGCGGCAGCTGGTCACTGCCATCAATACCCTGCACCACCAGCACCCGCTGCTGGCCCCGCTCACCGGCCGCCGTGGCGAAGCGCTCCAGAAACGACTCATGGGCCGCGCCAATCAGGCTACGCCGGGCGCCGGCGGGATTGAGCATCACTTCGCAGGCGTGCAGAAAGGAGCGATAGAAGAGCACCTGGCGATACGGCTTGAGCCGCTCCACGCCATGCAGGTAGCGGCTGGCATGCAGATGACCAAACCCCTTCTGCTCAATATCCCGGGCCACCAGCTCCGGCTCCCGGGATGCCGGAATACCCAACGCCTCCAGCAGCCGGGCATTGGTCACCCCGTCCTTTGGCGGCAGGCCGGTATTGGAGTGCAGGATCACCGGCACCCCGGCGGCGGCTGCCACGATGGCCGCCGGCACACTGAGATTGAGCGCCTTTTTGCGCCCGTCGTAGGGGCCGTTGCAGTTGATCAGCCCTTCCACCCGGGGAGCGATCAGGGTAGCCGCCTCCTCCATGGCATCGAGAAACCCTTTCATCTCCTCCACCCTGGTTCCCTTGAACCGCATGGCGGTGAGAAAAGCGCCGATCTGGGCCGGGTGCGCCTCGTTGGAGAAGACAAAACGGAGCGCCTCATGGGCCTGCTCCCGGGTCATATCCCTGGCCCCGTGCCGCCCCTTGGCGGTCAGGATCAGGCGTTTGCGGAAGCGTTCGCCCGCATCACTGGAAAAATTCTGCATGGTAAAAACCCGTTCAATCAGGAGAAAACAAACGGCAGGTCGTCGCTGCGTCGATACGCCTCGCCATCAACCACACGCTCGGGAGCCACCTGCCTGCGCGCCGCGATCAGCGCCTCGGCGATGCGCCGATCCTTCAGGTGGTATTCCGGGGCCAGGCCAATCCCGTCAATGCCAGGACAATCCTCGTCGAATACATGGCGATAAAGGTCGCTCATCATGTGGTAACGACTCGACATCAGGGTGTTGGTGGCCTGCTTGATCTGCACCAGGGCATCGTTCTCGTAATTGAAAAAGCTGGTAATCAGCATGACCGAAATGGCGTGCAGCACGTCGTACTGAACGTGGGCGATAAAGACAATCAACTGCTTCTGGGTCAGCGGAACATTGTTCTTCCAGCCCCAGCGGATCATGCCGCCCAGCAGCAGGCTGAAGAACTCGGGCACACCCCACTCCATGCCGAGGCCCACAGAGGCCAGGGACTCCACCAGGGTAAAGGCGGGATGATCGGACAGCAGCCGTTGGGTCAGTACGTTATCCGCCACGCCGGGCAGCATGGCCACGTCCTGCTCCTCGAACGGTACGCCCAGCCCGTCGAACAGGTTGCGATACATCACGATGTGGGTGGTCGAGGTCAACAAGCCATGCAGGTCGGGATAGTCCTCCACGGCGTGGGTTCCCACCCCATACTCGTCCGCCAGCAGTTGGGCCAGAACAATCTGGGCAAGCTCGGATACCCGCTCATTGATGCAGCCATACGGGAGTGGCATCAGGCCGGAAAAGCGCCCCAGGGCCAGGGCCACGCACTGGCGGGTGTTTTTCACCTGGTTGAAATAGTGCTTGGCAAACCGGGTCAGCTGGGCCTGATCGAAATCGCCCGCAAATATCCGCAGGAAAAAGGGGTGGCGCCAGACCGGGTGATCCATCACGTGGTTGTGCAGGGTGATAAACAGCTCCCGCAGTGCACCGGATTGAAACAGGTCCAGTTCATTGAAACGGTTCTGCCCATCCTTCTCGGCAATCTCCCGCAACTGGTTCAGCAGGCGGTTGAGCGGGTTTTCCGGGTCTTCCAGGCGATCAATAATCTCCAGAAAATCTTTCTGCTGGCTCTTTTTGAACGCCTCCAGCACGGCTTCCGCCGGCATGGAGAGCAGACCCGGCAAGGGGTGAACATCCGGGTTCAGAACGGCCGAGCCATCTTCAAGCTCAACCAGCAAATCGGAGAAGGGACGACCTTTACGCGGCGGGATGGGGACTTCATTCATACTGCTACCCATTTATTGTTTGATGCTAAAACAGACGCGCGTATTGTGAACGTGCCACCGAACAAACTCAATAAACCGGAGCACTGATCAGGATTTATCAAACAATCTGTATCGCTTCCGTAATGCGCTTGATGCGCTGACGCAGCCACTGGTGGGCCGGATCAGTGTGGTCCCGTTTATGCCATGCCAGGTACATACAGTATTTATTGGTCTTGAACGGCAGGGGCGCAGTGGCGAATCCCAGCAAGTTGATTCTGCCCATCAGGCTCAGTTGGGTGGTGATCAGGTCGGTTCCCTTGAGAAACCGGGATACGGCGGTAAAGCCCGGAACCGTCACGCTGGGCTTTTTCAGATTCAGTACGGCCATATCGGACAGGTGATGGTAGGCCGATTCGTTATCGGCAAACGACACCTCGATGTAATCCGCCTCAAGATACGCCGCCAAGGTACCGGGGGGCTTACGTACTTCGCTGTCGTAATAGCAGACCAGCCGATCCTCGAACAGGCGGGTCTGGAAAATATCCGGTCCTTCCGGGGGGAAAGGTGTGACCAGTAGCTGGCAGCGCCCCTGGCGCAACAGGTCGGTAGTGGGAATACCGGACGGGATAAAATGAAACCGGGCATCCACCCCTTCCCGCCGCAGATCCTTCAGCAAGCCGGGGAAAATAAGATCCCGCTGGAAATCGTTTGCGGCGACAGTCCACTCCAGCGAGCCGATCAGCGGATCAAACAGGCGCTGGTGGGTGAGCCCCTTCAGATCATCCAGCACCGCCTGGATCGGCTCCCGCAACGCAATCGCCCGCTCGGTGGGCACAATATTGCGCCCGGAACGCACAAACAGCGGATCTCCCAGCGCAATGCGTAATTTATCCAGCAGATGGCTGACGGCAGACTGGGTGACCCCCAGGCGATCAGCCGCCCGGGAGACCGAGATCTCTTCCAGTACCACCAGGAAGGTCCGCAGACTGCGCCCATCCAGCGCTAAATAATCGATTTCTTTCATGGATATTATGAATATACCACTGTTTATTCGAATATTTAAAGCAGCGATACTCCACCTCGAAACCTGAACAGAACGGATACCACCACGGCCAACGCCTGCGATGATTAGCGTCACTCACATAACGACCGAATCCGGTGCCATCTATTTAAAAAAGCTGTGCCACTATTTTGCCCGCACGGTCCCCGCCACCTACGCCGGCACAAAAGCCCGTATCCAGTTTCCCTCTGGTCCCTGTCATATCGACATTGACCAGAAACAGATGAAATTAACGATTGAAATGAGCAATCCGGACGAACTGGCGCAGACAGAGATCCTGCTGGCCGACCAGCTTGTCCGGATCACACAGGGAAAAGTGCCGACCATCCGTTGGGTAAGGAGTCAACAACCGTGAAACCAATAAAAACGATCTACATCATCCTGCTGTTGGGGCTCACCCTGCTCTGGCTAATTGCCGATCCCCGGCTGACCGCTGAATACCAGTTTTTTTCCCTGCGGACATCCCTGATCAACTACACCGGCATTATTGCCATGGGCGTGATGAGTGTCGGTATGATGCTGGCTATCCGGCCGGTCAGTATCGAATCCCTCACCGGTGGCCTGGACAAAACCTACCGGTTACACAAATGGCTGGGGATCACCGGGCTGGTATTCGGCATCATCCACTACCTGTGGAAATATGTACCCAAATGGATGGTCGGCTGGGGCCTGCTGGAGAAACCCGCCCGCGGTCCCCGCCCGGTACAAAGCTCGCAGATACTCGATTTTTTCCAGCATCAACGCGGGCTGGCGGAAACCATTGGTGAGTGGACCTTCTACGCCGCCGTCATCCTGATAGCGCTGGCCCTGATCAAACGGTTTCCATACCGTTACTTTTTCAAGACCCACCGGTTCCTGGCTGTCGCCTACCTGTTTCTGGTCTTCCACTCCGTCGTACTGATGGACTTCAGTTACTGGGGCGAAATAGTGGGCCCGCTGATGCTGCTCCTGATGATCGGCGGCACCGTCGGCGCATTCATCTCCCTGTTCAGGAGAGTGGGTTTCAAGCGTCGTGCCGTGGGGATTATTGATGAGCTCTACCACCACAAGGACAACCGGGTACTGAAAGTCGCCATCAGGCTGATGGATCGCTGGTCCGGGCATGACGCCGGCCAGTTCGCCTTTGTCACTTTTGACCAGCAGGAGGGGCCGCACCCCTTCACCATATCATCGGCATGGAACGGCGATGGGAGCCTCTGTTTCCACATCAAGGGTATTGGCGACTACACCAACACCCTGCCCGACACCCTGAAAAGCGGCGACCTGGTCACCGTGGAAGGTCCATACGGCCGATTCAACTTCAACAGCGATAAACCCCGCCAGATTTGGGTCGCGGGCGGTATCGGCATCACCCCGTTCATTGCCCGCATCCAGGCGCGGATGAAAAAGGCCGACGATAAACCGGTCGACCTCTTCTACAGTACCGATGCGCCGGATGAGACTTTTATCGACAAGCTTCGACACAGCGCCGAGGCGGCCAATGTGCGCCTGCACCTGCTGATTCCAGCCAAAGATGGCTTCTTGAACGCAGAACGGATACACCAGGCGATTCCGGAATGGAAAGATGCGGATGTCTGGTTCTGTGGCCCCAAGGGCTTCGGTCAATCCCTGTTCCGGGACTTCACCCAGGCAGGACTGCCGTCCAGCGGTTTCCACCAGGAGCTGTTTGAAATGCGCTAGTGCCCAGGTTTACGGGGCCGGAGTCCCCCCCCCTCCGAGGGTCCTTACCAAACCCTTAATTGATCCACGACTCTGGCCCCAATCCTGCACCGACAGTGGATTTCCCTAAGGCGCTGTTTGGAAGCCCAAAACCAGCGCGGTCAGGTTACGAAGTTGGCCACTGGCGTTGATGATTAATAAGGACAGACACAGGCGGCTTCCCCACCCTACCGTTTCCAGGCATCCGTACCCCATGACAAGGCGAGTTCATCCCGGCACGCATGGGCTATCTTAAGCGCCAATGGCTTAAGGACCGGCTGGGCACTGCCGGCATCCAGCGCCTGCCGAAAGGCGATCATTGCGCCCGCCACACTCCCCCGCTCAACCAATCCCAACTCCCCCCAGTAGAGCTCCCGAAACCGCTTGCTGGCTTGCCGGACCTCCTCCGCATCTGGCGATGTGGCGATTGTGGCCGTCACCCGGGTGGCCTCCGTATAGAGTTCGAGTTGCTTGTCCAGGTACGGCCGGGTCGCCTCGATGCGCCGGGTCTCTGCCATACGCTGCGCCTCGGCCGCCTCCCTTTCGGCAGTTTTGTTCGCCGTGTCGCGGTAGGTGTAGATTCCCCAGAAGAACACCCCGACCGCCAGCAGGGGACTGATCATCTTTAACAACAGTTCGAGCCGGCCGCTTGATGTCTCGCTCATGCTGATCTCTCATGTTGGTAGTGGGGGTGACGCAAATTAACGCTATCCACAAATCACAAGCACCATATCCATGGATTGCAAATCCTTTGCGCCAGCGCGCACATGGTGCGTGTCACTATTTGACCGTGTTTAACTCAGTATAGATAACGGGGAGTCCGGTGCTGTTGAATTGACAACGAATTACCGCCCCTAATCATCTTGAAATGACCGATTCAGTGAGGATTCAGTCGTCAGCAGCGATACGGGTCAGGGCGGGATCGCCAGGCCGCACATCCCCGTATGGATTGATACCAAACCAACTCAACATGGTTTTCGCCAGCTGTTTATTGCCCTGGGTATCAATCTGTCCATCGGCTAACGCGGTCTGCAGGGCCAGATCACCTTCCCACACTTCCACCATGGTTCGGAGTGAACTGCGGACATAGAGATCTACGTCCATGCCGGGATTATCGGTACAGAGATCCACACTGTTGGCACGCACGATAAGCCACCAGTTGTTGTAGCGCTCGATGTCGTTAAAGATAAAACAGAATATGGTTTCGCCATCCGGCAGTGCATCGATCTGCAGGCGACGCTGTATGTCCCACATAAGGAATTCGACATCAAGCTCTTCATCACGCAGCTGTCCCCGGGCCCAGCGCATGCCCCATACCGCGAGATTTTCAATCAGTGGTTGCAGCTCCTTGCCCGCAGGTGTCAGGTAATATTGATGACCTTTACGGCCCTGCTGTGTCTTACGCACAACAATACCGGCATCTTCGAGTTGTTTCAGACGCTTGGTTAACAACGAGGGTGATATGCGCGACAGGCCACGCTGGAGTTCACTATAACGGTGTGATCCCAGGAAGAGTTCGCGCAGTATAAGCAGCATCCAGCGCTCACCGAGTAATTCCGTCGCCTTGGCGATGGGACAGAACTGCCCATAGTCCATAGTGCCTCCCGGTCATCTGTCGTTGCAGGTATAAAGGAGTCTACTACATATTTTGTAGTGGTTTACTACATTCCAAGACGTATATGGTTAAACGGCGTTTGCATAAGATTTCTCCATCGACGCAATAAGTCGATTTAAACCATAAACACCTTAGGAGAAATACCATGACTAACACTGCAAAAAACCTGGATCACCTGGTAAACGGCGTTGACACCAACCGCATCGTGGAACTGGCCACCAGCATGTCGCAGGACGACCACTACGGTACGTTTCGTTTCCGTGCCCATAACGAATGGATTGATGGCAGCGGCAGCCGGACCATCATCAAGGGCTTCCACGCGGGCAATCATGAGCAAACAGAACGCACGCAAGCCTTGACCGTGAATGCCGATCAACCTGTATTTCTGGCGGGACAGAACACCGCTCCTAACGCGGTTGAACACTATCTCAACGCCCTGGTCAGCTGCCTGAATACCACCGTGGTTGCTCACGCCTCGGTTCAGGGTATTCCAATCGAATCACTGGATATTTCCGCACAAGGCGAGATGGATGCGCGCGGATTCTTCAGCGTATCGGCGGATGTTCGCCGTGGATATCAAAAGGTTCATGTAACTATCCAGGCGAAGACGCCGGCAGATGAAGCCACGATCAGGAACCTGATCAGCTTCTCTCCGGTTTATGAAATGGTGGCCAGGGCCATCCCGGTGAAAATGAACATAGCCATCACCTCATAACCCTCGGGCGCTGCATGAAGGCGGTTGGTGGTAATTAGGTTCAACGGACAGTTGCACTTCAATTATCACCAACCGTGGCTATTTCGATTTCCACCCACCCGGCTGGCTGTTGCGCTCACCATAACCGCACGGGCACGTCAGTCCCCCGAACATTACATGACTGAATAACCTGAGTATCAGATTTTTTAACAGGTTTTTAGCCACAACTACCCGACCTCCCGTTGTTTCTCCCATGCCAATCAAGAAGTAAGGAGAAGATATCCCCCGTACGAGGGAGACGCATAATTTAACAGGGGATTGGTGGGGCAATTTGTTAAGTACTGATTTTAAATAACAAATAATAATGGCATACGAATTGCCTTCTCTAACGATGTAATGCTGATAAATCAGTTAAGGGAGATCGTTTCTAACGGAGATAGCGATTTCCCCACTTCAAGCGATATCGCCGGGAATATTACTCCTAGCGCGATTTGAAGAGATCCAACTGTGATACGCGATTATTCGTAACTTCAAATCTGTTGGAAAACTCGCCTAGACTTGCGAGTAGGGATAGAACGGTGAAACACACTTGCCTGAGTATTCTGCTGATTATTGCCGCAATTGACGCGCGCGCCGGCACGACAAATATCCACTGGATTCCACAGTCCCAGGATTACTTCATGGACGTGATCCTGGACTATGTTTCAAAAGAGGCTAAAAACATTTCTGTTCGCCCGGGAGAGTGGTCCGCCACCGAGCTGGAGAGAATCACTATTTACCAGGAGGCTCTCGCTGCCAACACGGCGCAATACCCGGTGGAAATCCACGACGTACAGTTTGAACTTCCTGACACATGGGTCAGATGCCTCGGCATCATCGTTAGAAAAACCGCGGATATTGACAGGTTCAACAATAACAACATCATCGCATTGGCCCGCATGGTCAAACTGGGCAATTGCCGGGAGGTTACGACCCGTAAAACGTTGGCAGTGAATCTTTCCAAGTATGTCATTTTCCCAAGAGTGCTGCCCTTTGGCTCAAAGTCCGGCTACAACCGTTACAGGTCAATAAAAGGCATAGACACAAACAGGAAGATATTGGCCTGCACATCCAGTGAATCGAGCCCCACGACCCAGGGTCCGCTCCATGCAGTAGCTATATATCAGACAGACAATGACTATATCGTCGGCTGGGAAAGCGCCACATCGTCCCCTGACCCAGAACAACCGGACTATCCGGTGAAAATCAATAACTATTATGACCCGTCATCCATTGATCAAGTAAAAGATAACATCCACTACTTCCAGCCCCTCAATGGCCGAGGGCAGATTGTATTTAACAAGGATGACTGCACAACTAAATCAGACCCGACAGAAGAGCTACTGTATCTCGATTGCTATATCGGCGAGAAAGATCCTCTACATCCAAAAGTCAACCGAATCAGCACCAACGTCATTATGAAAAAAGTGATCGACTCTCGCTTTCTTGACTACAAGACCGATCGACCTGCCGATCTCTACGACTATGTAGCGACGGAAATCACCATTACCTTCCATGCCAATACGATGCGGGGAAAAAGAAGATTTTCGACCGGATTCGAGTTTAAAAACAACAGTCCCGACAGTTCAGTGAAACTATCGGAGTGTACCTTTTAATAGATGTTGAAGAGTATCTTTATAAATCAACGTCTAACCAAGGTTTATATAACAACCCAGTCATAACGATATGGCCACAGATTGATTTTTAATTTCTCTGCATGGACGCCAAATGTGCACTCATAATACTTCTTCGATCAAGTCACGAATTAGTGACAATAGTCAAATTATTTATTGTAATTAAGCTGCCCAACCAAACGACCTAAGCTATTATCATGATCTATAATTTTTCCATTAGTTACTGCTTGTCTATACAGATCACTTAATTCTCTTAGATCGGTTTTAGATAATAAGCCTTTTTCTTGTGCGGCCCTCGCTGTTGATATGATTTTATCTGTTATAAGCGACCTTCTGATATTTGAAACTCGCTCAATCAGAAAAAAAGACTGAGCCTTCGTTGGCTTAGCAACAACCTCTCCAAAAAAATGCTTCATAGCAGAAACCACCCCGAAACAGCGATTTTCAAATCTAACAGAACATAGGTATATCTCTAATATTCTTCGCTTCTCAATAACTTTATCAAGCCAAGGAGCAAGTAGAATTTCAACTAATTTTCTCCGTTTAGTCTTACTTAAGTCCAAGATAAATAACGTTCGAACAAGTTGTTGATGTATTGTCGATCCACCAGAACGACGTTTAAGTTTAAACAAGCTAAGAATAGCTCGGCCTATAGATTTATAGCTGATACCAGAATGTTTATAAAAATCTCTATCCTCGATAAAAATCAAGATTGTTAGCAAATTATCAAATGAAACTTTCATCCTACTAGCCTCATAAGTCGCTAAATTTGCACGATATATCAAATATTCAATATTCGGCGTTACTGGTAATCTGATTAAGCGCGCTAACCTCTGGGTTGCCAGTAACCTTAAGTTTTCATGTGTATCAAGCAATGACATTCGAAAAATTAATGTTAGCAAAACGATCCATGCAAAAATCACTAAGCACACTATCATTAATGAATTGTCATCAACCCAAATAACATCAACACTTTTCACAAGCATCGCCGAAAGTAAAAAACATATACAACTCGATATTATGAGCAATATCCAAAATGGATATGCAGCATAAGTAAACCACCCTGGAAATAAACGAATAGATAGTGGTTGATCTGCGCCTTCCACTCTCCAGTTTGGCAAGACCAATTGAATACAACCATATGAAAGCCCCAACATTCTGCGTAAAACAACTACTTTCCGGCTTGCAAATGTTATGGCTCTTTGTCTATCAGCGAAATACTTGACGCTAATTAACACGAACATGGCCACAACTAATACAAGGACGAGAGGAACAGAATAGTTTGGTAGCACAGCATCAAACTTGGTTGTCAATTTTTCAGTAGAGCCAACAGCAAGAGATCCTAATGTAGCTGACGCTACTAAAGTTATATTTGATGCGTTAAGAAACACTCGTTCTTCAGATTCTAATGCTTTGGCTGCTACTTGGTACTCTTGGATAGCTATATCACGCTCGGAGAATTTGTACGTCGGATAGTGCTGCTTCCAACCATCATTTTGATCATCGCGAATCATTTAATATCCACAAATACTTTCATCACTATATTAATTAGAAAATATCACCCTCTTAAGCCAGGGCGCCAGCGTCGATGGAGTCCTGTTGGTTCTACTTGTTATCTGTTTTCTTCATTTTGAACGAAAACCGAGACGGCTCTAGTTTAAATAGTACATCCGATATTTCTAATCTAAACATGTCGTATTTTTGATGCCCTATACTTGAGCGCATCAATTGTGTAAGATTTTTGTATGCCAATATTTCTTGCTCTGTTTCTAGAGTTCCACCCTTATTCCAAAAATGAATCAACGCTTCGACTACCTCCACATTTCCACAAGTAACAATCCTGCTTTTAGCATCATTCAATGCAACTAGATCTGCACTTTCATTGGCACAACTTCCAAGTCGTCTCAAAACTGCAAGTCTTGATGCTGCAGATATAAAGTCTGAATAAGATTGGATTTGAAACTTCAAAAGCTCATTTTTTTTACTTCTTTTAGTTGCTAAAAAGTGTGCCAAGAAAGCCGCAATAACAGAGCTTATTAACGATATTAATATTGTCACAATCTCTCCTGAGCAATTAATTAAATAACTATACATCCCGGGAAATTATCGAATAATACAATGCCGAGCAATATTGTAAACTTGGACATATCTTACCTACGCATTATCTAGCCTATTCCTGCTAAGCTAATTGATATAGCTAATTGATTTGTCAGGCATTATTAGCATTACCGATGGACTATAACTCATCAGTCCACATCGCAGATCACGCAGAAGCAGGAGCACGAATAATCAAAGACTGAAATGATCCGCATCCAGGTGTGCGGGGAAGGTTTCGCGGTAACTGATCAGTTTTTCGTGGCTGAGCTGGACAGTGAACAGCCCGGCTTCGCTACCGGCATTCAGGAGCTCTTCGCCCTGGGGGGAGATGACCACGCTGTCGCCGCTGTAGGTGATGTCGTTATTGTCTTTTCCGATCCGGTTCAGGCCGGCCACGTAGCAGAGATTCTCTATGGCCCGGGCGGGCAGCAGCTTCCGCCAGTGCTGGCGCCGTTTTTCGGGCCAGTTGGCGACATAGAGCAGCAGGTCGAAATTGCTGTTGTTGCGACTCCAGACCGGGAAGCGCAGGTCATAGCAGATCAGCGGGCAGATGCGCCAGCCGTTGAGATTCACCAGCAGCCGTTCACGGCCCGGTTTGTAGTGGCGATGCTCTTCCGCCATGCGGAACAGGTGGCGTTTGTCATAGAAGGCGAAACTGCCGTCGGGTCGCATCCAGATGAGCCGATTGTAGTAGTGTCCATCCTCTTCAATGATCAGGGAGCCGGCCACCACCGCCCCGCTCTCCCGCGCCATGCGGGTCATCCAGTGAATGCTCTCACCGGTCATGGTTTCCGCCAGCTGGACGGAATCCATGGAGAATCCGGTGCTGAACATCTCCGGCAGCAGAATCAGGTCCGATGCCGGAGCCCGCGCAATCAGCGTTTCAAAGTGCTCCCGGTTGGCGTCCGGTGCCTGCCAGCGAATAGTGTCCTGAACCAGTGTTAGGGTTAGATCCTGCACAATAACTCCGCGGCTTGAGTAAGTGTTTCGTCCTCTTTGGCAAAACAGAAGCGCACATAACGCGCTGCTGTTGATTCTTTATAGAACACAGAGACCGGAATTGCAGCCACCCCTTTCTCCCGGGTCAGCCATTCGGCCATGGACAGATCGTCCCGGTCACTTATTTCACTATAATCCATCAGCTGAAAAAAGGTGCCCCGGGTGGGGGAAAATTTAAACCTGGAACCCGCCATCCGGTCACAAAACAGGTCCCGCTTGCGCTGGTAGAAGGCCGCCAGCTGCTGATGGTGCTGCGGGCAGGAGACCATGAAATCGGCCAGCGCGAGCTGGATCGGGGTGACCGCCACGAAGGTCACGTACTGGTGCACCTTGCGCAGCTCCGCCGTGAGGGCCGCCGGGGCGATGCAGTAACCGGTTTTCCAGCCGGTGACGTGATAGGTCTTGCCGAACGAGAACACCACAAAGGCGCGCGCCGCCAGCTCATCGTGTTGCAGCAGGCTCTGGTGGGTTTCCCCGTCATACACCAGATGTTCGTAGACCTCATCGGAGAGCAGCAGGATCTCGGTCTCCCGCACCAGCTCGGCCAGGGTTTCCAGATCGGCCGCCGACAGGGTTGCGCCGGTCGGGTTATGGGGCGAGTTGAGGATGATCATGCGGGTGCGCGGGTTGATGGTATCCTTGACCCGTTGCCAGTCGATGCCGAAGCCGGGCGGTTGCAGCGGCAGGTGGATGGCACGGCCCCCACTCAGCTCGATGGCCGGTTCGTAGCTGTCATAGGCGGGGTCGAACACAATCACCTCGTCCCCCGGCCGGACACAGGCGGTGATGGCGCAGTAGAGCGCCTCGGTGGCGCCGGGCGTCACGGTGACCTCCTGCCCCGCCGAAACCGGACGGCCGTAACTCTGCTCAACCTTGGCGGCTATCGCCTCTCGCAGGCTGGCCACCCCGCCCATGGGTGCATACTGGTTGTGCCCCTGCCGGATGTGATAATCGACCCGCTCCAGCAGTGCCTCCGGCGCACTGAAATCGGGGAATCCCTGACCCAGGTTAATCGCCTGGTGGCGGTTGGCCAGCTCACCGATCACGGTAAAGATGGTGGTGCCGACCGCGGGTAACTTGCTGTTGATGGTTATGCTCATAGTCTGGCCAGCTATTCAGGTGGATGGCCTAGTGTGCCAAATAGTCCTGGCAGGTGATAGCTGATCCGGCGGGGATTTGCCGGGTCATCTGGAATTATTTTCACGGAGACGCCAAGATAACAGCCGTCCACAGCGCTTTTCCGGCGCTTGGCGGAAGAGCCCATGGTGACTTTGCCCGCTTGACGTCTTTGCGACAGATTTATGAAATGATCGGATTATGAGAGAGATGCACAAAAACCCCCTGCTCGTCATTGAACAACTGTCGCACAGCTACCGCGAAGGGGGAGACAGCCGGCCCATCCTGAACGGTATCGACCTGCAGGTGACGGAACACGAATGTATCGCCCTGCTGGGCCGAAGCGGTTCCGGCAAATCCACCCTGCTGAACATGCTGGCCGGCATCGATACCCCGCAGGCGGGCCGTATTACGGTGCTGGGAGAGGATATCAATGCCCTTTCGGAACGGGACCGCACCCTGCTCAGACGCCGTCACATCGGCTTTGTCTACCAGTTCTTCAACCTGATCCCGACCCTGACCATTGCCGAGAACGTGGGCCTGCCGCTGGAACTTAACGGGGTCAGCGAACAGGAGATCAGTCGCCTGGTGGGACTGATCCTCTCCGATATCGGACTGGGTGATCGCTGGAACGCCTTTCCGGATCAGCTCTCCGGCGGCGAACAGCAGCGCGTCGCCATCGCCCGGGCACTGATCCATAACCCACCCATTGTGCTGGCCGATGAGCCCACCGGTAACCTGGATGCGGAGACCGGTGACCAGATCCTGGCCATCCTGCTTGGCCTGACCAAACAACTCAAACGCACCCTGATCATTGTGACCCACAGTCAGGAGGTGGCGGAGCGGGCCGATCGCATCTTCACCCTCAACAACGGCCTGTTAATCGAGCAGGGAGAGATCCGTTGCTAGGCTCCCGGCTCCGACGGGCCGGTTACCGGCACCAGCAGCGACACGTCTGGCAGTCGATCCTGTCGGTGCTGGGCATTGCCCTGGGGGTGGCGGTGGTGATGGCCGTGGGACTGGCCAACCAGAGCGCCAGCCGGGCCTTTGAAATCACCATGGAGCAGATATCGGGCCGGGTTTCTCACCAGATTATCGCCGGATCGACCGGCCTGCCGGAACAACTCTTCACCGACCTGAGACTCCGTTTCCCCGACCTGCCGAGCGCCCCGGTGGTGGAGGGGGTGGCCCGCATCGGCGACGAACAGCTCACCCTGCTGGGGCTCGACCCCCTGTCGGAACGGCCATTCAGAAACCTGACGCCCACGGGGAGGAGCGGCGTGCTGAATGAGCTGCTCACCAGCCGCGACGGGGTGCTGATTTCGGCCTACAGTGCCGCGCGACTCGGCCTGGCGGAGGGCGACCGCATCAGCCTGAACATCGGCGGCAGTCCCCGTGAGGCGCAGATCCTCGCCCTGTTCGGCCAGCCGGGAGAAGCGGCCCTGGATGGCGTACTGGTTACCGATATCGCCATTGCCCAGACGCTGTTGCAGCAGTTCGGCACGCTGGACCGGATCGACCTGGCGCTGGACCCGGAACAGGTCGCCCGTTTGCGTGACTGGCTCCCCGCCGGGGTCCGGCTGGTGGAGACCGAACGGCGTACCGCCGCCATGGCTGACATGAGCCAGGCATTTCAGACCAACTTGACCGCCATGAGCCTGCTGGCGCTGCTGGTGGGTGGTTTTCTGATCTACAACACCGCCACCTTTTCCGTCCTGCAACGGCGCCGCCAGTTCGGCATCATGCGCCTGCTTGGCGCCACCCGGAGCGAAGTGTTCCGGGCCATTCTGGCGGAACAGATGCTGATTGGGCTGGTCGGCACACTGGTGGGCATGGGAGCCGGTATTCTGCTCGCCCGGGAACTGCTCTGGCTGGTCACCCGCACCATTAACGATCTCTATTTCGCCCTGACCGTGAGCCAGCTCGACCTGTCGCCCCGGATCCTCCTGACCGGGACCCTGCTGGGCCTGGTCACCACCTTTATCGCCGCCTCCGTTCCGGCCTGGGAGGCGACCCGCTCCAGCCCCCAGAGTGTCAATCGCCGCTCGGTCATCGAACGGCGCAGCCACCGGGCGCTGCCCTGGCTGTTGCTGACCGGCGTGGCGGGCATGATCGGGGGCGTCCTGCTGGTGCAGGCATCAGAACGCAGCCTGCTGCTCGGTTTCGCCGCCCTGTTCTGTTTCATCATGGGCTACTGCCTGCTGGTGCCGACCCTGGTACCGCCCATCGCCCGCCTGCTGCAATACCCGCTGAAATGGCTGTTTGGCACCATTGGCCGGCTCGCCTCCCGGGGTATCGATGCCACCCTGAGCCGCACCGGCCCGGCCATTGCCGCACTCACCCTGGCCATCGCCGCCACCATCGGTATGGGCATCATGGTGGAGAGTTTCCGGGACACGGTCGGCCAGTGGCTGGCCCAGACGGTACAGGGGGACATCTATGTCACCGCGCCCCACAGCGCCTCCAAGCGCGCCTCCGCCCCCCTGCCGGCGGGTCTGCTGGAACAGGTACAGGCACTGCCCGGCGTGGCCGATCTGAGCAGCGGTCGTCATGTCACCCTGGAGGGCGATAGCGGCCCGGTCAACCTGCTCGCCATCGGACTGGCCAGCGGCAGCTATCGCGGTTTTCATTTCAAGGGGGAGACCCTGCCCGATCTCTGGGAGCGGTTCAGCAGTGGTGACCTGGTACTGATCTCCGAGCCCTACGCCTACCATAACCGGCTCCGGGTAGGCGACTCACTGGCACTGCTCGCCCCCAACGGAGTGGTCAACTTCACCATTGGCGGGATCTTTTTCGACTACGGTTCGGACCGGGGCCTGGTGGTCATGCCACGGGAGCACTATGCCAGACTGTGGCACGACGAACAGATCACCACCCTGGGCATCTACCTGCAGGCAGACCAACCGATCGAACCCCTGCTGACCCGCATCAAGCAGCTGACGGGTAAATCGGAACGTCCGCTCCAGGTACGGGCCAACCGGGAGATCCTGGAACAGTCACTGGAGATTTTCGACCGCACCTTTACCATCACCCGGGTGCTGCGCCTGCTGGTGATCGCGGTGGCCTTTGTCGGCATTCTCAGCGCCATGATGGCGCTGCAACTGGAGCGCGCCCGGGAACATGCCATCCTGCGCGCCACCGGCCTGACGCCGGGACAGCTGCTGGGCCAGGTGATTCTGCAAACCCTGTTGATGGGGTTGATGGCCGCCCTGCTGGCCATGCCGCTGGGCTGGCTGATGGCGGAGATACTGATCCATGTGATCAATCTGCGTGCGTTTGGCTGGAGCATGCCCAGCCAGCTCTCCCCCACCATCCTGGTGGAGGCGGTCGGCTTTGCGCTCATCGCGGCGCTGCTGGCCGGACTCTACCCCAGTCTGCGCATGGCACGTACACGGCCGGCCCTGGCGCTGCGCGAGGAGTAGTATGAAACGGTTCTGTTATTGGCTGCTGATTGTGATCCTCGCCGGTTGCAGCGAAAATCCGCCCCCGGAGGCGAAATTTTCCGCCACCCGCCTGCTCTCCAGTCTGGACCAGGCCGGCTTCGCCCGCGCCGTCGAACCCAGGCCATTCCGTTTCCCCCGGGATCACGGTGAACACCCAGAGTATCGCAACGAGTGGTGGTACTTCACCGGCAATCTCCACAGTGACAGCGGCCGCCAGTTTGGCTACCAGGTGACTTTTTTCCGCTTCTCCCTCAAACCACCAACCGGTGACAAGCGCGCGTCCAGCTGGGCCGACAACCCGGTCTGGATGGCCCATGTGGCCTTGACCGACAGTGCCGGCAAACGCCACCTGGCAAACGAACGTCTGGTGAGAAGCGGCCCCGGACTGGCGGGTGTGGAGAGCGAGCCGTTCCGGGTCTGGGTGGAGGATTGGCAACTGGCGGGCAACGGGACAGACTTTCCCTGGCATATTCAGATCGCCGCCCCGGAGTTCCAAATCGACCTGGAGCTGAGCGCCGATCCCGCAGTCGGTGTGGTACTGCAGGGCGACCAGGGCTTGAGCCAGAAAAGTGCCGAGCCCGGCAACGCCTCCTACTACTACTCCTATCCCCGTATGCCGACCCGGGGACAGATCACGCTGGATGGTACGACTGTGGCGGTGCAGGGAAACTCCTGGTTCGACCGGGAGTGGGGAACCAGCGCGCTGGCGGCCGATCAGACCGGCTGGGACTGGTTCTCGCTGCAACTGGGTGGCGGCGAGAGTCTCATGTACTACCAGTTGCGTGACAGCCAGGGAAAGCCGGACAGCTTCAGCGCAGGCACCCTGGTGTCGGCGCTTGGGGTGAAGAGAACATTAAGCCTGGATGATGTTGAACTGACCCCGGAACGCTGGTGGGAAAGTCCAACCGGCAGGCGTTACCCGGTCGAGTGGCGCCTGCACATCAGGTCGCTGAATCGCACCCTGCAGGTGAAGCCGGTACTCGACGACCAGGAGATGAACCTCAGCGTGCGGTACTGGGAAGGCGCCGTGGAGGTATACGAGCAGGGGCAACTGGCCGGCCGGGGTTACCTGGAGATGACCGGTTACTGAACCCCTGTCGCTGTGCGACACCTGCAATCCGATGGCATGGAAAAACACCACATACTCTTGATATCAAAATCTCGCTACAGGCTCTTGAAATCAAATTCGGCTGTCCCTAACTCATAGTCAAGTGGATGCCACTTGGGTCCACGAAACCGTGTGGTTCAACTGAACACACAAGATCGAAAATATCGCTTGAGTAACGAGGATATCAATCATGAGAGCTTACGACCTATCTCCCCTGTTCCGCAGCGCCATCGGCTTTGATCGACTGGCCAACACCCTGGAATCGATTCATAACGCCAATACCAGTGGCGGCTACCCGCCCTACAACATCGAGTTGATGGATGAGGACCACTACACCATCACCATGGCGGTAGCCGGTTTCACCACTGACGACCTGGAGATCGAAATCAGGCAGAACATTCTGCATGTCGCCGGCCATAAGCCGGAAGAGGATCAGTCCAACCGGACCTTCCTGCATCGCGGCATTGCCAATCGCGACTTTGAACGCAACTTCCAGCTGGCGGACCACATTCGTGTGGAGAACGCCACCATCGAGGATGGCATGCTGGAGATAAAACTGGTCAGGGAGATTCCGGAAGAGATGAAACCGCGCCGGATCGAGATCCAGAAGCGCAGCGGAAACGTCATTGAAAGCAAGGTAGAGGCGGCCTGATCCGTCCAGCCGGGCCCGGTCACAGCACCGGGCCCGGCTATTTTGTGCCCAGATGTTTCAGGTAGATGGCTATTTTCGCCTGCTCCTGCCGGGACATCTTTTCAAACACCGGCATGGCCCGTCTCTGCTCCGAAGCCGTCTCTATTTTGTGCATAATCTCCACCACTGAAAGATCGGTATAGCGGTTAGCTGGCACCCCCTTAAGAAAGGCACCGCTGCCATCCGCTTTATGGCAGGGCGCGCAGTGATAATCGAACAGTTCCCGACCGATTTTCAGATCAGGGTGGTCATGCTGATCAACATCACAACCAACAGGCAGAACCAACAACAGCAGCGATATGACCACCCGATTCCGACCCATTACGCCCCTCCTGTTTCCCCAAAATTGTGACACTTTCAGGGCATAAACCCTTCCTTTGGTTAATCAACCGGACAGTGCTGTCCGGAAAAATCCGACTTTCGTTCACCAATAATAGCACCACTACTTTTATTCCCTTGATATCAATCAGTTACGTGAAATTTTTGTTTCAAAAATACTTCAGTATCATCCCTGCCAGCCGCCACTAAGACCGGGCACTGAGTAAACCGTTGAAACAGTAGTCCAGCATCTCCAAAGCTGTGCCTTGAGGAGATATCCCGAATGACTCTGGTCACGAAGTCCATAAAAAATGAAAACCAATCAACTATCTCTCTTACCCCCCCTACTCCCGGAGGTAACAAAATGAATCTGTTCAATAAAATATCCATCAAGGCACGACTCATCTTCCTGGTCACATTTGCAGTACTGCAACTGGCAACGCTTGGCCTGCTCAGTATCAGCGCCATGAACAGCGCCGAATCGGGCCTGAAAAGCGTTTATGAAGAACGGATGATCCCCGCCGGGCAGCTGAGTAAAATCATCGATTTGATGCGCGCCAATCACAATCAACTGCTGCTGGCTCTGCAACACTCGCCGGATTCCCATACATTGGCCATGCATAATCATCCGGTTACCAAACATATAGAGACGGTTGAAAACAATATCGCCACCAGCAACACGCTATGGCAGACGATTCTGAAATCCCAGATGACACGGGAAGAGAATGTTCTGGCAAATGATTTTGCCAACAAACGGGCCAGCTTCGTGCAGAACGGACTGGTTACGGTTGCCAGCCTGATCCGGAGCGGTAAGTATGAAGAGGCCAACCTGCAGTTACTAAACCAGACCGGCCCTACCTTTGCAGCGGCCTATGCAGCAGCGGAAAAGTTGTGGCAACGGCAACGGGATGTGGCTAAAGCCACTTACGAGAATACCGAGCAGGAGAACATCTTTGTACAGAACAGCGCCATGGCTCTGATGATTGTTGGCGTCATCCTGCTCGGCCTGCTGGCCCTGATCACGATCAGGGGCATCAGCACGGCGGTTACCCACCTGACTGAGACCTCCCGGCAATTGGCGGCGGGCAACCTGACGGTCCACAACCACTATGATTCCCACGACGAACTGGGCGACATTGCCGACGCCTTCAATACCATCTGTGACAAGTTCAGAGCCGTGGTGAAGGAGCTGGGCGGCACCACCATACAACTCGCCGCCGCCGCCGAAGAGACCTCAGTCATCACCGGCGAGTCCAGCATTCGTATCAAGCAGCAACAGTCTGAAACCGCACAGGTGGCCACGGCAATGACCGAAATGACTGCCACGGTGCAGGATGTGGCGCGCAACGCCGCCGAGGCGGAGCAGTCAGCCCTGCAGGCAGACAGCCTGACCACCGATGGCCGCACGGTCGCCGGAAAGGCGCTGAATGCAACCCGTGAACTGGCGGACGAGGTGGAGCGGGCCGCGCAGGTGATTCACAACCTGGAAGCCGACAGCAACAACATCGGGGGTGTTCTGGATGTTATCCGGGGTATTGCGGAACAGACCAACCTGCTGGCACTCAATGCGGCCATCGAGGCGGCGCGGGCCGGAGAACAGGGTCGTGGGTTTGCCGTGGTGGCCGACGAGGTACGCACCCTAGCGGGCAGAACCCAGGAGTCGACCCAGGAGATTCAGTCCATGATTGAACGCCTGCAACAGGGCACCCGGGAGGCGGTGACGGCCATGCAGAAAGGCCAGGAGAAGGCGGAAAACAGCCTTGCGCAGGTGGAGCAGGCCGACCAGGCGCTTGAAGAGATCAACCAGGCGGTCTCCCGTATCAAGGATATGAACACCCAGATCGCTACCGCGGCCGAGGAGCAGGGTGCGGTGGCCGAGGAGATCAATCGCAACATCGTCTCGATCAATAATCTCTCTGTTCAGTCCGCCCAGGGGGCGGAACAGACCGCGGTTGCCAGCACCCAGCAGGCCCATCTGGCGGCCGATCTGCAGGCCATGGCAGAGAAATTCCGCACTTGAGGTAATCCGGATGATGCGGGTCGAGTGCCCTCGGCCCGCATCTGCGGACGTCAAGGCACGCGCTTATCTGCGCCGGCACGCTGTACGGATCATCCCGGCCTCACCAAAGGCCCGCTTCAGGCAACCCGGATCCGTACCACTTTCATCACTTCCCATTCCATACCCGCCACCAGTTCGGTGGCCGGATAGCAGGTGATATTGACCCGCTGTCCCTGGAGTGATTTGTAGCGCCGTTTGCGCTTGTAGATAAAGGGCACGCTCTGCCCCTCGATCATCAGGGTGTTGATAATCCACTCGCCCTGCTCACGCTGCACGTGGGAGGCCACCTTGAGCATGTCGGCCTGGGTCAGTTTCTGGTGTTTCTTTAACAGTTTATCGACAGATGATGGCATGCGGTCTACTCAATTTCCGGCCGGGCTTATCCACGTAACGGCAAACAGTACCGATGGCCTATTGCCGTGGTGGCATGACGCAACTCTCGCCCGCACAGCCGCTCACCTCGATAGTAACATGACCCACCGAATGGATATCCTGGATCAACGCCTTGTAATGCTCCGGATCTCTGGGCTCATGGGTCACCAGGGAGACGATGACGCCATAGCTGCCCGGTGCCAGTTGCCAGATATGCAGATCCACAATGCGGTTGTCCGACTCCCCTTCGATGGCATCGGTAATGTGCCGAACCAGCTCCTCACTGGGTACGGAATCGAGCAGCACACCGCTGGTATCCTTGAGCAGCCCGATACTCCAGCGGGTAATCAGCACCGCCCCCACCATGCCCATCAGCGCATCCATCCAGACCCAGCCGAAATACTTGCCGGCAAACAGGGCCACAATGGCCAGCACCGAGGTCAGCGCATCAGCGATCACATGCAGATAGGCGGCGCGCAGGTTCTGGTCATCGTGGTGGTGATGGTGATCCCCGGCATGATGGTGGTGGTGATGTCCGGCCGCCCCGCCATGCAGCAGCCAGGCACTGAGCAGGTTAACCAGCAGCCCCAGAACGGCCACCAGAATCGCTTCATTGAAACGAATGGTCTCCGGCGCCAACAGGCGATGCACCGACTCCACCCCCATCAGCAGAGCCACCATCACCAGGGTAATGGCGCTGGCAAAACCACCCAGGGCGGTGACCTTGCCGGTACCGAAACTGAAGCGCGGATTGTGCGCATTCTGCCGGGCATAACGGTAGGCGAACAGGGAGATACCCAGGGCCGCCACATGGGTACCCATGTGCCAGCCATCCGCCAACAGGGCCATGGAGCCGAACAGGTAACCGGCCGCGATCTCCACCACCATGGTCACCGCCGTCAACAGCACCACCAGCCGGGTACGGCGCTCCCCTTCCGAGGTATCCATATTGAAATCATGGTCGTGACGCCACTGGTCCAGCGAGTGGGTATGCATATCTAATCCCGGGCTATACAAAAACAGATGGCTCGGATTATAGGGCGTTGCGTGAGTGGGAACACCCCTTGCCTGGCAGGTAATTAGTGTGACCGTTCCGCCTATCGGCATCCCTGGTGTGCGTGGAAATAGGCGTGTAATTGTCTGAACCGCGCTACGGCGCGTTTTGTCACGGACCGGGCAGGAAATCCAGTCCGCCCCGGACGAGCCGCCTTCTTGGTGTATAATGTTCCACTCTGCAGGCAGGTTTTTATCGCTCGGGACATCGCATGACGCTGGAAGATCAACTTATCAAAGTCGCTACCGGATTGGCATTTATCATACCCGGCATCCTGCTGTTGCGCTGGTGGCTGACCCGTTCCACAGGCTCTCCCGAGGAGTGGGCCGAGTATCACATCAAAATACTTGAGCAGAAACATGCCCGGGGAGAGATTGATGACGAGACTTACCGCACCCGGCTGAACGAATTGCAGAGCGAATAACGGCAACCGCCCTTCAGTACACTGGCATCCGGCCACGCGATGGCCGTGCGTCAGCCTGGCACGTCACCCCTCAACAACCAACCAGGAGCAATCTGTTTGCATGGCAGAGCATCCAATACTCTTTACTATTTTTCTGATTTTCTCCGGCGCCGCCGTGTTTGCCACCCTGGCACTCTATGCGCGCCAGGCACTGCTGATCTCCTATATCCTGCTGGGCGTGCTGCTCGGCCCCTCTGCCATCGGCCTGGTGGACGACAGCGATCTGGTGCGGGACATGTCCAGTATCGGCATCATGTTCCTGCTGTTTCTGATGGGCCTGGAACTTAATCCCCGCGAACTGCTGCTGTTACTGAGAAAGACCACCACCGTGACCCTGCTGAGTTCCGCCCTGTTTGCCCTCAGTGGCGGACTGGTTGCCTGGCTGTTCGGGTTCTCCCTGCAGGAGTCGCTGATTGTCGGCGCCGCCATGATGTTTTCCAGCACCATCATCGGCCTGAAACTGTTACCCACCACGGTGCTGCATCACCAGCACACCGGAGAACTGGTGATCAGTATTCTGCTGTTTCAGGACCTGATCGCCATCCTGCTGCTGCTGGTGATGAAAGGGGGAAGTGGTAACGATTCACCCCTGCTGGAGGTGATCAAACTGGGCCTGGCACTGCCGTTCCTGATCGGGGTTTCGGCACTGTTCGTAAAGTTTGTCTTCTTCCCCCTGATGAAGAAGTTCGACACCATCAAGGAGTACATATTCCTCATCACCATCGGCTGGTGTCTCGGCCTGGCCCAGGCCGCCACCGCGCTCGGGCTGTCCCATGAAATCGGCGCCTTTATCGCCGGTATATCCCTGGCCACCAGCCCCGTGTCGTTTTTCATATCGGAAAACCTGAAACCGCTGCGCGACTTCTTCCTGGTGCTGTTTTTCTTCTCCCTGGGTGCCGGATTCGATCTGCACATGCTGGATGATGTGCTGCTGCCGGCACTGCTGATTGCCGCCACCATGCTGTTGCTAAAACCGGTCATCTTTGCCCGCCTGCTGCGCAGCGTGGGTGAAGACAGCACCCGCTCAACCGAGGTGGGTGCCCGGCTCGGGCAGCTGAGCGAATTCTCCCTGCTGCTGGCGGTGCTGGCCTGGGAGAGTGAACTGATCGGGCTGAAGGCCTCTTACCTGATTCAGCTGGCCACCCTGCTCACCTTCCTGGTCTCCACCTACCGGGTGCTGTTCAAGTATCCGACCCCCATGGCCCTGTCGGAAAAACTGCGCCGGGACTAGTTGGGATCGCGTTTAAAATCCGGCCCGGCCTAGTGGCTCACACGCCCAGCACCTCCCCGTCATCACTCAGGTCGATACGATGGGCCGCCGGGCTGGCGGACAGCCCCGGCATGGTGACGATATCCCCGGTCAATGCCAGCAGGTAACCGGCTCCGGCGGAGATGCGTACCGACTCCACCGGCAGCTCAAAGTCAGCCGGGTGCCCTACCCGGGTGGGATCGCTGCTCAGGGAGAGATGGGTCTTGGCGACACAGATAGGCAGTTTGTCATAGCCCAGGGCACGAACCCGCTCCAGGTCTTTGAGCGCTGTCCGGCTGAATACCACTTCCCTGGCCCCATAAATGGTTCTGGCCACCGCCTCGATCTTCTGCTCCGGCGCCGCCTCCAGTTCATACATAAACCGGACTGGCGGCTGGGGCCGGTTGGCCGCCGCCAGCACCACCTCCGCCAGCGACTCACTGCCTGCCCCACCCTGGCTGAATCCGTCAAACCGCGCCACCGCCAGCCCCTGGGCACGACAGTCCGCCTCGATGGCGGCCAGGTCGGCCTCCGCCTCATCGGCAAAGCGGTTGATGGCGATAACCGGTTCAAAGCCAAACGCCCGCACGCTCTCCACGTGGTGATAGAGATGGGCCATCCCGGCACGGATCTCGTCAACCGTGCCGGCGGATGTCGGTTTGCCGCCGCCATGAAAGCGCAGTGCGCGGGCGGTGACCACCAGCACCACGGCACTGGGCCAGAGCCCGGCACTACGGCACTTGATATCAAAGAATTTCTCCGCCCCCAGGTCAAAGCCGAATCCGGCCTCGGTGATGACGTAATCGGAGCGGGCCAGGGCGTGCCGGGTGGCGATAACACTGTTGCAGCCGTGCGCTATATTGCCGAACGGTCCGCCGTGCACCAGCGCCGGCACCCCTTCGGTGGACTGCACCAGGTTGGGCAGTATGGCGTCCTGGAGCAAGGCGGCCATGGCGCCGGTGGCCTTGAGGCTGGCCGCCGTAACCGGCCCCCCCTGGCGGTTGAAGCCCACCAGGATTTTGCCCAGGCGCCGTTTCAGATCAGGCAGATCGGTGGCCAGGCAGAGAATACCCATCACCTCCGATGCGGCGGTGATATCAAAGCCGGTCTCCCGCGGCACCCCGTTCAAGCGGCCGCCCAGGCCAATCACCGCCTGTCGTAACGCCCGGTCATTCACATCCAGTACGCGACGCCAGAACACCTGCCGATGCTCCAGATCCAGCTCACTATGGAAATGCACCGCGTTATCCACCAACGCGGCCAGCAGATTGTGGGCGGCACCGATGGCGTGCATATCACCGGTAAAGTGCATGTTGATACGGGTTGAGGGTTCCAGCTGACATTGACCGCCGCCGGCGCCTCCCCCCTTGATACCAAAGATCGGCCCCAGCGAAGGCTCCCGCAGCGCCAGCGCCACCCGGCTGCCCAGTCGCTGCATCCCCTGGGCCAGGCCGATAGAGACCGTGGTCTTGCCTTCTCCACCCCGGGTGGGATTGATCGCCGACACCAGCACGATGCGACCCTTCGGCCGATCGGCATCCTGTTTCAAGGTGGCCAGGCGAACCTTGGCCATCTGGTCGCCGTAGGGCATCAGGTCGGCAGCAGAGAGTTCAAGCCGGTCGGCAATTTCCTGAATCGGTCGCATGGACAACTCCTTTCTGCGCTGGGTGGCTGTTCTGCTCCTATTAAAACACAAGCCCGCCAGGTCCCGGCACCGGCAGGCAGGGAAATCCGCTGTGTCCCTGCCGGAACAGCACGCCCGGATGTTTCACCGTGCCAGAGATGGGGGCGGCCCATGGGCGGGTCGACAAAAAACAGTCTTTGCGGGGCCAATTGGCATGGAAAAGGATGGCAATCTGGTGGCAAATTCCTTATCCTTCCGCCATGTTGCGCCGCATCATGACGGCGCTCGCAACCCTGACAAGAGCGATTATGCTAAGAAGTATCTATATCGCCGGCGCAGAGCCCGGCAGCGGTAAATCAATCGTCGTCCTGGGCATGATGGAGATGCTCAGCGCCATCACCAAGCGCGTCGGCTTTTTTCGTCCCGTTGTCCCGGAGAATGGTGGCAGTGACAACCTCACCCACCTGATCACCCGGCGCTACAACATCGATCTGCCGTCCAGTTCCCTGTATGGCTGTACCGATGAAACCGCCCGCAACCTGCTGGCCGAAGGGCGTTACGCCGAGCTGCAGAAGCAGATCATGGCCAAGTACAAGGTGGTGGAACAGCAGGTCGATCTGATGATCTGCGTCGGCACCGACTTCTCCGACGTCACCTCGGCCCTGGAACTGGACTTCAATGCCGACCTGGCCAATAACCTGGGTTGCCTGCTGATGCCGGTCATCAAGGGTTATGGTCGATCCGCCCACGAAACCGTCGACGCGGTGCGGGTACTGGAAGAGTCCCTGCAGAATCGTGGCTGCGAACTGCTGGCGGCCATTGTCAACCGAGTGGATCCGGACAAGATCGACCAGGTGACCGCCGAGCTGACCGTCTCCTCCATGCCGTCGCTGCCCTTCTACGTGCTGCCGGAACACCGCACCCTGGAAAAACCGACCGTGGGCGAGATCGGCCGCTCCCTGAAGATCGAGTGCCTGAACGGTGACCATGAGTCACTCAACCGGGAGGTGAGCAACTACAAGGTCGCCGCCATGGAGATCCCGAACTTCCTGGATAACATCGAGGAAGACAGCCTGGTCATCACCCCGGGGGATCGCTCCGATATCATCCTCACCACCCTGGCGGCGGATGTCTCCAGCCGCTATCCCAAGATCGCCGGCCTGTTGCTCACCGGCGGCCTGGCACCGGCCCGCCAGGTCACCCAGTTACTGGACGGACTGAACAAGACCCGCATGGCGATCCTGAGCGCTCCCTGGGACACGTTCTGCACCGCCCTGAAAGTTAATGAAGTGGAGGGCAGCATTCTGCCCTCTGATGACCGCAAGATCGCCGCGGCACTGGGCATTATGGAGAAACACGTCAACTCGGAAGAGCTGACCGCACGGATTTCCGTCAGCCCGACCCGCCGCAAGACGCCGTTGATGTTTGAATACGAGATGATTCAGCGGGCCAAGTCGGTACGCAAACACATTGTGCTGCCGGAAGGGTTCGATGAGCGTGTCCTGCGGGCGGCAGAGATCCTGCTGCTGCGCGAGGTGGTGGACATCACCCTGCTTGGATCGGAAGAGAAAATCCAGCAGCGGATCAGCCAGCTGGGGCTGAATCTGCAGGGCGTAAAAACCATCGATCCGCGCACTTCACCGTTGCGCCAGACTTTTGCCGACACCTACTTCAAACTGCGCCAGCACAAGGGTATCTCGGAACAGATGGCCTACGATGCCATGGCCGACGTCAGCTATTTCGGCACCATGATGATCCATCACGGCTATGCCGACGGCATGGTGTCGGGCGCCGCCCACACCACCCAGCACACCATCCGACCGGCCTTTGAGATCATCCGCACCAAGCCGGGCTGCTCGCTGGTCTCCAGCGTCTTCTTTATGTGCCTGGAGGACAAGGTGCTGGTGTATGGTGACTGCGCTATCAACCCCAATCCCAATGCCGCACAGCTGGCCGATATCGCCATCAGCTCTGCCGGCACCGCCGCCATGTTCGGCATTGAGCCCCGGGTGGCCATGCTCTCCTACTCCACCGGCGTCTCCGGCAAGGGTGACGATGTGGAGTCGGTGCGCGAGGCGGTAACCATTGCACGTCGCCTGCGGCCGGATCTGAAACTGGAAGGCCCGATCCAGTACGATGCCGCCATCGATCCGGGCGTCGCCCGTTCCAAAATGCCGGACAGTGAAGTGGCCGGCCAGGCCACGGTATTCATCTTCCCGGACCTCAATACCGGCAACAACACCTACAAGGCGGTGCAACGCTCCGCCAATGCGGTAGCCATCGGCCCGGTCATTCAGGGTCTGAACCGACCGGTCAACGACCTCAGTCGCGGCTGCACGGTGACCGATATTGTCAACACCGTCGCCATTACCGCCATCCAGGCCCAAGAGAGTGACCAACCGGAGACGCCAACGTGACTATTCTGGTGATCAATGCGGGCAGCTCGTCAGTCAAGTACCAGCTGTTCGATATGCAACAACAGTGCGCCCTGGCCACCGGTCTGATCGACCGCATCGGGGAACCCCATTCGCCGGTGGCCAGCCACCAGCAGGCGCTGGAGCAGATGGTTGAACATCTGAGATCGAGCGGTCACCTGACCTCTCTGGATCAATTGACCGCCATCGGCCATCGCGTGGTACATGGTGGCGAGCAGTTCAGCCAGCCGACCCTGATCGACGCCGATGTAATCCAGGCCATTCGGGATGTGGTGCCCCTGGCCCCACTGCACAACCCGGCCCACCTGAAGGGGATCGAGGTCATGCAGAGCCTCTGCCCCACCATTCCCCAGGTGGCCGTATTTGATACCGCCTTCCACCAGACCATGCCGGACTATGCATTCCACTACCCGTTGCCGGTGCGGTTCTACGAAGAGTACCGGGTCCGCCGTTACGGCTTTCACGGCACCTCGCACCACTACGTGGCCAAGCAGGCGGCCGCATATCTGACCACCCCCATCGAGTCGCTCAACCTGATCACCCTGCACCTGGGCAACGGTTGCAGCGCGGCCGCTATCCAGGCCGGCCGCTGTATCGACACCAGCATGGGCATGACGCCCCTTGAGGGGTTGATGATGGGAACCCGCTGTGGCGATATTGACCCGGCACTCCATTTCTTCCTGTTGCGGGAAGCGGGCCTCAGCCCGGAACAGCTGGAGAAAATCCTTAACAAGGAGAGTGGCCTTAAGGGGGTGTGTGGCTCCAGCGACATGCGCGAGGTGACTGAACTGGCTTCCCAGGGCAACGATCGCGCCAGGCTCGCCCGGGAGATGTTCGCTTATCGGATCAAAAAGACCATCGGCAGCTACTACGCAGCACTCGGCCGGGTGGATGCGATCATCTTTACCGGTGGTATAGGTGAGAATGCGGTGAAGCTGCGGCGTCTCATCTGCACCGGGCTGGAGGGCCTGGGCATCTGTATCGCGCCGGAAAGCGCCGATGCATCAGGCCAGATCCAGGCCCTGCACAGCGCCGATTCCCGGGTACAGATCCTGACCATCCCCACCAACGAGGAGCTGGAGATCGCCCGTTGCGCCCAGCAGCTCGTCGGTGGAACAGAAGACTGAAGCGGCGCCAGGGGCTAGAATCAGATCATGGATGATCATACCGCCACCATAGTTGCAGCAATGGAACAGGCCGCCATGTCCGGGTTGTGCCGCGATGGCCAGCTGGAGATCGGCATGCAGGTGGCCCGGACTATCCACCCGGATATGAGCGAGCCCGAGCTGCTGGCCATCGCCGAGGCGGTCTACAAGCGCACCCTGGACAGCGAGTAACACCCTGGACTGTCAGGGTTACGTCCGGAAAACCAGCACCGCGTCCTCGAATAACCAGGAACCGACAGATCAATCCGCCCCCTCCTCCGGCAAATCCCCCCAGGTCAGGGCGTGGGGATCAAACCCGCTCTGCAGGGTCGGTTTGATCACCTGGAAATAGGGTGAAATATCAAAATCCCGAGGTGTGAACAGGCTGTAGTGGCGTATATGGAGCATCTCCTCATAGCAGGCATCACAGCCATGATCTGCCGCTTTGCCCGAGCTGATATCCGGCAGTATCGGATAGCGCACCGACTGGTAGGCCTGGGCGACCAGGGAAGAGCAGATCGCCCGGGTCGGATCTCCACTGCCCAGCGCCAGCATGCGGCGGCGCCAGCGGGACGGCACGGGTGGCGTCTGTATCAGGTAGCGCGCCAGGTCGATAATATTTTTCAGATCGTACTGGTGGCCAATCCTGGCTTCCGCGTAGGCCACCACCCTTTCGATCTCCGCCGGCGTGAGGCCGACCGGCCGGCAGATTCGGGTATGCAGATTCCAATAGTTACTCAGGGGAACCCGCCGCACCCCTTCCAGCACATCGGCCTCCAGCAACTCTCCGCCGGGATCCGTGGAAACATAGAGCGCCGCATGTGACCAGGTGGACTGGGTCAGGTATTTAACCGCCGTACTGAACCGACTGGAACCCTCCACCAGCAGCACATCGCCCTTGCGCAGGGTGGAGGCCAACCGGTCCGCCGGGCAGGTGGCGGGACGTGCCGCAAGCTTGCTCGGCCGGTTCAGATAGTGGGCCAGGCCACGACCAATCCATTGCAAAAGATTCACCCATTACCCCCGTTTTGCGTTCATCCCATCCTGGCCATCGGCGGCAGTCCCAATCCCGTTAACGCCGCCATACATAAGCTGCAGCTTACCCTGACGGTAATATTAATAAATTAGAAAAGACTACTTGATTATAGTATGCTGTGCAGCGCAACATCAGCGCCCGCTAATCCGCTCTGGATGCTGAAGAATCAATAACTTGCAACACCTATCTGCTTGTCTGGTCACCAGCCTGGAAGGCGCGCAGCGTTCCTTCCGGCACAGGTCGTGATCAGGGTCGCGTGCCCGGCGGATAGTACAACCCACTTGTCCCGGTAGATCCACGGACTGGCTTTGACACGAGGTAATCACAAAGAATAGATGCGTATTTCGGCACTGCAACCCGGATGGAGCTTCCTGTTCCCGTTCACCCAATGGCTTCCCAACATCAAGCGAAACGACCTGCGCGACGACCTGATCGCAGCCCTCACCGGGGCCATCGTGGTACTGCCACAGGGCGTCGCCTTTGCCACCATCGCCGGCATGCCGCCCGAGTATGGTCTTTACGCAGGCATGGTGCCGGCCATTATCGCCGCCCTGTTCGGCTCCTCCAGACACCTGGTATCCGGACCCACCACCGCCGCCTCGGTGGTACTCTTCTCCTCCCTGTCGATCTACGCCACCCCCGGTAGTGCCGATTACGTCACCCTGGCGCTCACCCTCACCTTCATGGTGGGTGTGTTCGAGCTGGTGCTGGGCCTGGCCCGCATGGGCGCACTGGTCAATTTCATCTCCCACTCGGTGGTGATCGGCTTCACAGCCGGCGCCGCGGTATTGATCGCCGCCAAACAGCTGAAGTACTTCTTCGGACTGGAGATGGACAGCGGCGGACATCTGCACGAGATTGCCTTCAACTTTGCCCTCCATGTGCCGGAGATCAATCCCTGGGTTACCAGCATTGCCCTGATTACCCTGCTGTCCGGTATTGCGTTCAAGCGCTGGCTGCCGCGCATACCCTACATGATCGCCGCCATGCTCATCGGCACCCTGGTATCGGTGGTGCTGAACTACCTGTTCGGACAGGATGCCACCCACATCTCCACCGTTGGCGCCCTGCCGGCCACCCTGCCACCGCTGTCGGCACCGGACCTGTCACTGCAACACATCAAGGATCTGGCCCCCACCGCGCTGGCGGTGACCCTGTTTGCCCTCACCGAGGCGGTTTCCATCGGCCGCTCCCTGGCGGCCCGGGGCGGTTACCGGATCAATGGTAACCAGGAGTTCATCGGCCAGGGCCTGTCCAACATCGCCGGCTCCTTCTTCTCCGGCTATGTGGCCACCGGCTCATTCAACCGCAGTGGTCTGAACTACCAATCCGGCGCCAAAACACCGCTGGCCGCCGTCTTTGCCGCCCTGATGCTGATGATCATCGTGCTGCTGGTGGCGCCCTATGCGGCCTTCCTGCCCAAGGCTGCCATGGCGGGCATTCTGTTTCTGGTGGCCTGGGGCCTGATCGACTTCAAGGAGATCGGCCATGTGCTGAAATCCTCCAAGCGCGAGAGTGCCGTGCTGCTGGTGACCATGCTCAGTGCGGTATTCCTGGAGCTGGAATTTGCCATCTTTGCCGGCGTGCTGCTCTCGCTGGTGCTCTACCTGGAGCGGGTTTCCAAGCCCAATATCGTTACCCGGGTGCCGGATCCGCGCCTGTACAAACACGCCTTCTCCTCCGATCCGGATCTGCCGGAGTGCAAGCAGCTGAAGATTCTGCGTATCGACGGTTCGCTGTTCTTTGGCTCGGTCAATCATCTGCAGGAGCAGTTTGACCGGATTCGCGCCAACTACCCGGAAAAGAAGCATCTGGCCATTATCGCCAGCGGCATCAACTTTGTTGACCTGCAGGGTGGCCATGCCCTGGTGGAAGAGGCCCAGCGTCGCCGGGATGCGGGTGGCAGGCTCTACCTGATCAACGTCAAGGAGCGGCTGTGGGACGAACTGGAGCGGAGCGGCGAACTGGAAGTGATTGGCGACCGGAATATCTTTCAGTCGAAAAACGCGGCTATCCACGCCATCTACCAGAAGCTGGACAAGTCGGTGTGTGCCGGTTGTAAGCAGCACATCTTCCAGGAGTGCGACGGCAAACCCTGACCTGAACTCCGGCGCGGCGGGAAACGCCGGCCCCGGTTCAATCCGGATGGCCGGCTCCCGCTGCCCCCGGCATTCCCAATCCCTAAGTACGCCGCCTGGGCGCCTTTAAAATCCCATTAATACGGTTACTGAACAGGCTTCCGGGCTCGCGCCATAAGTAGCAGTTTGCGCTACCCGCAAATTTATAAATTAGAACGACCATACCATTTACGGTATCTTTTCAGCGCAGTACGTCAGCTACTGCTGATACTCGTTCCAGAAACCCAATAATCAATCGCTTATCCCACCAGACGACCTGGAGAACATGCTCCACACCGCCTGTCGGGTGCGGTTTCACTTGTATCGGTGATCGGCACCGCCGTGACACCGGGAACGGGAAACTGCCACAACAGGGGTGCCGCAACCCCGGGGCAGTCAGTTTTACCAATCCAACATAGCAGTTTTAGGGAGCCGATATATGAACACGCTGGCCGATGAGGAGCAGACAGTCTCTCAGACAGGGGGACTGCCCTGGAAACAGATCATCTCTGCCGGACTCTTCCTGTGTGCCGCCATACTACTCGCCATGAGTGTCCCCTCCATCGAGATCGCCTGGGTCAGCGCCCTGCTGCTGCTTACCATTTACCTGTTCGCCTTCGAGGTTGTCGGGGTGGATGTGGCCGCCATTGTGATCATGGTACTGCTGGGGCTCACCTCCCTGGCCGCCCCCCTGATGGGATTGAGCGCCGGGCTGGTGGATACCCAGCACCTGTTTGACGGTTTCAGCTCCAATGCCGTGATCTCCATTATCGCGGTGATGATTATCGGCGCCGGCCTGGACCGCACCGGCATCATGAGCAAGGTGGCCGCCTTTATTCTCCAGATAGGCGGCAAGACCGAGGGGCGTATCATCCCCATCATCTCCGGCACGGTGGCCATCATCTCCTCGTTCATGCAGAACGTGGGCGCTGCTGCCCTGTTCCTGCCGGTGGTCTCCCGTATTTCGGCCCGGGCCGACCTGCCCATGTCACGCCTGCTGATGCCCATGGGCTTCTGCGCCATCCTTGGCGGCACGGTCAGCATGGTGGGCTCATCTCCGTTGATTCTGCTCAATGACCTGATCGCCACCTCCAACAGCGCCCTGCCCGAAGCGCAGAAGATGGAGGCCTGGAGCCTGTTCTCGGTCACCCCCATCGGGCTCATGCTTGTGGCCACCGGGGTTATCTATTTTGTCCTGGCCGGTCGCTTCGTGCTGCCCGCCACCAAGAGTGAAAGCAGTACCACGGCAGCCGGTGCCTTGCAGTACTTCCGTGATCTTTATGGAGTCAGCTTCAGCCTGTTTGAGCTGGTGGTTCCGGATGACAGTGAGCTGGTGGGCAAACAGCTGGATGATATCGAGACGCTGTACAAGGTGCGGGTCATCGCCAACAAACGCCCCGGCGGCGAGAGCCAGGTGGGGCCCGGAACCCTGGCCCGCGACACGGCTATCGAGAACGGCATGGTCCTGGGAGTGATTGCCGAGTCCCGTAACATCGACCACTTCGTCGAAACCTTCGGCCTCAAGAAGCGCAATGAGCTGCGTACCTTTACCGAATCCCTGGCCGCCACCAAGGCCGGTATCGCCGAGGTACTGATCCCCCCCGGCTCCAAACTGATCGGCAAGAGCGCCCGTGACGTGTGGATGCGCAAGGTCTACGGCATCGCCATGATCGCCCTGCACAGGAATGGCGAAACCATGCGGGAGGGGGACGACATCCGCAGCATCCCGTTCGTAGCCGGTGATACCCTGGTCGTCCACACCACCTGGGAGGCACTGGCGCGTCTGGAGAAGGATCGCAACTTCGTGGTGGTGACCACCGAGTACCCCCGTGAGGAGCTGCGCCCGCACAAGGTGGGCTGGGCCGCCCTGTTCTTCCTGATCGCCCTCTCCATGGTCCTGTTCACCGATATCCGCCTCTCCGTCGCCCTGCTGACCGGCGCCATCGGCATGATCCTCTCCGGAGTACTCTCCATCGAGGAGGCCTACGAGGCGGTGAGCTGGAAGACGGTGTTTCTGCTCGCCTCCCTGATTCCCCTCGGGCTGGCCGTGGAGAGCACCGGCACCGCCAAGTGGATTGCGGAGCAGACCCTGTCGGTAGTGGGTGAACAGCCGATCTGGATAATCCAGTCAGCGGTCGCCCTGCTGGCCACCTTCTTCACCCTGGTGATGTCCAACGTGGGGGCCACCGTGCTGCTGGTGCCGCTGGCCGTCAACATCGCCATTGGAGCGGGGGCCGACCCGGCGGTGTTCGCCCTGACCGTAGCCATCGCCACCTCCAACTCGTTCCTGATCCCGACCCACCAGGTGAACGCCCTGATCATGGGTCCGGCCGGCTACCGGGTAGCCGACTTCATGCGCGCCGGCGGCATCATGACCGTGCTGTTCCTGGTCGTGATGATGATCGGCATGAACCTGTTTGTGTAGTGCGTAACAACCATAGTTCCACATAAAACCCCGGAGACCACCGACCTGAGAATGGGCCGGTGGTCTCCCGACGGATCCTCCTGTACACCCCAGCCTCCAGCCCATCCCGGCAATCTTTACTAAACTTTTCCCTGAATCATCCGATAGTTAACTTAACAGCCAATCTTCAGGCAGGCGCATAATCCGGATACCGGGAGTGGTTTTCTCCCCTCCTATGCCGCATTGTTTGATATCACTGGATGGTGTATCGGTCAGCCTCACGCGGCAACACCGCACCTCATCCACTACCTGAGACAGGGAATCAGATGATGAAACCAGCCATAACCTGCTTCACTGCGCTCTGCGCCCTGCTCATCAACAGCGCCGTTGCGGCCGATGAGTTCGGCACCAGCATCCCGATGCGCGCCGGCAACGCCACCACCTACTATGTGAAGGCAGTGGTTGGTGATCTGGAGGCGATGGACTTCATGGTGGATACCGGGTCTGGCTACACCACTATCAACGAAGAGACCCTGGGAGAACTGCAACGTAACGAGCAGGCCGAATATCTGCGGGAGTTGCGCGGTATTCTGGCCAACGGTGCGGAGTTGGTGGTGCCGGTCTACCGGCTCTCGCAGATCAATATCGGTGGCGGTTGCCGGCTGGACAACATCGAGGCGGCTGTGTTTCCCGGCAATACCCGCCAGATACTGGGTTTGAGCGCCCTCAAGCAGGCCGGCCCGTTTATTTTTTCCTTCGACCCACCCAACCTGATCCTCAGTAACTGTCCCACCGGCGAACTGTTGGCCAGCGCGCCTGAAAAGTAATTTTCAGGCGGTCGCTGCGGTCATTCGCGCCATTAACAACACGCTCTCCGTCACCATCTCCAGCCCCCCACGCAACGGCCCTGTCGCTGATCTGCAACAGGTAATGTTCCGTTAAATCAGCCAGTTGAAAATACCACTGGAAAAGCTGTTGCCCACCGGCGACAGATACCGGGCTGTTGCGATCGAACAAAACAAGTAGAAAATATAACTATCTGTTTTTATTGGATTATTAATAGGTGGCACAGATACTGCTGAGTATGCACCTGTGGATCTACCACTAAGAAAATCTGGAGATAAAATATGAAGCGTGCAACCCTGATAAAACTGCTCAGCCTTACCATGTTCACCCTGTTTTCCGCCACCACCTACGCGGGAAATATGGATACGGCCCAGTTTGAAACCCTGGACCAGAATCAGGACGGGCAGTTGACCGCAGAAGAAGCTGCCAAGGATATGACCCTGAGTGAGAACTGGACGTCCATCGACACCAACGCCAACGGGGCCATTGACCAGGCCGAGTTCAGTGCTTTTGAATCCATGCAGATGCAGGAAAGCAAACCGGCTGCTGAGTAATCAATCCTGGTGAGCTGAACAGACGTTTGCACAGGGATGTGCAGACGTTTTTCTGTTTACCGGGCGTTAAGCCAGCAACAGTTAACGGTGATCTGACCGCGAGTGGTCAGGATAAAGTCGGCAGGGATAATCAGGGAAGCTGAAACTGCGGTGTTGTGCCAGACTAGCGGCGCCGACGTCCATTGGGCCTGGGGGTCTCGAAATTAACCTTGAGCAGGTTACCGTTGAAGTCCCGTCCATTCAGGCCGGCAATGGCAGCACGGGCCTCATGACCCTCCATCTCGATAAAACCGAAACCTTTGCATTGGCCGGAAAAGAGATCCATCACGAGCTTCAATGTGCGGACTGTGCCAAATTCGCCGAACAGGGTCTGAATATCGTTTTCACTGGTGTTTGATGGCAGATTTCCGATAAATATCTTTTTCAATACAGTTCCCTACATAATTTTGGTGATCCAATAAAGAACCCCGCCTAAGCGGGGTTCTTTATTGGATCAGTATAACGATACCAAGTTCAACTTAGCCGCTAACTTTGCTTGCCTGAAGCCCCTTGGGACCTTTCTCGACATTGAAGGTGACCGGCTGTCCTTCAGCCAGGGTTTTGAAACCTGAACCTTCAATTGCGTTGAAATGTACAAATACATCCGGGCCGCCATCGTCCTGAGAAATAAACCCAAAACCCTTGGCTTCGTTAAACCATTTTACTGTGCCTGTAGCCATAAAAATCTTTACCTGTAATAAATTAACAATTTGCTTTTTGCTTACAGATAATGAAACGAGGAATTGAGGGGGTAACAAGACTGGAACAACCAAAACTGCTTATCACAAAAACTGTAGCTGCAGGTACTATAGGGGAACCCCGGCAGAATAGCGAGCATTATATTCTTTTTTTTCAGGATTGTGCTGCCAGGCACCGGTCCGGCAATCCTGGCGGCAGGCCCTGCGGACTGATTCTATTTGGATTTTTTCTCCTTTTTATCCTTCTTGTCTTTCTTTTGCTTTTTTTCCTTCTTCCCTTTCTCCTCATATGACTTGCCGGCATCCTTCTTCCTGTTCTTGGCGGCCCGTTTCTTTTTCTTCTTGTCGTCTGACGCCTCTACAGCCGGGTCATCCTTTTGCTTCTTGCCTTTCTTCTTCTCCTTTTTACGCTTCGTATCCGCTTCCGGGATCAACTCCTCATCCGCCAGTCGCGGGGGTTCGGTTGTTTCCACCGGCTCGGTCGCTTGTTCCTTCTCTACTCCGGGTGTGGCAGGTGCTGGATCAGCGGCCAGGTCATTCACCGCCCTGTCTATAGGTGAGGAAGGCACATCAGCGACCTGTTCAGCCCCAACCCTGTCCAGGCGTTTCAGCAGCCGGCGCGCGCCCTTAACAAAGGCTTCAGCCCGCTTCTCCAGGGTTGGACAGGCCATTTTGAATTCAGCAATGGACATATTGGCCAGTTGCTCAACGGTATTGACTCCACACTGCGCCATTCTGCTGGCGGCAGTCGGGCCCACTCCCCTGACACGGGTCAATGGAAGCTGCTGATCGTTCGACATATCCGGGTTACCTCTTCTCTATGGGATCGCGAAAGATAGGTGAATTTTCGGTTTTTCGCAATCCGGTCATCATACAGACACCTTAGCAGACAACCGTTCGTCAGAAGTTAATATTATTTAATATCAATGAGTTAGCCTATTAATAAAAAAGTCACTCGTTTAATGTTGCGCTGCACCATTTACGGTGCTATGCTGCATCGCACAATCAACGAACCCCCACACCACAAGGAAGACACCATCATGACTAACGAAATCTTTGAGAAGTTCACTGCACAGGCCCAGACTTTCTTTGCTCCTGTACAGGAACTCAACAAGCTCTACATCTACAACATCGAGAAACTGTTCGAAATCCAGTTGAACAGCGCCCGGGATTACACCGAGATCTGCCTTGAGCAGATGCGTTCCGCCAGCGAAATCACCGACCAGAAAGCTCTGGAGTCCTTCCTGAACAAACAGGGCGAGACCTTCAAGACCATCGGCGAGAAAGTGATTGCTGATTCCCAGGCTGTTGCCAACATCGGCACCCAGTTCTCCACCGAAGCACAGAAGATCGCAGAAAAGAGCGTTGAAGTCGCTACTGCTGCCGTCAACCAGGCACCTGCTGCTGCCAAGAAAGCAACTGTAGGTCCCAAGAAAGCCGCTTAATTCCGCTTTCTGAAAGTCCAAAACCGCTACCTGAGTAATCGGGTAGCGGTTTTTTTTTGGCCTGGCTTCCCGGGCCTTTCTCGTCAAGCCGTCAAACATTGCTGGATTGAGCGGCACAGGCATCTGTTTTCCTGGCCGCGTAACGGTGATTTACGGCCCGTTGGGGCTGGGCATCTATACGCCAACCTGGAAAGTACTGCGGAGGAGAGCGACAGGGATTATACTTCTGAACAGGCATTGGGACTGGAAAAGCCAATTTCGGCAGTAGAGGTGGAGATTAATGCCCTTAACACGGAGTAAAGCCAACAGGTCAGGGATATGACATGAATATATTGTTGCTTGATGATGAGCAATTCATGCTCAAAGTTCTTTCCCGGCAATTGGTCAACCTTGGCTTCAAAAAAATCACCCCGGTGGATAATCCCCTGAATGCGCTGTTGCTGCTGGAGCAAGGCGCTCAATCCTTCAATATGTTGCTGTTGGATCTGCAGATGCCCGGCATCGATGGTGTGGAGTTCATCCGCCACCTGGACCGGGTGCATTATGGCGGCGGATTGATCCTGATCAGCGGTGAGGATGAACGCATCCTGCATACCGCCAGAAGGCTGGCGGAGGCCCACAATCTCAAGGTATTCGGGGCCCTGAGAAAACCGGTCGCTCCCGAGCAGTTGGAACAGGTTCTGAAAACCGTACCCCGGGATATCAAGCGCACCCCGGGTAAAATCTATGGCCTGGAAGCGCTACAAAAGGGTCTGCGTAACCGGGAACTGATCAACTACTATCAACCCCAGGTGGATCTGGAATCCGGTCGTTTATGCGGTGTGGAATCCCTGGTTCGCTGGCAGCACCCGGAAGATGGCCTGGTATTTCCGGATCAGTTTATCGGAACGGCAGAGGAACAGGGATTGATCGACCAATTGACAGGCCAGGTTCTTGACATGGCGCTGCAACAGGCCGCTCGCTGGCGGGAAGCCGGTCTGGCCCTGCAGGTTTCCGTCAATATTTCCATGGATAACTTGGCCAACCTGGATTTCGCTGACCAGGTAACAAAGGCGGTGAAACAGGCACAAGTACCGCTTTCCAGCCTGGTACTGGAGGTCACGGAAAGCCGGCTGATGAAAAACCCGCTGGCACCTCTGGATATTCTGACACGCCTGCGTCTGAAACATATCGGCCTCTCGATTGATGACTTCGGGACCGGGCACTCGTCCCTCACCCAACTGCGGGATATTCCCTTTGACGAACTCAAGATTGACCGCGGCTTTATTCATGGCGCACACCATGACGAAGCGCTGCAGGCAATTGTCGAAGCGAGTCTGGGCATGGCCAAACACCTGCGGATGAAAACCGTGGCAGAAGGGATAGAAGACCAGGCGGACTGGGATTTTATCAGGTCAATGGGTTGTAACTGCGCGCAGGGTTATTTCATCGCCAAACCCATGCCTGCACAGGATATCAACCACTGGATGGCCGAATGGGAGGAGCGTCGGCAAACCATCATACCGGTTAGCCCATGAACAGTAACCGCCCCATAATGATCGTTACGGATGTGGTCACGGACGCCGAACTGGTCCGGGATCTGCTGAAAGATGAGTTTGAAAACCTGGTATTGTCCACGGATTCTGATCGCATCGTTAAGGATTTTGAGAAGCACTGTCCCGGTCTGATCATCCTCGCCTTCAATAAACTGGAAAAGGCGGAACTCTATTATCTCGGCCTGTACCGATTGAGCAAGAAAGTGCACAAGGTACCGCACCGCACCCTGCTCCTGTGCAACAAGAGTGATCTGAAGCCGGTCTACGCCCTGTGCAAAAAGGCCTATTTCGACGACTTTGTACTGTTCTGGCCACCGCCCAATGATCCCTACCGACTGCCCTTTTCCGTACACCGGACACTCAAGGCGCTGGAGCGTCTCACTAACCCGACGGTAGAGGATTTTGCCGGCCCGGCACGCCAACTGTCGGGTCTGGATGCCCTGATCGAAAAACATGCGGCCGCCGGAACCCAGTTTATGGAACAGTCCGCCCAGTCGGCACAACAGGCGGAATCGGCAGCGCTGGACAAGCTGGAGCAGTGTTACAGTTCGCTCACCGCAAACGATTCCGGTGATGCCAGCGGGACGCGTGATACGGCGGTTATTCAGCGGGAGCTGGACCAACTGAAAAAAGAGGGGATTCAAAAACCCTTCCAAAAACTCGATAAAGCCATGCAACCGATGCGTCAGTGGGCGGAAAACATGCGGAGCGACCTGGAGCCACATCTGGAGGCGACCCGCACCCTCTGCAAACTTTCCGCCAAGGTCTCCCCCATCGTGCTCATGGTGGATGATGACAAGTTCCAGCATAAACTGATCAAGCAGATTCTGATCAATGAGCGGTTGAAACTGGAGTTCGCCACCTCCGGCACCGAGGCGCTGGGCATATTACGCCGCAGCAGGCCCGACCTGATCCTGATGGATGTCAATCTGGACAATGAGAATGGTATCGAGGTCACTCAGCAGATAAAGTCAGTCGAACAGTTTGCCGCTATCCCGGTGGTCATGATTACCGGAGAAGGGGCAAAAGATATCGTGGTGGACAGCGTAAAAGCGGGCGCCGTGGATTTTATTGTGAAACCGTTTAATACCAAAACCCTGGTTAAAAAGATTTTCCGCTTCATAAATAACCCGACTGGCATTCCAGGCTGACATAACCCCGTTACCTGGCTATCACCGATTGACTCGCAGGGGATAGAGCGATGACGGAGATATTCACCATCCTGACACTAACGATCGCGGCCGGTGGTTGCATTCCACTTGGCGGCCTAATCGCCAGCTTCGAGCATATCCGGCCCCACTGGTTGCAGCGGGAGTTCCGGCATTTTCTGATCGCCCTGGGTGGCGGCATTTTACTGGGGGCGGTCGCGGTGGTGCTGATACCAGAAGGTATTGCACGCATGGAACGGTCCCTGTTCTCCATACCACTGTTTCTGTTTGGTGGCTGCCTGTTCTTTGTGATTGAACGGGCGCTGGGATTAAGGCGTCGGGAATCGCCCCAGCTCACCGGCATGATCCTGGATTATCTGCCAGAAGCGATCGCCCTGGGTGGCATGGTTGCTATCAACTCCCCACTGGCTCCCCTGCTGGCACTGTTGATCGGTCTGCAGAATCTTCCGGAAGGTTTCAACACCTACCGGGAACTAATTGCACATGGCCGGGATAACCGGCGAAGGGTTCTGAGAGTTATGGGCACCATGGTGATCATCGGCCCGGTCGCGGGTCTGGCCGGCTATCTCTTCCTGTCCGGTTATCCGGCGGTTCTGGGCGGGATGATGCTGTTTGCGTCCGGCGGGATTGTCTACCTGATCTTCCAGGACATCGCGCCCCAGGCTCGGCTGAAACGGCATTGGGGTCCTCCCCTGGGAGCCGTGGTGGGTTTCTCCATCGCCATGTTCAGTGAGATGTTGGTGGTGCTGTGACAGTTGCCCCAGCTAACGGGACAACTGTCAGTACAAAGCGGGGATCTAGTGCAGATCACCCACCAGGGATTTACGTACATTCTCCTCCAGCAGGGTCTCTTCCGTATAGGCCGGGTGGGTGATACCGGCCCGGATGCTTGCCCCCTGCTTTGCTGCTGCCGCCATCTCGGGGGTCAGTTCAAAGCGCACAAAGTGGACTGAAGAGGTTTTATCCTCAGTCGTACGGTCCAGGTCCTCGTTGGCCACCGGGTGCACCTTGTCGAATCCCTCCACCTGCACCCAGAGTGCCTTCTCCACGCCGATCAGCTTGGCCAGGGCCTGGCGCCGCTCTTCCACGTCGCCGTACTCGATCATGAAAGTGGCTTTCCAGTTCTGTCCGTCCGGTATCAGGGGATTGTAGACATCCAGCTCATCCTGGATACCGTCCGCCTCAAAAATCCGTTCAATGCGGAGCATCTCCTGCACCTGGTACTGCATGGTGAGGGCGTCTTCAAAATAGAGTGCAGCATGTTCACCGATCGGGACCCGCCGATCCTTTTTGTGCTCAATCACCCGGGCGCGAAACTCGGGACGTATGCGGGCATACTCCTCCAGGCTGTAGAGATCCTGATGTGACAATTTACTCATGGTTGAAAACTCCTCGGTAACGCTTATTCCATTTCAGGTTTGTAAAGGGTTCAAGACATCCTCGGCTCCGTCAACGGCACATCCCTGTACCACCCTGCTGCACCACTACTTGTGTGCAATCGGTTTTTCCGTGAACAGGTAGTCCTTCAGCTCGTGGTCAAAAGTGGGGTCTTGACGACGTATCCACTCCAGCACCATGGCGGCGTGCTCTTTCTCTTCATCCCGGTTGTGGGCCAGAATCGCCTTCAGTTCCGGATTCTGACAGGCATCCACCCGCTGGTTGTACCAGTCCACGGCCTCCAGCTCTTCCATGAGCGATACGATAGCCCGATGCATGTCCCGGGTTTCGGTGGACAGCTCTTCAATCGGCTCGTGATAACCTTCGCTTGCCATTAGTTCTCTCCTTTTAATCGATTGATCTAAATACCGTAAGCCTTTCTGAGCAGACTCATGGGGTGCTCGGTCTGGCTGCCATCCGCCAGGCCATGCTCAATATGATGCCCGGCCATGGGGCAATCACTACCGTAATGATCCACCTCGGCCTGCTTCACCCGGTTCACCACCGGACGCACTATTTTCATGGAAACTTCGTAAAACTCTTTCTTCACCGCGTAGGTGCCATCATGCCCCGAACAGCGTTCGATAACGGTGACCGTGGTATCGGGTACCAGTGACAGCACGTCACGGGTTTTAGCACCGATATTCTGCACCCGCTGATGACAGGCGGCGTGATAGGCCACCTTGCCCAGGGGTTGTTTGAAATCGTCTTTCAGCTTGCCATGTTTATTGCGCAGGAACAGGTACTCAAACGGGTCGTAGATCGCCTTGCCCACCTTGATCACATCGGCATTATCCGGGAACAGCAGCGGTAGCTCCTGTTTGAACATCAGGGCGCAGGAAGGCACCGGGGCCACGATATCCCAGCCTTCATCGACCAGTTTCGCCAATGCGGGGATATTGGCCTGCATGGCCTGCTCCACCGCATCCAGGTTACCCAGTTCCAGTTTCGGCATGCCACAGCACTGCTCTTTGGCAGCCATGGTGACGGGTATACCGTTATGCTCAAATACGGCGATCAGGTCTTCACCGATCACCGGTTCATTGCGATTGCCATAACAGGTGGCGAACAGTGCCACCTTGCCTCTGGTCGGCCCGGCCGGTTCGCCCTGGCCGGTAGCGCCCACGTGCTGCCCCTGCCGTTTGCGCAGGGTTTTGGAATGATACTCCGGCAATCGGGCATCAGCATGCACACCGAGCACCGATTCCAGCAGCTTGCGGGTCGGCTTCGCCTTGTTGGCCGCGTTGACAATCCCCGCCACGACGGGAATACCCGCCAGGGAACCGACCGTATCGGTGCTGGTGAGAATCTTGTCCCGGGTCTTCATCTCGCCCTTTTTGTACTTCACCGCCTTGGCCCGCAACATCAGATGGGGGAAATCCACGTTCCATTCATGGGGCGGGGTGTAGGGACACTTGGTCATGTAACAGAGATCGCACAGATAGCAGTGGTCCACCACCTGCCAGAAATCTTCTTTTTTCACCCCGTCCACCTCAAAGGTCGGGGATTCGTCGATCAGGTCAAACAGGGTGGGAAAGGCGTGACAGAGACTGACACAACGGCGACAACCGTGGCAGATTTCATAAACCCGCTCCAGTTCATCCATCAGCGAGGCTTCATTATAAAAATCGGGTGTCTTCCACGCTATCGGATGACGTGTGGGAGCCTCCAGATTACCCTCTTTTACTGCCATATCAGCGCTCTCCTGAATTCCTTATTCCAGTTAAATGGGCCGGGACGAATCCCGGCCCGGTATTAACCAACCAACTTCACTCCATCTCTTCCAGCGCACGCTGGTAACGGTTGGCGTGAGAGCGCTCTGCCTTGGCCAGGGTCTCAAACCAGTCGGCCACTTCATCGAAACCCTCTTCACGAGCGGTTTTGGCCATGCCCGGATACATATCCGTGTACTCGTGGGTTTCACCGGCTACTGCGCTTTTCAGGTTGTCCACCGTGCTGCCAATCGGCATACCGGTGGCCGGATCACCACAGCTCTCCAGATACTCCAGATGGCCATGGGCATGTCCGGTTTCACCTTCAGCAGTAGAGCGGAACAGTGCGGAGATATCGTTGTATCCCTCGACATCGGCTTTGGAGGCGAAGTAGAGGTAGCGACGATTGGCTTGAGATTCACCAGAAAATGCGTCTTTCAGATTCTGTTCGGTCTTACTACCTTTCAGTTCCATATCTATCTCCTCGTCAAAATTCTCTTAATAGCGCACTTCTTTCAGTACGTGCATATAGGATAGATCATGGAAATTATTACATCTAATTGATTTTTTATTACTTAATAATCGTTTTTTTAGATTACTAAAAATACCGGGAACGGCTTCGTACCGGGGCAGGTTTACCGACCCGGGACGCCCGTCGCACTCCGCCCCGGTGACGGCGCCATCCACCAGGCGCAATTCGCGCAACGACGGATTAATCCACGTAACTTTTGCCGATAGCGGAGAGTGGTAAGGCGGATGTAAGCCCCAGTTCCGGCACCCGCTTGGCGATCCAGGCGGTAAAGGTGTTGCTGTTGGGTCCCGGAAAGACGGTGTACTCATTCTTCCACGGATACTCCCTGGCCGCCTGCTCCACCGCATCGATCAGCCGGTCCACTCCAGCGCCCCGGAACTCCTTGATAACCTGGGGTTTCTCACCAAACCAGAAGCGATCGGGAATATCCTGGCGAATCTGCATGACCGGTTCGCCACGCCGTGCGCGCCAGCCGACCACATCGTACACCTTGTAGGCCGGTTCACCGGTCCGCTTGGCCGCAATCCAGGTATGGATGGCAAACCAGCCGCGCCAGCCCCAGGCATCCGCCCCATACACCTGCAGAACCGCCTCCTGGGTGGTGGCAGGATCCGGGGCAAGTTGTGCCGATTCCCGGCTGGCGGTACGCCAGTCCCCGCTGGAAGTGCAGCCGGCCAGTGCCAGCCCGAGTAACATGCCTGTGGATAATCGTTTCAAATTCACTACCGTTGCCTTCCCTCTTAAATAAAACCGGTAACCGTGGGACGACCTGAGCCCGGGATGGTTCAATGTCGGGATGACTGGCAAACAGTCCGGCCTGTTGTCCGCCCCATCAATCCTTCGCCGGGCCGGCCCCCTCATCGGCAGCGTTTTTAACAGCCGTCTTTTTGGCAGCGGCTTTTTTGGCCACTTTTTTCCGGCTCACCCGTTTTTTAGTCGCCCGTTTCTTCACCGCCGCTTTTGCCTTGGGCGCTGCGGCGGGCGGTTTTTTTCCACCTGCCGCCAGTTCATGCGCAGAAAAATCATCCACACCGATCAACGCCATCACCTTGGCATCGAAAGCCCGCAGGCGTTCGGCTTCGTCAGGGCTCAGGATGCCCTTCTGCTCCGCCTCATCAATCTGTGACGGGGTATCCTGCGTAACAAACTGGCCGGCCCGGCGGGCATCGAACACCTTGCGCTCCAGGGGCTTGACCGACTCGGCCAACTCCAGCGCTTCCTGCAACAGGCCGAGCGGGTTGTTGGGCTCCACTGTCGTGTAGATCCCCTGGCAGAGCCGGTCACGACTCGCCCCTGGTTGCATAATCAGTTCCACCAGCTGCTGTCCCAGCTCGTCCGATGGCGCCGAGTAGGTACGGCCACGGGGAAACACCAGCAGACGCAGCAACCCGCTGATCCAGCGGTTCGGCAGATTGCGCAACAAACCATGCAACTGCTCCTGGGCGTGGTACAGCAGCGACCGGCAGGACCACTCCACTATCGGCAGATCCGCTTCCGGGCTGCCCTGGTTGACGTGATGCTTCAGCACCATGGAGGCAAGATAGATGGCACTCAGCACATCACCCAGGCGGGCCGACAGCAGCTCCTTGCGCTTGAGTGCACCACCCAGGGTCAACATGGCCACATCGGCCGCCAGGGCGAACGCGGCGCTGTAGCGGGAGATATGCTGGTAATAGCGGCGCGTCCCGTCCTGCACCGGCGCCTTCACGTAACGTGCCTGGGTGAGTGCCATCACCAGTGAGCGGGCGGCATTGCCCATGGCATAGCCGATGTGTCCGAACAGCGCCTGGTCAAACGCCCGCAGTCCCGCTTCGCCCGCCATGGCGGCCGCCTCCATCTCCCGCCGCACAAAGGGGTGGCAGCGGATGGTGCCCTGTCCGAAGATAATCAACCCCCGGGTCAGTATATTGGCCCCCTCCACCGTGATGGCGATAGGGATACCCTGGTAGTTACGCCCCAGGTAGTTCTTGGGCCCCAGCATGATGCCCTTGCCGCCCTGCACATCCATGGCGTCGTTGGCGATGGCGCGACCCATCTCGGTATTGTGATACTTCAATATGGCGGCCGGTACGGCCGGCTTCTCACCGGCGTCGATTGCACCGATGGTGACATCCGAGGCGGCGGTCATGATATAGGTACGACCGGCCATTCGGGCCAGCACTTCACCGACACCATGAAACTTGCCCACCGGCAGACCAAACTGGCGCCGGATACGGGCATAGGCGCCGGAGGCGTAGACCGCCGCCTTGCCGGTTCCAATGGCGTTGGATGGCAAGGTGATACCACGCCCCACCGAGAGCTGTTCCACCAGCATTTTCCAACCCTCGCCGGCCCGCGCCGGTCCACCGATAATGGCATCCAGCGGCACAAACACATCGGTTCCCTGGGTTGGGCCGTTCTGAAACGGGATATTCAACGGAAAATGGCGGCGGCCGATTTTCACCCCCGGTAGCCGGGTCGGCACCAGGGCGGCGGTAATACCATACTCATCCTTCTCGCCGATCAGGTGGTCCGGGTCATAGAGCCTGAAGGCGAGCCCCAGGACAGTCGCAACCGGAGCCAGGGTGATGTAGCGCTTATCCCAGTTGAGCCGGATGCCGATGATCTCCTCCCCTTCATACTCTCCCCGACAGACCACGCCGGTATCGGTAATGGCGGTCGCATCAGAACCGACCCGGGGCGAGGTGAGCGCGAAACAGGGGATCTCTTCACCGGCGGCCAGACGGGGCAGATAATAGTCTTTCTGCGCGTCGGTACCGTAATGCAGCAACAACTCACCCGGCCCCAGGGAGTTGGGCACGCCCACGGTCGAGGCGGCCACCAGGCTGCGACTGGCCAGCTTGCTCAGTACCCGGGACTGGGCCAGGGCGGAGAACTCCAGGCCACCGTACCGTTTCGGGATGATCATGGCGAAGAACTTCTCCTGGCGCATGTAATCCCACACCTCCGGCGGCATGTCGGCCAGTTCATGGGTGATCTGCCAGTCATCCAGCATCCGGCACAGGGTCTCGGTGGGACCGTCCAGAAACGCCTGCTCGGCGCGGGTCAAGCGGGGTGCCGGCAGCTGATAAAAGCGCTCCCAGTCGGGGGCCCCGGAGAACAGCTCCCCCTCCCACCAGACCGTGCCCGCCTCCAGCGCCTCCCGCTCTGTCTGCGACATGGCCGGTAACATCTTTTGATAGATCGCCAGCAAGCGGCGGGACAGGGTGTTGCGCCTGAACTCATCCAGGTTGAGCAACAGCATGCCCAGATAGAGCAGCCATAGCAGCAGCAAGCCGATCGCACCGCCAGAACCGAACAGGGTATAGGTGAGCAGCACCAGCCCCATGACCAGCGTGGCGCGTCTCAGGCTGACATGACGATAGGCCAGTATGACTGCCGTTACCGGAAACAGCAGAAACCAGAAAAGTGTCGAAAGCATCCCCTTATCCCCAGAAGTCCGTATTCAAGTTGCCACTGCGCTGCAAACTGCACAGATATTCGGTTGTTCTTAAAGAGTAGGCCAGAACCGTTAGGAGGTAAATGCGTGCCGGGATCGCCACGCCTGGCGACCCCGGAGGGATGTTGGAGCGAAGTTCGGTCTAGCGCCGGTTGACCAGTTTGAAGTGGTCGCCCAGCCCGACCATCTCGCGGGACAGGTCTGCCAGTTTTTGTGTCGACTGGCTGGTCAGGGCGCCGGACTCGTGCACCTGAATGGCAAGATCGTTGGCGGTCACAATGGTGCGATTGATCTCCTCCGCCACCGCACCCTGCTCTTCGGCGGCACTGGCGATTTGCAGATTGGCGTCACTGATGATCTTGATCCCGCGGGTGATCTGCCCAAGTGCGGAACCCGCCTGTTCTGCCAGCAGAACCGTGGTTTCCACCTTCTTGGTGCCCTGCTGCATGGCAGCGGCGGCACTGCGGGTGCCCTGCTGCAGCCGCTCAATCATGGCCTGAATCTCCTGGGTGGATTGGCGGGTCTTGTCAGCCAGGGAGCGCACCTCATCGGCAACCACCGCAAAGCCTCGCCCATGCTCACCGGCGCGGGCCGCCTCGATAGCCGCGTTCAGGGCCAGCAGGTTGGTCTGTTCCGCTATGCCATGGATCATATCAACTACAGACCCGATCTCGGTCGAGTCCACTTCCAGCGCCTGCACTTCGCTGGCCAATCCCTGGATTTCACCGGACAACTGGCAGATAGCTCCAATCACCTGGGATACCTGTTGATTGCCCTTCTCTGCCACCTGATCCGCATCCTTGGCCTGCTGCGCGGTTTCAGTGGCGTTACGCGCCACCTCCTGGATGGTGGCGGTCATCTCATTCATGGCGGTGGCCACCATCTCCATCTCGCTGCGCTGGCGGGACAACGCCTGCTGGTTGGAGTCGGTAATGGTGGCGACTTCGTCCGAGGCGCCATTAACCTGCCCCGACATGGCGACCAGGCGGCGGATAACATCGCCCAATTGCTGTTGCAGCTGGTTCACGTTGTCTGCAATCCGGCCGAATTCATCCCGGCTATCCAGTTCCATGGGCGTGGACAGATCGCCTTCGGCAATTCTGCGCAACTGGTTCTGAATCCTGATGGCAGGTGCCACCACCTGGGTATTGATAAACCGGGCGATGAAGGCGGTCGTCAGGATGAAGATAATCACCAGTATGGCGGCGTTCAGCTCCAGCCCGTTTTTACTCTCCTCTATCATCAGTTCAGCAGCGTCAAAGGAGTCCTTGCCGATCTCATGGATTGCCTTTTCCAGCAGTTGCGCCGGCGCCTGGTCAACACCCATTACCATGCGGTCAGCGACCCGGTGATCGAAGCCGGACTCCCTGAACGCCTCCAGTCCCTTCCTAAAGGCCGCGCCCATACTTTCATGGGCACTCTCAAAATCCTTCAGCAACTGCCTGGTCTTGCCATCAAGCCGCTGCTCAAGCGCCTTGCCCGACTGCTGAATTGCCGCCTCGATCTGCTGGAAGTTGCTCCAGTGCTTCTCCAGCTGTTGGTTATCGGCACCCCGTAGCAGGAGGTTTTTCCACGCCTGTACCTGTCTCTTCAGCTGCAACGCCATTTCATCCACCTGGCGCTCGTTATCCACCTGCTGAAATATTCCCTGCTCCACCTGCACGATGTTTTGCCAGGCCGAGTAATAGCCATAAAGCACCACCGTCGCGACTACCAGCATCCCGATGGTGAGCAGGACCAGCAATTTTCCCCGAATACTATTGAATTTCATGACAACTCTCTCCAGCGCTACGGCTGCCACAACTGCTTGTGGCTGAGTGTTCAATGCCTGTGCGGCATCTCCTGATTGGCGAGCGTCAGTGGTGCCCGGCCGTGGACCGGCTGAATAGATTATAGCTGACCCGGGTGACTTGAACCGTCCACCCTACCTCCCCTAGCGGCCGGCCATTAATTCCCTTGAGATGTTTCGTATTACCCTGACCAGTCATCCGGGAATTGCCCGGCACCTGCTCAGCCGCTGAAATAAAGTGTTTCAACCGGGTCACCGGGTTAAACCGGTAAACCCCGTCAAATACCAAGGATATTCAGCAGTTCATCACTGCTCATCACCTGACAATAGATCATATTGATGATCTCCAACTCCTGGCGATGCAGTTGATCGGTACCGGCGGCACAGCCGTTCTCGATAACGATCACATTGAAACTCTCGTCGGCCAGACTACGCACGGTGGAGGAGACACACTGGTCGGTGAAGATACCGGTCATCACCACGTTTTTAACCTCCATGTTCTGCAGTACCAGCCGCAGGTTGGTGCCGGTAAGCGCACTGTCGGTCGTCTTGGTAACCACCACCTCCCCTGGCTGGGGAGCCAGTTCCGGCACGATCTGGGAACTCGGCTCATCTTTGGGCAGTAACAGGTAGTTCCAGCCCGGTTTTTTCTGGCTCAGGGAGCGGTCCCGGCCATCCTCCAGCAGACAGGCGATACGGGCATGCAGCACATCCATGCCCTGGGCGCGGAATCGGGTTTGTAGTTTTTGTACTGTCGGTATGACTATCTCCCGCATCCGCTTGACAAAGGGTGCCCAGCGCGCCTGCTGCACCGGGTCATCAGCGAGTTGCATATAGATGTTCTGGATATCGATGGTAAGCAGAACAGTCTCCTGCGGATCAAGCAGCGGATCATCGGGTTCGGGCGCACCCTGGTAATAGAAAGAGCGATAACCGGTTTTCCAGCCCATAGTTCCTCCTGTCGATTGGCGCATTAATTGCGAAGCCGCGCAGAACATCCGCAAATAGGTTTAGCATAACCCACAATCAAAAAAGGCGGGGCTAAGCCCGCCTTTTCCCTGTCCATGTGAGGTTGCCTTCAGACAGAATCGGACATTATCTGTACCCGGCAAGCACCTCACCCACTCTGGACATATCCTTTTTGGTTTTCAATAACTCATAGAGGCCAAATGAATCTTTTCCATCAATAAACTTTTTCGGGCTTTCTATTATAAGCCTTGGGTTTGCCCCATTACTTAACAGCAGTTCTACCAGTGCCGGATGATTCAACAAAATCGCCACGTTCAGTGGTGACAGACCAACAGCATTTGGTTCGTGCAGGTTACATCCCGCATCAATGGCTGTTTGTATGATTGCCACTGCTATTGGATTTGGCAGCCTTGGATGCTGATCGTAAGCATCGACCATCACGCCGATGGTGGGACCCACCACCTTCTTGCCATCCGAAAGATAGCAACCATCTTTTCCGCTTGCCTCTAATCCTATAGCACGAAGACTGCCAGGCGATGCCCAGCTATGCATGACAGTCATGCCAAGTAATGCGGCGAGTAGCATATTCTTCAAGAGGCCTCCTTGCATTCGCTTCCATATTCGAGTGGTGTGTTCGAGCCTGTGTTTTACAGGTTGACTACCCTAATCAATCTGTTCAGGGAGTCAACCAGAGCGGGACACGCTATAGCCTATTTCATGATCTTCGTCATATTTTTAAAAGGTCTCGAATGGTTTGGCACTCACACGCCCCATCAAGCGCCCACTCATAGGGAGTTTGACCCTCTTTATCATCTTTGATTTGAATATCTGCACCACTATTCACGAGAAGTTCAACGGCCTCTTTTTCACATTTATACGCGGCCGTATGCAGCGCCGTTGATCCCCAGGCCCCTTTTTTATTAACATCCACCCCTTCCCTGATCAGATACTTCATAATATGGATATGTTTAATCGCTGAATGTAATACACCCGGTGCATTGATGTCGGCCCCATGACTGACCAACATCTCCACAAGCGCCAGATCACCTGTAGCCGCTGCCCAAAGCAATGTGCTTCCATCCTCAGGATTACTTGGATTCAGGTTCGGGTCAGCACCTCGGCGAAGCATCTCTTTAGCATATTCCACCAGATTCTTATAGGCAGCCCGGAAAAGTGGCGTCTGTCCATCATCACTAACGACATTCACTTCCGCATTGTGTTTAAGCAGGATATCTATGACAGGCAGCTTCTTTTTTCCTACAGCGATAGATAAAGCGCTCTCCCCCTTGGCGTTACGCGCATTAATATCGGCACCCTGATCGATTAACAACTCCATAACCTCTGCAAGCGGCCTATAGGTACAACAAGTCAGAAAAGGAGTATCACCATCACTGTCTTTTTCCTCTATATCGATACCGGTATTCAAAATAGATCTTACCCGGTCTATATCGCCATCAAAAATGGCCTCATGAATGGAATAACTCAAACTTCATACTTCCTTTAATGATTACTCAATGTTCAACAACAAGACCCTGGCACCGTATTCGAACCTGCATAAATTAATGATCAGAACGGGTAGCTCGTTAACCGATCGTCAGCAATCCAAACGGCCAGATAAAATTACCGCAATACATAACAGAATTACACACTATAAATTGGTTTATGAGGAATCCAGCACACACACCCAGAAAGCCCAGGGCAAATATACCAAAGGGGTTTAGGGCGCTATTTTTTAACCATAAGCCAACCAATACAATACCTGCTGCTAATCCGGGCAGGGAAAACAGATGCCCCAGGCCCAATAGACCTTCCGGTCGTTCTGCGGACATGTTGTAGTGAAAATATGGGATATAGGTGAAGAGTATAACGAGGCCAACAGCTGTTAAGAAAAGTGGTTTTGGTTTTATAGATATTGCCAAAAGATAGGCAAGGGCGGGAACCGCAAGATAGTACCAGAAGCCAATATACAAAACGTCGCCGACCACAAGAACAGTGATAACACTTATAAGTGATATTAAAAAAAACAGCACCCTATCCACGATTTCATTTTTCCTGCTTAGTCGCCTTAACTAATCGTACAGATATTCTTCGCCCACCCCCTGCTTCTGAGGACAGGGGGCTAAGTCTCCGGGATACCCAGGCACTTTACAGAATCACTGTGCGAATTACAGCCATGTAGAGAGCAGCCTGCTGCCCGGTCATATGCCGGTGCAGGTTCGCTGGTGGTTACAGCTTGTAGCGGATAGACGTGGGGCTGGAGATGTCACTCAAGCGCGAAGGTCGACACCCCGGTCCGCCGATCAATGGAGATGCGCATTTCACAATAGACGGGCTCAGTGACCGGATCGTCTCCACAACTGCAACCGGCTATGATCTCGTTGAAGAACACCCCCACCTTGACCTGCAACTGCGCCGGGGTTGCCGATTGTTGCAGCAGGCTAATCTGGAGATTTGCGCCATCCACGTAGCCACCACGGGTACCCTGTTGCAGTGGCAGCTTGTGCAGTGGCAGGGCAAGCAGTTCTGTTTTGAGGGACTGTTCGAACCTGTCGCTGGACCAGTCCCGCAGGCTGTTGGGCAGTTTTATCAACGGCTCACCCGGTCACGGTTGCACATCTGCACATTCCGTTTCCGGATGCTGATCACTGCCGCTATCCTTGCAATAGCGCAGCCGGCCATCGGCATGCCCGATCCAGGCCCGATGGTCGTTGTTGCTGATATCGGTAACGGCGGAACCATTCGCCTCCAGCGCGGTGGTGCAGGTGGTCCAGAACGGTACGGCGGTACCCCCGCCACCATTGCAGAAACGCACGCTGCCATCGCTGTAGCCAACCCAGGCCCCGTTGACACCGTTGCTACTGATCACCGTGACACCCGCGGCCGCCATGGCCACGCCGACGGTCGCTGCCAGCAGAAACACACCTATCCATAATCTGTTCATGACCACTCCTCTCTCTTTTGGCACCGCGGGATCAGGCAGGCTGTTGCGACCCCGTGGGCTTATCCCATCCGGTTGGTTACCCCATTGTAGAACAGTTCCCTGTACCGGTTGGTGTTAGCCGATTCAGCCGGTCACCAGTCTGACCTGGCTGCCCTGGCGGCTGCTCTGAATATCCAGACGCAGCGACATCTGCTCTTTCAGTTCCGCCACGTGGGAAATGATACCGATCATGCGCCCGGAGGATTGCAGATCAATCAGGGCACGGATGGCCAGATCCAGGGACTCGGGATCGAGCGATCCGAACCCCTCGTCGATAAACAGGGTATCCAGCCGGATACCCCCGGAATAGGCCTGCACCACGTCGGACAGCCCCAGTGCCAGCGACAGCGCGGCCAGAAAACTCTCACCGCCGGACAGGGTGGCCACCGGGCGGCATTTGCCGGTGTAGGCGTCCTCCACTTCCAGGTCCAGCCCGGAAGCCCGGTTGCCCCTGGCCCGCTCATTTTTGCGCAACAGCTGATAGCGGCCCTTGCTCATCAGGTGCAGGCGTCGGCTCGCCTCCACCAGCACATCATCCAGCAGGACACTGAGCACAAAGCGCTGCAGGCTCACCTTGTCGCCGGTCTGGCCATTGGCCACGTCACTCAGGGTCCCCACCAGGGCGTACTGCTGTTCCAGCGTCTGATACTGACGCTGATTCTCCGCCAGTTGGGTTGCCGCCCGTTGCAACTGGTCCTGACGCTTGTCCAGTTCCCGCCACGCGGCGTCGGTACTGTTCCGCCAGGCGAGCGCGGCGTCCAGTTGCTGTTCCAGGGCCGGTATATCCGGTGGCTGTTGCCCCTTCAGCGCTTTCTGTTGCTGCTGTAGCGCCCCGGCGATCCGTTGACTGGTCTGCGCGTAATCATCCACTTTCTGGCGCAGTTCCAGCTGCTGTTGTTCGGTCATGAATGCCCGGGAGAACGCCTCCCGATGCTCAAAGGGACTGGCATCCAGTGCCGCACGCCACCGCTCGCTGGCCTGCTGCGCGCTCGCCTCAGCCGACTTCAAGGTTTGCGCGGCCGACTGGCAAGACGCCTCGGCGGCAGCCATGGCGCTGCTGTCCCGCTGGTGGTCAGCCCGGGCCTGTTCCATGGCCTGTTCCAGGCCGCTGATCTGCGCCTGGCAATCCTTGATGGCCTGGGCTAGCGCACCCGGTTCACGGTAGGGGTCGGGTAACTCCTGCTCGGCCGCCTGTAACTCACTGCGGGCGGCAGCCACCTCGGCCTGCCGTTTCATCAGCTGCTCATTCAGTGCGGCCAGTTCCGTGCGGATTTGTGCCGTATCCTGTTTTAATGTCTGCTCGCTGGCTTCGATCTGTTGCAGCTGTTTCCGCGCCGCTTCCAGACGTTTCACCGACTTACTTAACTGGTTTGCCCGCTCGGTGAGTTGGACCAGGGGCTCATCCTTGGCCGCCCCGAGTTGCTGCTCCAACTCGGCTATCCGCAGAGCCTGGTTTTTCCGCTGGCTCTTCTTGCCGGCGTAAGTCTCGCGCTGCCGGGTTAACTGATCCTGGATAGTCTGCACTGCCTGGCGTGCCCGTTCCAGCGCCTGCTGGTCCGGCAGCTCACTGTCGGAGCGGGCCGGCGCCGGATGTTCCAGACTGCCGCAGACCGGACAGGGCTGATCCACCTCCAGCTCCCGGGCCAACAGTGCCGCCTGGCCCCGGTGCCAGTCCAGCTCCATGTGGCTAGCCCTGTCCAGCGCCGCTTTATGTTCAGCCGCCAGCTCCTTGCCGGCCTGTTCATCCAGCTGCAGCTGATGATTCAGATTCAGCAGCTCCAGCCGCGCCTGCTCCAGCGCGTTACGGTCCCGCAACTGGTCTTTTACCTGCTGCTGTTGCAACGGCGCATCGTGCAGCCGATCCAGCGCTGCCTGTTGCGCCTGGCGCTGCTCATTGAGCTGTTCCTGTTGCCGGACAAGCTGATCCAGTTTTTCCTGCTTGCGTGACAGGGCATCGGTGATCCTGCCCGCTTCCACCTCTGCCCGTTGCCGTTTGCCGGTCGCCTCTTCCAGCCGCCTGGCACGCTGCTGGTAGCCCTGCAACCTGGCCAACTGGGCTTTCTGGCCGTCCAGGGTTGCCGCGTTAGCCTGTTGCTGTTTCAGACTCTCTTCGGATGCCACCAGACGCTGTTTCGCCTGGGCCAGTGTATCCAGTGTCTGCTGTTGCCGGACCTTGGATTCCTGCCGCGCCTGCTCGGCGGCTGTGGATTGATCAAACAGCGGTTTGAGCCGGTCGGCCTGCCGCGCCAGATCGAGTTGCTGCCGGAGGGCGTCGATCGCTCCCTGGCGCTGATTCAGCTCCGCCGCCTGCTGCTGCAGTTCAGCCAAACGGCTGAAACCGGTCTGCAGATGTCGCCCGACCTGTAGTGCTGCCGCAGCTTTCTCCTGTTTTGTTTCCGCTGCCTGTCGCGCTTTCAGCGCCTTTTCCAGCTCCGGCCGAAGCGCCTGCAACGACTCGTCAAGCTGCTCCGGACGCTCCAGCTCAACGCTGTGCAGTATGGTCTGTTGATTCCCCCGTACCTGCTCCACCTGGCGCCGGATCTCTGCTGACTGGCTCTTCAGGCGCTCCTCCAGTTTTCGGTAGATGCGGGTCTGGAACAGCTGACTGAAGATCTCCTCTCGTTGTCTGGATTCCGCCAGCAGCAGTTCCCGGAACTTGCCCTGGGGCAGTACCATGACCTGGCGAAACTGATCCACGTTCAGCCCGGTCAGCTGTTCGATCTCCCGGTTCGCCTCGGTCACCTTGTTGGCCACCAGTAGCCCCTCCTCTCCATTCGGCTCAGTCACCCAGAGCTGCGCCTCGGTGGACTGGGTGGTGGTACCCTCACCCCGCGCCTTGGGCCGCTGCTGTTCCGGTACCCGCCGGATGCGGTAACGTCGCCCGTTCAGTTCAAAGCTGAAGATCACTTCGGTCAGGGTGTCCGGCGCGGCATGATCGCAGCGCATCTGGCTGCCCTCCCGCTCGTTACCGGTGGTGCGGCCATAGAGCGCGAAACAGATGGCATCCAGGATGGTGGTCTTGCCGGAGCCGGTCGGGCCGTTGATCAGGAACAGGGGGCTTTCACCCAGCCGATCGAACGGGATGGTCTGTACATCCTGAAACGGCCCGAAGGCCGACATGGTCAGCGTCAGGGGTCGCATCTCAGCCGGCCCCCTCGTCCTTGTGGATCTGCTCCAGCAGGTCGGCGACCAGACGCCGCTGTTCCGGCGTCAGGGCTTCACCCCGGACCTGCTGGTAGAAATCATCAAACAGGGCCAGCTCACCCCGTTTCAACTGTTCCCGCTGCAAGCTGTGCTGTTCACCGTTGGCCATCAGGCCGGGGCGCTCCAGGTGCAGCACGTTGGGATAGACCTGGCGCAGCTTGCCCATGATGTCGAGAATGGCATGGCTGTCGCTGAGGCGTACCAGCAGATAGTCCTCCCGCTGCGGATCGTCCCTGCCCTGGGCCAGCAGGGTCTCCAGCTCACCCTCCAGGATGCGCATGTCGTGCAACGGCCTGATGTCGACCTGCTCGATCTGTGTCACGCCGGAATCATCCAGGTCCACCAGGGTGACCGACTTGTGGTGGCGGGTCTCGGAGAAGGAGTACTTGAGGATGGAACCGGCATAGCGGATATGTTCCGCACCACGAAACTGGCGACCGTGCAGATGGCCCAGGGCTACGTAATCGAACGGTTTGAAGTGCTCGGGCGAGACCCACTCGGCACCGCCGATGGCCAGCGGCCTCTCCGACTCCGACGCCTCACCGCCGGCCACGAAACAGTGGCTCAGTAACACGCAGGGCGAACGGCCGCCGTTATGTTCCAGGATCTGGCCGGTCAGAAACGCCATCGCCTCGTCATGGTTCGATACCTCGGTATCGAACAGCTGCCGGACGGTGGCCGGATCAGCATAGGGAAGTGCATAGAAGGCCACTTCCTGGCCCGGCTCGCCGAGCAGGATCGGCGCCGGTTCCGGCGTCAGATGGCCAACGATATGCAGCCCGGTCCGGGTCAGGTGGCGGGCACCAAAGGCGAGTCGTTCCGGGCTGTCATGATTGCCGGCGATCATAATCACCGGCACACCCAGCTCCAGGCAGATACGGTTCAGTACCTCGTCCAGCAGTGCCACCGCGGCGGCCGGTGGTACCGAGCGATCATAGATATCGCCCGCCACCAGCACCACATCCACCTGCCGTTCCTGGATCAGGTCGGTGATCTGCCGCAGGGCGTGACGCTGCTCATCCAGCAGGGAAAGATTGTGCAACTGGCGGCCGATATGCCAGTCCGCGGTATGCAGCAGCCTCATCGCGCCATCAACCGTCGCCAGCCGGCGATACCCTGCTCCATCAACAGGTAGTTGACCGGCACCAGGAGCAGCGTGATGACCGTGGCAAACAGGATACCGAAGCCGAGCGAGATGGCCATCGGGATCAGGAACTGGGCCTGGGTGGACTGCTCGAACAGCAGTGGTATCAGGCCGATAAAGGTGGTCAGGGAGGTGAGCATGACCGGCCGGAAGCGGGCCACGCCGGCATTCAGGATCGCCTCTTCCAGGCTCTTCTCGCGCCGGTGCTGGTTGATAAAGTCCACCAGCACCAGGCTGTCGTTCACCACCACGCCCACCAGCGCCATCAGGCCCAGCAGACTGAGCATGGTCAGATCCATACCCATGATCCAGTGGCCGGCCAGGGCACCGATAGCGCCAAACGGAATGATGGACATCACCACCAGGGGCTGCAGGTAGGATTTGAAGGGAATCGCCAGCAGGCCGTATATCACAAACAGCATGATCCCCAGCCCGACGCCCATGGAGCTGAACGACTCCTGCTGCTCGCGCATCTCGCCCTCGAAGCTGTAGCTGATGCCGGGATACTGCAACAGTAACTGGTCCATGAAGTCGCCCAGTTCACTCTGCAGAATGGTCATGTTGGCCGTCGCCTTGTTGATATCGGCAGCGACTGTCACGGTGCGATAGCGATTGATACGAATAATGGAGGTGGGACTCTTGCCCGGGATCAGCTCCACCACCTGCCCCAGTGGCACGCTCAATCCGCTGGCGTTGGTAATGCGCAGATCCTCCAGGCTGGCGACCGATTTACGCTCAGATTCCGGATAGCGCACCATCACCCGGATATCATCCCGGCCCCGCTGTATGCGCTGCACCTGAAATCCGTAAAAGGCGTTGCGGATCTGGTTCAGCACGTCGGAACGGGTCAGCCCCAGGGCGTGGGCCTCGTCTTTCAGCTCGATCTGCAACTCCTCCTTGCCGTCCGACAGGGTGTCGCTGATATCGAATACCGCCGGGTAGAGCGCCAGTTGCGCCTTCACCTTGTCCGCCACTTCGGACAGGGTGTTAAAGTCGAGACCGGCCAGCTGGATCTCGATCGGATCGGAGATACGACCGATCTCGGCCCGGAAAGTGAGGTTCTCGGCACCGGGAATCACGCCGATCATTTTGCGCCACTCCCGCACCAGTTCGATGCTGGTGACCTGGGAGGTGCGGTCTTCCGGCGCCACGATCTCGAACATCACCAGGCCGGTGTGGGAACCCGATCCCCGTGAACCACCACTGCCGGTGGTGGACTGGATATCCAGGATCAGGTCCAGCCCCTGCTCGTCCCGGTACTTCTGTTTCAGGTTGAAGGCGGCGTCGGTAATCCTGCGGATGTAACGGTCGGTCACTTCAAACGGTGTGCCGGTGGGCATGGTGAGAGAGGCCCGCGCCAGTTCACTCTGCACCCGGGGCCAGAAGGTGAAGCGGGTCCAGCCGGTGGAGACCAGGGTCACCATGATCAGCAGCACGCCACAGAACAGCACCAGGGTGCTCCAGCGATAGTTCAACGCAACTTTCAGTACCGGCCGGTAATAGCGCAATATCACCCGCTCAAAACCGTCGGCGAAGCTGTGCTGCAAGCGCTCCAGTAATCCCGGCCGGTGGCGCTCGGAACGCAACTTGATGTGTTTCAGATGCGCCGGCAGCACGAACTTGGACTCAATCAGGGAGAACAGGAAAATCGGGATCACCACGATGGGGATCTGGGCAAACAGCAGCCCCCGGCGCCCCTCGATAAAGGCCAGTGGCAGGAAGGCCGCAATGGTGGTGAGAATACCGAAAGTGACCGGCACGGCGACCTCCTTGGTACCCCGTATGGCCGCCTCCAGTCCGTTCTCCGCATGGCGCAAATGGGTATAGACGTTTTCACCCGTGACAATGGCGTCATCCACCACGATACCCAGCACCAGCAGGAAGGCGAACAGGCTGAATACATTGAGACTGACGTCGAAAAACGGCATGGCGACAAAGGCCCCCATGAAACTGACCGGCACACCGATAAAGACCCAGAAGGCGATGGAGGGGCGCAGGAACAGGGTCAGCAGGAGCAGCACCAGCACGCCGCCCTGGATGGCGTTGTTGGTCAGGGTCTGGAGGCGCTTCTTGACGATCCGGGAACGGTCCCGCCAGGTGGTCATCTCCACCCCCTGGGGCAGGGAGGCCTGGCGTTCCGCCACGTACGCCTTCACCTTGTCCGCCACATCAATGGCACTCTGGTCACCGACCCGATACACATCCACGAAGCCAGCCATTTTGCCGTTAAAGCGGGAGCGCAGCGGCGACTCCTCAAAGCCGTCATTCACCCGGGCCAGGTCCTTGACCCGCACAATGCTGCCGTTCGGCTGGGTCAGTACGATAATGTCGTCAAACTGATCGCGCCGGTAGGCCTGCCCCTTGGAGCGGATCAGGATCTCCCCGGCATCGGCCTTGATGTTACCGGCCGACAGATCCAGCGCGCTGTTGGATATGGCCTGCGCCACCTCCCGCAGGGTGATGCCGTACTGGCGCAGGGTATCTTCCGAGACCTCGATGGCGATTTCGTAAGCGCGCACCGCATCCAGTTCCACCTGGGTCACCCCCGGAATGCGCAGCAGATCATCGCGCACCTGTTCAGCCAGCGCTCGGATCTCCCGTTCCGGGTAGTCGCCGGCGATGGCGACGGTGATCACTTCGCGCCGCCAGGTGGCCAGACTGACTACCGGCTTCTCCGCATCAGCCGGCAGGTTATTGATGGCATCCACCCGGCTCTTGATATCGGCCAGCATCTCCCGGGGATCGTAACCGGCTTCAATCTCCAGGCCGATGCTGGCGCTACCTTCGGCCGAGCGGCTGGTGATCTCCTTGATCCCCTCCAGATCCTGTACCGCCTCCTCGACCAGGATGGCGATGCCCTGCTCCGTATCCTCCGGGGTGGCGCCGCGCAGGCTGATCTCCACATTGACCTGCTGCGCTTCCAGGGTGGGAAACACCTCCAGCGGAATCCGGTAATAGAGGGACGAGAGGCCGAGCACCAGCAGGCTCACCATCAACAGGTTGGCCGCGACATGGTTACGTGCAAACCAGGCGATCATGGGCGGGGCCTAATTGGCTGCGGACACATCAGCGGATGGTCCGGTGGTTGGTTTGGCCCGGGAACGGGGGATTTTCTCTTCCCCTAGCCGTTTGACCGGCGTGCCACTGCTGACCTGCCCCAGGGGGGTCAGCACCAGTTGGTCACCCGCCTTCAGGCCGGCGCCGATCAGCGCCTCCCGGCCATTCTGCCAGGCCACCTCTATCTCAGTACGCTGCAACAGCCCCTGGTCATACAGGTAGACATAGCTGCCCTGGTAGATGGCCGAGTTGGGGATCACGATGGCGTCCTGTATGACCCGCCCCTGAATCTGTGCCGTGACGTACTGCCCGATCTTCAGGGGCCGTCTTCCATCCTGGTCTACGACATAGGGGTTTTCGATCTGGGCAGTGACGTAGAGTTGCTGGCTCTGTTCGTCGATGGCGCCGGCGGTGCGCACCAGCGTGGCGGGCCACTGTTCCGGCTCCGGACCCAGTTTGTTGATAATGGTCACCGGGGGCAGCTCCCCCTGACTGTCACCCTTGTCGCGGTAGTTTTCCGGCAGATCCACGTAACCGAGCTCGCTGTTTTTCAGCGGCAACCGCACCTCGACCCGATCGGTGGCGTAGATCCTGGCCAGCGCCTGGTTGGCCGAAACCACCACGCCGCGATCCACACTGCGGGAGAGTATGCGTCCGGCATAGGGCGCCTTGATCCGGGTCCGCTCGACCGCGAGTTCGGCCTGGGCCAGTTTCGCCCGGGCCGCATCGATCTGGGACCGGGCCGCCGCCACCTGGGGTTTGCGCAGGGCGTAATCGGTCGCCAGTCCCCGCTTGTTCAGGATCTCCCGGTCCTTCCGGGCCTGATCGGCCAGCGCCAGTTGCTCCTCCAGGTTCACCTTGGCGTTCGCCAGCTCGGCGGCCGCAATATCCACCTGAATCCGGTAATCCCGCGGATCTATAGTGACCAGGGTCTCGCCCGCTTCAAAGAAGCCGCCATCACGGAAATTGGGACTGATATCGATAATCTGGCCGGACACCTGGGCCACCAGCTCCCCCTCGGTGCGCGGCTGAACCCGGCCGAAGGAGTTGATCACCACCCGGTAGTCACGCGGCAGCAGTTGCCGGGTCTCCACACTGATAACCGGAACGGGCGGCTTATCACGAATGGCCGCTTCCGGTTTAAAATGGGTAATCAGCTGGGCAACGCCAATGAACAGGGCCACTAACAGCAGGGGCAAAAACTTGCGCATCCTCATACTCAACAGCAAGGTATTATTATGGTTGGGCCAACCACAACTGCAGGCGGCTGCCCCTCGAATACAGATGACCGGCAATCCGGTTCGACTGCCCCGGGGCAGTGAGCCGCTAATTCTAGGCGCTTCATCCTTCCAGGGAAAGACACCCGACCGGCCGGTCGGTTCCCCGCTCCCTGCCGCCGGCAGTTCGCCGGTTGATCGGTCCACTCGGCCCCGGGAAGGTCCGGACAGCGCCAAACCCTCAAGTTAGTTGAGACTGTAACCGTTCGAAGAAAACTCACCAGTATTTTTTTTCCTGTATGATTAAATCCCGTCATATCCCGCTTTTTTTTACTATTCTGTGTACTGGTGAGGAGTAAAAATGGAATATAACCCCCATCCCTAAGGTTGCAACCTAATATGCCGACAGAATTCCGCAAGGAAAAGACCATCCTCATTATTGATGACAGTCCGATCAATATCGAGCACCTGGCCCAGGTACTTAAGTCAGAGTACAACATAAAGGTTGCCAACAGCGGCGAATCGGGCATTGAAGTGGCGCGCGCCCAACGACCGGACCTGATTCTGCTGGATATTGTGATGCCAAACATCGATGGCTATGAGGTGTGTCGCCGTCTCAAGGCGGGGGATGGCACACGCAATATACCGATCATTTTCATCTCCACCAAGACGGATATGGAAGACGAGACCCGGGGACTTGAGCTGGGTGCGGTGGATTACATCACCAAGCCGTTCCGGACACCGATCGTCAAGGCGCGCGTAAGAACCCAGATACAGCTCAAGCACAACAGTGATCTGCTGGAGAAACTGGCCCTGATCGACGCCCTGACCAACCTGCCCAACCGGCGACGCTTTGAACAGATACTGAAGCGCGAGTGGTCCCGCTGCCGGCGCTCACAGGCGCCCATTTCCATCATGATTCTCGATATTGATCACTTCAAACAGTTTAACGATCACTATGGCCATCCGGCCGGGGACCGCTGCCTGAAACGGGTCGCACAGGCGCTGCCCATCCCCCTGAAACGACCCGCAGACAGTATTTTCCGTTACGGGGGTGAAGAGTTCATCGCGGTGCTGCCCGAGACGGACCACAGCGTGGCGCTGAAACTGGCGGAGAAGATGCGTCTCCAGGTGGCCAACCTGGCCATTCCCCAGGCCCAGGGCAAAGATACTCAGCCCTACATCAGCATCAGTATCGGTGTGACCACCAATATACCCAGCTCCAGAAGTAATCCCAAAATGCTGGTACAGCTGGCGGACAAGATGCTCTATGAAGCGAAGCATTCCGGACGCAACTGCGTAAAGGGAAAGGTATTCAGCAACGAGACAGATTCCCATGCCAATCCGGAAAATGTCTAGTATGAACTGAATCACGACAATTGGCTTTCAAGCAACTTTATGATGGGCCAGATCAATAACTAAAAACGCCTGTCACCGGCCATAGGCTGTTCGTGGTCCACGTTTTATTCAGGCAGTACGTTAGGGGAAGTCTGAGTATTCTATGAGTATCCGATTGAAATTTATCCTGTTCACTCTCGGTATGGTCATCATACTGATCGTCCCGATTGCCGCGGGCGGTTACTGGATGATCAATCGGATTGTTTTCACCATGTATGAAAACAACCTGAAACAGGAAATCACCAATATCGACAACAGTATCCGGGCCAGCGTGAAGCGGCTGGAACCGATCGGCATACTCTCGCAGGAGAATTTCCTCAAAGCGGAAAAAGCGCATCTGATTGCGGAGCTGAAAAAGTTTCAACTGGGCGAAACCGGCAGCCTGATCATCCTCGACAGCGCCGCCAACACCCTGCTCATATCCGGAACCAATCGACATGCACCGCCACCGGCAAAGCTGATCGAACGGGCCAGCGCCGGCGAGGAGTCCGGCAGTCTCAGTTACGACTCAAACGATAAAGCGATGTTTGCGGTGTTCATGCGGTCAAAATGGAACTGGACCATCATACTGACCATCACCCAGGCCGAGATGCTGATCCAGCGTAACCTGTTTGCCCTCTTCGGGCTGCTGCTGACAGTGGTGCCTCTGCTGAGTGTCAGCATCCTCTTCATGGTTTTCTACCAGCGTTTTTACAAACAGATCAGCCGCACCCTGGAAGCGCTGAAGCTGATAGAACAGGGCCACCTGGATACGCGCATCAGCAACCCGGCAAAGAATGAACTGGGTGAAGTCCAGAACGGCATCAACAGCATGGCCAGTACGTTAAACGACCTGATCATGCACCTGGAACAACGTGTCGACCAGCATACCCTTGAGTTACGCCATGCGAAGGAACTGGCGGAGGCGGCCAATCAGGCCAAGGGGGACTTTCTGGCCAATATGTCCCACGAGATTCGCACGCCCCTGAACGGTGTGCTTGGCATGTGCCAGCTGCTGCAATCAACCGAAATGACGCAGAAGCAGCAGCTCTATCTGAAAACGATTAGCGCTGCCGCCAACTCCCTGCTGGTGATCATTAACGACATTCTCGATTTCTCCAAGATAGAAGCGGGAGAACTGAAATTTGAAGAGAGCCCGTTCCGACTCAATCAGGTGCTGGAAGAGATTTCTGACCTGATGACGCCGGCCATGTCCCAGAAACAGCTGCGTCTCATCTATGACGTTTGCGGCGATCTGGATGACCAGATTGTCGGTGACAGTCTGCGTATAAAACAGGTACTGACGAACCTGATCAACAACGCGGTCAAGTTTACCCAACAGGGCCAGGTACTGTTGCGTATCACACTGAAGGAGCAGACCGAGGAGCGTCTGGTATTGCAGTTTTCCGTGGAGGATACCGGTCAGGGCATTGCGCCCGAACAGGTGGAGCGACTGTTCCGCCCCTTTACCCAGGCGGATGCCTCCACGACACGCCGCTACGGCGGCACCGGGCTTGGCCTCAGTATCTGCCAACGGCTGGTAAAAAACATGGGGGCAAAAATCAGCGTCCGGTCAGAGCCGGGAAAAGGCAGTTGTTTCAGTTTTGACGCCACCTTCGGGCGACTCAAAGAGAACCGGAAATCGGTCGCAAGTGCAGCATCCATTCTGTCGAAAAAACGCATCGCCCTGATCTGCAGTGAACCGCCCATCAGCAACATAGTACTCCGGCACCTGCAGGCGATCGGCTGCACGCCCCACTCATTCAACAGCATCACCGAATTCAGTGACGCCATGGACGATCCCGGCACGACGAAGGAGCTGGACATCCTGGTTATTGATACATCGGCGGTCACGGCGGCGTCAGAAGCGCTGTTGCAACGCATGCTGGATCAGAGCCAGATAACCGACCAGTATCACAGCCTGCTGCTTTATGACTTCGAAGATGAACGCAGGGACACCTTCACCCATGTGTTGAAGAAACCGCTGATCCGGGAAAAGCTGGAAACCGCCCTGCTGGAGACGCTGGATCCGGACCGCTCCTGCGCCCTGTCCAGCCAGTCCCCGTCCCAACAGGAGGATATCGAGCGACTGGCCGGCATGCATGTGCTGCTGGTTGAAGATACCCTGATGAACCAGCAGGTGGTGATTGAGATTCTCGACCAGCTGCAGATCACGGTCAGTGTGGCGGACAATGGCAAAACGGCGCTCAATATGCTGGAAGAGCAGGGCATTGAAGCTTTTGACGCCATCATGATGGATATCCAGATGCCGGTCATGGATGGCTTTGAAACAACCCGTCGCATCCGCAACCATCCGCTGTTCAAGGGGATACCGGTGATTGCCATGACGGCCAACGCCATGTCCGGTGATCGGGAGCGCTGCCTGGCGGCCGGCATGGATCTCTACCTGACCAAGCCGATTAACCGGGCGCAGCTGATCAAGGCGCTGAGCCAGTCACTGCGCCTGGTGGAGGCCGGCACCGGCAGCGCGGACCTGACAGAACCGCCACCACCCCACTCGGTTGCCACCATCGACCTGGCAACGCTGTTGAGTCGTTTCGATGGCGACCGGTCCCGGGTGCTGCGGCTACTGCTGCAGGCTGAAGAGAGCTTCCAGTGTGACCTGTTGCAGATCCGGCGCTGCCTGGAAGATGAAGACTGGCAATGCCTGGCCCAGTCACTGCACCGACTCAAGGGTGTTGCGGGCAACATGGCCACCATGGGGTTGTACCACCGCTGCGCCACCATGGAGTCCGCCCTGGCCGGCGGTAACACCGCCCAGCTGATTCCCAACTACCAGGAGCTGGAGAGCGAACTGGATCGGGTCATCAGTCGTATCAGCACCCTCTCCGAACAGCTGGCGGCGGAAAACGCCGGGCAACAGGACACCACAGCGACCCATCACGCCATTGCCGATCAACTGCCGATGCTGCGGGAGCTACGTGAACAGCTGGCACAACACGACCTGGTGGATAACAGCACCATCGACAGTCTGGAACAGGAAATCGACAACTACGCCCATCCTGAAATCATCACCCTACTGGTTCAGCAACTGCGGGCATTCAACTACCCGGCAGCCCTTACACCACTAGACCAGCTGATCGCGGAACTGGAGCGGCAGGGCTAGGAAGCGGCGCCCCGCAGACACTTGCCAATATAGGCCAGGTGCTCATGGGCCGCATGCCTGGCCTGGCCGGCGTCGCCGGAGCAGATCGCCTGGTAAATCTCCCCATGCTGGGCATGAATAGCCTGATAACTCTCTTCCATGGTGTAGATTTTCTCCCAGTTGTGCAGCACCACATCACCCAGCAGATCAAACAGGCTCTGGGTCAGATGGATCAGCGCCACGTTGTGGGAGGCGTCAGCAATCGCCATGTGGAAAGCGGCATCCGCCTGGGCCTCCAACTCCAGGTCGCGTTGCTCATGGGCCACCTGCAGCGCCTGGAAACGCTCCCGCATAATGGTCCGGTCCGTGGCGGTCGCCCGGGTCGCCGCATAGCTGGCGGCCAGCTCCTCCAGGCCGTGCCGACACTCCATCACATCCGACAGCGCCTCCGGGTTGTCCTTGAGCAGGTTGGCCAACGGATTGATGATGGTGCTACCCAGGGCATCCAGTACAAAGGTCCCCTCCCCCTGCCGGCTGTAGATCAATCCCTGCGCCTCCAGCTTCAGCAGCGCCTCGCGCACCGAGGGACGGGACACCTTAAGCTGTTCAACCAGTTCCCGCTCCGCCGGCAACTTATCCCCCGGTTTTAATACACCCTTAATAATCTGGGTCTTTAACTGCTCGACGATAGAGTCCGAGACCCGGGCTGGCTTGATGGGTTGTAACTGCATGGTACTTCTCCGGATGAATAGGCGATCAGGAACGCCCGTCCCTGGGGCGTAACCTGGCGGGAACCCGGTGCTAAACAGTACCGATTCCCCGTTTCCAATGGTCTACAGTTGATAACTGCGGGTAATGAAAATTGCGCCACATCCATGCAAGGCGCGGGACCTCCAGATCAGACCGAATAAGGAAGCTCTTCCGTATTATATACAACCATTTATTTGTCTGACCATTTTTCACCAATAAAAATGAATCGTTGGCAAATAATAATAACTATTTGTTTTTTAAATACTTAAAAGACCTGTTCGTTTCATGCTCTAAGCGGTTGTTATAGATGACATAAAATAGTTTGACTTATAATTTCACATACCTTTTAATGGTCTGACCATTGACATAAAAACAATACACCATACAACTCAACAGCGTGCTAAATCAGTCGAGGAGAGAGACCCAATGAGCTATCGCTTAAGTGATTATCGGGATGTAGACCCCCAGGAGACCCTGGAGTGGATGGAAGCCATTGATGTCGTGCTTGAACGGGAGGGGCCGGAGCGCGCCCAGTTCCTCATCAAGCGAACCATTGACAAGGCGACCGTGGCCGGTGTCGAGCCACCCAACTGTTCCCGGACCGCATACCTGAACTCGATCCCGGTGAGTCGCCAGCCCGCCCTGCCGGGCGATCCGGCTGTTGAGGCAAGACTGCGCGACATTATCCGCTGGAACGCCATGGCCATGGTGGTGCGGGCCAACCGCAAACCGGCCGCCCCCGGCGGGCACATCGCCAGCTTCCAATCCTCGGCTGTACTCTACGAAACCGGTTTCAACCACTTCTGGCGCGCCGCCAGTGATGTACACGGTGGCGATCTGATCTACTTCCAGGGCCATGCCGCACCGGGCATCTACGCACGCGCCTTCCTGGAAGGACGTATCAGCGAAGAGCAACTGGACAGCTATCGCTTTGAAACCGACGGTAAAGGTCTCCCCTCCTATCCCCACCCCTGGCTGATGCGGGATTTCTGGCAGTTCCCCACCGTCTCCATGGGCCTGGGACCGCTGATGGCGATCTACCAGGCACGCTTCATGAAGTACCTGGAACACCGGGAACTGATCCCCAAGTCGGATCGCAAGGTGTGGGTATTCCTGGGTGACGGCGAGATGGATGAGCCGGAATCCCAGGGCGCCATTTCACTGGCGGTGCGGGAAAAACTGGACAACCTGATCTTCGTGATCAACTGTAACCTGCAACGTCTGGATGGCCCGGTCCGGGGTAACGGCAAGATCATCCAGGAGCTGGAGGGGAACTTCCGCGGTGCCGGCTGGAATGTGCTGAAGGTGATCTGGGGCTCCGCCTGGGACAAGCTGCTGGTACAGGACCACAACGGCCTGCTGCGCAAACGCATGGAAGAGTGCGTGGATGGTGAGTACCAGACGTTCAAGGCAAAGGATGGCGCCTACGTACGCAAATACTTCTTCGGCAAATATCCCGAGCTGCTGAAGATGGTGGAGCACATGACCGACGATCAGATCTATCACGACCTGATCCGTGGCGGCCACGACCCACAGAAGGTGTATGCGGCCTACTCCGAGGCGGTCAAGGCAGTGGAGCAGCCGACAGTGATCCTGGCCAAAACGGTAAAGGGTTATGGCATGGGTGAGGCCGGCGAGGGGCAGAACATCTCCCACCAGCAGAAGAAGCTGGGTAACGAACAGCTGAAGAAGTTCCGCGCCCGCCTGGAACTGGATATCTCGGAAGAGGATGTGCTGCAGGCCAATTACCTGAAGCCGGCGGACGACAGCCCGGAGATGCGCTATCTGCACAGCCGTCGCCAGGCGCTGGGCGGTTATCTGCCCAAGCGACGCACCCAGGGCGACCGGTTGCAGATCCCCGATCTATCCATGTTCGACCTGCTGCTGAAGGGCACCGGTGCGCGCACCATGTCCACCACCATGGCCCTGGTTCGCACCATGGTCTCCATCTCCCGTAACAAGGAGATCGGCCCGCGCCTGGTACCGATCGTACCGGATGAGGCACGTACCTTCGGCATGGAGGGAATGTTCCGTCAGATGGGCATCTACGCCCCGGACGGACAGCTCTACACCCCCATGGACTCCAGCGACATCATGCCCTACCGGGAAGACAAGAAGGGCCAGCTGCTGCAGGAAGGGATCAACGAGGCCGGCGCCATGTCATCCTGGATTGCCGCCGCCAGCTCCTACAGCAGTCACGGGGTCACCATGATCCCGTTCTACATCTACTACTCCATGTTCGGTTTCCAGCGCATCGGCGATCTGGCCTGGGCCGCGGGTGATCTGCAGGCGCGCGGTTTCCTGGTCGGCGGCACCGCCGGTCGCACCACCCTGAATGGCGAAGGACTGCAACACCAGGATGGCCACAGCCAGCTGTTCGCCAGCTTCATCCCCAACTGTGTCTCCTACGATCCCACCTTCCACTACGAGGTGGCGGTCATTGTGCACGAGGGCATGCGCCGCATGTTCCAGGAGCAGGAGAATGTCTTCTACTACCTGACCACCATGAACGAGAACTACAGCCATCCCGATATGCCGGAAGGCGCCGAGGAGGGCATTCTTAAGGGCCTCTATCACCTGCGCAGCAGCGAAGCGGAGCAGAAAGGCAAGAAGAAGGGCCTGCGGGTGCAACTGCTGGGTTGCGGCACCATTCTGAACGAGGTGATCGCGGGCGCCGAGCTGCTGAAAAACGATTTCAACATCTCCGCCGATATCTGGAGTGCCACCAGCTTCAATGAACTGTGCCGCGATGGTCAGGACGTGGAGCGCTGGAACCGGCTGCATCCGGAACAGGCGCCGCGGGTCAGCCATGTGGAGGCGTGCCTGAAGGACCGGGAAGGTCCGGTGATTGCCGCCACTGACTATATCAAGACCTTCGCCGAGCAGATCCGCCCCTTCGTGCCCGCCAGCTATCACACCCTGGGTACCGATGGTTTTGGCCGCTCCGACAGCCGCGAGGCGCTGCGTCACCACTTCGAGGTGGACCGTTACCACGTCGCCGTCACTGCCCTTAAGGCGCTGGCCGATGAAGGAAAGATTCCGCTCAAGCAGGTCAGTCAGGCAATCCAGCAATATGGTATCGATGCCGACAAGCCCAATCCGGCCACTGCCTGAACCGCGCACAGAATTAAGGAGAAACAGACGTGACCATTAAAGAGATAGTTGTACCGGACATCGGCGACTTCACAGAGGTTGAACTGATCGAGATCCTGGTTGCCCCCGGGGACGCCGTTGCCGTGGATGATCCCCTGATTACCCTGGAGAGCGACAAGGCCTCCATGGAGATCCCCTCCCCCGAGGCCGGCGTGGTGAAAGAGATCAAAGTGGCGTTGGGCGACAAGGTCTCCGAAGGCAGCCCGATCCTGCTTATGGAGCTTGCAGCCGACGCCAGCAGCCTGGCCGCACCGGCCGAGCCCCCTGCCGCACCGGCAGCGCCCGAACCGGCGGCACCCGTTGCCCCGGCAGCGGCTCCCGCCCCGACACCGGCGGCCACCCCGGCCCCCGCCAGTGCCGCCCCCGCCGCCGACCTGCGCCATGTCTCCTTCGAGCGCACCCATGCCAGTCCATCGGTACGGCGCATTGCCCGGGAGAAGGGCATTGACCTGAACACCCTGCAGGGAACCGGCCGCAAGGGTCGCATCACCCGGGAAGATCTGGCCAACGCCGGACAGCGGGTTCTGCAGGCGCTGGTCAGTGGCCAGCTGGAAGAGCCAAAACCGGCCGCCCCGGCCGCCGGGTCGGGCATCCCGCCCATCCCCGAACAGGACTTCTCCAAGTTTGGCGAAGTGGAGTTCCAGCCACTGAGCAAAATCAAGCGCCTGACCGGTATCAACCTCAGCCGCTCCTGGCTGAACGTACCCCATGTCACCCACCACGACGAGACCGATATCACCGAGGTGGAGGCGTTCCGCAAATCGCTCAAGGCGGAGGCCGAGAAACAGGGCGTGCGGGTCACCCTGTTGAGCTTCTTCATGAAGGCCTGCGCCGCCACCCTGAAGGCCTATCCGACCTTCAACGCCTCACTGGATGGCAGCGGTGAAAACCTGATCCTGAAAAAGTACTTCAACATTGGCGTGGCGGTCGATACCCCGAATGGGCTGGTGGTGCCGGTGATCCGGGACGTGGACCAGAAGAGTATCTTCCAGATCTCCGCCGAGCTGATGGAGATGAGCGCCAAGGCGCGGGACAAGAAGCTGAAACCCGGTGACATGCAGGGCGCCACCTTCACCATCTCCAGCCTGGGTGGTATCGGCGGCACCGCCTTCACCCCGATTGTCAATGCGCCGGAAGTGGCCATCCTCGGTCTCACCCGCTCCCAGATGAAACCGGTCTGGAACGGCACTGAGTTTATTCCCCGCCTGATGCAGCCGATGTCACTCTCCTATGACCACCGGGTCATCGATGGTGCCCAGGCCGCGCATTTTGTGCGTCATCTCGGCATACTCATGAATGACGTGCGGCGGTTGCTGCTCTGAACTCCCCAACAGTCCAACAAACGGAATATGACCATGAGCAACATTGAACAGATTCATGTCCCCAACATCGGGGAGTTCGACAATGTGGAGATTATCGAGATTCTGGTAGCGGTGGGTGATGCGATCAACATCGATGATCCGTTGATCACCCTGGAGAGCGACAAGGCCTCCATGGAGATCCCCTCGCCAATGTCAGGCACGGTGCAGGAGATCCATGTCAATCTTGGCGACAAGGTCTCGGAAGGGAGCCTGATCCTGAGCCTGGAGAAGGCGATGGAGCCCAAGGTGGCGGCCCAGGAGCCACAGCCGCTGGTGCAGAAGAACGCCAACAGCGGTGCGGCGCCGGGGGATGCCGGAAAGACCGTTCTGAAAGATGTCTATGTGCCCAACATCGGCGATTTTGACAACGTGGATGTGATCGAAGTACTGGTGGAACCGGGCGACCGCATCCACGAGGAGACACCGGTCATCACCCTGGAGAGCGACAAGGCCTCCATGGAGGTGCCCTCCCCCAGCAGCGGCAAGGTGCACTCGGTTCATACCAAGGTCGGCGACCAGGTCTCCCAGGGCGATCTGATCCTCACCCTGGCGGTAGCCAGTCCGGAGAGCGCAGGCGCCACAACAACCGCGGCACCCGACCCCGCCCCGACCCCGGTGATACCGGGTCTGCCGGTCGATAACCAGCCGACCCCCTACATCGGCAACGCCGATCTGCAGGCCGACGTGGTGGTCCTGGGCGCCGGCCCCGGCGGTTATACCGCCGCCTTCCGCGCCGCCGACCTGGGCCAGAAAGTGATCCTGATCGAACGCTACAGCAGCCTCGGCGGAGTCTGCCTGAACGTCGGTTGTATCCCCTCAAAGGCCCTGCTGCATGCCGCCAAGGTACTGGAAGAGTCCCGTGACTTCCGCAAACACGGCCTCAAGTTCACGGAGCCGGAAGTGGATCTGGATGCCCTGCGGGACTGGAAAAACGGCGTGGTCACCCGCCTGACCGGCGGTCTGGCCGGGCTGGCCAAGCAGCGCAAGGTCCAGGTGGTACAGGGTTATGGCAAATTTATCGACCAGAACAACATCGAAGTGACCGGTCCCGACGGCACCACCACGACCGTCGGTTTCACCCAGTGCATCATCGCTGCCGGTTCGGCGGCGGTGAAACTGCCGTTTTTGCCGGAAGATCCGCGCATCATCGACTCCACCGGCGCCCTGCAACTGAAAGAGATCCCCAAGCGCATGCTGGTGATTGGTGGCGGCATTATCGGTCTGGAGATGGCCACCGTCTATCACGCCCTGGGCAGCCAGATCACGGTGGTGGAGATGCTGGACAACCTGATCACCGGCGCCGACAAGGATATTGTCAAACCCCTGCATAAACGGCTGGAGAAACAGTACGAGGCGATCTATACCCAGACCCGGGTGGCCAAAGTCGAGGCACTCAAGGAGGGGTTACGGGTCACCTTCGAGGGTGCCAGGGCGCCTGAGCCACAGCGCTATGACTCGATCCTGGTCGCGGTGGGCCGCGCCCCCAACGGCCACAAGATCGAGGCCCAGAACGCCGGTGTGGCGGTGGACAAGCACGGCTTTATCCAGGTGGACAAGCAGCAGCGCACCAACGTGCCCCATATTTTCGCCATCGGTGACGTGGTGGGTCAGCCCATGCTGGCACACAAAGCGGTACACGAGGGCAAGGTGGCGGCCGAGGTTTGTGCCGGACTCAGCACCTTCTTTGACGCCTGGGTCATTCCATCGGTCGCCTATACCGATCCCGAGATCGCCTGGGTCGGCAAGACCGAGACCGAAGCCAAGGCCGAAGGCATCAAGTACGGCAAGGGCACTTTCCCCTGGATGGCCAGCGGCCGCTCCCTCTCCCTGGGCAGGGACGAGGGGATCACCAAGATGATCTTCGACGAGGAGAGTGGCCAGGTGATCGGTGCCGGTATTGTCGGTCCCAACGCCGGAGACCTGATCGCCGAGGTGTGTCTGGCGATCGAGATGGGCTGCGACGCGTCCGATATCGGCCTCACCGTGCATCCGCACCCCACCCTGTCGGAAACGGTGGGCATGGCGGCCGAAGCCTTCGAAGGCACCCTGACCGACCTCTACATACCGAAACGGAAGAAGTAACCCGCTAACCCGGCCGAATGGCGGAGCGGGGCGGCAGGTCTCTGGAAAGAGCCTGTTTTATGCCCCCTCCGCCAGGAGGCTGCACCATCCGGACGACCGCTTATCCTCACCCAGTAACAGCCAGCAGATCCAGTCTCTCCCGCACTTTTCAGGACCTGCATCATGGTGACCGTCTATAGTTCCCTGTAGCATCCCACTCATGGTCGCGACAGTATTGATGTCCTGACCGAAAGCGCTTCCCAACCATGGAATCCATCCACATGCGCCGTACCCGTTTTCCACACCGACTGATCTCCCTCCTGCTCGGCTGCCTGATTGGCGGCCCGGCCACTGCGGCCGAACCGGGTCCGCCCAGGAGCGAACCACAGCAGTACAACCTGGGTCTGGGCCGGGTGATTTTCACCACCCGCTGCATCAAGTGCCACGGCCAACCGGACTCCGGCGCGCCCCAGTTGGGCTCGGTGAACGACTGGGAAGAGCGGTTGAAACGCCCCCTGCCGCTGCTGATCAACCACGCCGTTAACGGCCATGGCGAGATGCCGCCCAAGGGCGGTCTGGAAGAGCTGAGCCAGCACGACGTATCGGCCGCGGTCGCCTACGTGGTGGATCGCAGCCGCCGCCTGTTTGTCGAGTACGAAGGTCGTTCAACCCTGCTGTTCGACAAAATCTGCCATGAGGACAGGCAACTGGAGACCTGCCGGCAGTCACGCCTGGACAATACCCTGCTGCTGCAGATGCTGTGGCTGATTACCGGACAAAAACGGGAGTAGTCAAACCGCTGTCATCAAGCTGTCGCATTGAATTATTAGCCTGTGCCCTGAAGCCATTATCAGGAGACAGAATGATGAATGAGACACTCACCAACGGCTTTTCCGAAGCCAGCTTCGAGCATGACGATTTCGACTACAGTTACTTCGATCTGGACGATCTGGATGATCTGGACGACGAACAGGTGCAGGACTACTTCGAGACCCTGTATCAGCAATAAACCGTATCAAACCGGCATGCCGCATGCGCCCGACAGCGGAGCCCGGCTCACGCCTGGTGACGATTCAGGCGACGCTCGATGCGGCGGAACACAAACACAATTGCGTAGGTGATGATCAGGTAAAGCACCGCCGTGGTGATATAGATTTCGTAGACCGCAAAGGTCTTGGAGATAATTCGTCCCGCCACGCCGGTCAGATCCAGCAGCGTAATCACACTGACCAGGGACGTGGCCTGCATCAGAAACACCACCTCGTTACCGTACATGGGCCACGCCAGGCGGATTGCCTTGGGCAGAATTATGCGCCGGTACATCAGCACCTTGCTCATACCGCAGGCCCGGGCGGCCTCGATATCCCCTGCCGGCACCGCCTGGATGGCACCGCGAAATATCTCCGCCGTGTAGGCGCCGGTATTCAGGGTCAGGGCAACCACCCCGCAGAAGTAGGCATCACGGAAAAACCCCCACAACCCCAGATCACTCAACTCGGCCCGAAACTGTCCACTGCCGTAGTAGATCAGGAACAGCTGCACCAGCAGCGGTGTACCCCGGAAATAGAGAATGTAGGCGTAGGCGGGCATCCACAGCACCGCATGCCGGGAGAGCCGCATCAGGGCTACCGGTATGGCGATCGCCAGTCCGATCAGCAGGCTGATCACGGTGATCTCCAGGGTCAGCTGGGCGCCCTGAAGCAGCTTCGGCAGATTTTCCCAGATAACGTCCAGATCCATCATGACCTCCCCGCAACGCCGCGATTGGCCCAACGTTCAGCCCGCTGTTGCAGCAGCATGGAGACCACGGTCAGTCCCAGATAGATCAGTGAGGCAAGCAGGTAGAAGGTAAACGGCTGGTGGGTGGCGTTGGCGGCGATCTTGGTCTTGCGCATCAGCTCGTCCAGCTGAATGATGGACACCAGCGCCGTGGCCTTGATCAGCACCATCCAGACGTTGCCGAGACCGGGCAGCGCAAAACGCATTGCCTGGGGCAGCAGAATACGCCGAAAGGCGAGCAGGCGATGCATGCCCATCGCCCGGGCGGCCTCCAGCTGACCGGGATGGATGGCGTTGAACGCCCCCCTGAACACCTCGGTGCTGAATGCGCCGTAGATAAATCCGATGGCCAGGGTACCGGCCAGAAAGGGGTTCAGATCGATCGTGATGTCGTGGCCGAAGCGCTGGGCGATATCCTGGATCAGGGTCGGGATACCAAAATAGACCAGCAACAACAGGATCAGCTCCGGAATGCCACGCACCACCGTGGTATAGGTGTCGGCCAGAAAATTGGCCAACCGGTTCCTGGACAGTTTCGCCCAGGAACCGAGCAGCCCCAGAAAAATGGCCAACAACATGGAGCTGAGGCCCACAGCAATGGTCAACCAGAGGCCGTCCAGCAGCAGGCCGCCGTATCCTTTCAGGTCAAACATGGATCCGCCTGCCGCCTGGATAATACACCGTTAAAACGTAAAACTGCCGGCTCTGGTTAACCGACCCACTCATTCGCCATACACGTCGAAGTCGAAGTACTTGGCGTTGATCCGGGCGTAGGTACCGTCCTCGCGGATCTGCTTGATAGCCTGGTTGAGTTTCTCCAGCAGCGCGGTGTCCTCTTTGCGAACCGCAATACCGATACCTTCGCCAAGATATTTTTTATCGGTGAAGCCGGGGCCGACAAATTCAGCAGCCTGGCCACTCTCAGACTTCAGGAACTCGCCCAGTACGAAGGAGTCCGCCAGCAGCAGGTCAACCCGACCGGACAACAGGTCCAGATTCGCTTCGTCCTGGGTGCCGTAGGCGCGCACTTCAACGATGTCTCCGAACCGACCACGCAGGAAGTTCTCGGCGACAGTGGATGCCTGTACACCAACGATCTTGCCCTTCAGCGCCTCGTCGTTGATTTCGAAATCGGTTCCCTTGGCCCGGGCAAAACGGACCGGGGTGGTGTAGTACTTGTCGGAGAAGGCGACTTTTTCCTTACGCTCTTCAGTAATCGACATGGAGGCTATAATGGTATCGAACTTCTTCGACAGCAGGGCCGGAATGATGCCTTCCCAATCCGAGGTTACCCATTCGCATTCCGCTTTCATGGCTTCGCAGAGTGCTTTACCGATCTCGATATCAAACCCGGCCAACTCGCCATTCTTGTCGATCAGGTTGAACGGAGGATAGGCACCCTCGGTACCCATGCGGATCTTCATCGATTCAGCAGCTGCCAGACCACTGACACAGAGCAGCAGCATCAGGAGCATGGCCCGTAGTTGGATATGTTTCATAGTCGTCCCCTTCGATTGGATTAACGATTACTGGCGAATTGCCACACGAAATCGGTTGTTATAGATGACTGGCAAGGAATTGTCGACAACGTTCCGAAGTCGGATTATTGAACACATCGGCAGGCGTACCCTGCTCTTCGATCTGTCCCTGGTGTAAAAACAGTACTTTCGATGAGACCTCCCGGGCAAAACCCATCTCGTGGGTCACCACCAGCATGGTACGCCCCTCTTCGGCCAGCTGGCGCATCACCTTGAGCACTTCACCGACCATTTCCGGATCGAGGGCCGAAGTAGGTTCATCAAACAGCATCAGTTCGGGTTCCACGGCAAGCGCCCGGGCGATAGCAGCACGCTGCTGCTGGCCACCGGAAAGCTGGGCCGGGTAGGCATCTATCTTGTTGCCGATCCCCACCTTTTCCAGCATGGCAATGGCCCGCTCCCGGGCCTCGTTCTTGGGCACTTTCAACACGTGTACCGGCGCTTCCATAACGTTTTCCAGCACACTCATGTGGCTCCAGAGGTTGAAGCTCTGGAACACCATACCGAGCCGGGAACGGATCCGGTCAACCTGTCGGGGGTCGGCCGCAACCGGTTCACCGCGACGGTTTTTGGTCATCCGGATCTGTTCACCGTGAATAAAGACGTCGCCGGAGTCGGGTGTCTCCAGGAGATTGATACAGCGCAACAGGGTGCTTTTTCCCGAACCGCTGGAGCCGATCAGGGAAATCACATCGCCTTCCCGGGCCGACAGGGAGATACCCTTGAGGACTTCCAGATTACCAAAACACTTGTGAAGATTATCGACCACCATGACGGTGTCGCGGTTACCAATGGTCACATCAGGCATCAAAAAGTCCGGGCTTCGTTGGCTGTTTTCGGTAACACCCCTGCGGCAGAGATGGACTCTGTTTCTATGTCAGGGATACACTTCGCCGGGATTATAGAACAAAGCGTCCATAAACAGTAGAATTGTTGCTTTTGCAAACATCCGTGCAGCCTGCCCTGCTCCACCCGACTGACGAGTCCATTCAATGAAATCACGCACATGGCAAGCCGATGGCCTGTTGATGGTCACCGCTATTATCTGGGGACTCGCCTTTGTGGCGCAGCGCGCCGGCATGGAGCATATCGGCCCGTTTGTCTTCAACAGCGCCCGTTTCGCCCTGGGCTGCCTCTCCCTGCTACCGCTGCTCTGGCTGCGTAAAAACGCCGTGGCACAGCCGCTTCGTCCCCTGCTCATGGGCAGTCTGGCGGCCGGCACCCTGCTGTTTGCCGGCTCATCCCTGCAACAGATCGGCCTGGTCTACACCACCGCCGGCAATGCCGGCTTCATCACCGGACTCTATATCGTACTGGTGCCGATCCTGGCCCTGTTCTGGCGCCACAAGACCGACGCCTACACCTGGATCGGCGCCTTCGTTTCCCTGATCGGACTGTTCATGCTGAGCATGACCGATCAGTGGACCCTGGCCTACGGGGATCTGCTGGAGCTGATCGGTGCCCTGTTCTGGGCCGGCCACGTCCTGCTGATCGGCTGGCTCTGCCGGCGGCTGGATCCGATTCGCCTGGCGCTGGGTCAGTTTGTGGTCTGCACCCTGCTGAGTTTTGCCGCGGCACTGATCTGGGAACCGTTTGACCTGCAGGCCCTGTCCGATGCCTGGGTTCCGATCGGCTATGCGGGCATTCTCTCGGTGGGGGTCGCCTATACCCTGCAGGTGGTGGCACAACGCCACGCCCCGGCGGCGCACGCGGCCATTATTCTCAGCCTGGAGTCGGTGTTCGCAGCACTGGGGGGCTGGCTGCTGCTGGACGAATCATTGGGCACACGCGGCCTGCTGGGTTGCGCCATCATGCTGACCGGCATGCTGATCTCCCAGCTACCGGTGATGCGTGACCGCTCCCGACCGGCACCGGCCTGAGCGGAAAGCGGTCACCGTCGCGCCATCACAGGACCGCCCCATCCACCTGCTCCCGGCGACCCACCAGCCGCAGCAACAGCCGCCGGGGCATGATTATCAGCACATTCCCCGCCACCACCAGGGCCACACCAGCGGCCGCCATCAGGCTCCAGTGGTAATTTTCAAACAGGGTGGAGATACCCAACGCCACCAGGGGAAACAGCACCGTGGCGTAGGCCGCCTTCTCCGGACCGATACGCCCCAGCAGGGTGAGATAGCTGCCGAAGGCCAGTACCGAACCGAACAGGGCCAGGTAGAGGAGCGACAGGTTATAGGCCAGGGTGGGTTCATAGACCAACGCCACGCCCTGAAACAGGGCGTAGAGGAACAGGATCAGGGCACCATAGGCCATGCCATAGGCGTTGCTCTGGATCACCGGCAGGCGCCGGCGCTGATTCCGGGCCGAGATAATGTTCCCCAGGGAAGCGATAAAGGTTCCCAGCAGACTCAGCACCAGTCCCTTCAGGGCGCCACTGTTGTGCTGCAGGTTGGCCACTTCGGGCCAGAACACCAGGGTAATACCCCACAGGCCGATGAGCGCACCAACCACCATGGAGGCGTTCACCGGCTTGCGGAAAAACAGCGCGCTGTTGACGATATTCATCAGCACGATGGTGGAGAAGATCACCGCGATCAAACCACTGGTCAGCTCCGCCGTGGCCCAGTAGAAGATCAGATAGTTCAGGCAGAACAACATCAGGCCCTGCAACGCCATCCAGAGGTGTTCCCGCCGCTCAAAACGCAACGGCAGACCACGCAACAGGCACCAGACAAACAGGATCAGCGCCGCCAGGGTGAACCGGTAGGCAACGGACAGCTCGGGCGGCACGGCTCCCAGCTGGAACTTGATGGCGTACCAGGTGGAACCCCAGATAAACACCGCGGCGAAGTAGAGACTGACAGAGTGGGTTAACATGGCTGAAACGATTCCATGGGCACTAAAACTATGTCTTATACCCGCCCGGCTTGTATTATTAAAGCCAATTATAATAATGGAAATAATTAGCAGCCGTAATAGGTGATCCATGCAGCGTGATATCGATATCGGCCTGATCCGTACCTTCCTGGCGGTCGCTGAGAGCGGCGGTATGACCCGGGCCGCGCAGATCCTCAACCTCACCCAGGGCGCCGTCAGCCAGCAGGTGAAACGGCTGGAGGCGCAATTCGGCAAACAGCTGTTTGACCGCCGGCAGAAGCAGATGCAGCTCACCCCGGACGGTGAAAAGCTGATCGCCAGCGCCAATCGCCTGCTGGCACTGAACGACGAAGTGCTGCAGCTGATGCGCCAGCCGGAGTTTACCGGCAAGATCCTGCTTGGCGTGCCGCCGGATATCGTGCGGCCCTTCATGCCGCCGATCCTGAAACGGTTCAACCGGGAGTTTCCCAATATCCGGGTCACCCTGATCAGTGACTCGACGCCGGTCCTGCTGGATATGCTGAAAAAGCAGCAGATCGATCTCACCCTCACCACCGAGTCGGTCCGGGGAGACCGGGACGAGCTGCTGCTCACCGATGCGCTGGTCTGGATCGGCGCCCCCAACGGCGACGCCTGTCACCGGCACCCCCTGCCGGTGGCCCTCGGCCTGGAATCCTGCGGTTTTCGCGATTCCGCCGTAGCGGCGCTGAACAGCGCCGGGCTGGAGTGGGTCTCCATCTGCCAGGTGGGCAGTACCGAACCGGTGATCGCCAGCCTGGAGGCCGACATGGCCATCGCGCCCTACATGTCCCAGGTGATTCCCGAGACCCTGAGCATGATCGATCCGGCTATCGGCCTGCCCGACCTGCCCCGCTACTACATCAACCTGCGTCTGCCGGGACACGGTGCCAACATGCTCGTCCGGGAGCTGGCGCAGCAGATCCGCAGCGGCTTTGCCCAGCGCTACCCGGCGCTTTGAGCCGGCAACTGAACTATGCTTAAGACAACCCATACAGCACCATCCGGCAGGTACCCATCGACATGAAAATCGCCATCACCGGGGCAACCGGTTTTATCGGCAACCACCTCTGCCAGACCCTGAAAGACGCGGGTCACCGATTGGTCGCGCTGGGACGCGCCGAGCTGCAGGGCGATATCGACCTGCTGGCCGGGCAACTCCAGGATTGCGATGCGGTGATCAACCTGGCGGGGGAAAACATCGGCCGGCGCTGGAGCGAGGCCTACATGCAGGCCCTGTATGACAGCCGGGTCTTGACCACCCGCACGCTGGTGGAAGCACTGTCCCGGCTGGAGCAGCGCCCGGGGCTGCTCATCTCTACCTCCGCCATGGGTGCTTTTGACAGTGCGGGCCACTACCGCGAATCCGACCCACCCAATGCCGACGGCTTCTTCGGGCGCCTCACCCGTGACTGGGAGGCGGCCGCCGAACAGGCCGAAACACTTGGCGTGCGCACCCTGATCTTCCGCCTCAGCCTGGTGCTGGGTCGGGATGGGGGCATGATGAAACAACTGCTGTTTCCATTCCGCCTGGGCCTGGGAGGACCGATCGGTGACGGCAGTCAACCCTTCTCCTGGATACATATTGACGACCTGGTACGCGCCTACAGCTTCGCCCTGGCCCATCCGGAGATGACCGGCATCTATCACCTCAGCGCCCCCGACAGCACCACCAACCGGCAGTTTTCCCGGGCATTGGGCAGGCAGTTGCACCGTCCCGCGCTGCTGCCGGTGCCCCTGTTTATTCTCCGGCTGCGTTTCGGCCAGGGTGCCGAAGCCCTGGCCAGCGGTCAGTACCTGGTCTCTGAACGTCTGCCGGAGGCGGGCTTCCATTTCCAGTACGACACCCTGGCCAAGGCGCTGCAGGAGATCACCGGCCCGGCTTGAGGCAAGGCGGACCAAGCAGAGGAGCACGACGCAATCACATGACAGACGATCGATTCAGTCCGGTCACTATCGGCATCAGCAGTTGTCTGCTGGGAGAACAGGTACGTTATGACGGCGGCCATAAACGGGATCGTTTTGTGACCGAACAGCTGGCCCCCTACCTGCGTTTTATCCCGCTCTGTCCCGAGGTGGGCAGCGGCATGAGCACGCCCCGGCCACCCATCCGGCTGGTGGGTGATCCGATTGATCCCCGCGTGGTCGGGGTCGACGATCCTGAACTGGATGTCACCGCGCAGCTGCGCACCTATTCGGAAACTGCCCTGGCCAGTCTGACCGGCATCAGCGGCTATATCCTCAAGAAAGATTCACCCAGTTGCGGCATGAAGCGGGTCAAGGTCTATCCCCCATCGGGGGGCAGCGCCCGGCGCCTGAGCAGCGGCATCTTTGCCCACACCCTGATGAGCCGGCTGCCCAATCTGCCGGTGGAAGATGAGGGCCGGCTGAACGATCCCGTCCTGCGGGAAAATTTCATCACCCGCGTCTACGTCTACCGGGACTGGCAACGGTTGACCCAGGCGGGGATGACGGCGGCCGGGCTGATTGACTTCCATGCCCGGCACAAGTACCTGGTCATGGCCCACTCCCAGGCGGCCTACAAACGCCTGGGCCGACTGTTGTCCAACCTGCCCCGGCATGCCGTGGCATCCGCCAGCAGCACCTATTTCAGCGAATTGATGAGCGCCCTGCGGCGACCGGTCAACCGCAAGGGCCACACCAACGTCCTGCAACACATCATGGGTTACCTGAAACGCAACATCGACAGCCATGACAAGCTGGAGCTGGGAGAGAGTATTGAACGCTACCGGCAGGGCGAGATACCGCTGGTGGTGCCGATCACCCTGTTCCGGCACTACTTCCGCCTCCATCCCGATCCCTACATCGCCCGGCAGGTCTACCTGCAACCCCATCCGGACAAACTGGGCCTGCGAAATAACCTCTAGCCGGCGATCAGTGCTCCAGCCCGGCGGCGTGACGGACCGGCAGCGCCGGCGGACTGGCCAGACTGCGGGCCACATCCTCCCAGAACTGCGGCATCATCGGGTGGGCGTTCTCCCGGGACCGGTAGATGCGGATCTCCATCGGGAAGTGCCAGCTTTCATCACCGGCCGGCACCAGTCCCTGCGCGCCCTGGCTGGCCAGCAGCCGGGCCGGCAGCCAGCCGATGCCATAACCCTCCGCGACCATCGCCTTGACGCTGACCGCCTGGGTGTTCTCGTTGACGTTAATCAGGTGGGGCAAGCCGGGCCGGGCGCGGAAACCGGCCGACAAGACACGTTGCAGAAAGGTCTGTTCGCTGTAACCGATATAGGGTAACGGGGCGGCGTCGCTGCCGGGCAGGAGGAATTTCGGCTGGCCGTGGCGGTTCAGGGCGGTCACCGGCACCAGCGTTTCTGCAGACACCACTTGGTACTCATATTCCGGCCTGTCGAGCGCGTCCAGAAAGTCGATATCGGGCGACCAGTAACAGAGGATGAGATCACTCTCCCCGCGTTCCAGGGCCTGCACCAGCAGCCGGCCCGGCCAAGCGGTGGACTTGAGGTTGACCCCAAGGTCCACATCGCTATCGAGCGATTCAACCCAGTTACGGAAAAAGCTCAAATAGAGGGTCTGGTGGGTGGCGAAGCGGAGTTTGTTCGCCTCACTCTGGAGCATCTCCTGGCACGCCTCCCGCGTCTCCCTGAGGGTGCGGGTGATCTTTTCCGAGGCCTCCAGAAACAGTTTTCCAGCGGGCGTCAGTGACAGCGGCAGGGTCTCCCGATCCACCAGCACCACACCCATCTCCTCCTCCAGCATCTTGATGCGCCGGCTGAAGGCGGGTTGTGAAATGTTCTGCTGTTCCGCGGCCCGGGAGAAGTGGCGGGTCCGGGCCAGCGCGAGAAAATCCTCCAGCCAGCGGATCTCCATCAGCCCGCTACTCCGCAGGCTCTGCTGGTGAGTGCCATCAAGGGGCCGGGCCGGACTGCTGCCACAACAGGGATTAAATGAGGAACGTAAGGCATTGCAGGGTCAAATCCGCCAGTTTCAAACCCTGCATAGTCTATACGTTAGCGCCGCAAATGGATAATCCGCGCAGTGTGGCGGCCCTGCGGAACGGTTTCAGGCAGCATGGCCCGGGCGGTTTACCGACCCGGGCCAGGCGCTACAGGCGTCCCTCTTCCACACCGTGACAGGCCACCTGGCTGCCGTCATCCTGGGCAATCAGTTGCGGTATTTCCCGCCGGCAGCGCTCATTGACGTAGGGGCAGCGACCGTGGAATACGCAGCCGGGCGGCAGGTTGACCGGCGTGGGCACTTCGCCATGCAGCTTGATATGGGGTGGCTGACTGTCTTTCAGCCGGGGTATGGCACTCAGCAGCGCCTGGGTGTAGGGGTGTTTGGGCGTATCAAACAGCCGGCCGGTGGGCGCCAGTTCGCAAACCGTACCCAGATACATGACCGCCACCCGGGTACCGAAGTGCTCCACCACCGCCAGGTCATGGGTGATGAACAGGTAGGTCAGGTCACGCCGTTCCTGGGCCTCCATCATCAGGTTCAGCACCTGGGCCTGGATCGAGACATCCAGGGCCGAGATGGGTTCATCCGCCACGATAAACTCCGGGTCCAGGATCAGGGCCCGGGCGATGGAGATACGTTGCCGCTGACCACCGGAAAACTCATGCGGGTAGCGCACACCCCAGCCGTGGTCGACCCCCACCGAGTCCATCACCTCGGCCACCCGCTCGCGCACTTCGGCAGCGGTATAGTGCGGAAAATGGAAACGCAGCGGCTCTTCCAGCGCCTGGGTGATGGTCTTTCGGGGATTGAGCGAGGCGTAGGGATTCTGGAAAATCATCTGCAATTTACGCCGGTAGGGCAGCATGGCCCGGTCCGTCAAATTGTCTATCCTGTCGCCCCGGTACACCACTTCGCCGGCGGAGGGTTTCAACAGCCCCATCACCACGCGCGCCACGGTGGACTTGCCGCAGCCGCTCTCCCCCACCACGCAGAGCGCCTCACCCTTGCGGACATCCAGGTTGACGCCGTTGATGGCGTGTACAAATTCCCGTTTCCGCTGCAGCTTGCCGCCGCTGAAGTGGAACTGGTCGAGCAGGTCGCCGGACATATCAAATCGTTTGTACAGTCCGCGCACCGTAATCAGGGATTCCCCGATACCCACCTCGTCGGCGGCCCGGGCCTCCTGTTGCAAGGTCTGCCAGCTCTTTGTCATTTACATCTCCTGCCTGGCTTTATCCGCCATTGCCTTGACCATGTGGCAGGCTACCGCGCAGCCACCGGAACGGGTAAAGCCGGGAATCTCCGACTTGCAGATATCCATCACGAAATCACAGCGCGGGTTGAAGGCGCAGCCGGCAGGAATATCCTGCAGCGATGGCATGGATCCCCGGATCTGGTTCAGCCGGTGTCCCGGTATGGTCTGCTGGGGCAGTGCATTGATCAGTCCCTGGGTGTAGGGGTGCTGCCCGTCATTGATGATCTCCTTGGTCGGCCCGGTTTCAATAATGCGTCCCGCATACATGACAATGGCCCGCTCAGTCACCTGGGAGACGATACCCAGGTCATGGGTAATCAGCATCAGCCCCACGTTGTTGGAGGCACAGAGCTCCAGCAACAGCTCCATGATCTCGGCCTGAATGGTCACATCCAGCGCCGTGGTCGGTTCATCGGCAATAATCAGGGCCGGGTCCATCAACAGGGCAATGGCGATGATAATCCGCTGCCGCATGCCGCCGGAGAGTTCGTGGGGATACTGATCGAGCCGCTTTTCCGGCGACGGTATCTGCACCTGCCTGAGCTTCTCCACCGCAATGGCCCGGGCGTCCCGGCGGGAGATTTTCCGGTGTGCCTGCAGACACTCCACCATCTGCTGACTGATGGTCAGCACCGGATTGAGGGTCATCATGGGATCCTGGAAGATCATGGCGATCCGGTTACCGCGAATGGAGCGCATCTGGCGCGGCGACAGTTTTGCCAGATCCTGCCCTTCAAACAGCACCTCGCCACCCGAGATATAACCGGGCCGGCTGAGCAGGTTGATGACCGCGAAGGCGGCTACCGATTTACCGGCGCCACTCTCCCCCACGATACCGATCCGCTCACCCCGCTCCAGGGAGAAACTGATATCCCGCAGCGCCTTGACCGCGCCGTTACGCAGGCCGAAGGTCACTTCAAGGTTATTCACTTGTAGAAAAGACATCCGCCTAGCCCTTGTAGAGTTTCGGATTCAGCACATCCCGCAGCCAGTCACCCAGCAGGTTCATCACCAGCACCAGGATCACCAGCACAAAACCGGGTATCACGGTAATCCACCAGGAGCCGCTGAAGATGTACTCGAAGCCGCTGGAGATCAGCGAGCCCAGGGACGGCTGGGAGACCGGCATGCCCAGTCCCAGGAACGACAGCGACGCCTCGCTGATGATGGCGTTGGCCACCTGCACGGTGGAGATCACCAGCAGTGGCGACAGGGTATTGGGCAGGATATGTCCCCACATGATGCGCCGGCTGGTAAAGCCCATCACCCGGGCCGCATCCACATACTCCTTGTGTTTTTCCGCCAGCACCGAAGCGCGCACCGTGCGCGCATACTGGGGCCATTCCGCAATACCGATCACCAGGATCAGCATGAAGATGGCCAGTTCGGCGTAGAGCTCCGCGCCGAAGGCGGCCTGGAACACCGCCAGCACCACGATCGCCACCATCAGGGTGGAGAAACTGAGCTGAATATCCGCCAGCCGCATCAGGAAGCTGTCCACCCGGCCGCCAAAATAACCGGCGGTGAGACCCACCAGCACCCCCAGCAGACACTGCAGCAGCACGGCACAGACGCCGATCAGCAGGGAGATACGGGTGCCGTAGAGCATGGTACTGAGCATGTCCCTGCCCTGGGCATCGGTGCCCAGCAGAAAACGCTCATCCGCCTCCTCCTGCCAGCTTGGCGGAATCTCCGAATCCATGATATCGATCATGGCCGGATCATAGGGATCGTAGGGTGCGATCAGCGGCGCCAGCAGCGCGGCCACCACGTAGATCAGGAAGATCAGCAGGCTGATCATCGCCACCCGGTCATTGACGAAGCTGTGATAGAGATGGCTGCGCTTGAAGCGCTGCCAGCGACTGTATTCCACTTCGCTTGCGGGTACGGGAGTGGCCGTGTCGGTCATGATGCTCTCCCCGCCAGTTTTACGGTGGGATTAACCAGGCCGTAGATCAGGTCGACCACCGTATTGGTGATAACAAAAATCGCCCCCACCACGATCAGGTAGGCGACGATCAGCGGCGTATCCACCCGGTTCACCGCCTCCAGAAACAGAAAACCCATCCCGGGCCATTGGAAAACCGTCTCGGTCAGGATGGTGTAGGCCACCATGGTGCCGATCTGCACACCGCCAACCGTAATCACCGGCAGCATGGTGTTTTTCAGCGCATGGACAAACCAGATCCGCACCGGCGACAGCCCCTTGGCCCAGGCGTACTTGACATACTCGGACTGCAGAATCTCCATCATCTCGGCGCGAATCAGCCGCACGAACAGGGGCAGCATGATCGACGCCAGTGATACACAGGGCAGCAGCAGATGCAGCAGGCCGTCCGCATTCAGGAAGCCGGTCTCCCAGCTGCCGAAAACATGCTCGGTGACGCCACGCCCGAAGGAAGGCAGCCAGGCCAGTTCCACAGAGAACAGATAGATGGCCAGGATGGCGGTGAGAAAAACCGGGATCGAGATACCGACAATACTCAACCCCATGGCACACTTGGAGAACCAGCTCTCGGGCTTGATCGCCGCATAGACACCGATCGGTACCGAGAAGAAGATAATGATCAGGGTGGCCCCGAATACCAGCTCCAGGGTGGCCGGCAGTTTTTTCAGGATCACCTCCAGAGCGGGTTCCTTGAAAAAGTAGGAGGTGCCCAAGTCGCCCTGCAGGGCCTTGCCGGCGAATCGCAGGTACTGGGTGATGAACGGATCATTCAGTCCCAGCTCGTCGCGCAGCTGCTGGCGCTGCTCTTCCGAAACCGACTGTCCGACCAGCTCCCGCAGGGGATCGCCCAGATTGTCCTGGATGGAGAAGCTGAGCAGGCTGATGACAAACATGACCACCATCGCCTGGAACAGACGTCTTATCAAAAACGCAATCATGATCTGGATAACTCTCGGGTAGTGTCACTCAGACAGGGGTTGTGCAACCGTTATGACGCCGGGCGCATGGACCGGTTTAGCGGACCAGCGCGCCCGCATCCAGAGGTCATAACGTCAGGGATCAGGCCGGGCTGATCGACTGCCGGAGATCCCATCAGCGGCGATCCCCGGCAGCGCAATCAGGCATCCCGCAGCAACTACTCCTTGATCACCAGGTCACCCAGGTAGGGGAAGTTCTGTACGTTCACGATGGGCGCGATATCGACATTTTTCGCCGCCGCCCAGGCCAGGTTCTGCCAATGCAGCGGGATGAAGGCAGCGTCGTCATAGAGTATCTGCTCCACCTCCTGCAACATGGCCTTACGTTTTGCCGGATCGGTTTCGCTGGCACTGCGGGTAATCAGGTCATCAACCTTGGGATTACAATAGTTGCCGCTATTGTACTGGCCCTTGCCGGTCTCTTCATTGGGACACATGGTGAGGAACTCGCTGAAGTTAGCCGAATCCTCGGTATCCGCATGCCAGCCGATCATCATGATATCCGCCGCACGGGCATCAAACTCGGGCCAGTACTGCGCCTTCGGCAGGGTCTTCAGATCCACCTTGATATTGATCTTGGCCAGCATGGAAGCGACCGCCTGGGCGATCTTTTCATCGTTCACATAACGGTTGTTGGGGGCCATCATGGTGACGCTGAAGCCTTTCTCGTAACCGGCCTCTTTCATCAACTGCCGGGCCTTCTTCAGATCATAACGGGGTTTCAGGCTCTCCTTGTGTCCCAGATAACCGGCCGGACTCTGCTGTGCGGCCACGGTGGCGAAGCCCTTCATGATCTTCTTCACAATGCCGGCATTATTCACCGCGTGTACCATCGCCTGGCGGACCCGCACATCCTTGAACTCTTCACGCCGCTGCTGGTTGAGCTGGAAGGTGATCACCCGGGTACCGCCGAGGGTAACCAGATTGACCTTGTCATTGCCCTGGATCCGTTTGTGGTCGTTGGGCGGCACCGGTGCGATAAAGTCCACATCACCCGACAGCAGGGCAGCCACACGGGTGGGGGCCTCCTTGATGGGGGTAAAGACAATCTTGTCCACGTTGCCTTTTGAGTTCTTGTCCCAGTAGTCGGCAAAGCGCTCAAACTCCACCCGTACGCCCTGCTCACGACTGGCCACCACAAAAGGCCCGGTACCGGAAACATGGGTCGCCGCATAGGTGCCGGCATGCTTCACCAGCCGGTCCTTGGGCTCACCGTTCTCGTCATTGCCGCTGTAGAACTTGGAGTCCATGGGGAAGATGTAGGTGGCGGTGTGCAGCACCAGGGGATAGGCGCTCTTGGTGGTCAGGTCAAAGGTGTGGTCGTCAATGATCTTGACGTCATCAAACGGTTCGAAGATCGCCTTGAAGTCAGGGCTGCTCTTAAGCCGGTCGAAGGTCCACTTCACATCCCTGGTGGTCAGCATGTTGCCGGAGTGGAACTTCACGCCCGAACGGAGTTTGAAACGGACGGTCTTTTCATCAATTCGCTCCCAGCTCTCCGCCAGGCGTGGTTCAAAGGTGAGATCCTGGGTCCAGCGAACCAGCGGATCCATCACCATGTGCGAAAGTTGCAGGGTACCGCCCGACAGTTGTTCATGGGGGTCGAGCGATACCGGGTCCGCATCGTAAGCCATTTTCAGTGTGGCTGCCTGGGACCCTGTGGCCAGTCCAAGAGCAAGTACCGCGCCATATAACAGTGAGAAGGTTTTTTTCATGCTCAATATCCCGATGTTGGTTATTGCTGTTTCCAGGGACCATTCAACCGCCGCCGTGGAGTTCCCCTGGCGGCTTCTGTTGTCCGGCCTGACTGTCTATCAAGCATAGAGCCTAAAACCACGATAGGAAGGGTGACAATCGAAATCATGCAAACGGGTCATGCAAAATTCGCATAGCACACCCCTTTCAGCCCGGTTATCCGGTCCGGTAGCGGGGAAAATCCCCTGCCGGTTAAGGCCGGACGCCGTTCAATCGGCGCTGTTCTGCCGCTCCGGCAGCGCCACCGGGAGCGGCTTTGGCGGCGGACGATTGACCAGGTAGATACCCAGCCCGACCAACAGCAGCGCCGCCAGCAGTGCCGGGGAGAGCGGCTCATCCAGCACCAGGTGGCCGGCCAGCACGCCAAACAGGGGCGTCAGAAAGGTAAAGGCGGTGAGACGGCCCGCCGGATAGTGCCGCACCAGCCAGAACCAGGCCAGGTAGGTGACAAAGGCGATCCACAGGGTCTGGAACAGCAGACTGCCCAGGATCAGCGGAGTCAGGCGGGTAATGCCCGGCTCGTTCACCCCCCAGGAGGCCAGCAGCAGCAAGGGCGCGGAGACACCGAGCTGGTATAGCAGGGTCTTGCTGGGGGCCAGGGTCCGCAACACCGACGCCTTGATCACCACCGTGGTCGATCCCCAGAGAATCGCCGCCAGGACCAGCATGCTGTCACCGATCAGCATATCGGCCGACGGCAACCGGATGGACTCGCCAAACACCAGCAGAATACCGCCAAACGCCCCCACCAGGCCGACCACCTGGAGCCAGCGCAGCCGCTCACCGGCCACAAAGAAATGTGCCCCAATGGCGACCACAAAGGGCGACAGGTAGAGAAAGATCACTGCCCGGGAGGCGCTGGTAAACTCCAGTCCCCAGAAGATCAGCATAAATTCACCGCCGAACAGCAAGCCGGCCAGCACACCCCAGCGGCCCGATCCATCCCGCTGCAGGATCGGAACCCGGCGCAGCCACATCCACCCCAGCAGCAACAGGGCCGCCCCCAGGGAACGGATACCGGCCTGGAGAAATGGCGAAACACCGACACTGGCCAGTTTCACCGCCACCTGCTGCAGCCCCCAGCTGGCGCACAGCCCCAGCAGCAGAAGCATCGCCAGCGGGTCAAGATGATGCTTATGGTCGGGCATAGGTTGCACGCTTGTCCGGCGAGGACGGTTGGTTGGAATCAGGCGGAATCAGTGACGCAAGCCAAGATAGGTACCTGCCGCCATCATGATGGATCCGGCTACCCGGTTGAGACCCCGCATGGCCCGTTCGGAGCGAAACTTGCGGCGCGCCCAGGAGGCGGAAAGCGCGATCAGCATCAGGCCCAGCATCAGCCCCAGCAGGGTGATCAGCGCCACCACAACGATATCCCGCGGGCTCAACCGGCCCAGATCCATAAAGGTGGGCAGGAAGGCGATATAAAACAGGATCACCTTCGGGTTGGAGGCGGAGATCAGAAAGCCCTGCACAAAGCTCTTCAGCTGGTCACTCGATGTCACCGTCTCCGCCTCGGCGGTCAGGCTGGGACGGGCATGCCACATCTTCCAGCCCAGATAGAGCAGATAGGCGGCACCCAGTACCCGAATCACCGTAAACATACCGCCCCAGTGTTCGGCAATGGCCGCCAGACCGTAACAGGCAAACACCAGGTAAACGATGTCACTGATGGCCATCCCCAGCGCCAGGGCCACGCAGGCCACCGCCCCCTCTGTCATGGCGCGGGCCAGAATGGCGAATACCCCCGGACCGGGAGTGATGGAGAAGATAAAGATGGCCACGAAAAAGGCCAGGGCACTTTCTGCCGACATGATAAATAACCGCACCTGGTACCAGCTGATGGAAAATCATAACCGATTTACCGCCCCAACACAGCCGGATCGCCCTCTCCACACGCCCGGTTCAGGACAGCGCCGGCGGCCCCCGGGGCGGTTTTCGACCACCCTGCCACGCTTGAGGCCCCGTAAGCCCGATCACGGTCTACAATCTGATACAGATTGCCGCACCGGTTTCCCCGGGCCCTGGCCGCTATTTGCCACCACCCGACCCGGCAGCCTGATGTCCCCATCCACAGAGGAACAGATCCCCCATGCGCGATTCTGCCGAGGCTCCCGGCCCGCGAAACTGGCGGACACCGCTACTGGTCATCAGCGCCGGTTGCCTGATTGCCATGATCGGCTTTGGTATCCGCTCGGTGTTCGGCCTGTTTCTGGAACCGATGACCCTGACCTACGGCTGGAGCCGGGAGACCTTCGCCATCGCCCTGGCGATCCAGAACCTGGTCTGGGGTATCGGCGTGCCGGTGGCGGGGGCGATGGCCGACCGTTACGGCCCGACCCGGGTGCTCTCCTTCGGCGCACTGCTCTACAGCCTGGGCGTATGGGGCATGGCCACCACCGACACCAGCCTGGGTCTGCATCTGTTCGCGGGCGTAGTGACCGGCCTTGGCGTCGCCTTCTCCGCCTTCTCCATCGCCCTGGCCGCCATGGCCCGGGTGGTGGGGCCGGAACGGCGCACCCTGGTGCTGGGCCTGGGCACGGCCGCCGGCTCCCTGGGACAGGTGCTCTTCTCACCCCTTGGTCAGCAGTTTATCAACGCCTTCGGCTGGTCTGCGGCGCTGCTGATCCTGGCCGCCACGGCACTGTTGATTATTCCCCTGGCGCTGGTTCTGCCGGGCAGCAACACCCACACCGGGGAGCCCCGGTTCGACCAGAGTCTCGGTGAGGCGCTGCGGGAAGCGGCCGGACATCGCGGATTCGTCCTGCTTACCAGCGGTTTCTTCGTCTGCGGCTTCCATGTCGCCTTTATCACCGTGCACTTCCCCTCTTACGTAAAGGATCTGGGCTTGTCACCCGAGGTGGGGGCCTACGCGCTGGCCCTGATCGGTCTGTTCAATATCGTCGGCTCCTTCCTGTCCGGCGCCGCCGGTATGCGCTGGAGCAAGAAAAGCGGACTCGCCTTCATCTACTTCAGCCGGGCAATTGTGATCACCGCCATGCTGCTGGCACCGAAAACCGAGCTGACCATCTACCTGTTCGCCGCCGTGATGGGCATACTCTGGCTCTCCACCGTGCCGCTGACCTCTGGCATCGTGGCCCAGGTGTTTGGCGTACGCTACATGGCCACCCTGTTCGGCATTGTCTTTTTCAGCCACCAGCTGGGGAGCTTTATCGGTGTCTGGCTGGGCGGGCGGCTGTACGACACCACCGGCACCTACAATGCGGTCTGGTGGACCGGCGTGGCACTGGGCCTGCTGGCAGCGGTTATCCATCTGCCTATCAACGAACGCCCCCTGGCGCGACTGCTCCCGGAAAGTGATTGAATTATACCCTTTTAACGGGGAATCCGGCCCGCTGGGCCGGGCGCCCCCCTTTAACAGCACAATCCTTTTTTGATCAACAGCGAAGAACCTTTTTTTCCCTGGGGTATACTCCATACAGGGTTTTGATAGACTGATTATTTACCGTTATCTCCTGACCCGGTCAGAGACTGACCAGACACGGCGCAGAACCCTCCGCGTCGCGGGCATGAATGACGCCATTCAAATCGATTAACTGCAACAAGGGCATTACATGACAGCACGCACACAGATCGGCGGTCTAAAAATCGCCAACGTGATCAAAGAGTTAGTAGAGAGCCAGATCTTACCTGGGAGCGGTATCAACAGTACGACCTTCTGGACGGAACTGGAGCAGATCGTCAACGACCTGACCCCGAAAAACCGGGCACTGCTGGCACGGCGTGATGAGCTGCAGAGCCAGATCGACCAGTGGCATCAGAAACAGGCGGGCAAACCGCTGGATGCTACCGCCTACAAGGCGTTCCTGATGGAGATCGGCTACCTGTTGCCGGAGGTGGAGGATTTCACCATTGAAACCGCCAACGTGGATCCGGAAATCGCCGAAATGGCCGGACCCCAGCTGGTGGTGCCGATCAACAATGCCCGCTATGCCCTGAACGCCGCCAACGCCCGTTGGGGCAGTCTGTACGACGCCCTGTACGGTACCGATGCCATTGAGCAGAGCGGCGAACTGGCCCTGACCGGCCGCTACAACCCGGCCCGGGGTGCCCGGGTGATCGAGGCGGCCCGCGAACTGCTGGATCAGGCGGCACCGCTGGCCGAGGGCAGCCACAAAGATGTGATCGAATACCAGATCTTCACCGGAAAACTGTCCGCCACCCTGCGTAACGACAGCCGTACCGGGCTGGCGGAACCGGAAAAACTGGTGGGATTCAACGGCGATGCGGAAAACCCCAGCGCCATCCTGCTGAAAAACAACGGCCTGCACCTGGAGATCCAGATCGACCGGCAATCGGAGATCGGCCATGACGACCGGGCCGGCATCAAGGATATCATCCTGGAAGCGGCCATCACCACGATCCAGGACTGCGAGGATTCGGTCACCGCGGTCGATGCCGAGGACAAGGCGGAGGTCTACGCCAACATGCTGGGGCTGGTGATGGGTAACCTCAGTGCCGAGATGGAGAAGGGCGGCAAGTCGATCACCCGCCACCTGAACCCGGACCGCACCTATACCACGCCGGATGGCGGCACGCTGACCCTGCCGGGCCGCAGCCTGCTGTTCTTCCGTAACGTGGGTCATCTGATGACCAACGAGGCGATCCTCGACCGCAATGGCGACGAGATCCCCGAAGGGATCATGGACGGCATGATGACCGCCCTGATCTCCCTGCACGACCTGAAGGGCAACGGCAAATACCGTAACAGCCGGACCGGCAGCATCTATATCGTGAAACCGAAAATGCACGGACCGGAAGAGGTGGCCTTCACCTGTGAGCTGTTCAGCCGGATCGAAGACGCCCTGGGACTGGAGCGCAACACCATCAAGGTGGGCATCATGGACGAGGAGCGCCGCACCACGGTGAACCTGAAGGCCTGTATCCAGGCGGCCCGGGAACGGGTGGTGTTTATCAACACCGGCTTCCTGGATCGCACCGGTGACGAGATTCACACCAGCATGGAAGCCGGCCCGGTGGCACGCAAGGAGGAGATGAAACAGCTCCCCTGGATCAAGGCCTACGAAGACTGGAACGTGGATATCGGGCTGCGCTGCGGACTGAAAGGTCGCGCCCAGATCGGCAAGGGCATGTGGCCGATCCCCGATCAGATGGCCAATATGCTCGAAGCCAAGATTGCCCACCCGATGGCCGGTGCCAACACCGCCTGGGTGCCCTCACCCACCGCCGCCACCCTGCACGCCACCCACTATCACCGGGTCAATGTGGCACAACGCCAGGAAGAGCTGGCATCCCGTGAACTGGCCAGCCTGGACGATATTCTGTCAATCCCGCTGATGGGGGATCGCCGCTACAGCGCCGAAGAGATCCAGCAGGAGTTGGACAACAACGCCCAGGGGATCCTGGGTTACGTGGTGCGCTGGATCGACCAGGGTATCGGCTGTTCCAAGGTGCCGGACATCAACGACGTGGGCCTCATGGAGGACCGCGCCACCCTGCGCATCTCCAGCCAGCATATCGCCAACTGGCTGCGTCACGGTATCTGCAGCGAGGCGCAGGTGATGGAGACCCTGAAACGGATGGCCGCCGTGGTGGACCGGCAGAACGCCGGCGACCCCAATTACCGCAACATGGCGCCAGCGTTCGACGGGGTCGCCTTCCAGGCCGCCTGCGACCTGGTGTTCAAGGGTTGTGAGCAACCCAGCGGTTATACCGAACCGGTGCTGCATGCCCGGCGCCGGGAGGCCAAGGCAAAGTATGCCCAGGCCTGATTCGGACCAATAGCCGCTTGTAACGGGGCGCCCGTCAGTGACGGGCGTCCCCCTCCCCCTTATCCACTCTCCAGCCCGACCAGACCCGCTACCGATCCCGGGACGGGATTGCCCCATCATCTCCGCCAACAGCTCCTATACTGGTAGTGGCCTGACACCAGCCTGCACAGGCACTGTCCGGCCGGGGTAACGGATCAGCAGGCCGCCGCAAGCGGCCACAGGGCTGATTCTCCACCCATCCCGCCCCCCGTTAACCGGTGGGGTTCCAGTCAAAAAACCGATAAGAATCCTGCGTTACAGGATGCAATAACCAGAGGAGTTATGACATGAGCAAGATTGTGAAAGAGGTGCTGTCCGCCAATGCCACCTATGCGGCGGACTTCGGTGACAAGGCCAACCTGCCGATGCCCCCGGGACGCCAGTTCGCCATTCTCACCTGTATGGATGCCCGGCTCGATCCAGCCAAATATGCGGGCCTTTCCGAGGGTGATGCCCATGTGATCCGTAACGCCGGCGGCCGCGCCAGTGACGACGCGATCCGGTCCCTGGTGATCTCCTACAAGCTGCTCGGCACCCGGGAGTGGTTTGTCATCCACCACACCGATTGCGGTATGGAGACCTTCAATAACGAAATTATGGCTGACCTGCTCTCCAGCAGTCTGAAAACCGCCAGCGTGGATGCGGATGGCTGGCACGACAGTAATGCCGGCGGCGGAACCACTGACGGCAAGTACATCAACTGGCTGACCATCAGCGACCAGGCGCAAAGCGTGCTCGAAGATGTGCAACGTATCCGCAACAGCCCCATGGTGCCCGGGGATATCCCGATCTACGGCTACATTTACGACTGTAAAACCGGCAGGCTGGTGGAAGTGCCCGAGGCGACCGCCGCGGGTAAGGCCCGCTAGGCAGCGGGGTTAACCTGCCGGCTGCGGGAAGCACGGACCGCTTCCCGCAGCCGGCGTCAGTCATCAATACCGGAGAATACTCGATGAGCGCATACCTGGTGGTGGACACCCGGATCAACAATCCAGACGTGTATGAAACGTACAAAAAGCTGGCCAAACCCATTGCCGAGAAATTCGGCGGTGTCTATCGCGTCAGGGGCGGCGTTATGGATATCAGGCAGACCGAGCTGTGGACACCCACCCGGATAGTGATCATCGAATTCCCCGATGTTAAGAGCGCCCAGGCGTTTGTGGACTCGGAAGAATATGCCCCGGTGAAGGCCCTGCGTCTGGACAACGCCGACTGCACGCTGTTTATCGTGGATGGCGGATAACCAAACCGCCTCACTCACCCGCCCCTAGCGCAGCGAGCGGTACGTGGCGGGACGCTTGCGTTTGGTCAGCACCAGTTGCCACAACTGTCCCTGGCGGGAACGGAAATAACCGGCGCAGCTGTGCAGATAATATTTCCACATGCGGTAGAAACGCTCGTCATAATGCGCCTGCAACGTCGGCCAGGCCGCATCAAAACGTTTCCACCATGCCATCAGGGTGCGGTCATAGTCGCCGCCAAAATTGTGCCAATCCTCCAGCACAAAACGGTCCTGAAAGGCGGCCGCCAAACGTTGCGCCGAAGGGATCTTGCCATTGGGAAATATATACTTGTCTATCCAGGGGTCGGTGGCGATGCTATCGCTATACTCGCCGATGGTATGCAGCAGGAAGATGCCCTGATCATCCAGAACCCGGTTAACGGTCTGGAAAAAGACCCCATAGTTCCTGGGCCCGACATGCTCGAACATGCCCACTGACACCACCCGGTCATAACGCCCCTGGAGATCCCGGTAGTCCATCAGCTGAAGGTTGACCGGCAGCCCCCGGCACCGCTCCCGCGCCAGGGCCAGCTGCTCCCGGGAGATGGTAATGCCGTCAACGGTTACACCGTAATGTTCCGCGGCATGCCGGGCCAGACCGCCCCAGCCACAGCCGATGTCCAGCAGGCGCAGACCGGGGCGCAGATTCAGTTTCCGGCAGATCAGGTCCAGCTTGGCCCGTTGTGCCTGCTCCAGACTGTCTGCCCGGGGCCAGTAGCCACAGCTGTAGCTCAGGGTGGAATCCAGCATGGCCGTATAGACATCATTGCCGATATCGTAATGCTGCTCACCCACCTGGAAGGCGCGCCGGCGCGACTGACGGTTGAACAGCAGGTTGCGCAGCAGGGCCGCAAGCCAGCGCAGCCGGGTGCGCCGATTGATGCGCAGATCCACATCCCTGGACAATAACCGGCAGATGGTTTCATCCAGCCGCCGGGCGGTCCAAAGCCCATCCATAAAGGACTCCCCGAACCCCAGCGATCCCTGCATCAGAATGCGGCGGTAGACCGATGGATGGAACACCTGGATATCCCACGGCCGGTCACCGTTGAAACGGACATCCGCTTCGGCGGCCAGATCGCGCAGTACGCCGGGGGGCTCAACAGATCGCCCGGTCTCCTCACCATCACCGGACGATCGATTCGACGATTCATCAGATAGCAGTTCTTCTGCCTCAACCATAGGATCTCTCCCTGGACAAGTCGTATCAGCTGTTATCGGGTTACGTCTGGTTCAGATAGGCTGAATGTACCAAAAGGGGAAATCCCCCGACAAGCCCGGCAACTGCGGGCAGAGCTGACTCCGTACCGCCACCGCCGACAACCCCAGAGGAGACGGCACCAGGCGTCAGGGAAAGCGCTATAGTTAGCAAAATCCGGCGCCCGGTTTTATGATCCAACCCCATGAGTTCCATCCCGCAAGGAGTTGCGATGTCCCCCATTCAGTCACGCATACACACCCTGTTGCTCAAGTCGGTACAGGTTGAGCGGGATGAAGTGAGCGCGCTGCTCTGGTCATTCAGTTACTTCTTCGCCCTGCTCTGCAGCTACTACATCATCCGCCCGATGCGTGACGAGATGGGCGTACTGGGCGGCGTGGAGAATCTGCAGTGGCTGTTCACCGGCACCCTGGTGGCCATGACCGCCGCCATACCGTTGTTCGGCTGGGTCAGCTCCCGGTTTCCCCGCCGCCGCTTCCTGCCCTATGTGTACGGTTTCTTTATCCTGGCGTTACTGCTGTTCTACCTGTTAATGGACCAACAGCACGCCTCGCCCGGTGTAGCGCGGGCGTTTTTTATCTGGGCCAGCGTGTTCAACCTGTTCGTGGTGTCGGTGTTCTGGAGCTTTATGACCGACATCTTTGCCAATCACCAGGCGCGCCGCCTGTTCGGTTTCATCGCCGCCGGCGGCACCCTGGGCGCCCTGGCCGGCCCGGCCCTGACCACCCTGCTGGTACAGCCGCTGGGGGCGAGAAATCTGCTGCTGGTCTCAGCGCTGCTGCTGGTGTGGGCCATTTTCTGCATTGCCCGCCTGTCGAACTGGTCAGCGGCCCGGCCAACCGATCAATCCCGCCCGGACGCCGACCAGTTGCTGGGTGGTGGCATCTGGGACGGTATCCGGCTGGTGATACGCTCCCCCTATCTGCTGGGCATCTGCCTGTTAATGCTGCTGTTTACCACCCTGGCCACCTTTCTCTACCTGATGCAGGCGCAGATTGTGCGGGATGCCTTTACCGATTCGGCACAACGCACCGCGGTATTCGCCGCCATCGACCTGGCTGTCAATGGCCTGACCCTGCTGTTGCAGCTGTTCCTGACCAGCCGGCTGATCAAATGGTTCGGACTGGCCACGGTGCTGGCCATTATCCCGCTGCTGCTCAGTATCGGTTTCACCCTGCTCAGCATGGCACCGGTACTGATGGTGTTGCTGGCGGTGCAGGTGATCCGGCGCGCCGGCAACTACGCCATCATGCGCCCCGCCCGGGAGATGCTATATGTTGTATTGACCCGGGAAGAGAAGTACAAAGCGAAGAACCTGATCGATACCCTGATCTACCGCAGTGGTGATGCCGTCAGCGCCTGGATATACGCCGCGATGCGCAGTCTCGGCATGGGCGTGAGCGGAATCGCCCTGCTCGCCGTACCGCTGGCCCTGATCTGGGCCGGGATTGCATTCAGCCTGGGTCGCCAGCAGGTCAGGCTGGCCGAGACCCGCCGTTCTGAAGAGGAGTAAACATGTCACATCCAACCACCCTGAACCGTCGCCAGTTTATCCAGGCAGGTGCCGGCCTGGCAGCCGCCCTGTTGCTGCCCGGTGGCGCAGCGGCAGCCGACCGGACCATACGGAAACCCATACCCGCAAGCGGTGAACTGCTGCCGGTCATCGGCATGGGTACTTCACGTACGTTTGAGACCGGTGGTGATGCCGCCATGCTGGCCCGCCTGCGGGAGGTGATGCAGGCGTTTTTCGACCAGGGTGGAGGCATGATTGACTCCTCCCCCATGTATGGCTCGGCACAACAGGTGATCGGTCAACTGTTACCGGAGATAAGCGGGCAGAAAAACCTGTTTGCCGCCACCAAGGTGTGGACCCATGGGCGGGACAGCGGTCTGCGCCAGATGGAGGAGTCCCGGCGTCTGTGGGGTATCGAGCGTTTCGACCTGATGCAGATTCATAACCTGAAGGATTGGCAGACCCATCTGGACAGCCTGTTGCAGATGAAGGCGGAGGGCTCGATCCGGTATATCGGGATCACCACCTCCCACGGCCGTTATCACAACATGCTGGAGAGTATCCTGCAGCAGCATCCGTTTGATTTCGTGCAGCTCACCTATAACCTGGGCAACCGGGCGGCGGAATCACGCGTGCTGCCGATCGCCCTGGAACGGGGTATCGCGGTGATTGTGAACCGGCCGTTCCAGCGCGGCAGTCTGTTCCGCCTGGTCAAAGGCAGGCCGCTACCCGCCTGGGCGGCCGGGTTCGACTGCGCCACCTGGGGACAGTTTTTTCTCAAATTCGCCGTCTCCCACCCGGCGGTAACCTGCGCCATTCCGGCCACCACCAAGGTTAAACACATGCGGGACAATATGCAGGCCGGCCAGGGACGACTACCCGATGCGGCCCAGCGCGCGCGGATGATCGACTACCTGGAATCGCTCTGACCGCCGTGGCCTGATTGGCGAAACGACTGTAATTCCTGTACAGTACAAATTACCCCTGCGCGGATTAACCCGGGTTAATCGGCATATTCATCACACACGGCACTCTCCCATGACTTCAATGCGCGTACGCTACCAGACCATAGAGTTTGGTGATCTTGATATCCACCTGCGCACCCTGCGCGACCGGCAGCAGTTTCTTGACATCGACGGCGCGGCGGAAAAACTGGGAATCTCCTCCGCCCTGTGGCCCCTTTTCGGGGTGGTCTGGGACTCCGGCGAGGTGCTGGCCCATCACATGCTCGACTACCAGATCGACGGCAAGCGCATTCTTGAAGTGGGTTGTGGCATCGCGCTGGCCAGCCTGGTACTGAACCACCGGCACGCGGATATCACCAGTACTGACTACCATCCGGAAGCGGGCAAATTTCTGGCTGAGAATGTCCGTCTGAACGACGGCAAAAAGATCCCTTTTGTGCGTACCGCCTGGGAAGACAATAACAGTGACTTGGGGAAATTTGACCTGATCATCGGCAGTGACCTGCTGTACGAACGCAGCCATGCCGAGCTGTTGTCCGGCTTCATTGACCAGCACGCCAAGACACATTGCGAAGTGGTTCTGGTAGATCCGGGACGGGGCAACCACGCCCGCTTCAGCAAACAGATGGTGCGCCTCGGTTACACGCACCGTCAGCACAGGCCGGAAAATGCGGACTATCTGTCGAAGCCGTTTCGCGGCCAGATCCTGAGTTACCGCCGTTAGCCTAGCCCTGCGACGGTTGCCGTGCTGTACACAGGGCCGGTGACCGGTCAGAGGGTTTCCACCCACTGCTCAAACTGATCCGGCGGCACCGGTCGCTGGAACAGGTAGCCCTGGCCCAGCTGGCACCCCTCCTGTAACAGGAATGCCCGCTGCTGTTCGGTCTCCACCCCTTCCGCGATCACCTCCATCTGCAGGCTGAGCGCCAGGGCGATCACCGCCCGGGTGATGGCCATGTCATTGGGGTCTTCCGGGATGTCCCGGACAAACGACTTGTCGATCTTCAGCTGCTCAATGGGCAGCCGTTTCAGGTTGGCCAGGGAGGAGTAACCGGTACCGAAGTCATCCATCGCCACCCGGACACCGAGACTGCGCACCCCGCGCAATACGGCGGCCGCCTGATCGAAATCGTCCATGACCACGCTCTCGGTCACCTCCAGTTCCAGCAGATGGGGCGGCAGGCCGGTCTCTTCCAGCACCCGCTTTACCAGTGCCACCAGGTCACTGCGGCGTATCTGCGGGGTGGCGATATTCACCGACATGCGACCAAACGGTACGCCCCGGTCCAGCCAGCTTTTCGCCTGTCGGCAGGCGGTACAGAGCACCCACTCGCCGATCGGCAGGATCAGGCCGCTCTCCTCCGCCAGGGGAATAAACCGGTCGGGAGAGATCAGGCCGGAGGCGGGCTGCCACCAGCGTAACAGCGCCTCCGTGCCGATTATCCGGCCACTCTCCATCTCCAGCTGCGGCTGGAAGTGGAGCAGCAACTCATCCTGTTCCACCGCCTTGCGCAGGTTGTTCTCCAGCAGCACCCGCTGCAACGCCTGCGAGGTCATCTCCTCGGTATAGAAGGCATAACCGTTACGCCCCGCCTCCTTGGCCCGGTACATGGCGGTATCCGCATTGCGCATCAGGGAGCCACTGTCACGCCCATCACGGGGATAGACACTGATACCGATACTGGGGGAGATAAACGCCTCCCGGCCGAGCAGTTTGAAGGGGGCTTCAAAACTGGCCAGGATCTTCTCCGCTGCCGCCGCCACCTGGGCCGGTTTGCCGCTGTTCTCCAGCAGCACGATAAACTCATCACCACCGATGCGGGCCACGGTATCTTCCCGGCGCAGACAACCGGTCAGACGCCTTGCAACCTGCCGTAACAGTTCATCCCCCACCACGTGTCCGAAGCTGTCATTGATACCCTTGAAACGGTCAAGATCAATAAACAGCAGTGACAGCTGTTTACCGTTACGACTGCACTGGTCCAGGGCATGCCCGAGCCGGGCGTTGAACAGCAACCGGTTGGGGAGTTCGGTCAGGGGATCGTGGTGCGCCAGGCGCTCCAGTTGCTCTTCCGATTGTTTCAGATGGGTAATATCGGAAAACAGCGCCACATAGTGGGTGGGATTATCCTCCTCATCGCTGATCGAATTAATGATCAACTGGGCAGGATAGATATTGCCGTTCTTGCGGCGATTCCAGATCTCCCCTCGCCAATGCCCCTTGTTGATGATCGATTGCCACATGTCGCGATAGAAATCCGTATCGTGCCGATCCGATTTCCACAATCGCGGGGTGGCGCCCAACACCTCCTCCCGGCTATAGCCACTGATTTCACAGAAGGATTTGTTGACATCCAGAATCCGGGCATCCAGGTCGGTTATCAGCATGCCTTCGGAGATATTTTCAAATACCGCTGCCGACTGTCTTAAGCGCTCTTCAACCTGTTTTTTCTCGGTGATATCGGTGGATATGCCACACACGGCATAAATCTTTCCTTCCCCATCCCGGAGCGGAAACTTGACCGAGAGGTAGGTGTGAAAACCATCCTCCTGGGGAATCTTCTCCTCGACCTGCAGGGCCGTGCCAGTTTCCCGCACCTGCCGATCGTTGGCCTGCAGGACCAGCGCCTGCCGGGTGGGGAACAGGTCCGTGTCTTTCCGGCCGATCACCTTCTGTTCATCGAGACGCAACAAACTCTTGTACAGCTTGTTGACCAGCATATAACCGCCATCCAGGTCTTTCAGGTAGACCACTGCCGGCGCATTGTCCAACATTGCCTGGAGCCGCTGCTCACTCAGTGCGAGCGCCTGCTGGGCTTCCACCTGGCTGGTGACATCCTGAATCATGCCCAGGGATCGCAGCGGGCGATCCTCTGCGTCATAGACGGTATGGCAATGTTCCCGGACAAACTTGATCCGTCCATCCGGGAACTGCAGCCGGTGTATCAGATCGAGCGGTTCGCGCCGTTCAACCGATTCCAGGTAGCGGGCGCGGACCCCTTTACGGTCATCCGGATGGACGACCTCATCAAACGTTTTAAAGCTGGGTTCAAAGTCTTCCGGATCGACTTCGAAGATCCGGTAAACCTCGTCTGACCACCAGAGCTTATCCCTGACAATATCCATCTCCCAGTTGCCACTGCTGGAGAGACGCTGCACTTCGGTAAGCCGCTCTTTAAATTCACGCAGTTCGGTTTCGGTGCGTTTCCTGTCGGTGACATTCCGACCAATGCCCATCACACCGATTAACTTTCCATCACCATCGTACAGGGGCGTCTTGATGGTCTCCAGCAGCTCTTGATGGTCATCATCCGCATAAGTAACCCATTCGTCATAGACGAGGGGTTCCTGGGACTCGATGGCCAGTCGATCCTGCTGGGCAAAAAACTCGGCCTGGTCGCTGGTGGTCAGATCGAAATCGGTCTTGCCGATCATGTCCGCTTCGGAGACCCCGAACAGACGCTGCACCCGCCGATTACACACAAGGTAAACGCCCGCGGGATCTTTCAGCCAAACCAGATCCGGCAGGGCTTCTATGAGAATGCGAAGTAGATTACCTTTTACGACTGAGGGGCTGTCCTTCTCAATCAACCCGGTCATGCCATCCCCCGCTGTATCGGGAATATGCCGGAAGGGGTGTTAAACAAGAGGTCCGCCAACAGCTCCCACTCTCCTGTCTGTGGTGTTGCTTTTACCATGAAAAAAGCCCAGTCCATCCTCGGAATCATGTCCGTTTGCGTAGTAATCCGGTTACTGTCCATTAGCGGACAGGTCCTAGTTTAACTTTAATGACACACGGCAACAAAAATGACGCGCAGCAGCAGATAATACTCGACAGCGCCTGAAGCAGCCTCTACATTCAACGCTTGGCAAGTAGCAGAGTGTTCCAGGAACCATGATGACCCCGGGTAAAACAAGCGACCAGAAGCATGCGGTCGCCAATCTGAGTAATCTGTACCGAATCTTCACCGTCCCCGAATCCCCGGACTCCACCCTGGGCAAGATTGACCAGGAGATCTCCCAGAATCTGACTGGTTTCCTGCGCAACCGTATCGTTGCCACCGAGCGGGATCTGGCCATTATCGAACAGGATTTCTCGTCACCCAGAATTCCCGAACAGCCGACCTTCGTATCGGATTATACCGATTTCCTGCTGGACACACTGGTCGCCCAATCGGTACACACCGCCGCGCCCGGGTTTGTCGGCCACATGACGTCGGCCCTGCCCAACTTCATGCTGCCCCTGTCACGCATCATGACCGCCCTGAACCAGAACCTGGTCAAGATTGAAACCTCCAAGGCGTTCACCCCCATGGAGAGGCAGGTCCTCGGGATGCTGCATGCCCTGATATACGGCAACGATGACGCCTATTACCAGCACTGGATGCATGATCCGGAGTGCGCCCTGGGCGCCTTCTGCTCCGGCGGCACCCTGGCCAACATCACCGCACTCTGGGTGGCACGGAACAACCTGTTCCCGGCCAGCGGCAATTTTCGCGGCATCGCCAAAGAGGGGCTCTACCGGGCGTTCCGGCACTACGGGTGCGAGGGCGCCGTGGTACTGATTTCCCAACGGGGCCACTACTCGTTCGGCAAGGCGGCTGACCTGCTGGGCATCGGCCGGGATTCCATTATCGCTATCCCGACCGACAGCGATAACCGTATCGATATCGGGGAGTTGCAGGCGACCTGCGACCGGCTCAAGCAACAGGGCATCAGGATCATCAGCCTGGTGGGCATTGCCGGCACCACCGAAACCGGTAATGTGGACCCGCTGGACAAGCTGGCGGATATTGCCGAACAGCAGGGTTGCCACTTCCATGTCGATGCCGCCTGGGGCGGGCCGACCCTGTTCTCGGAGACCTACAAGCCGCTGCTCAAGGGTATCGAACGGGCCGACTCGGTAACCATTGATGCCCACAAACAGCTGTACGTGCCCATGGGAGCCGGCATGGTGCTGTTCAAAAATCCGGCCTCCCTCTCCAGCATTGAGCACCACGCCGAATACATTCTGCGCAAGGGCTCCAAGGATCTGGGCAGCCATACGCTGGAGGGCTCCCGACCGGGTACCGCCATGCTGGTCCACTCGGCGCTGAATATCATCGGCCGCAAGGGCTACGAACTGCTGATTGACAAGGGGATCCGGATAGCGCGTACCTTCGCCGACATGATCGACGCGGATGCCAATTTCGAACTGATCACCCGGCCGGAACTGAATCTGCTCACCTACCGCTATGTGCCGCCGGTTGTACAGGCGGCGTTGCCGGCACTCCCGGCCGGGACGCGCGCCGCGGTCAACCGGGAACTCAACGCCCTGACCATGCAGATCCAGAAATCCCAGCGGGCGGCGGGCCAGAGCTTCGTCTCACGCACCCGGCTGTCCCGGCCCCAGTATGACAATGACACCATCACGGTTTTCCGGGTGGTACTGGCCAACCCCCTGACCACGCCGGAGATCCTGCGGGAGATGCTGGCCGAACAGAAGGCGATAGCGGCCCAGGACCCGGAGGCGGCCGCGATCGTGGCAGGCTTGCTGGAGCGGGTTGCCGACAACTAGCCCGGCGCCCCGACCGGCTGCGCCTCAAGCAGCGGGTAATCGGTATATCCGGCCGCACCGCCCCCATAGAGGGTCTGCTTGTCCAGACGCTGCAACGGGGCGTTGATTTGCAGGCGATGCACCAGATCCGGATTGGCGATGAATGGCCGGCCGAAGGCCACCAGGGAGCGGGGATCCGACCCGGTCAGGGCTTGGGCTAGCTCCAGGGTATAGCCATTGTTGGCGATATAGGTGCCACTGAAGCGCTGACGCAACCGGGTAAAATCGAAATCGGGATCATGGTTCCGGGATGACATGGTGGCCCCTTCGATCACATGCAGGTAGACCGGGGCGAGCTGTTCGAGCTGATCGAACACCGCTTCAAACAGCGCCAGGTTATCCCGGTTACTGATGCCGTTGGCCGGACTGACCGGCGACAGGCGCACACCCACCCGTTCGGCACCCGCCTCAGCAATCACCGCCCCCATCACCTCGCGCAGAAAGCGGCTGCGGTTTTCGATCGAGCCCCCATAGCCGTCGGTGCGTTGATTGGAACCGTCGCGCAGGAACTGGTCGATCAGATAGCCGTTGGCGGCATGGATCTCCACCCCGTCAAAACCGGCGGCCAGGGCATTGGCAGTAGCCTGACGGTACTGCGCCACGATGCCGGCGATCTCGTCAATCTCCAGCGCCCGGGGCTCGCTCGCCGGGATAAAGGCGCCGTCCACAAAGGTCAGGGCATCGGCCCGGATCGCTGACGGGGCAACCGGCTGTCCACCCTGGGGCTGCAGGCTGGTATGGGAGACCCGTCCCACGTGCCAGAGCTGCAGAAAGATATGGCCGCCCGCCGCATGCACCGCATCAGTCACCCGGCGCCAGCCGTCAATCTGCGCCTGATTGTAGATACCCGGCGTATCCTGGTAGCCCTGCCCTTGCGGAGAGATCTGTGCCGCCTCGGCGATGATCAGCCCGGCCGAGGCGCGCTGGGCATAGTATTCCGCCATCAGCGGCGTCGGCACACATCCGGCACCGGCCCGGCTGCGGGTCAGAGGCGCCATCACAATACGGTTGGTCAATTGGAGATCACCCAGACTGTAGGGGGTAAAAAGTGGGGATTGATGTGTCACGAGCAGAAAGTCCCTCTGGATGGGTAGAACGGAGATTACCCCGGCAGGGAAATGGATCCCGCGAGCGGGCGGGCGATGCGGGCAGTGCCGGACAGGCCGCTCTGGACCCATCCGGCACAGCGTGACCGGCTGATCCGGTTATTTCTTGCTGCGGAACTGCTTGTGGCAACTACCACAGACTTTACCTGTCTTGCCGAACTGGGCCTTGATGGCCGCTTCATCACCCGTTGCAGCCACCTCCTGCAACTTGGCGGCCTCGTCCCTCAGGGACTGGATCTTGGCTTCAAACTCATCCCAGTTTTCCCAGATCTCCGGCTTGGCTTCGCTATCACCCACCGACCCCTTGGGGTAGCCTTCCGCCAGATCCAGTCGGGTCGCGTTGACCAGCCCGTCAGCACGGCTCTTGAACAGGGCGCTATCAAACGGGATCTTGCCTTTCACCATCGCCCCCATCGGGCCCATGTACCACTTGAAAGTTGTCATGATCGATTCCCGGAAGTCGATCGCTCCCTGGATACGCACCACCTCGGCCTGACTGGCCGATGTTGCCGCACCCAACAGTGTAATAACCAATGCAGATTGAAGCAGACCCTTTTTCATCTCTTGATATCTCCTGAAAAACCACACCTGAAAAGGTGAATTCCACATCACCGGCCAGGCCGGTAACCGGTTAATAATCATTCCAATTCGTCTGGATGGGGTAGCATGAAGTTCCGGGATTGGAGAGTCAAGTGCAGGCACTCAGGCTGAGCGGTTGTCGGCCCGCAGTTTCGCTGCAATAAAGACCGAATGGGGTACATGGAGCAGTTCCGACAAACGCCGGATCACATGCTCTTCGTAATGGTGCAGCGACTGGTCGGCAAAGGCGATCTGCCACAGGGACTCCACCAACTGGTTCTTCTGTTCGGGGCTGTAGTGCTGGTTGATCAGGCGGGTAAACTCGAAGTAATCGGTGGAGTCGGCATGCTCCGACCTGGCCAGCTCCAGCAACTCCCCGGCCTGTGCCGGCGTCAGTTCAAAACAGCGTTGCACCACCTTCAGCAGGGCGGCCTTCTCTTCCGGCAGTTGCTGATAATCAGATTCGGCCACTTCCAGCAACAGGACGGTCACGGCCAGCTGCAGGGCCTGTTGCTGACTGTTCGCCATGTTGTCAAAGTCGGAGGCCAGATGGGACTCAAAAAACTGCTTAATCTTGTCAATCATGCCTATCCGGCTCCTGTTTCATGCTCCACGGGCGTATCATCAAAAAAGGGCAGCGCAAGACAGAACTGGGTACCGCTGCCGACGGTGCTTTGGACAGTGATCCGACCGCGATGTTTCACCGCGACCACTTTCACGAAAGCCAGCCCCAGGCCGGTCCCCTTCTGCGCTTTATCCTCCCTTTTTCTGACCTGTTGAAACGGGGCGAATATACGCTCCTGGTCAGACTCGGCGATTCCCGGCCCCTGGTCCCTGACCAGGCAGCGCACCTCGCCGTCGCCGGCCTCCACCCGAAGTTCCACGGCCGCACCGGCCGGGCTGTGGCGCAGGGCATTCTCCAGCAGATTAACCAGGGCCCGCTCCAGCAGGCTGCCGTCGGCCTTGATCCAGGCGGCGTCGATGCGCATCTCCCGCACCAGCCGAATCGACTTTTTCTGTGCCTCGGCATACACCGCATCGACGGCGTTATGGCCGACCGTCACCAGGTCAACTGGCTGGAAATCGGCATAATCGGCGTTTTCCGCCCTGGCCAGGCGCAGGAAATCGTCCGCCAGTTTCAGCGCCTTGTGGGCATACAACTCGATGCGTTCGGTCATTTCGGCCGCATCCATCTGGCCGACCGCAGAACGCTGGATCTCCAGCATGGAGAGCATGGATGCCAGGGGTGAACGCAGATCATGCGACAGGAAATTAAGTGTCTCGGTACGTCGCCGCTCGCTCTCCTTCAAACGGGTAATATCGGAGAGTATGACTATGGCGCCGTTGAAATTGCCGCCGGCGGCGGTCAGCGGTGACACCTGTATGAGCAGTTCATTGCCCTCCTGCAACCGCCCCTCCAGGGAGTGGGTCTCTCCCTGCACCAGCACCTGGCGAAATGCCGGAATCAGCCCCTCACCATGTTTTATCTCGATCCGTTCCGCCAGGCTGAGCATATCCAGACTGGACAGATCGGCATCCCGCGACATGCCGAGCAGCCGCACCGCCTGCTCGTTGTTCATCACCACTTCGCCGCCCAGGTTGACCACCAGCAGGCCATCAACCATCTGGCGCAGAATATCGGACAACAGCCGCCGCACCGCCCGCAGGTCGGCAATCGCGGATTGCACCCGCCGCACCTGGCGCTCCACCCGTTCAATATTTCCCCGTCGCTCGCGCAGGTGGGTAACGGCGAACTGTCCCGCATAGTCCATCAGCAGTTGCAACGGCGGACTATCCAGCACCACGTCCCCATCGAGCTCCACCCCCAGCAGCCAGTCCCTATCCCCACGCGGTATCCGTATCCAGACCCGCCGCTGCTGGATCAGCGGATCCATGGAGCTGGTCAGCGTGGGTGCGGTGGGCGGTGCCGTCCACTGTTCACGGCGCAGGACGGTTCCGTCGCCAGTGAGCAGGATCCACCCCTGCAGGGGCAGCAGCATGTGCAGAAATTCCAGCCCCCGGGAGATGTGGGTGGTGGAGGGATAAAAGCCGATACCGCGCGGTTCAGCCCGCAGGCGGGTCAGCTCCTGCTCGAAATAGTGCACCGTGCGCACCATGCGGCGCCAGCTCCAGAGCGGAAAACCGAACAGCAGGCCGATCAGGATTGCGGTCGGTGGATACCAGAGATGGAACAGATGCAGCAGCAGACCGCACACCACCAGGGTGAACAACGCCATGCCGGTCACCACCGGCAGCACCACGTTCGGTTTCAACAGGGGAAAGGCGAGAAACACCAGCAACAGAAACAGGCCATCCAGCTGGATCTGCCAGTTCAACGCCAATGACTGGATGGTGATGCCACGGCGCAGGGCATCGATCAGGTTGGCATTGATCTCCACCCCCGACATGGGACGACTGTAGCCGGACACCGGCGTGGGTAACAGATCGCCCAGGCCGGGTGCGGTGGCCCCAACCAGTACAATCTTGTTGGCGAAGGTGTCCGCCGCGAACTGTCCGGCCATCACATCCTGGTAGGAGACCCGGTGAAAATGGCCCGGCGAGCCGGCAAACGGCAGCAGGATGTGGTGGTCCCGCACAATGGTGTTGGGATCGGCCGGCGTGCCGGACGGGTTACGACCGCCGGGCAGCGGGTCTACCGCGTCCGGTTGCAGGGCCTGCAACACCGCCACGCCGATACTTGGCCAACGGGCCACGCCCAGCCCCTCGCGGAGAAATACCCGGCGTGCGATACCGTCCGGATCCAGGTCGATATCTACATGGCCCAGCCCCCTGGCCTTCGCCTGCAGTGCCGGCATGGGCAGGGTCTCGCTCAGCTTGCCGTCGTGGCGCTCGATAATGACCGGCAGAAATACCCGCCCGCTGTCTCCCACCGCCTGTTCCAGACGCACGTCACCCTCCGGGTCCCGGTCGTCCGGCTCGACAAACAGGATGTCCATGAAGATGGCGCTGGCGCCCGCATCGCTCAACCGGTCGATCAGTTCACCATGCAGGGCCCGCGGCCAGGGCCAGCGTCCGTATTTGGTCAGACTGGCACTGTCGATCGCCACAATGACCAGATCATCCGGCGCCGGGCGTGACCAGGCATCGAGCTGGGCGTCGTAGAGCAGCTGATCCAGACGCCACAACCACTGGGAATGGACCATAAACAGGATCCCACCGGTCAGCAGCAGCGACAGCAGCAACCACTCGGGTGAAAAGCGCAGCGGCCCACGACCCACGCGAAGAATGGTGGCCGCCACCCTACTCAGCATGCGTCGCACTCCCGCCAGGAGCGGCGAAGGCTTGGCGGGCGCCGCTCATCGGAAAAGATCACTCCCCTGCTGGTCGATCAGCACCCGCGCCTTGCGCAGGGTCTCCGCCACGCAGGTTTCGTGACTCGGCAGCAGGTCAGCACGAATAAAATGGTGTGTCTGGTCGCCCTGGCTGATCCAGCCCTGTATGCGGAACTCTCCGCCCTCGGCCATCGGTTCTGCCCGAATCTCGAAGCCCTTGTAGTTGACTGTGGTCTCCACCGGCGGCGCCGGGTCGGCAGATCCGGCAGCGACAAACAGCGACTTCAGATAATCGATCAACCCCATGCATCCTCCTTGCAACTCTGTGGCCATTTATCCCACATCACCCATTTCACATAAAGCCCGGGGAGTGGCGCGCTCTCCGTGCCCTGGCGCACTATTATGCCACTTATTGGTGCTCTGAAGCCGACCAACTACACTCTGGAGTAATCACATGAGGTCAATACCATGAAGCGTATTCGAGCAGCCAATGAGCGTGGCCACACCCGGCAGGGTTGGCTCGACAGCTATCACAGCTTTTCTTTCGCCGACTACCATGACCCGGAACAGATGGGGGTCTCCATTCTGCGGGTGATCAACGATGACCAGATCGCCCCCGCGGGTGGCTTTCCCACCCATCCCCATCGGGATATGGAGATCGTCACCTACCTGCTCGACGGTGTGCTTGAACACCAGGACAGCCTGGGCAACGGTTCACTGATCCGCCCCGGGGAGATACAGCGCATGAGCGCCGGCAGCGGGGTACAGCACAGCGAGTTCAACCATTCCGATAAACAGCCGGTTCACCTGCTGCAAATCTGGCTGCTGCCCAACCGCCAGGGCGTGACACCCGGCTACGACCAGAAGTGGTTCCCCCTCGCCGAGCGCCGTAACCGGTTGCAGCTGCTGGTCTCCCCGGATGGCCGCGACGGTTCGATCAGCGCCCACCAGGACGGCCTGATCTATGGCACGCTGCTGGATGCCGGCCACACCATCGAGCACCCCCTGCCCCAGGGACGCATCGCCTACGTGCACATTGCCCGGGGCGCGGCGTCGATCCATGGCGAAAAGCTCACCACGGGTGATGCCATGATGCTGGCGGAAGAACCCCGGGTCGAGCTAACCGGCATCGAGCAGACGGAGATCCTGCTGTTTGACCTGCCGGCGGAGCCGGCCAGCCATCCCTAGGGCGAACTTAAAACGCTGCCGTGCAGCCGGCTCCCGGGTGACCGGCACCGGTCGGGAGGGATCGCAACCCCAGTCGCAGTCAATCTGACTCCACCACCCGTGAAGGGGTATCATGGCCGGCTTACCGAATTAACCAGCGATAAAAGATAACGATCATGCTCAACGCCGCCGGCACAACTCTGGACCATTCCGTCAATGGGTGAACTGGAAACTTATCAATACCTGCTGATCGGCCTGATTTTCGTCTGGAGCGGTTTCGTGCGCTCCGGCCTCGGCTTCGGTGGTGCCGCCCTGTCGCTCCCCTTCCTGCTGCTGATCGATAACCGGCCGCTGATTTTCCTGCCCATTATCGCCATCCATCTGCTGGTGTTTTCCTCTTCGACCGTGCTGGTGAATGCCCGCCGCTCCCGCTCGGCAAAGCGCAGTGGCGCAGCCCTGCCGCAGAATATCGACTGGGTCTACCTGCGTTATGCGCTGGCGGTGATGATCGTGCCCAAACTGCTCGGTGTATTCGGTCTGATCACCCTGCCGCCCGCCGTCATGAGCGGCATCATCTTCTCCATCGTGGCGGTGTATGCCGTCGGCTATATCCTGAACCGCCCTTTCCGGAGCAAAAGCAAGACTGTCGACGCCCTGTTCCTGATGCTGGGTGGTTACATCAGCGGCTCGTCGCTCATCGGCGCCCCCCTGATCATTGCCGTCTTCGCCAACCATGTGGACAAGCACCAGTTGCGCGATACCCTGTTTGTGCTCTGGTTCATCCTGGTCACCATCAAGATGGCGGCCTTTATCGCTGTGGGTATCGATCTGCAGCTGATCCATCAGCTCTGGCTGTTGCCCTGCGCCACCATCGGCCACCTGCTGGGATTGCGCCTGCATCGCCGGATGCTGGATCGGGAATCACCCCTGTTCTTCCGTCTGCTCGGTTCCGCCCTGCTGCTGATCAGCGTTATCGGGCTGCTGAAAGAGCTCCTGTAAGTCCATCGGCCGGGCGCGCAAAATGCGGGGCCGGTGCCGGTTTGCCCTGTCCCGCTTCTCCTGCCATGATGCAGCCCTGACCGGCAGTCTATCGCGAGGAAGCCCAATGGAACGCATCACCATCTCCCTGGATGATGAACTGATCAGCCAGTTCGAGGAGTACCTGAAACGGCGCAGCTACAAGAACCGCTCGGAGGCGATCCGGGACATGATCCGGGACACCCTGGAAGCGGATCGCATGGAGCAGACCGACTCAGGCCACTGCGTCGGAACGCTGAGTTACCTGTTCAACCACGAGGAGCGGGAACTGGCCCGGCGCCTGACCCATGCCCACCACCATCATCACGATGTCTCCATCTCCACCCTGCATGTCCATCTGGATCATGAAAACTGCCTGGAAACCGTGGTGGTGAGTGGCCCCATCCGGCAGGTGGAGGCGTTCGCCAACGCGGTCATCACCCAGCCGGGCGTGCGACACGGCAGGCTCAACCTGATCCCGGTCGAGGTGCACCAGGAGCAGCACCATCACGGCAGCGGTGCCCGGAAACACAGCCATACCCATCCCCAGACCTGAACCCCTGACCCGCCCGGGATTCCCACCGGGCGTCGCCATTTGTATTACGAATTATTTTTTTGTAATATTTTTCCATCTTCCCCCGGGCACGCGGCAGGGACGCCCGGCCGGTTTCGCCACTGGAGTTCGCGAATGTTCAAATGGCTTATCCCCTGTCTGGCCCCGGCAATTGCCCTCTTCCCGTCGCTTGTGGCCGGCCACTTCCAGACCCTGATCCCCTCCCACGACCTGATCCATGAGTCCACCCCCCGGGGTATACAGCTGGATATGCGCTTCACCCATCCCATGTCCCGGGGCCCCGTCATGGCGATGGGAGAGCCGGTTCAGTTTGGCGTACTGGGGCCGGATGGCCACCAGGATCTGCGCGACACCCTCACGCCCTACAAAGTGGCCGGTGCCACCGCCTACCGGGCCGACTTCCGCTTTAACCGGCCGGGCGACTACCTGTTCTATCTGCAACCCGCCCCCTACTGGGAACCGGCCGAAGGCGTGATGATTGAGCACTACACCAAAGTGGTGGTGGATGCCTTCGCCGCGGAAAGCGGCTGGCACAGGTCGGTGGGTTTCCCGGTCGAGATCGAGCCCCTGACCCGCCCGTTCGGGCTCTGGACCGGCAACCAGTTCCAGGGGGTGGTGAAGCGAAACGGCCAGCCGGTACCCTTTGCCGAAGTGGAAGTGGAGTGGCTGAATGACGGCAGCGTCACGCCACCGACAGACGCCTATATCACCCAGGTGGTCAGGGCGGATGCCAACGGCACCTTCAGCTACGTGATGCCCCGCGCCGGCTGGTGGGGATTTGCCGCCCTGCTGGAGGGACCGGAGAAGATGCCCAATCCGGCCGGACAGTTGGTGCCCGTGGAGCAGGGGGCACTGATCTGGGTGTTTACCCGCGACATGCCATAGCTGAGGAGCCGCCACTATCGCCCATATCCCCGACGGGGTGCTCTCCAGCCCCATATTGATTACCGGCGCCGTCGCTACCGCCGGCCTGTTGGCGGTGGCAATCCGGCGTCTCGACTACGACCGCATACCCCAGGCGGCGGTGCTGTCGGCCGCCTTCTTTGTCGCCTCCCTGCTGTCGGTACCGGTCGGGCCAAGCAGTGTTCACCTGATCCTGAACGGGCTGATGGGATTGATCCTGGGCTGGGCGGCGGTGCCGGCCATTTTTGTCGCCCTGATCATGCAGGCGGTCTTTTTCGGCTACGGGGGGCTGCTGGTCCTGGGGGTCAACACCCTGAATATCGCCCTGCCGGCACTGCTTTGCGCCGCCCTGATCGGGCCGGCACTGCGCCGTTCCCAGGGGAAGACGGCCCTGTTCTGGGGCGCCCTCAGTGGTGCCCTGGGCGTGCTGTTGACTGCCGTGCTGGTGAGTCTCAGCCTGGGCCTGAGCAGTACCGATTTCTTACCGGCGGCCCGACTGGTGCTGGCCACCTACGCCCCACTGATCATTGCCGAGGCGGCCGTCACCGGCTTTGCCCTGGGATTCATTCTCCGGGTGGCACCGGAACTGATCAGAGGACAGGAGTAAACCCATGTTGCGTCTGTGCCTGATTATCCCCGTTCTGCTACTGTTCAACGGCGTTGCCGAAGCCCACCTGTTGAAACTGTTTGCCTACGTGGAGGGCAACCGCATCCACGGCAGCGCGTACTTTGCCGGTGGTGCCGGCGTGGCGGGCGCCGCCATCACCATCAGCGATGCGGACAACCAGCCGCTGGCCCGGTTGAAAACCGATCCCCAGGGCGCCTTCAGTTACGCCGTGGCCACGGCCGGCGAATACCGGCTGCGGGTCAGCACCGGCGAGGGTCACCAGGCCGAGTGGCGGATCCACCCGGCGGAGTTCAGTCCATCCCCCACTGCGCCAGACAGCCGGTCAGAAACATCTGTCAACATCGTGGCCCCCGGCCCGGATCCGGCCACCCCGCCCGACCCGCAACTGGCCGCATTGATCGAACAGGCGGTGGCACGGCAGATCGGACCGTTGCGCGCGGAGTTGCAGCGCAGCCAGGACCGGGCACGCCTGAGTGACATCCTGGGGGGCATCGGTTTCATATTCGGCCTGGCCGGTGTGGCCCTCTGGTGGCGCGCCAGGCAGGGGGCGGATCGCCGATGATGCAACTGGCCCTGGTGGATGAGACGGCCGGCAACAACCGGCTGGCACGGTTTGACCCGCGCCTGCGGGTGATCGCCGCCCTGCTGCTGGCCCTGACCCTGGTCTCCCTGCAGCGGATCTCCCTGCTGCTGCCGACCCTGTTGCTGACCCTGGGCTGCGCCTGGTGGATTGGTCTGCGCGGAGCGGTGTTGGGTAAACGGTTGCTGGCCATGGAGGGGTTCATGATCCTGCTGCTGGTGATGCTGCCCTTCTCCATACCGGGTCAGAGCCTGGTCAGCCTGGGGCCGTTCAGCGCCAGCCTGGAGGGACTGCAGCGCGCCCTGGAGATCGCGCTCAAGGCCAATACCATCGTGATTATGCTCATGGCCCTGGTGGGCACCCTGGAACCGGTGGTGCTGGGACACGCCCTGGGCCAGCTACGCTTGCCGGACAAACTGATCCACCTGTTCCTGTTTACCGTGCGCTATATCGGCGTACTGTTTGACGAGTACCGGCGCCTGCGCCTGGCCATGCGGGCGCGCGCCTTTGTGGCCGGCAGCAACCGGCACACCTGGCAGACCTTCGGCTGGCTGGTGGGCATGTTGCTGCTGCGCAGCCTGAAACGCTCGGAACGCATCCTGGCCGCCATGAAGTGTCGCGGCTTCAATGGCCGTTTCTACCTGGCCAGACAGACGGTCTGGGGACGGCATGACTCCCTGGCGCTGCTGCTGGTACTGGGCTTCGCCGGCACCCTGCTACTGCTGGAGCAAACCCTATGAATGAAGCCCTGATCCGGCTGCAGGACATCGCCTTCGGCTACCCGGGGCACCCGGTACTGTCCGGGGTCAATTTCCAACTGCACCCCGGTGAACGGGTCGCCCTGCTGGGTGAGAATGGCGCCGGCAAAACCACCCTGCTGCAGCTGATGGTGGGACTGCACAAACCCACCCAGGGAACGATCCACGCCTTCGGCCGGGAGCGTCAGGGTGAGCAGGCGTTCCGGGAAGTGCGGGCCCGGGCCGGACTGCTGTTCCAGGATGCGGACGACCAGCTGTTCTGCCCCACGGTGCTGGAGGACGTGATTTTCGGGCCACGCAATCTGGGCAGAACGGCGGCCGAGGCGGAGGCAATCGCGCGACAGGTGCTGGACTCCCTGGGTCTCTCCCAATACGCCGATCGCATCACCTACAAACTGTCCGGCGGGGAAAAACGGATGGTTGCCCTGGCCACCGTGCTGGCCATGCAACCCCAGGTGCTGTTGATGGATGAACCCACCAACGGGCTGGATGAGAAGGCCGAACAACGCCTGCTGGAACACCTGGAGTCGCTGCCCCAGGCGATGCTGTTTGTCTCCCATGACCGCCGGCTGGTGGAACGGCTGGCCACCCGCGCGGTGATGATCAAGGACGGCACCCTGACCGAGGGAGTGATGCACAGCCATCCCCACGTGCATACCCATGCCCATCTGCATATCCACGCCGACGGACTGGATGCCGGGCACGAACATGATGACGAGCTGTCCGGACACAGCCATCCCCACCCTGCCGACTGAAGCCCGCGCAACCCGGCGCTGCGCTGCATGGCCGCTCCTTCCCGTAGCCGGACGATCCGAACTATCTGCAATCCCTATCTGGCGCCCCGCATGGGATCATAGTTTCTGTTGACAACACCCCCGGGGGGTGGGATTTTGAACCATGCGCCCCAGAGCGGGTCATTATCCGCCGCATCGGCCACTAACGAGAGAACCTCCGGGGAGATCCGTGCTGAACCTCCTGATCCAATTTCGGCCACTGTCCAGGCTACTGCCGATACTGCTGTTCAGCCTGGCCATAACCCTGCCGGTTATGGCAGCGGACCCGGTCGATCCACTGGAATCCAGCGCCCCGACCATCGAGAGCGCCCGGGCCAAAGTCACCGAGCTGGAAGCGATCGCCGGACAGGAAGGGGCCGACAGCAAGGAGCTGGAGGTCTACCGCCAGATCCTGGATCTGCTGCAACAGGCCGGGCGTGAGCAGAAGCAGGCCGATCTCTACAAGCAGACCGTGGACAACGCTGAACAGCAGCTCACGGAGCTGCGCAATACCCTCAATCGCTTTACCAGCCAGAGCAAAACCTCCGCCCCGCCCGCCAACCTGACCTTTGAGGAGTTGAGCCGGCGTTATAACCAGGCCCAGTCGGAGCGTCAGCTGGCCCAGACCCAGCTGCAGGACCTGGAAGAGCAGCGCAGCCGGCAGCGTCTCCGTCCGGAACAGTCCGGCAAGGAACTGGCGGATGCCAAGCGCCGCCTGGAGGAGATCGAGCAGCAACTGACCGGCGAATCGGCAAAGCGGCTCCAGACATCTCAGAAACAGCTCTTTTCAGCCACCCAGCAGATGCTGAAAAACAAGATCAGCCGGCTGCAGATGGAGCGGCTCAGTCACACCCACCGCATGGATCAACTGGCGGTGCAAATCGAGCTGGCCCAGGCCAGGCTGAAACAGGCCGACGCCCAGGTGCAGCAGTTTCAGGAGCAGGCCTCCCTGGTGCAGTCGGAAGAGGCGCAGCGGGCCCAGCAACAGGCCCGGATCGCCCAGCAGGAGGCGGCCGGCAAACACCCGCTGATTCAGCAATACGCCAACCGGAACAGTGCCCTCAGCCAGAAGCTGACCCAGCTGGCCAGCCGGACCGAAGCGGTCACCCTGGAGCTGGAGAAGACCGTGGCCCGTAAAGAGGCCATCCGCCAGAGCCAGGAGCGGGTGCAGCAACAGATCAGCATTGGCGGACTGGATGAACAGCCGGGGCGCGTCCTGCAGAAACAGCGCTCCGGTCTGCCCCGCCTGGCGGACATCGAGAAAAGCGTGGAGAAGCGCCGCGCCGAGATCGCCACCGTGCGGCTGGAGTCTTTTCAGATCGAGGACCAGACCCGGCAGTTACAGGCCGAGCTCGGGCATGACCTGATCGACGAACCGCGCCCGGTCGATCTGTCTGAGCCTGACTGGAACCGGATCCGCGCCGAACTGAAACAGCTGCTGGAAGATCGCCTGGTACTGCTGGATAAGCTGATGACAGCCTACGGGCGTTACGAAAAGGCGCAGGCCGATCTCAACGCCGAGCAGCTGCAGCTCTATGATCGGGTCGCCCAGTATGGCGAACTGCTAGATCAGCATCTCCTGTGGATCCCCTCCACCAACCGAATATCGGCGGAGACTTTCCGTGATGCGGTGGAGGCCATCGGCTGGTTCTTCTCTGCCGGGAACTGGCACAACGCCGCCACCGGCATCGTCACCGGTCTGGAGCGCTATCCCTATCGGTTTATTCTGCTGTTGATGATCATGGGCCTGCTGCTGGCCAACCGAAAAAAATTGCGCCGGCGACTGGCTGAAATCGCCCCCGCCGTTGGCAACGTAACCAAAGACAGCTTCCGCAACACCAGCAGCGCCTTTGTCATCACCCTGTTGCTGGCGCTACCCTGGCCATTGCTGATGGCGGCGTTGGGATGGTGGCTCACCAAGGGCTCCGATCACTCCTTCATCATTGCCCTCTCCATTGGCCTGCGGCGCGTGGCGGTGTTCTTTTTCATCATTCAGATCGTCCGTTACCTGTTTATCAAAAACGGCCTGGCCGAAGTGCACTTCCGCTGGGACCCGGCACACGGCACGCATTTCCGTCAACACATGCGCTGGCTGGTAGCGGCCCTGGTTCCTATCGGCTTTACCGTCGGCGTGTTTGAGTGGGTGGAGAATGACGCCTATATCAACTCGCTGGGACGGCTGGCTTTTATCGCCGGCCTGCTGGTCATGACGCTGTTTTTTCATCGCATGCTCAACCCCTGGAGCGGTTTTCTGGCGACCGATGGCAACGGCAATCGCACCACCCTGAACCGGCTCTGGTATCCGGCCGTGGTGCTGGTCAACCTGGGCCTGGCCATACTGGCCTTCGAGGGCTACTACTTCAGCGCCCTCAACCTGGAGCGCATGCTCTATTTCTCCATGATATCCGGGATATTGATCTTCCTGACCTACCATCTGCTGGAGCGCTGGCTGCTGGTAGCGGAGCGGCGCCTGGCACTGGCTCGCGCCAAGGCCAGACGACAGGCGGCCCAGGAAGCCAAGCTCACCAAGGAGGCCGCCGAAGCCGCCGGTGAAGGGGTACCGGAACTGGCCGAATTCGAAGCGATCAATCTGGCCACCATCAACGAACAGACCCGGCGGCTGCTGCGGGTCGGCGCCGGGTTGCTGTTTGCCGTGCTGATCTATCTGATCTGGGAACAGCTGACACCGGCGCTCAGCTGGCTCAACAACGTGGTGCTGTGGCAGTTCGAAAGCGCCGGACAGATCTCCGACATCTCCCTCTGGGAAGGACTGGCAGCGCTGGCGGCGGTGGCCCTTACCATGATCGCCGGACGCAACCTGCCGGGGTTGCTGGAGATCACCGTACTGCAGCCCTTGAGCCTGGATCTGGGCACCCGCTACGCCGTATCGACCATCAGCCGCTATACCATCTACGGTGCCGGCAGTCTGCTGGTACTGAACCTGATCGGCCTGCGCTGGGACGATGTGCAGTGGCTGGTGGCAGCCATGGGCGTCGGACTCGGCTTCGGACTGAAGGAGATTTTTGCCAACTTCTTCTCCGGCATACTGATTCTGTTCGAGCGGCCGATCCGCATCGGCGACACGGTAACCATTGGTGATATCAGCGGCACCGTCTCGCGGATCCGTATCCGCGCCACCACCATCACGGACTGGGACAACAAGGAGCTGGTGGTACCCAACAAGAACTTCATCACCGATCCCCTGATCAACTGGACCCTGACCGATCCGGTCACCCGCATTGTCATCAAGGTGGGCATTGCCTACGGATCGGATACCGACAAGGCGTTGAGAATCATGACCGAGGTAGTGGAAAACCACCCGGAAGTGATGAAGGAACCCCGCTCCACCATCTTCTTCACCGGCTTTGGCGACAGTTCGCTGAACTTTGATATCCGCGTTTTTGTCAGTGACAACTTCAAACGCATGCCCCTGCTGCATGATCTGCACATGGCCCTGAACAAGGCGCTGGCGGAGGGCGGTATCGAGATCCCCTTCCCGCAACGGGATCTGCATCTGCGCTCGGTGGACCCGAACATCGACTGGCGCGGCGGGAGCGACACTGAGCAGTAATTCTCCCCTGCGCCAGGTCCTTTGAATACCGCTCCGCTCAGCAAGGAGCGCGCCGGGTGGTTGATTTGCATCGCTCGAATGGCGTTGCCCCACCCGAGAACAACGCTTCGCCATTCATGGCAACGCCTTTTGAACCCTTTTCTGATTTCCGCCGACAGAGCTGTACATGCAGCAAACCCACAAGGAAATCATCATGAGGAAAAAAACTTTATTTGCGATTATCCCTTTCTGCCTGGCCCTGTTCAGCATCGGTTTTATAGCGACTGTTCAGGCGGCCCCGCAGATCCAGCCACAAATGGCCACACCCAAAACAGTATTGTCAGCTGTGTCGATGGCCAAACCCGCCCAATGCGCAGCCGGGTTTACGCCGATAAATCTGAAACTGGTCGAACACGAGGGCAAAAAGTGGTACCAGTACGATTGCGTACAACAAAAAGTTATTAAACGCAGCTGCAATGCCGACACCGAGGTCATCAAGGTAAAGAATCAGTTTGTCAGCCTGCCTTCCGATGGTCAGAGTGATAACTCGAAGATGTACCTCTCTTACAGCTGCTTCAACTATGTACCGGTCAAGTAGCCGTTAACAGACCAATTTTTGCAACACAGACGCTGGGCTTCGGCCCGGCGGTTTGGCGCTTGTCTTGAACTATTACGACTGGCTATATTATCGTAAAAAAATCAACCATAAGGATTTCGGTATGACTACGCTGGCAAGCCAGGGGAGGCGGCTCGTCTCTCTCAGCCTGATACTCTACTGTCTGCAGACCCAGGCGGCGGACGAGATAGTCCTCCAGTTCCAACACCCACTCCAGGATAAACCAGTCAGTTATTTCAGCGTCGAAATCGGCGGTTATGATGTCACGCGGTTCGCCCGCGTCAACGACACGGGCGTGCAGGTTGATGTGGAGGCCAAGCTGGCGGCAGGCGACTATGAAGCCTATGTGTTGGTCTATTATGAAGATGGCGAAATAGAGACACTCACCGAAACCATGGTCAGCATAGCGCCCGGGAGCCACACCCGATGGTCACTCAACTCGACCTTTTCCACTCAGTACCGTATTGATGAAGATAATGAGACGGACTATAGCAATAACGATCCCTGGCAGAGCAACGCCGGTATTGATGGCGCACTGACCTATCAGAATGGAAATACCCGGGCGGACGCCCATATCCAGGCCATTTATGACTCAATGCAACAGGGCCATGTTCCCGAAAACCAATGGCAACTGGCTGATTACCAGGCCAGCCTGGTTCATGATGGTGACGATTTTTCCACCGGTGTTCAGCTAGGTAACAACAGCATCGAACAGGAAAGCCTGCTCTTCTCCGGTTATCAGCGCCGCAGCATCAACCTGTTCAGCAAACGCCACGATGATCGCTTTAAGGCGTCGTTTTTTGGTGCGGTTAGCGAAACCACCAACAGTGCCGGGGAGGACCTGTTCTGGACCGATGAGCAACAGAACCAGACCGTCGGCGGCATCCTCTCCTTCAGTCCCATCAGCAGCCATCCCGAGCGATTAATTGTCGGTGCCGGTTATGTGGACGGTAAAGGGACCTCTGCCGGTAGCGGTTTTACCGTGGTTGATTCGGATACGGTCTATGGCGGCCATGGCTGGGGCATATCGCTGGATTCCATCTGGATGAACCGCGCCCTCTGGCTACACTGGGAAGTTGCTTCCTCACAGTTTGACAGTGACGGTCTCGAGCATGGCGATGACGCGCTAAGCGATAATGCCAGCAAGTTCATGGTGCAGCTCAATTCCAGCGAAGACCTGCCCACCCTGGGTCTGGATTACTGGCAGCTCAACCTGCAGCACCAGCGTGTCGGTGAGTACTTTTACAGCATCGCCAACCTGGGCCTGCCGGGTGACCTGATCTCCCACCAGGCCACGTTCTCAGGCGGCGTCGGCTCCCTGAGCTTTAATGCAGATGTGCAGCAGCAGGAAACCAACGAGTCTGATCGCAGTGATCGCACTACCCGTAAGATGGATTATGGTGGACTCGACTTGTATTACACGCCTGTTATAGACACCGGGCAAGGTATCTGGTCAACGCTGGGATCACCAAGTCTGAATGCCTATTACCACGTCACCAGAAACACCCAGCCCGATAGCGACCAACTGCTCAGCGGTATGGATATCGATAATACCCAGCAGGAATACGCCATCGGCTTTACCCTCAGTCACGACACCTGGAACTGGGGCCTCAGCTATGCCCGGGTGGATGTGGAAGACCGTAGTGAAGCAGTGTTACAGAACGCCGTGGAGATATATACCCCACTGGGTGATACCACCAATCACATGACCACTTTCCAGTTAGGGTGGTATCCAAACAGCCGCTTCAGCATTACCCCACAGGTACAGTGGAATCGTTATCAGGAGAAACGCAACGGTAACGAACACGACACGCTCAATGCCGGCTTTGATACCCAGATTGGTTTGATTCCGAATAAATTAACAATGAATCTGAACTATTTTTATGGTCGCTTCGACAACCAGTACGGAAACCCTGTTTATCTGGACAGTCGGCAGGACACCCATACCGGCAACTTGCAACTGAATTGGAAAGCCATCGACGCGCAAGCGCGCAAGCCCGGCCTGGACCTGTTCCTGAAAGGCAGTTACGGCAGACAGGATGACTCCATCAACACAAGTGAATATGAAAATTGGCAGATCCTGATGGGCTTCAGTGTCTACTGGTCTGGCAATAACGAGGGTTAAAAGAGCTGCCATGAAAAATCAACTGTTAACACAAACCACGTCCCGCCTGCTGGCCTCCCTGCTGCTGATAGGCAGTTGTCTGGGCCTGTTATCCACAGCCAGGGCCGATGTGACTGCTGCATCAGGATCTTCCTCCACGATGGTATTGCAGGCGAACAAAAACAATCACTTCACCATTCGGTGGAATGTCAGCTCAACCACAGACAGATTATCAACGCAGGCACGGGTAGAGAATCTGGCGACACCCCTGGTGATTGCCGGCGCAATAACACCGCCGGGACAGGTTTACCCCGAGAGTTTCAACATCAGCGGCAGCCAGGTACAAAGCTGGATCAACGCCGGCTACAACACCATCGTTATCCGCCGCACCTTTGCGGATACCAGTGGCGCCCCTGCACCGGGTATCAGCGCCGATGTACGTTTTCGCCTGAGCGAGAGTGGCTTACGCACGACCCGTGATCAAAGCCAGTTTGCCGTACAGATGATGCAACTGAGCTTCCCCAATCTCTCCAGCATGACCCTTGTCGAATCCGGCGAAGAGTTGTTCAGCTACCTGGATGTAAACTACAGTGGCACCGGTGTCCTGGAAGGCTTCTGGCAGTTGGCGGAGCCGGGCAGCACGGAGTCCAAACCTATCTACCGTACCCTGAAGCTGGAGCGCAAAGCGTTGAGTCAACTGCGCCACAGCCGCCTGGTCAGTCCCACGCTACCCACGGACAAACCCGGCAAGTACCTGTTACGCTTCTGCCTGCTGGATCGCACCAATACCGGTGGTACGGTTAACCGGGATTGTGAAGAGAGTGGCAAGCGGGTGGAAGTGCTCTATCAGGTGCTGAGAAAAACCGATATTAGCCCGGTGGCAATGACGCTGACCCCCAGCAACCAGCCCATCGGCAGCAGCACTGTTCTGGACTGGAGTCAGGTCGATGGTGCCGTGGTTTACCAGTTGCAGGTATTCCAGCAGTCTGGGGATGCCGCACCCACGTTTGTCACCGGCATGCTGATTCCCAAAGACAACACCGAAGCGATGCTATCACCACTGGTGCTCAGCAAGCTGCAAAGCCATACGCAATACCTGTGGCGGATCAATGCCCTGGATCAGCAGGGCCGGATCATCGGCAAAACCCCCTTACAGCGTTTCGCCTTTGTCCAGCCATGAACCAGAGGACCCACAGACCGGAGCTGACGCCTGACCATGGATGATGACAAGGCCCTGTTACAGGGGATAATTGCGGGACAGGAGTCGGCGCTGGAGCAATTTTATCGCAAGTACTCCGGCATGGTTTACAACTTTGCCCTGCGCACGGTGAAAAATCCTGTGGATGCCAGCGAGGTGATGAACGAGGTGATGATGGAGGTATGGCACAAGGCCACCGGATTCACCGGTAAATCTTCGGTCAAGACCTGGCTGTTCTCCATCACCCATCACAAGTCAGTGGACATGGTACGCCGTAACGTGCGCCATGATCACGAAGATGAAACCCACATCGATGAAAATTCACCGGATCGAATGGGCTGCTCCCTGGAGATCGGGGAGATTGCCCGGGAGAACCAGGGACATGTCAAACTCTGCCTTGAGGAACTTGGGCACCGTCATCGCCAGGTTGTCTACCTGACCTTTTTCGAAGGCTCCAGTTATCCCGAGATTGCCCGGATACTGAGCATTCCCGAGGGCACAGTCAAAACCCGCATGTTACATGCAAAAAAACTTCTGCTGGCCTGTTTGAGTCGCTTCCTGTCGAAATCGGATTGAACCCTTTCCATGGCACCAGCGACAGATAGACCAACAGAACCAAGTGAGTGACTGACATGAACGAAAAGGCCAAAGACGACAAACTGATCGAGCTGCTGCCCTGGTACGTCAACGGCACCCTGCGCAGTGAGGAACGCCAGGCGGTCGAGGAGTTGCTTCAACGTTCCGCCGAGGCCAGAGCAGAAAAAGCCGTGCTGGAGTCTTTGCAGGATCACGTAAAGGCCCAGTGGCAATCCGTTGAGCCCGGCGAACTGGGCTGGAAACGCCTGCAGAAAAGCCTGCACACACCACCAACCGGAAACGCCAAGGCCGGTACCGACAAGTTCTGGAATCGCTTTATTGCCGCGGCTGCGGTGCTGGTCATCTGTCTGCAAGTGGGTATCTATTTCAAGCCAATGAATCAGGCACCGACCCAGGTACTGGGTGGTGACCCGCAGGTACATCAGCTGGATGTGCAACTGTTTCGCGTAGTGATCAGGCAGGATGCACGCTGGGGTGATATTGAAAACCTGCTGTTCACCCTGCAGGCCCAGGTTGTTGAGGGACCGTCCGCCCTGGGCGTGGTCACCCTGGCGGCCTCTAAAGAAGCGGATGCCCAGGCCATCCTAAAGCAACTGACTGGTGCCAGCTTTATCGAGCACGCCCAGATCATTCACCATGAATAGGCCGCTGCTGCAGCTGACGTTGGGAATCTGGCTGCTCTGGTCCATGTCTGGCCTGGCACAGGTCACAGACCCGGCGGGCATTCCGGCACCTGTCCGTACACTCGTAGACAGCACCCTATCGCCGGTAGACATGCGGTCCATGACTAGCGCACCGGATCAACAACCCCGTCCCACTGGCGAACCTGTTGCAGGTACAGGGCCCGGTACTGCCGCTGGCACCAGCGCCGACCCAACATCCACGGGCACCGCCAGCGGCAGCAGACAACGGGGCACCACAAGCACACCCCAGGAGCGGGCGCAACCGGATACCGCCCCATCGACCGGTCAGCGGGAACTCCGGCTACTTGGACAGCAACCCGTCATGCCGGTAATCAACAGTTCCCGGGGACCGGAAGAGGAACTGATCAAATCAGAGATCCTGATCATTGCCGGAACAGTGGCCGAAGCCCGGACCCAGCAACAACTGCTGCGGGACTACGGCCTGCGGATAAAGCGCCGGCTAGTGTTGAAAAGCCTGTCCATGGTGCTGAGTGTTTATCGGGTACCCACCACCTCCGATAGCGATGCATTACTGGAGCAGCTCCAGCAACACCACCCGCAGCTTCAGGCCGAGTTCAATCGCTACTATTTTCTGCAAGGCAGTCCAGGCCGGGAATATGCACGCCCATTGACCGGCCTGCCTGACCCGGCATCGATTGGTTCAGGCCTGTACCTCGCCATGCTGGATGGCAAGGTGGATACCCAACACCCGGCATTGCGAAACAGCCGGATAGAGAGTCTGGATATAACCGGTCAAGACACGGCTGCCAGCCGCCACGGTACCGCCGTGGCGAGCCTGCTGGTTGGCCAGGATTTTGTCAGCGGCGCCCTGCCGATGGCGCGGCTATTGGCTGTCAATATCTTTACCCCCGGAACCCGGAGTGAACTGCGCACCCGCACGGATTGGTGGCTACTGGGACTGGAAACCATTTTTGCCCGTATAGAGAAGCCCCGTGCGCTCAACATGAGCTTTGGTGGCGGCGACAGCTGGATAATTGGCCGAGCACTGGCCCGGTTTCGCCAGGCCAACATATTGCTGGTCGCCGCCGCAGGTAATGGAGGGCGTAATTCACCGGTGCTTTTCCCGGCCAGCCATCCCGATGTTATCGCTGTAGCCGCCGTGGATATCCAACAACGCAAAGCCAGGACTTCCCCCGACAGTCCATTGCTTGACGCGGTGGCCCCTGGAGTGGATGTGTGGGCCGCCGACCTCGACGGCAAAGGCTTTTACGCCAGTGGCAGCTCTTATGCCGCACCCTGGGTTACTGCTGTTCTGGCCGCACACACGGACACGCTACCCGCCCTTACTTCTGACCTGGGCGCCGTGGGTCAGGACCCGGTATTTGGGCACGGCATGATTCACTGGAAAAAATAATGAACCCTTTTGCTGCGGGCTTCGACTCTAAGATGTCTGAATAACGCATTCAAATGGAGAGCACCATGAACACCAATCGTATTATCGCCGCCAGCTTACTCGCCATTACGACCTGTGGCCTGAGCCAGACCGCCTGGGCACTGCTGGATCGTGTGAAGTATGTGGATATCCGCATGGCTGATGGCATCCACATCAACGACGGCAAAATAGTGGTTGAAGCGACAAACGGGAAATACAGTAAGGTTACCAGTGGTAATACCGTTAACTACCACATGGAGATGAAAGCCGGCTGCAAAAACAACAACATTCTCAAGACGACCGACATGGTCTTCGGAAAGCCAAATGCAGGCGGCGGTATTATTGAGTACCACCCCTATTACACCGTCCACTTGTTCGCCCGGGGACAAAAATCGATCGACTATACCGCTGCAGAGCTCAAGGTCCCCTTGGGTGAACTGCCGTTTAATCCGGTCCAGCTGTGTAATGATATGCTGCAAACCAAGCAGAATCAGGGCGTCAGCAAACTGCAGCTGATGCACACTGATCAACACCTGTCCCAAAACATCGCTTTGTCCGCAGTGGCTTCCTGTGGTCCCAAGGGAAAGTCCACCAAGGACTATTTTGAAAATGCGACCACCAACGTCCCGGTGGATATCATTTGTAAAGGTTCCGGTGGTGTGGGCTCCATCAAAGCCAAAACCACACCGATCTCCGGGGCAAACACCATCGGCGGTGGCTATCAGCCACTATCGATCGCCGATGCAAAAATCACTACGAACAAACTCCACGATGCAGGATATTGCCCCAGCGATAAGCAATTCACTGTCAGCTTCAAAGGCCATGGCAAAGGTTATATCCGTTACAGCGTCATCATGGGTGGCCAATCCGTCTACCAGTCGTTTCCTATCAGCTATGACAGCAACGAGGGTTACAAACAACACCATTTCAACTTTACAGCAGCCCTGGATGAGAACAAAACCTGGGAGATGGTAAACAAAGAGTTTAAGCGCGATTTCGGCCTTTTAATTGAAGAGAAGGATGAGAACGCCAAAAAATTCACCTGGAGTAAAAAAGGTTACTTCACCGGCCTGAGCTGGTACTACACCTGCAAGCCGAAACCTGCAGTACCGACAATTAACCCCGGCTTCAAGTCCCCCGGCGGCACTCCAGTGATGCCCAATCAACTGACGCCCAGGGCTCAGGCCGGTTCGCCCGGCACCCCGGTTCGGAAAATCACCACAATTGCGCCTGGGCCCCAGCCAGTTCCCCAGTTGCAACTCAAATCCCCGAAGCGTGCAGAGCAACCGCAAAGACTAAGCCGCTAAGCCCGTTCCCCGCCAAATACCTTGGCGGGGAGCTTTTATGGCCCCAGCACGACCACTATCGTTCAACAGGATCTGGACAACCCCTGCATGCAGGGGTCAGGTCCCAATTGTGGCCCTCCTCGGCAACCTTTAGAATGCCCGGATGAATCCGACCTCCTCCAGCCCGGACCGGCTCGACCAGACCCTCAACCGGGTCTTCGGTTACCGTGAATTCCGGCCCCACCAGCGACAGATCATCGAGCAACTGGTCGCCGGCCAGTCCGCCTTCGTACTGATGCCCACCGGTGGCGGCAAATCGCTCTGTTACCAGGTACCCGCGCTGTTGCGCCCGGGCGTCGGTATCGTCATCTCGCCGTTGATCTCCCTGATGAAGGACCAGGTGGATGCCCTGCAGGCAAACGGCGTCAAGGCGGCCTTCTACAACTCATCCCTCGCCGCGGATCAGGCCCGCCAGGTGCTCGCCCAGCTGCACAATGGGGAACTGGATCTGCTCTACATCGCCCCGGAGCGGCTGATGCGGGCCGATTTCATCGAACGGCTGCGGGACATCGAGATCGCCCTGATCGCCATCGACGAGGCCCACTGTGTCTCCCAGTGGGGACATGACTTCCGGCCCGAGTACGCGCAACTGGGCGAGCTGGAGACGCTGTTTCCCCAGGTCCCCCGGATCGCCCTGACCGCCACCGCCGACCCCCAGACCCGCAAGGATATCCTGCGGGTATTGAAGCTGGAGCAGGCCGCCTGCCACATCACCGGCTTTGACCGCCCCAACATCCGTTATTCGGTACTGGAGAAGCACAACCCCTTTAACCAGCTGCAACAGTTCCTGGCCAACCATGTGGACGAGGCGGGCATCATCTACGCCCTGAGCCGCAAGCGGGTTGAGCGACTGACCGCCCAGCTTTATGAGAAGGGCGTCCGTGCCGCCGCCTACCACGCCGGCCTGTCGGCCGAACAGCGCGCCTGGGTACAGGACCAGTTTCTGCGCGACGAGATTGACATCGTGGTGGCCACGGTCGCCTTCGGCATGGGCATCGACAAGCCCGACGTGCGCTTCGTGGTGCACTACGACCTGCCGAAAAATATCGAAAGCTACTACCAGGAGACCGGGCGCGCCGGCCGGGACGGTCTGCCGGCCGAGGCGCTGCTGCTGTTCGGCGCCCAGGACATGGTGCTGGTGCGTCAGTTGGTGGAGGGCGGCGACAACCCGGAACGGGTGCGGATTGAACTGCACAAGCTGAATACCATGATCGCCCTGGCCGAGAGCGTCACCTGCCGTCGTCAGGTGCTGCTCAACTACTTCGGCGAGCAGATCGAGGGCTGTGGCAACTGCGATCTCTGCCTCGATCCTCCCGAGACGTTCGACGCCACCGAGGATGCCCGCAAGGCGCTCTCCTGCGTCTATCGGGTCGGCCAGGCGTTCGGTATCCGTCACGTGGTGGATGTGTTGCGGGGCGCCGATACGGAACGCATTCGCCGCCTCGGCCACGACCAGCTCAGCACCTACGGTATCGGCAGCGACAAGAGTGATATCGAGTGGTCCAGCCTGATCCGCCAACTGATTCACCACGGCTACCTGCTGCAGGATATCGAACACTACTCTGTATTGCGCCTCACCCCCGAGGCACGACCGGTACTACGGGGTGAAAAACAGTTGCAGCTGGCGGTGCCCCGCATCCGGGAAAAGGCCAGGCGCAAGACCCGGGCACCCAGGGGAGCGGCCGAAATCGGCCCCTATGATGAGGCGCTGTTCGAACGCCTGCGCAAACTGCGCAAAACCCTGGCCGATGAGGCGGGGGTGCCGCCCTACGTGGTATTTGGCGACAACGCACTGCTGCTGATGGCCCGGGATAAACCCACCGAAACAGACGAGTTCCTGCAGATCAGCGGCGTCGGTCAGACCAAGCTGGAGCGTTATGGCGATGCCTTCATGAACGAGATTGCGGCGCACGCTGTCGCCGGGGAGTAGCCATGCTGGTTAGCGGGCACAAACGCCGGTCAAAGATGGGCCCGGTCGCCATGCCCTATCCACCCCTGGCTGTGGATTTTAAAGTGGGGAGAGGATAACCTCGACCCAGGGAATTTCTGTCATGACCGGATTTCATGGCGGGGATCGGATGGCAGCCAAGAACCCAATGAACGCTCTTTCATGAAGACAGAAGTCAAAACCAGTGTCGATGGCCTTGAGATCGGAATGTTTGTATCCAGACTGGACCGTCCCTGGATCAAGACACCGTTTGACCTGGAGGGAGTCAAGATCACATCACCGGATGATATCGAACGTATCCGAAAATATTGCAGTTACGTCTATATCGATGTGGAACAGGGCGTCTCCCCAAAACCACGCTACTGGATACTGGACAAAACCCCTGACCAGCAGATATTCGGGGACCATGTCCCGGCCAGATCCCAGGCCGCCATTGCCGAAATAAAAAAAGAGTATACGGCGCTGCGCAAAACCACCTACGAGAACACGGAACAGTTCAGTACCGAGGTGGTCACCGCCACCAGGACTTCCGAATCACTCTCCCAGGAGTACAAGCAGTTACTGATCGATCTGGAGAAGGGTCGCCAGATCGACCTGAGCGTGGTCAAGGCCGGCGTATCGGACATGGTGGAGAGTGTCAACCGCAACCCGGCCGCCATGATGTGGATCGTGCAGCTTAAAAAGCTGGACGAGTACACCTATTCCCGGGCGCTCGGCACCTCGGTCTGGTGTGCCACCTTCGGGCGACATCTGGGCCTGGAGATCGGCAGTATCAACAAGCTGGCCCTCGGTGGCCTGCTGCTCGACCTGGGCAAGAGCCGGGTACCCACGGACATCCTGAACAAGCGGGAAAAGCTGACCGATGAGGAACTGGAACTGATCCGCAAGCATGTTGACTACGGCGTGCGCATACTGATCGCGGACGAGCAGCAAAAAGCAGGGGACCGGCTGGATTACGACGTACTCCAGATGGTTGCCACCCACCACGAACGCTACGACGGCAGTGGCTATCCACAGGGGCTGGAGAACCACGACATCCCGATGTTCGGCCGGATCGCCGGCATCGTGGACAGCTATGACGCCATGACCAGCGAGCGGCCCCACCTGGCATCGCGGCCCCGCTCACCCCACGAAGCCATTACCGAACTGTACAGCCTGCGGGATGACAAATTTCAGGCCGAACTGGTGGAACAGTTCATTCAGACCGTGGGGCTCTACCCCACCGGCTCGCTGGTGGAACTGAACACCGGCCAGGTGGGTGCCGTGGTCGAAACCAATGGCCTGCGCAGACTGCAACCCACGGTGATGCTGCTGCTGAATGAAAACAAGGAGCCCTACACCGAATTCAAACGCATCGACCTCACCACCAGGGGCGACGCCATCCGGGTGGAACGGGGCCTGGAGCCCGGCGCCTATGGCATCGACATGCGGGAACTGTTCCTGTGACCGGCCGGGTAACATGCGATGAATGACAGACTCACCGGGCTCTATGACCGTCCCCGGTTCTTTCAACTCCTCAACAGCATGGTGCAGAACGCGGTTGAGCTCAGTGCGCCCATGGCCCTGCTGGTTATTGACCTGCAGCGCTTCCATAAAATCAACAGGAACTTTGGTCACGACACCGGCGACGCGGTACTGAAAGCCGTTGCCGAGGTGCTTAAACAGGTCAGTCGCCCGGGCGACTACCTGGCCCGGATCGGCGACGACCAGTTTGCCCTGCTGCTGGACCGGGTGGCCAATATCGGCCATGCCCAGCTGGCCGCCATGAAGGTCCAGCGGCTGCTCGACCTGCCGATCAGCGTCGGGGAGCGGACTATCCGTTGCCAGGCGGTGATCGGGATCAGCCTCTGCCCCGCCCATGCCAGTACCGCCACCGCGCTGTTACAGTCAGCCGAGCTGGCCCTGGCGGAGGCAAAATACCAGGAGCAGCCGTTCGGTTTTCCCAAAGTCCGTGAAGAGGGCGAACTGCCGGAAAACTGGGACATCGAGGTCTCCCTGGGTGACGCCATCGCCCGTTCGGAGTTGCAGGTCTATTTCCAGCCCAAGATCTCCCTTGAGACGGGTGAGCCGACCGGTGCTGAAGCCCTGGTTCGCTGGCATAACCCCTCCCGGGGGGTGCTCTCGCCAATGGAATTTCTACCCGTTGCGGAAGCGATCGGTTTCCTCAAACCCATGACCATCTGGATGCTCAACAGCGCCCTGCGTCTCAGCGGGGAGTGGACGGAACAGTGGGGCAGACTGTCGGTATCGGTGAATATCCCGCCCAACATCCTGGCCCAGCCGGACTTTGTGGATCTGGTCATGAGCGCCGAGAAACTCTGGCAACGGGAGAATGTGACGCTCTGCCTGGAGGTGCTGGAACAGTCGCTGATCAGCGATATCGAAACGGTTTTTGAAAAGCTGAACAGATTGAGGAGTCTTGGCGTAAAGATCGCCATTGATGACTTCGGCACCGGCTACTCCAGCCTGGCCTATTTCCGCGACATTCCCACCGACCAGCTGAAGATCGACCAATCCTTTATCCGTGGGCTGAAGGGCGACAAGGCCAACCGCCACATCGTCAGCCTGATTATCGATATCGCCCACCGGTTTGAGTTGCAGGTGGTGGCCGAAGGTGTGGAGGAGCGCGACGTGGCGCTCTACCTGAAGCAAAAAGGTTGTGATCTGGCCCAGGGCTACTACTTTGCCAAGCCCATGCCGGCCCAGGCATTTGCCGACTGGCTGAAAAACTATCGTCCGGAAAACGCATTTATAAAACCCCCAGCCCGTTCCCGTTAAGGCGACCTGCCAACCGGGTAATTAACATGGTAGTCTAACGGGTATCACAGATATCGATTGACAGAGCCGGGATGACATCGGCACAACAATCAACAGAAACCCGGGAATTATCACCACAGGATTGGCTACCTCTTTGGCAGCCGTTAAAGAGCAATTAATATGGATCGACGCTGGATGACACTGATCGGGGCAATCGTCATTGCCCTGCTGCTCTACTGGGGTATTGAACTGGCCGAACCCCTGCGTATCGGCCTGTCCATACTGGCCTTTATCGCACTGCTCTGGATTACCGAAACCTTCCACATCACCATCACCGCCCTGCTCATCCCGTTGCTGGCGGTGGGCAGTGGCGTGTTCAGTACCGCCGAGGCGCTGCGCAATTTTGCCCACCCGATTATTTTCCTGTTTCTGGGGGGCTTCGCCCTGGCGGCCGCGCTGCACCGGCAACAGATTGATGTGCGACTCGCCGGCCTGGTGATGCGGGCGGCCCATGGTGAACTCTCCAAGGCGGCGCTGCTGCTGTTCGTCACCACCGCCTTCGTCTCCATGTGGATCTCCAACACCGCCACCGTGGCGATGATGCTGCCGCTGACCCTGGGTCTGCTGGCCCGTCTGCCCTACGAACAGTACCGGGGCACTTACTGGTACCTGCTACTGGGTCTGGCCTATTCGGCCAATATTGGCGGCATTGGCACCCTGGTGGGCAGTCCACCCAATGCGATAGCCGCGGCTGCCAGTGGCATCAGTTTTGTCGAATGGTTCAGCTTTGGGCTGCCAATCGTACTGGTGATGCTGCCGTTGGTGGTGCTGTTACTGAAGCTGGTGCTGCGGCCGGATCTGAGCTACCACCTGGAACCGTCCACCCATTGCGCCACTGAGAGCGAGCCACTCACCCTGCAACAGCGCCTGACCCTGGGCGTATTCCTGCTCACCGTGCTGCTCTGGCTGCTCAGCCGACCCATCTCGGAACTGCTGGGCATCGATGCCGGATTTGACTCGCTGGTCTCTGTAATGGCGATTGTGCTGATCGCCGCCCTGCGACTGGTGAAGTGGAACGATATCGAGGACTCCGCCAACTGGGGTGTACTGCTGCTGTTCGGCGGTGGCCTGACCCTCTCCGCCCTGCTCAAGGAGACCGGCACCAGCGTGTTTCTGGCCGAGGGAGCCGCCGGCCTGTTGCAGGGGGCACCACTGCTGATGCTGCTGCTGGTGATCGTGCTGTTCATGGTGATGCTGACCGAGGTGGCCAGCAACACCGCCAGCAGCGCCCTCATGGTGCCGATCTTCGCCTCCATCGCCGAGGCGATGGGCGTTTCCTCCACCATTATGGCGGTGGTGATCGCCATCGCCGCCTCCTGCGCCTTCATGCTGCCGGTAGCCACCCCACCCAATGCTATTGTGTACGGCTCCGGTTATGTCCCCCAGGGACAGATGATGCGGGCGGGTATTGTGATGAACCTGGTGCTGGGCTGCCTGATCAGCCTGGTGGCCTGGTGGATTATCTGAAGCGGCCAGGCAGCCGCTGACCGGCCCTGCCCAGCCACCCTGGCGGGGCCGTGCCAATCAGGGATTACCGGTTAAGTGGTTTCACGGCCGCTTCTGGAAAAACAGGGTCAACTCACCGAGCCGGAAGCCAAACTTTCGCATTTCCGCCCGGTTGATCATCACCCCGTCCTCTTGCAGGTACATCCAGTCATCGAATGTCACTTCAGAAACCTTTTTGCCCATCGGCAATTTCAGGGTATAGACCCAGTGCAGGACATTGCCGGACTGGTTCCCCTCGGCTACGCCGACCACATCATCCGCCTCCGCCAGGTAGCGCCCCTCCCGAACCCGGACCAGACGCCAGACCCGCTGCTGGCGGGAGCCATCACTGTAGATAAACTGTTCATCCAGCACCCCCTTGTCACCCTCCCAGTGGGCGTCAATTTCGATCTTGAAACGCTTCACCACCTGGCCATTGCGTTTCTGGAACATACCCCAGGCATCCAGCTTGCCATTGAAGTAGTTCTCCAGCTTCAATTCGGGCTGTTCGGATTGATACCGATCGATGCCACCTCCGGCACAACCAGCCAGGCTGGCGGCCGTCACAATAACAATGGGTTTGGGCGACATCGGAACCTCCGCGCTTTGGCGCCAGTGCACCAGAAGCAGTGCGGAAAAAAGTTTGATTACACAAGTAACGCCGGGCTGGCGACCGTCGCCACCGCCGGGAATAACAGCACACAGAAAACCAGAGTAAAAAGCCGCCAGCCACGCTCGACACCGGAAATACCCTACCAGCAGCATCGGCGAACTGACCGGCATTAACCCGGACAGGGCGAAGCCTTCACGGAAGGTGACCAACCGGGTGCGTTCCAGGGAATATTCGCTGGCCCGCGCCCCCCAGACAAGATGGGTGAAATTGGGGGCACTATTAGTAGTATAGACCAGTACCGGGCCGGCACCGGACAAGCGGCCCAAGCAGCAACCGATAATTTGCGGTCAATTGAACAACCCCGCCCGGAAGAGCAACAGGCGCCGCACAGACACGGCCATCCGCCCGTGCCAGGCCACTGATACGACTCCCGACCAGGGCGATAATCATCGGTGCCCGCATTAATTTGAACCATACAGGGACACCCATACGATCCCGTTCCCGTTGTAATAGCAGCAATTTGTCCCCGATATTACGGACCTTCTGCCGTACTCCCAGCCATAGCCGGTTCAACGCTCTCCCAGTACCGGGCAGTTCAGCCATCACCGAAGGTCAGCCGATACGGCTGGCGATCAGCAAAGACTGAATACGGAAGCCCGAATCCCACCTATGCTCTTTCAGTAAAGGGAAGAAAGTGCGGCACCCCATGCCACTGGAGGAGAAAAGCATCATGAGTCGAAGCGGTATCGCGCTGGTCTGGTTTCGCAGGGATTTGCGTCTGGCCGACAATCCGGCCCTCAGCGCCGCCGTTGCGCGCTGCGATCGGGTGATCCCGCTCTATATCCACGCGCCGGATGAGGCGGCGCCCTGGACACCGGGCAGTGCCAGCAACTGGTGGCTGCATCACAGTCTCTGCGCCCTGCAACGGGAACTGCGCCAGGCGGGTTCCAGCCTGGTCATTGCCCGGGGCCCCACACTGGAGCGGCTACGGAGCATCATCCGGCAAACCGGAGCCACCCACCTGTTCTGGAACCGCAACTACGATCCCGCCAGCATCTCCCGGGACGGGGAAATCAAGCAGACGCTGAGCGACCATGGCCTGGCTTGCCAGTCGTTTAACGGCAACCTGCTGAGTGAACCCGCCAGCATCCTGACCGGCCAAGGCACCCCCTACAAGGTCTTTACCGCCTACTGGCGAACCGTCAGCAGTCAGCTGCATGAAATCCCACCTCCACTGCCCCCTGTCCAGCGGCTCAGCGCGGTGCCCCCAAACCTCCCCTCGCTGGATCCGGCCGACCTGGCACTGTGCCCGCAGATCCCCTGGGATGCGGATTTCCGCAGTACCTGGCAAGCGGGGGAACAGGCGGCTCTGGAGCGCTGGGAACAGTTTCTGTTTAATACCCTGCCGGCCTATGACCGGTTACGGGATCTGCCCGCCAGCGAGGGTACTTCACGCCTGTCACCCCATCTGCACTTCGGTGAGATCTCACCACGGCAACTGCTGTGGGGATTACAGCATCAGGCTGACCGATCGCCGGCCATGACCAGCCATCTGGACCGGCTGCACAGCCAGATCGGCTGGCGTGAATTCGCCCACTACACCCTCTTCCACTCCCCCGACAGTGCCAATCAATCACTCGACCGCCGGTTTGAAAAGCTGGCCTGGCCGGACAGCGACGGGCAGGCCGAACTGCTGCAGGCGTGGCAACAGGGCAAAACCGGGATTCCCATTGTGGACGCGGGCATGCGGGAGTTGTGGCAGACCGGCTGGATGCATAACCGGGTCAGGATGATCGTCGCCTCGCTGCTGACCAAGAATCTCGGCATCCACTGGCTGCACGGCGCCCGCTGGTTCTGGGACACCCTGCTGGATGCCGACCTGGCCAACAACAGCCTGGGCTGGCAGTGGTGCGCCGGCTGCGGGGTGGACGCCGCCCCCTATTTCCGTATCTTCAATCCGGCCACCCAGGCCAGACGTTTTGACCCGGAAGGTCGCTATATCAAACGCTGGCTGCCGGCGCTGGCCGGTGCCGACAAAAACCTCCTGTATAACGGCCGGCTCAGTGATGAACCCATCGACTACCCCCTGCCTGTCCTGGATCTGAGCCTGAGCCGCCGCCAGGCCCTGGAACGGTGGGAACGGATTAAACGACAGCAGCGGGAGTAATCCGGCCTGCCGGAATCCCTGGAGAGAATCCCGCGCTCCTTCAGCAACCGCGCTTTCCCGGGGCTTACTGCTGGCGATAGGAGATCAGCTCAAAGGTATCGGTATTAATGCCCTGGCCGGAGGCCGCCGTGGTGGTGCGCACCATTTTCACATAACGCTTGATCCCGGCCGCATACCAGATGTTGTAGTGGATGCGCACCGGTTCCGAATCCCTTTGGGTGCGGCCGCCGGTGGCGGCCCGGGCACTCCATATCTCCAGTTTCAGCGCATCGAACGTGCCGGCGGGCACGCTGACCGTTTCCTCTCCCTGCACCTCACCGGTACTGTACCAGTTGGTCCAGAAACTGTTGGTATCCGGCGTGGTAATCCCCTTCCAGCTCGATTGGGCTGCAACGCCACCATAGGCGTTCAGATAAGGACTGAATTCGCTACCCAGGTGGGGTGACCGGGTCACATAGGCCGTCGGTCCCGCCAGGCGACGTGGCCCCAGGGGGCGACTCTCCCCGCCTTCCAGCGTTGACAACTGCTCCCGAACCTCGCTGGGACTGGCGGACAACACCGACACCCGGATCGTCTGCCGGGGTGAGGAAGCCCAGCGCCCACGCACCCGGTAGGTCCACTGATCCCCAGGATTGGGCAGGCGGCTGTTCACCGGACTGCCGGCGGTCGCGTCACCGGCAATCGCCTCCGGTTCCACTGCTGGCGCGGGTGGTGACTCCGGTGCGGCAACCAGGCTGTCGGAGGCACGGCGACCCGCACTCCGGGCAACGATTTTGAACCGGGTTAGCTCGGTGATGGCGACCGTCACACAGCCGCGCCCCGGACTCTTCAGGCGCCCCGGACCAGGAGTGATGGTGACCTGGTCGGCATTGCTGACCCGGTAGCAGAGTTCCACAGCGCCGCCATTCACCTTGCTGCTGAACTGGAGGATTTTCGGGTTTGGGATTGGCTTAGGCGCCACGACCGGTGGCGTTGGCTTGGCCGCCACCACCGGCGGCGGGATGACTGCGAGAATCGGTTCTTTAACCGGTGACGCAGGCTTTTCAACCACCTGTCCGACCAGGGAGATCGACAGGGTTTGGTCTTCCGCCAGCCCGACAGGAAACTGGATATTCAGTGCGCCGGCTGTTAGCGGTGTGACCACCAGCTCCACCCGGCAACTCTGCCCCGGCGCCAGTTTGTCCGGGCAGTGCTGGACAATGGTGAGCACCTCCGCCTCTGCCCCGGTAAGCGCCGGAACCGCAAGCGCGGCATCACCGCTGTTTGTCAATCTGATCACCGCCCTGCCCTGGGTGCCGAGCGTGATCGTACCGTAATCGATCTGCCGGGGTTCAATCGCCAGGCGTCCCACCGGTGGTGGCACCGCCGGTTTCTGCTCCTGCCGGGTACGGGGGTCGGCTTCAGGATCGGATGCAACAACCGCTTTATCCGTCCCGGCCAGGTTTTCCCCGGATCCGGCCTTGCCCGGTGGAGAAACTTTCAGTTCCCCATCTGATCGGGACGGAGCCATGGTGGCAGAGTGGGTGATCCCGCCAGGCTGATCGCCGCCCGTCGGCCCCGGCGTCGGCCAGCGGCTCACCAGCCATCCCCCGGCCAGTACCACCGCCACCACGCCCACCAGCACCCAGCGTTTCCTAGGTGAGACCGGGGGAGCGGGTCCCGGATCCGGGTGGTGGTTGCCCTCCTGCCGCGGCGACACCTGGGCGGTTTCGGGAAAGTAGATTTTATCCAGCGCCTCGATCAGGTTGCCGGTACTCGCCTCCCACTGTTTGTGGCTGATCTCTATCGCCTGTCGCCGGCTCAGCCCGGCCAACTCGTCCGGCAACTGGTCGCTGCGCGGCATCCGCGCATCCTCCAGCAACACCGGAACCACCCGAATATCACGCTTCAGGGCGGTACTGGTTTCCAGGCGAATAAAATCGTTTGGATCGTCCAGGCGGCGCTGACCGCTGTTATCCTGGATCGCAAGCCATTCATCGCCAATCAGCACAATCAGCACCTTACAGGAGGTGACGGCCCGCTCTATGGCATCGACAAAATCGGTGCCGGGCGCAATACCTTCAACATCCATGAAGACCCGCTCGGCCCCAAAATGGGCCGCCAACCGGTCGTACAACCGACCGGCATAACCGGCCGAGTCTTCACGCCTGTAGCTGATAAAAATCCCGTCCACGACCCGACGCTCCCGCGATTTCTCCAACCGGCCTGCGACCATCACGATGCGGTTGTCTCCTAAGCATAGGAGATAGCCAGCAAACGGGAGGGGAATCTTGCGCCATGGGGCGGGCGGCAACCCTATTTTTCAGCTATCCCTTCGACCCCGCCCGGCACGGAAATTCAAAGAGTTGCGCTCCATCATGGCAGCCACCCCGGCACACGGCTTATCCTCTGACCAGAACAGCAAATCTGCATACCACCATTTTTTGTCTTCCTGGTCGCCCGCGTGACACTGCTCAAGGGACCAGAACACCGGAGCAAGGAGCCCCAGACATGTTGTTGAAGCCAACACAGCTTTATCACGCGTGTAATCCCGATCTACTCACCTTCGAGACTACGGACGAACTGGAACCGCTGTCAGAAACCATCGGTCAGGAGCGGGCCATCGAGTCGATCCGGTTCGGCGTCGATATGCCCCACTCCGGTTACAACCTCTACGTGATGGGCTCCAACGGTCTGGGTCGCCACACCCTGGTACATGAATGGCTGACCAGACAATCCACCAATGCCTCCGCACCACTGGATTGGTGTTACGTGGCCAATTTTCAGGACCCGCACAAGCCGGTTGCCCTGGGAATCCCGGCCGGTATGGGCAGGGTGCTGTGCCGCGATATGGAGCAGCTGATTGATAACCTGATCAAGGCGATTCCGGCCGCCTTCCGGGGAGACGAATATCAGCGCCAGGCGCGGGAAATCCAGGACGATTTCAGCACGCGGGAAAGTGTCATGGTGCAGCGGCTCAGCGAAAAAGCCGACGGTCTGGATGTGAAGCTGATGCAGGGCCCCACCGGCTTTACCCTGGCACCGCAGAAGAACGGCAAGATGCTTTCACCGGAAGAATTCAAACAGCTGCCGGAGGCGGAGCAGACCCGCCTGGGCAACAACATCGAGACCATGAAACAGGCGCTCAAGGAGAGCATGGGCCACCTGCCGGAATGGCAACGGGAGATGCAGCAGCGCTTCAGTCAACTGAACCGGGAGACCATGCAACTGACGGTCACCGAATTTATCAACGAACTGGTGGAGCGTTATCGGGACAACAGCAAGATCAGCAGCTACCTGGAGCAGGCCAAGCAGGACATTATCGAGAACGTGGACATATTCCGTCAGGCGGGTGAGTCCAACGAGCGGACCTTTACCGCCCAGGATCCGGAGTTCACCCGCTACCGTATCAACGTGCTGGTGGATAATGCCGATACCCGGGGAGCGCCGGTCATCTTCGAGGACAACCCCACTTACCAGAACCTGCTGGGGCGTATTGAACACCAGGCGCGCTATGGCGCCCTGCAGACCGACTTCACCCTGATAAAACCGGGCGCCCTGCACCGGGCCAACGGCGGTTTCCTGATGCTGGATGCGGAAAAGTTGCTGAGTAACCCGTTCGCCTGGGACGGGCTGAAACGGGCGCTCCGTTCGCGCGAAATCCGCATCGAGTCCTTGGAACGCCAGCTGAGCCTGATCAGCACCATCTCGCTGGAGCCGGAAACCATTCCGATGGACCTGAAGGTGGTGCTGATCGGCAGTCGCACCCTGTTCTACCTGCTGAAAGCGTATGATCCGGAGTTCGGACTGCTGTTCAAGGTATCCGCCGACTTCTCCGAACAGCTGCCAAGGGAGCACGAAAACGAGCGGCTCTATGCCCGGCTGATCGCCACCCTGCAGAAACGGGAGGGCGTGCGGGTGATCCGGCGGGACGGCGTGGCACGCATCATTGAACAGCTGGTGCGACTCGCCAGCAACGGTGACAAGATCTCCCTCAGCCTGAGCAGCCTGCTGGAGCTGCTGCTGGAAGCGGACCACCGGGCCGGCCAGCGGGGTAGCCAACAGATCGACCGGATTGATGTGGATAACGCCATACAGGCCCGCCGGTTCCGCAACAACCAGTATGAAGAGCAGCTGCAGGAGGCGATTCTGGGTGACACCCTGCGGATCGACACCAGCGGCGTACAACTGGCACAGATCAACGGTCTCACCTATCTGCAGTTGGGGGATCACGCCTTCGGTGCACCGACCCGGATCAGTGCCACCGCCCGCATGGGTGGCGGTGAGTTCATCGATATCGAACGGGAAACCAAGCAGGGCGGCCCGATTCACTCCAAGGGGGTGATGATCCTCTCCTCCTACATCGGCCAGCGCTACGCCAAAAACCAGTTGCTCTCGGTTACCGCCAGTCTGGTGTTCGAGCAGACCTACGGGGCCATCGAGGGCGACAGCGCCTCGGCGGCGGAGCTCTGCGTGCTGCTGTCCGCCATTGGCGATATACCGTTAAAACAGGCCCTGGCCATCACCGGCTCGGTCAACCAGCACGGCCAGATGCAGGCCATCGGCGGCGTCTGCCAGAAGATCGAAGGCTTTTTCGATATCTGCCAGGCACGTGGACTGACCCGGGAACACGGCGTCATTATCCCCACGGCAAACGTCAAGGACCTGATGCTGAAACAGGAGATCGTTGAGGCCGCTGAAGCGGGGCTGTTCAAGGTATATGCGGTGGACCACGTGGAACAGGCCATGGAGTTGCTGACCGGCCTGCCGGCGGGGGTGCCGGACGAAGAGGGCCTGTTTCCGGAGGGCAGCATCAACTACCTTATCCAGCTCAGACTCGCCGAATGGATCACCCTGCGCCTGCACTATGCGGGACAGAGCCTGGATGGCGAGTCCCGGGAATAGCACCACCATGACCCTGCCCCGACGCCGTCACCGGACCGTTTCGGCGGGCCCGCAGCCGTTTCGGTTTTCCCCAATAGGCTACCGGTCCCGTGTCACTTATGGTTGGTCTGCCGAACTGCCGGGATCCTAACAACCATGATGCCAACTGACCGTTTCAGCTTCATCCGCCACCTGCTGCTATGCCTGGTATTCATCTGGGCAGGGCCCGCTGGCGCCGATGAGAAAGACCGGACAGTCTCGGAACAGCACCTGAACATCGGCGTGCTGGCTTTTCGTGGCGAACAAAGGACAGAACAGACCTGGGGCCCCACCATTGAATACCTGAGCCTGGCGGTGCCCGGCGTCACCTTCACCCTGCTGCCCCTCACCCTGGAGCAGATGGAGCAGGCGGTTCGGGAGCATACCGTCAGCTTCATCATCACCAACCCGGGGAATTATGTCGATCTCGAGTATCGCTACGGCGTCAGCCGTATCGCCACCCTGCAACGGTTTTCAGACCAATCACCCAGCCAGCGCACCTACTCCACCATCCTGGTCCGGGCGGAGCGGGAAGAGTTGCGGGAGATCAGCGACCTGAAGCAGCAACGTGTCATGGCGGTCAGTCCAAACGCCTTCGGCGGTTTCCAGCTCGCCTGGGGCGAGATGCAGCGTTATGGACTGGACCCTTACCAGGATCTGTCCGAACTGGTGTTCAGCGGCTTTCCGCTGGACAACATCGTCACATCGGTTCAATCCGGCCAGGTGGATGCGGGCATTGTCAGGGGCTGTCTGCTGGAGAAGATGGACAGCGCGGGCCTGATCAATATTGCCGATTTTCGTGTGGTCAACGAACGCCTGGACAGCAACGGCAAATGTAAGGTGAGCACCCCCGGTTATCCCGACTGGCCCCTGGCCAAGCTGTCCGGCACATCGGATCAACTGGCCAAGCTGGTCACCATGACGTTGCTGGCCATGCCCAGGAACCACCGGGCCGCCATCGCCGGAGAGTATTCCGGCTGGACGATTCCGGTGGAGTACCAGGCGGTCCATGAACTGTTCCGGGAGTTACAGATCGGTCCCTACGAGTGGATGCGCCGCCCCACCGTCGCCCTGCTCTGGTCGCGTTACTGGCAGTGGTTTCTGATCGCCTTCATGGGCGTGGTCTGGTGGCTCTGGCATGTGTACCGGGTTGAACAGCTTGTCCGGGTGCGGACGGCACAACTGACCGAGGCCAATACCCGCCTGCAGGCAGAGATGAACGAGCGCCAGCAGGCGGAACAGAAACTGTTGAGCCAGCAGAATGAACTGGCCCACGTGGTGCGGGTCAGCACCGCCGGGGAGCTGGCCAGCGGCCTGGCCCACGAACTGAACCAGCCCCTGTCCGCCATCAGCAGTTATGCCCAGGGCTGTATCTGGCGCCTGGAGTCGGGGCGCATCAGCCAGGATGAGTTGCGGGACATTATCCAGCGCATGGTCTCCGAAGCGGAGCGGGCCGGCGCCATTATCCAGCGTTTGCGCGGATTTCTGCGCAAGGAGCAATCCCTCTGTCGCCCCACCGATATCAACGGGGCGGTGCGTGACGCCATGGAACTGTTCACCGCCGAAGCGAACAAACGTGGCATCAGCCTATCGCACCACCTGGCGCGGGCTATCCCACCCGTGTGCAGTGAGACCATCCAGCTCCAGCAGGTCATCATCAACCTGCTGCGCAATGCCGCCGATGCCCTGAAGGGTCTGCCGGAAGAGCGCCAGCGGATCGAGCTGACCACCCGCCACGACCCGGACGAGGGAACGGTACAGATAGACGTGCGGGACTTCGGACCGGGTATCGACCCGGACAGCAAGCCACGACTGTTTGAACCCTTTTTCACCACCACGTCGGATGGCATGGGCCTGGGCCTGTCACTCAGCCAATCGATCGTGGAGTCCCATGGCGGCACGCTCCGGGTGATTGATGATGTGCAACCGGGGGCCTGTTTCTCCATCGTGTTACCCGTCTACAAGGAAGCCTCTGATGCCGACTGATTCTGAACTGGTCTACATCATCGACGATGATGCCTCGATCCGCTCCTCCCTCACCTGGTTACTGGAAGCGGTGGACATCGACGCCCGCAGTTACGACTCGGCGGAGGCCTTTCTGGCCGACCTGGAGCCGGTCAGCATCGGCGTGCTGATCCTGGATGTACGCATGCCGGGGATGAGCGGCATGCAACTGCTCGAACAGCTGGTAGCCCAGGAGAGCACGCTCCAGATTATCATCCTGACCGGACATGGGGATGTGCCCATGGCGGTGCGGGCCATGAGCCATGGCGCCTTCTATTTCATCCAGAAACCGGTGAACGGCCCGCAACTGGTGGAAAAGGTGCGGGAGGCGATGCAGAAAAGCCGCGCCGCCTATGGGCAAAAAGTCAGGCAGGATGACATCAAGGCCCGGTTTGATCGCCTGACCCCCCGGGAACGGGAAGTGATGGGGCTGATCGTCTCCGGATGCGCCAACAAGGTGATTGCCGCCGAACTGGGTGTGGTGGAACGGACCGTGGAGGTCCACCGGCACCGGGTCATGGAGAAGATGGAAGCCGCGTCCGTGGCCGATCTGGTGGTGATGCAGCAGACCCTGACAGCGGACGACGCCGAGTAACCGACCCACGCCAGCAAAACGGCTGACACGCCGCCTTCCCCCGACTCCCGGCGTAACGCTTCGCCGCCCCATCCCGGCCCGCCGGGACGCTCCAACCCTGTCCCGTCCACCTATCCCCCGCCTCCCGCCCCCCGCCGCTGGCGGGATTTTTATTTGTTTCGGTTTCCCACAATACGGCTATCCACAATTTTTTAAAGGTTTAGGCGGCTGTAACCTTATTACCAGAAGAAAGCACCCTGTGTGCATTCATGGCGTCGATCAAAAGGGTATCAAAATGGACAGCTCTCGAAGAAAATTCCTGGCCACGGTCGCTACCTCGGTAGCCGCCCCGGCGCTGGGTAAGGCATCAGCCAGCCAGTCGACAGAAACCAACCAGAACAAGCCCCGTTGGGTGATGGTTGTGGATCTGCGCAAGTGCATCGGTTGCCAGGCCTGCACGGTCGCCTGCTCCACGGAAAACCGGGTTCCCGACAATCAGTACCGCACCTTGGTAAACCAGTACGAACTGGAGAAGGACAACAAACCACGCAGCGCCATGCTACCGCGGCTCTGCAACCACTGTGAAAACCCGCCCTGTATACCGGTCTGTCCGGTGCAGGCCACCTATCAGCGGGACGACGGCATTGTGGTGGTGGACAACACCCGCTGTGTCGGCTGTGCCTACTGTGTCCAGGCCTGCCCCTACGATGCCCGGTTTATCAACCACGAGACCAAAACCGCCGACAAGTGCACCTTCTGTGTCCACCGTGTCGAGGCGGGGCTGCTGCCAGCCTGCGTGGAAACCTGCGTCGGCGGGGCACGCATCTTTGGCAATATCAACGATCCCCACAGTGAGGTAGCCCGGCTGATAAAGAGTTTCCAGACCAAGGGATTGAAGCCGGAACTGGGTACCCGGCCACAGGTGTATTACATCGGACTGGACAATCGTCTGCAGCATAAGATCGAAGGCACCCCCGGGGCCTGGTCGACCAGCGACAACTTCGAACAGGAGTCCTTGTCATGAACAGCAACCTTATTGAAATCATCAGTGTCGCCCAGGAGAGCACCTGGAACAGCTGGGCGGTACAGTACTTCTTCTTCATCGGCCTGAGTGTCGGCGGCGTCCTGCTCACCGCACCGGCCCTGATCTTCCGTAAAGCCGCCTGGCTACCCGTTGCGCGACTGGCCCTGCTGGTGGCGGTCACCACCGGTCTGGTGGCGCCGGTGGGACTGTTGGCCGACCTGCATCAACCGGCCCGGTTCTATAACTTCTACCTGCACTTCACCCCCTCATCCTGGATGTCCTGGGGTGCCTTTCTGCTGCCAACCTATCTGCTTTCCCTGATGCTGTTTGGCGTACAGGCACTCTATCGGGATGCCGGTAACCGGCAGTCCCTGACACGCCGGGCGGCCATCGTCACCAGCGTGCTGGGAGCCGGCATCGCGCTCTACACCGGCAGCGAGATGGGCATTCTGATCAGCCGGGTACTCTGGCAGGTCGGCTGGTTGGTGCCGGGTTATCTGATCAGCGCGCTGGCCGGTGCCGCCGGCCTGGCCCTGGTGATCAACAATCTGCAGTCTGAAGTCAGCGCGGAAGCCAACAGGCGACTGCTGAACTGGCTCAGCCTGTGCCTGCTCCTCACCGCCGCCTGGGTATTCATCTGGGTCGGCGCCGGGTACCTGAACCTGAGCAACTCCGGTATGGCGTTACTGCGCCTGATGCTTATCCATCAGCCGACCGAAAGCCTGCTGCTCTGGATCGGCCTCGGCCTGGCCATACCACTGCTGCTGAGCCTGCTGAACCAACCCGGTTTAAACCTGGTAACCGGTTTACTGGCGGTGTTCGGCGCCTGGATGCTGCGCTGGGTGATATTCATCGGCGGACAGGGCATCCCCAAAAATGGCGCTGGCTTCTATCCGTTCAACCTGCCGATCGGCACCGAAGGTCTGTTGGGCATCCTGGGATCACTGGGCCTCTGGGTGGTGTTTCTCATCGCCATCAGAACCCTCCTCTCTCAGTACAACTATCAAGCCCGGGCATAACAGGACGGAACAATTCAGGAGAATCAACATGACTACTTCACGTCGTAGCTTTCTAAAAGGCGCTGCCGCGGCTGGTGGATTAACGGCTTTCGGCTTTGGCTACAGCCACACGGCACAACAACTGCTGAAAGGCACCTGGGCGGGCGATCATCCCAAAGACCCGATCAGCGGTAAGGCACCCAGCCCGGAATTCACCATTGATCCGAAAACCGGCGAGTTCAGGCCCAACCCGGATCAGTACATGGCCTACACCATGTGTGAAGGCTGCACCACCATGTGCGGCGTCCGGGTGCGTATCGACAAGACCCGCAATGAGATCCTGCGCGTCACCGGCAACCCCTACCACATGCTCTCCATCGATGAGCACATTCCCTATACCACGCCGGTTAAAGATAGCTTTGTCTCGCTCAGCCGCTTCCGGGAACAGGGACTGGCAGGTCGCTCCACCGCCTGTGGCCGTGGTAATGCGGTCCTGACCAAAATAAACGACCCCAACCGGGTCAGAGTGCCGCTTAAACGCATTGGCCCCCGCGGCTCCGGCCAGTGGGCCCCGATCTCTCCAGAGCAGCTGTTGCACGAGGTGGTCGAAGGTGGCGATCTGTTTGGTGAAGGTCATGTGGATGGTTTGCGGGCGATCCGGGATCTGCAGACCCCGATCGACCCGGAGAATCCCGAGTTCGGCCCCAGGGCCAACCAGCTCGCGGTCATGTCCTGGTTCAAAAACGGGCGCCTCGGCTTTGCCGCCCGGTTTGCCAAACAGAGCTTCGGCACGGTCAACTTCACCGGTCACAGCGCCTACTGCGGCATGTCCATGCGCGCCGGTTATGCGGCACTGCTGGGTGACTGGAAGAAACAGCCACACCTGAAACCCGACTTCTCCAATGCGGAGTTTCTGCTGTTCATCGGTACCGCTCCCGGCAATGCCGGCAAACCGTTCAAACGGCAGGGCCAGCAGATCGCCAAGGCACGCAGCAGCGGCAATACAAAATATGTCGTGGTGGATCCGGTATTGAACAACAGCGACAGCATGGCGGCCGGTGATAACAGCCGCTGGGTGCCCATCAAGCCGAACACCGACGGCGCCTTGGTGATGGGTATGATTCGCTGGATCCTGGAGAATCAGCGTTATGATGAAACATTCCTGCGCCAGCCGAATGCCGCTGCCGCCAAGGCCGCTGGTGAAGTGAGCTGGTCAAACGCCTCCCACCTGGTGGTGGTGGAGCCGGATCATCCCAAAGAGGGACAGTTCCTGCGCGCCAGCGACCTGCAACTGTTCTCTGGAGACCCGGAAAAATCCCCCTTTGTGGTGATTGATCAGCAGACCGGAAAACCGGTCAATCAACAGGAAGCCGGTCCGGCAGCGCTTTTCTACCAGGGCAGACTAACCCTGGCCGACGGCAACACCGTAGCGGTTAAAACCAGCCTCAGCCTGCTCCGGGAAGAGGCGGAAAAACAGACCCTGGAAGAGTATGCCGACGCCTGTGGCGTGCCGGTCTCCACCATTCAGGAACTGGCACAGGAGTTCACCGCCCATGGTAAAAAGTCCGCCGCCGACTGTCATGGCGGCACCATGGGCAGCAATGGCTTCTATACCGCCTATGCCATCGTCATGCTCAATGCCCTGGTTGGTAATATCAATGCAAAAGGGGGCACCAGTGCCGGTGGCGGTCACTTCAGGGAAATCGCACCCGGTCCCCGCTACAACCTGAAGAAGTTCCCCGGTATGGTGAAGGCCCGGGGTGTGGGCCTGGGTCGCCAGGGCTTCCCCTATGAAAAGAGCAGTGAATACAAACGTAAAGTTGCGGCCGGCCAAAACCCCTACCCGGCCAGGGCACCCTGGTATTCCCTGTCGTCGGCAGTCGCCTCGGAGTTTCTGACCTCCGCCATTAACGGTTATCCCTATCCACTGAAGGCCTTGATCCTGTGGAGTTCCAACCCGCTCTATGGCGTGGCCGGCCTGAGACAGCAGGTCCAGACCAGACTGGCCGATCCCGGCACACTGCCGTTGATCGTCTCGATAGACCCGTTCATTAACGAGACCAACACTTACGCGGACTACATCGTGCCCGATTCGGTACTGTACGAGAGCTGGGGCTGGTCCAGTGTCTGGAGCAACCTGACCAAGGTGAGCACGGCACGCTGGCCGGTGATTGAGCCGGCCCAGGTCAAGGATCAGCAGGGTACCCCGGTCTGCATGGAGTGGTTCTTCATCGAGGTGGGCAAGCGCCTCGGCCTGCCCGGTTTTGGCGACAACGCTATTCAGGCCGCCAGCGGTGAGATGCACCCCCTGAACAGGCCGGAGGATTTCTACCTGCGGGCGGCTGCCAATGCCGCCTATGACGGCAGTGTGGTACCGGATGCGGAGATGGAAGAGCTGGAGTTGACCGGTGTCGACCGCCTGCTGGGGGATCTGAAATCGGTGCTCAAGGCGGATGAATGGAAAAAGGCCGCCTATCTTTACGCCCGCGGTGGCAGATTCGAGGATCTGTCCCAGGCCTACCAGGGCGATGCGCTGGCCAGGCAATATAAGCATCCCGTCCAGATCTACGATGCGAAACTCGCCACCGCACGCAACAGCATGACGGGCAAACGGTATATCGGCACACCGACCTGGATCAAACCCTCCCTGTCCGACGGTACGGCGCTGGAGAGCCAGTTCCCGGCCTCCGCCTGGCCGTACAAGGTGATCAGCACCAAGTCGCCCTACATGTCATCCCACACCACGGGTATCCAGAAGCTGCAACAGTTCCATCCCTCGAATGCCATCCTCATTCACACCGATGACGCGGCCAGAATCGGCATCCAATCCGGTGACCCGGTTCGTGTCATCACCCCCGGTGGCATCATCAAGGGGTCGGCGCTGGTGCGGGATGGTATCCAGCCCGGGGTACTGGGTATCGAACACGGCTTCGGGCATCGGGAGTTGGGCGCACGTCGGCACCGGATTGGCGATCAGTTTAACCAGCCATCCAAACTTGCCGGCATGGGCGTGAATATCAACGACCTGGGATTTGCCGATCCCCAGCGTAAAGGCGTCTCCGTACTGGCAGACTGGGTGGTGGGCAGCGCCGCCCGGCAGGGTCTCCCGGCACGGGTGGAACCGGCCTGACAGACGGGCCGGAGGGAGCCATAATCCTTCCGGCCCCTCTTCCCCCGGCGGCAGACGCCGGTCCGGCACCGGGCGCACTGTCATACAGCCGGCGGATCCGCTTGTTCATTATAAAAAACGTTCTTCCGGGTTTGATCACCGTGGGGTGGTCCTGCTTGCGCGCCACCGCGAAACGCAGGGAACCCGCAGGGGCAGCGTGCCGGCGTGGGGGTTTGGGTTACTTTTCCCCGTAAAGGTAATCCACAAAGGACTGGGGTCTCCGCTAAAAAAACAGGGGCCCGAAGGCCCCTGTAGATTCACAGCTGATCAGCCCCTTACATAGCGGCTTTTTTGGCTTCTGCTATCCAGCCATTGAACAGCTCCTGGTGACCCTTGATCCAGGCATCAGCATGACGCTCGATATCCGCCGCGCTCTTTTCACCATCACGCATACGCAGATTCTGCGCACTGATATCGTTGTTGCTCAACTTCATGATCGCGAACAGCTTGGCGGCGGCCGGATTGGCTTCTGCCCAGGCGCGGTTGGCAATAATGCGCTGGGTGTTGGCCTGGAAACCATAGTTGCTGCCATCCGGCAGGCTGGTGTCCACATCGCTACGTGCGCCAGGCAGGCTGGAGAACGGAACCTGCAACCAAACCACGTCCTTGCCCGGAACCAGCACACCACTTACCCAGTAGGGAGTCCAGGTGTAGTAGAAGATCGAGTCGCCCTGTTTATAGCGGGCAATGGTATCGGCAATGATGGCACCGTAGGAGCCCTGATTGTGGGTCACGGTATCACGCAGGCCATAGGCGTCCAGGTGATGCTCGATCACCTTTTCACAACCCCAGCCCGGGTTACAACCCGCCAGATCGGCCTTGCCATCGCCATTGCTGTCGAACAGCTTGGCAATTTTCGGATCTTTCAGCTGGCTGACATTTTTAATGCCGTACTTGTCGGCGGTCTTCTTGTCGATCAGGTAGCCCTGCAACGCTCCACCGGAGTAAACGCCTTCACGATAGAGTTTCTCGTCACCACCGGCCTTGTTGTAGAAATCCACGTGCAGCGGATCCCAGTGATCTGCCAGGAAGGTGGCGTCGCCGTTAGCGATAGCAATATGTCCGGCAGCGTACTCGATCTCCTTGATCGGTTTTACGTCATAACCGAGTGCCTCGAGCGCTTTCATCACCACCAGTGTCTGGAAAGTCTCTTCAGCAATGGAACTCTTCAGCGGTTGCACCTCAATGCCCTTGCCGGGGAGATCAGCCGCCTGGGTTGTGCCGCCAAGACAGATTGCTGCCGCCGCGGCGGACAGTTGTAACATCCTTTTCAGTTTGATCAATTTCATAATTTTCCTCATTATTCTTAAAACACAAAGAGTCTCTGCAGCGCCCTATTTAGGACTAGCATTTGACTTGTTAACGGGTTTAAACAGGCGCATTACCAGGCCCACGGGGCCGGTCTGATACCAGCGCATGGCGGGTTTCCGACGCTCCTGATCGCCCATGGACTGGGTGATACGATCCAGAACGATAGCCAGCAACACAATACCGACGCCACCAACCGCCGCCAGGCCCATATCCAATCGGCCGATACCACGCAACACCATCTGCCCCAGGCCGCCCACGGCAATCATGGAAGCGATAACCACCATGGACAGGGCCAGCATCAGGGTCTGATTCACGCCTGCCATAATGGTCGGCATTGCCAGCGGCAGCTGCACCTTGAACAGCAACTGCCGGGGAGAGGCACCAAATGAGCGCGTCGCCTCCACCAGATCAGCCGGTACCTGCCGGATTCCCAGGTTGGTCAGACGAATCAGCGGCGGCAGGGCGAAAATAATGGTCACCACCACGCCAGGCACGTTACCGATACCAAACAGCATTACCACGGGGACCAGGTATACAAAGGCTGGGGTGGTCTGCATGGCATCGAGTATCGGCCTGAACGTGGACTCCAGCCGGTCGTTTCGGGCCAACATGATGCCGGTGGGCAGGCCGAGCAAAATACAGAAAAACACCGAGGTGAGGACCAGCGCCAGGGTTACCATGGCTTCCGGCCAGGCGCCGATAAGGCCAATAAAAACCAGTGAAGCCATACTCGCCAGCGCCAGACGCCGACCACTGACCTGCCAGGCAATCAGCCCAAACAGGATAATCATGACAATGGATGGTACGGCCAGCAGGGCTGATTCAATACTGGTCAGGGTCGCATCAATGGGCCAGCGCACCGCCTGGAATGCAGGACGGAAATTGTCCACCAGCCACTCCAGACCCTGATCAACCCAATGATCCAGCGGGATCAGTTTTTGCGCAAACGGATCCAGCCACTCAAAGGCGGGATCAGGCGCGGCCGCCTGCTGGTTGGTCAACCAGTCGGTCGACGATCCGGTGGGCTCGGGGGCGGACACACCACCGCCCCAGGGATTGGCGGCTGCCGCATCGGGTGCCGGGCTATCCACAACCGGCGCGCTGACGGTACTGTCACTGCTGCCCGCTGCTGCCCAGGGGTTACTACTGTTATCACTACTCATGGCTCACCTGGCCTGTCTATCTAAAGTTTTAAGCATGGTGGCCTTGCTCACCGCACCGAGGTAACGGCCGTCCGCCGATACAACCGGCAGGCCATAGCCATGTTGTGCCAGGGGACCAAACAGATCACCCAACGCCGTATCATGGGAAACCGGCTCCACATCCGGAATAAAGGCATTCGTTAAACGGGGCTCATCCTCTTCCAGCTCCCGTTCCAGGCTGTCCACCGACACCATACCTTCAAACCGCTGACGCCGGTCAATCACATAGCCATAATCCCGGTCATGCTGGCTGAGACGCTCAAGCGCCGCCCGCACGCCAAGACCGCCGTGTTCGATGACTGTCACCTGGGTTTTGCGGGCAATATCACCGGCAGTGAACACCGTGGAGACATCCACACCGCGGAAGAAAGAGCGTACATAATCATCCGCCGGGTTGCGCAGAATCTCGTCCGGGGTTCCAACCTGCACGACCCGTCCACCCTCCATAATGGCGATGCGATCGCCGATGCGGATAGCCTCATCCAGATCATGGGAGATAAAGATAATGGTACGTTGGTGGGTCTCCTGCAGATTGAGCAACTCATCCTGCATTTCGGATCGAATCAGTGGATCAAGGGCAGAAAACGCTTCATCCATCAGCAATACGGAGGGATCGTTGGCCAGCGCTCTGGCCAGCCCGACGCGCTGCTGCATGCCACCGGAAAGTTCATGGGGAAAACTTTCGGCCCAGGCATCCAGACCAACCTGCTGCAAGGCCTGTTCAGCCCGCTCCAGACGCTCATTCAAGGGGGTCCCGCCCAATTCAAGTCCAAATGCGGCGTTCTGCAAAACACTCAGATGGGGCATCAGGGCAAACGACTGGAACACCATGCTCATGTCCTTACGCCGCAGTTCACGCAACTGCTCGTCTGACATGGAAGCGATATCCCGGCCATCTACCAGAACCTCACCGGCCGTGGGTTCAATCAGCCGGTTAAGCAGCCGCACCATGGTGGATTTACCGGAGCCCGACAGCCCCATGACGACGAATATCTCGCCTTCCATAACATCAAATGAAGCGTCATTGACGCCTACGGCACTACCGGTCTTTTCAAACACGGTCTCTTTGTCTACGCCCTGCCGGGCCAGACGAAGTGCTTCCTTGGTATTTTTTCCAAATATCTTGAATAGATTCTTTACTTGAACCTTGACAGGCGATGGCTGCATATAGAGATCACTTTCCGGATGAGGTGGTTGCATGCTTGTACAAATCGCCACCTAACTAGAGCGTCAAGCGACTGAATTGATTAGTGGACTATGTTTATTCCAGCTACCGTACCGGCCTGGTAAATTATGATACGTATCAAAATTTATTTTTACGGTATACGGCACACACAAAAGTATAACGTATTGATTACAAATCGTTTTAAATAATTTTTACTCAACACAATTAATTTAGAATACTAACAATTTTTGTGCCACCCCGTCAAACAAAGCACCTTTTGACACTGCAATTACCATCGACATCGAATGATTTTCCGCACCAAACAGTCCCCCTTGAATCGATCAGCAACACCATCGATTCTGCCGGTAATTCGCCTCATCCAGGATGGCGATGTACGCTTCAAGACGCTGATTTTACGAGCAGAAAGGATTTAAACGGCCAGCAAGCAGGATCTGATTTTTCAGTCAGAAACAGGAACCGGGAAGTGACACAGGGGGCTATTTACAGCGGAAAGGTCTGTCACCATCCCGGCCTTTCCACCGGGCATCAATTTGACCGGCACTCTAGAACCAGAATGGAAAGCATGTAGCGCGTCAATATCTTTACTATTCACAGATGAAGTGAACACATCTGCATCGACGGGGATGGTAGTGCCAAAAATCTTTCGCACTTTGCTTGGCGGTAATTCCGCGGTTAAGCGGTAATTGAAGCCTCTAGGTCCTGTTTCTCAAGAGCCTCCATTGACAGATAACGACGGGTTTCCCTATTGGTGCCTGAGACGGGCCGCTACCAGCATCAATGGGGAATTGCCATCCGGAAAGGCACCGACTACGCGGGTACGTCGTCGGATCTCTCGCGTGATCCACTCCAGTGGATTGTTGGTCTTGATCCGGGTCCAGTGGGTCTATAGATAGCGGTAATAACTCAATGTCTCATCGATATGCTGCTCCACCCACTCGGCAGCCTTTCTCAAGTGCATTGCCCGAAGTTGCTTGATAATCCGGCCGGCCTTCTCCCGGGCAGCCTCCAGGCTCTCCTGTGCGTGGATTGCCTTCAACATCAGGGCCACCTGCTTCACCTTGCCTGACGGCACATGGCTGAAGATATTCCGACTCAAATCAGGTAACCCAGGTATCGGCCTTGAACGAACGCCCCCCTGGAGCGCTGTCAGATCATTGGCGAGGGCCCCGTCTAGTTCGATCCAAGCTCCGCTGTCCGCTATAGGCTGACGGATATCCAAGCTTTTGATCAGGCGGATACTCCGAAACAACCGAAAAAATGGCAACGACCTGCTGCCCAAAACTTTCCGCATCAGGAACCCCCGCTAACTACCTTTAATCTTGTGTTCTTCAGGTACCATCCATATCTTGAATTGCTTGGGCATCAATCCCACCGAGCAGTTCGCGAACTCGCTTCAGGCGATCGAGAACCGTAACGTCTGAAGGGTTTTGTCCTTCAGTATGCAAGCGACGTCGTTGCCCCTTATATCAAGGCCCAGCTGAAGGCACTGCCCAGGCCGGAGGAGTACGGAATCGAAGTATCTGATGACGGTGAGAAGATCTGGGTTCAGTACCCATCAGCCGTCGAGGAAGGCCCCGCAAGCGGGGTCGGTGTGTAGGGTGAAAACCGCTCGGGATGGATTCGTCGCTGCGCGACTCACCCCTGTGGGGCGCCTGCGGCGTCCTGCGCCAGCGCCTTGCGCTGGCTGGTCGAACCGATGGGTTCTCACCAAAACCTCGCACCCCTGATAAAACAAAAGGCCCCGCAAGCGGGGTCGGTGTGTAGGGTGAAAACCGCTCGGGATGGATTCGTCGCTGCGCGACTCACCCCTGCGGGGCGCCTGCGGCGTCCTGCGCCAGCGCCTTGCGCTGGCTGGTCGAACCGAAGGGTTCTCACCAAAACCTCACACCCCTGATAAAACAAAAGGCCCCGCAAGCGGGGCCTTTTGTTTTATTGGCGGAGAGCGAGGGATTCGAACCCTCGATACGCTACTAACGTATACACACTTTCCAGGCGTGCTCCTTCAGCCACTCGGACAGCTCTCCA